>VFQN01006297.1_pt1 | contig 13674 bp, 21 predicted proteins | sample 3512371 | NCBI WGS metagenome assembly VFQN01 (sample SAMN10412370, study PRJNA504923) | tailings metagenome | isolation source: Replicate 2 from Balatoc abandoned mine | place: Philippines: Itogon, Benguet | collected 2017-08-28
CCGCCCATGCTTCCCTTTACCTCCCCACCCCCGCGCACCTCTGCTGCTGAGCCCCGGCCTCCCCCCTGCCCCGCCCATGCTCCCCTTGCCCTCTCTACCCCCGCGCACCTCTGCTGCTGTGCCCCGGCACCACCAGCGGCTTCCCCACACCGGACAGGGGTGTGAGTGCCTTTTGCATACCGGTGTCCCTTGTTGTCCTACATCTCTAAGAGTGAAGGAGGGGTCCCTCTACCTTCCAACCTGCTTCTCCCCACCCCCACGCACCTCTGCTGCTGAGCCCCGGCACCACCAGAGGCTCCCCTAGGTACAGGATGCGCACCCAGTGCCGCTCCGAGGCGCTCCCCGCCGCTCCGCCTTGCTCCCCATGCAGCCTCCGGCCCTCCTGCCCCAACGCCACCTCCCCTCCCCCAACCACAGCGCCGCTGGCCCCATGGTGCACCGCGCCCCCGCGGCGGCCCAAGGACGAGGACGAGTGCGATGATGACAGGGAGGAGGCCAGGGCACGTGCACGTGTCGCAGGCCCGCCCGCCTCCCATAGCTCGAATACGACAGATGCGGTGTACGGCGGCCAGGCGGTGGCGGGCTGGCCCAGTACGGCAAGAAGCGGCGTGACGCTGCTGTCGTGGCCGCTGTACAAAAAGAGCTTGGGCGGGGGGCCCTGCTGCTGCTGCTCCTCCTGCCCCTCCTCCATGACCCGCCCCTTGGCGTCCAACAGGACGTGCCTGTGGTGCTGCTGCCTGTGGTGTGCGTTAACGTGGTGGTGCTGGTGCTGGTGCTGCGCAACGTCCTTGCTCCCTGACGCCCCGTGCTGCCCAGATGTTCCACCAGCGGGATTGGGCTGCCCCTTGGCGCGTTGGTGGTACTCTGCGCTGGTCGCCATGTTGGCCGCCAGGCGGTGCAGCAACAGCCCGATGTCCAGCCGCAGCACCTCGCGGCACCGCGCACGCCGCGCGCTGCTGTCCCCTGCCCCCCCAGGCCCCAGCGAGGCGCACAGCTCCATGCCAGGACCGATGATCGCCGCCTCGTGCCGCTCGGCCTTTGCAAGACAGGGAGTAGACCGAGTAAACTGGGTGTTAGGGTGGATAGGTCAAGAGTGCAGGCTGCTAGTCCTACATGCGAGCCGCGATGACCGCCTCAATCCGCTTAGCATGGATGAAAGCAAGCGCGAGGGCAAAGCGCTCCGCGTGCGAGGCGCCCCGATGCGTACCTGCTCAACGGTCTACCTAGTCTCCGCACCGCATGGGCGATGCAGGAGCCGGCCCCAGGCAACCCCACACCATCAAACACACCACGCACAGCCCAAATGGTGCCGAACACAGCCCCAGGCGCACCCACAGCGTCAAACACACCACCCACCTGCGCCCACACCACCCTGTCTCCAAACCTTGTATGCCTGTACCTGTTCCAGGCTCACACTGCCTGCATCCCGCACCGCATCCGCCACGCACCTGCGCCCACACCACGTCCAGCACCTCCTTGGTGGCACCAGGGGGCAGCGCCAGGCCGTCAGCCTGCATGGCCACCAGCGTGTCGTACAGCTTGGGCCTGGGGGAGGGGGCGAGAACGGTTGGTAGGGGGTGAGGGTGCAGGGCGACTCATAATTGGGGCTTAGAGGGCTTCGTAGTGACTGCTGTGGCGTCATAGTCTTGCTTACTGCGCAATTTCCGCCAGTGGACCCCCTCATCGGTCACAGCGTAATTCACATGGCTGCAAGCGCGTCCCCAGCTCGCGCCCAGGAGATGAGGACGGCGCATCGCGCACTTGGGAGACCCATGCCTCGCATGCCTTAGCCCGCCTAATGATGCTGCTTGAACCCAGCCCCACCAGCTGATGGGCTTGATGGGGTCCAGCCGCAGCGCCACCGCCACAATGCACATCGGCTGATGACAGCATCCGCTCCAGACAACAACAATGACCGACAAGCTGCTCACCGACAAGGCTTGCCCCATGCACCCACCAGTTGATGGGCTTGGTGGGGTCCAGCCCCAGCGCCTCCGCCACCATGCGGTTGAGGCGGGGCAGCTCACTGTCGCGCGCGTCGGCAGCTGCATGGGGGAGACAGAAGCGGGGGAGGGGCAGACAGCCGAGCTTACACGGTGCAAGCCGGTGGCAAGAGGAAGGCATGCAGTGGGGCAGTGCGCTGTAGCAAGTCATCGTGAAAGATCAAAGCGTCAGCTTTCACACTGCTGCTAGGCGGCTAGCGGCTGCCGGCCTTGTCCCTCCACCCACGGGCGCCTGTTCTGCTTCCAGCTTCTTTCCCGCTCTGCGGCCACCCACCCTCCAGGTCCCGCTCCATGGCGGCGAACAGCGCCGGCAGCCGCGAGCACGTGTTGTTGTTGCCGTACATGATCTCCAGCGACTCGCGGCTGCCGGACACCTGGGGAACGGTTGATGGAGGAGCACAGGCATTAGCATTGGATGGCGTCGCCGTTGCTTGAGGTGAAGTTGGGCCACGCGGTGACTCCGCTGCCAGCGCAGCCTAGAACCGCCGATAGCCACCTTCCAGTTGCCGCGTGACCGCCTCCCCGTGGGCTGCCAACTACCCAACCGCTGCGCACCCCAACCAACCTCCCGCATCCGGCCACCACAACCTCATGCCTCCCCGGGGCCAACTTGCCCCAGACGGTACCCCGCTCCCCCACCTGCAGCGGCGGCTGCCCCCCTGCCGCCAGGTCCGGCCACAGCGCGGTGAGCACCCCCCGCAGGGTGGCCACGGTACGGCGGATCATGGTGGAACGCAGGGCCGCGACGGAGGGGTCGGCTGCGCCCCCTGGGCCCGCGCCAGCCCGCGGCAGGAACCCCAGCTGATCCACGTAGCGCTCGCGCAGCCACGCGCCCAGCTTCTTGGCCTACATGGTCAACATACAAGACGACACAGTTGGGGATGGCCGGAAGATAGTGATACCGGGGGTGTAGCGCTCAGGTGAACATGTATAGGCACAGTTGCGCGGGTACGCGTGTGCGTGGGATAACCCAACGTAATGGGGCGGGGGGCATGCACAGGTATGGTAACGCTGGCGTAGCAGTGCGCGGTTGGCAAGGTGGAGAAACAAGGGGATACAACGCACCATGCCGTATCCGGCCTCCGTCAGGGTGCCCTGCGTGCAGCCGCCTGGTAGCGCGGGGGTGTGCTGCAGGGTACGGCAAGGGCGGGGGCAGCGGACACAGCCAGGTGTAAGCCACTTGCGTTTCGGACAAAAGTTGCCAGCCCTATTCATTCGCCCACCGTGCTTCCAGTTCTGGGAATTGCGTTCCCCACAGCAGCATGCCGTCAGCCGCAAGAAGCCCGGCGCTGTATCAACATGAACTCAGCCCCCTGGTGCAGCTGAACCGTGCCAACCGCTCACTGTGTCGAGGATAGGCGGTGGCGTCGCCTCGCCATTCTCGTCCCTGATAACGACGTCAACGCCCTGCACGGCAGAGCACGGCAAGGGTGCCCACATCGCGTCAGCTTGACCTCAGGGGAGCTCCCCTGGTTCGCTCTGTGGGAAGGGCTGGCAGGTAGCTGCGACACCGCAGCGTGCGGGCACCAACCGGGTAATGCTCCGCGCCACGGCACTTGGTCCAAGAGGCCCCTGGAAAGCTGTAAAGCTCGTTCAGCGGCGTCCGTGCGCCGTGCCTGTTAAAGCAGGGAGCAGAACCCTGAGCGCCATTGGGTTCTCCTGGCCGAGGCCAAGCCTCCATACACAGAAGCTGCGGCGGTGACATCTTGTAGCCACGGCCTACCTAAAGACAACCTGTACTTGTAACAGCGTTGCGCTCGCTGGGTCGAAGCCACGACCGTCCACCCCGACATATCCCCTATCAGCTCCGTAGCGTAACGACGACGCAGGGCTGGTAGGCCAAAATATGTAGCTCAATACCAGCAGCACTGAGACACAGCCGGCAACGTGGACAGCCCCTTTGGCCATTGTGCTAGGCCGTGGCTTATGGCCCAAGAGGCCGCGCTAATGTCATGTAGACCCAATGCAACGCTTTTCCAATGTGCAATGCTTTTGCGTTAGCGCTCGCCTGTGAACGCTCTGCCAGGCAAACGGGCATTCGTCATGGGATGGGCAGCTGCACATGCATTCCAGATGGTATTCGGCCTGAGAGCCCATAGCCGTCTGTACACGTTGCCTTTCTCTATAGCGGAAATCATAGCGTTGCACGGAGTATCAAGCCAGATAATAGCTTCTGTCTTTGGTTTGAAGCCTGCTCTTTTCCCTCGGTCGACGCCACTTGTCACCATGCAAATATTTGTGAAGACCCTAACAGGTAGATATCTTACTCTACGTGGGACTGGGCTGGTATAAACGCGTGTGCGCCTGAACCCCATCTCCTGTCGTCACCTGAACGGCAGGCAAAACCATCACCTTGGAGGTGGAGTCGTCCGACACCATCGAGAATGTTAAGGCAAAGATTCAAGACAAGGAGGGTAAGGTTGCACAGGCCGAAATGAGCCGGCGCGAAGGGGGATCTGCCCATCGTCGCAAGTTACTGGTGCAACACTATCTGTGACGCAATGCACAGGCATTCCCCCGGATCAGCAGCGCCTGATCTTTGCGGGCAAGCAGCTAGAGGACGGGCGCACCCTGGCGGACTACAACATTCAGAAGGAGAGCACGCTGCACCTGGTGCTGCGCCTGCGTGGTGGCATGCAAATTTTCGTCAAGACCCTCACAGGTGGGTCAATGCCCATCCATGGTGCTTGCATACCTTGACGGCTGCGCTTGCTTCGGTTCGTCCCTAGTGCTTGGGATGTTGCCTCACTGTGAAGGAGCGTTGGGTTTGGGGGCCCTGCCTCGTTCCCCGCCTGCTGCTGCGTTTGCCGCTGGTTGCGCAGCCACTACCACGTGTCCTTGCAAGTGCGCCTTCTCTGTTGCATTGCTACCTGGCCAGGCAAGACCATTACCCTTGAGGTGGAGAGCTCGGACACGATCGAGAACGTGAAGGCAAAGATCCAGGACAAGGAGGGTGAGAACACTAGGCCCAAGGGGCCTATGCCTTTGAGGCAGCTTTTGTCTTCCACATTGTGGCTAGTAGGCTCACCGGCAGCCATGGACCGCTGTGGCCAGTGTCTTGCAGCAGGCTGAACACCAGTCCTCACGCTGTGCTGGAAGACTAGGTAGCCGTGTCGAAGTAGCATGCCTAGCCCTCGCTGTCCTGAAGCCCTTATTGGCGCCACCGCGCAGGCATCCCCCCGGACCAGCAGCGCCTGATCTTCGCCGGCAAGCAGCTGGAGGACGGGCGTACCCTGGCGGACTACAACATCCAGAAGGAGAGCACCCTGCACCTGGTGCTGCGCCTGCGGTGAGCACCCTGATCATCGCATCCATTGGGCCCGGCTGGCGGGGTGACGGGGGAACGTCCCAGCCGAGCTGCTCAGCCGAGGCGCTATTTGTCATGCTCCTTTTGTCGGGTCTCACATGTCGTCGGGTGGCTATCCCGTGTGTCTCGCAATCCGCTTGCCCGCCTAACCCACACACAGCCAGGAACTGAATACCCTCAGCAGCCTTGGGTTCTGCTTCCATTCCTGCTGCCGCATGCCCGTGCCCTGTCCACGTAACGGGGCCCGCATCGCCTGCACGGCAATTCAACTGTGACCCTGCCCTCGACCCGCGAGCCACAACAGGATGCCGCAAACCACAGTGTTAGAGGGCACATGTGGCAACTTCCTAAATCCACCTCACACCGTTCTACCCCGCCCCCTCGCAGCGGCGGCATGATGATCAAGGTGAAGACGCTGACGGGCAAGGAGATCGAGATCGACATCGAGCCCTCCGACACCATCGAGCGCATCAAGGAGCGCGTGGAGGAGAAGGAGGGCATCCCGCCCGTGCAGCAGCGGTGAGGGGCTGGGGGTTGAGCGGTGTGGAGCAGTTGGTCTCCAAGTGTAGCCCGTGCAGCAGCGGTAAGGGAGGGGATGTAAGAGGATTGAGCTGTTACGGACTGCGTGCGTTGCAGCTGGGGTAGGGAAGGGATGGACCGACCGACCGGGGGCATGGTGACATAGTACGGCGGCATGTTGCGTTGGGCCGGGCGACTCCCTTGCACGCATGGCCATGTGCCGTGGAGCCACATGGCTACAAGAGCCGTGCTGAGCCGGAAGCACACGGCTACGTGCAGTACTTGCAGGTGTTGTTCAACTCAGGGACTGCCTGATGATAATGCCCTCTGTTGGTTGCCTGCCTCTCCTGCCTTGCAGCTTGATTTTCGCGGGTAAGCAGATGAACGACGACAAGCAGGCCAAGGACTACAACATCGAGGGCGGCTCCGTGCTCCACCTGGTGAGCCGCGAGCGGGCGGGGGGTATGTAGGGTACCATTGCGGAGGGGAGGGGGCTTAGGCGAGGGACATGCACTTGACGGTTTGTGCGCTTCCGCCGCCGTTCAGATCAGGGCCTGCATCTGCAGTGCCAGCTTTGCGGAGCATGTGATACCGCTTTTGCATCCGCCGTGCAGTGCGTAACTGTAATATATTCATCCATGCATGGGCGCTTTGTACTGATGCGCTGCCGCTGTACTGCACCTGGCGAGACGTGAGCGGGGGAAGGGGGTTCAAACGTGGCGCCGGTCAGAGAGGGGCCGTGGGGTCATAACCTGCGGAGGCTGGTGCCAGACGAATTGGGGGTTCGCGTTCGACGTCGTCCCTGACATTACCGCTTCTTACTGCTGTGCGGCCGCTGCTTCCCCCTTGGCTGTAGGTGCTCGCGCTGCGCGGTGGGCTCTGAGGCTCGTGCTGGCTCTTGCCTGGCGGTAGGGGTGGACTCGTGGCCATGGGAGCACATATGTGGCCTGCCGCGTGGGGCATGCGCCGGGATACGTGCTGCTTCGCGGCAAGCTGTGGTGGATTGGTCCATTGCAACGTGTAACATGACAAGCTACGAACGGCAACGCCCCATGCTTCAAGCCCTTGCGTTACTCGTATCTGCTCCTGTTAGCCGACGGTGCTACCCCAGCCCCAAATGGGCGACTGGGCAGGCGGAAAGACAGACCGCGAAGTCCAGGGACCTGCAGCTGAGGCAATGGCATTGCAAGTTAGATCTACGTGGATAGCTGGATACCAGACAACAGCTTTAGGCTGCAGCACTTAACTCTCCCATGGCTGCACGAAGCTGGTGGTTTGCATGCAGGGGGGATGCACGGATTGCATGTGCCAGGTAGCAACCGTGACACGTGAACCGTAACGTAAGACTGTGGGACGTAATGGTGCCCCGTCTTGGTTACATACTCTGGCACTAGGGCGCTACACAACAGCGCAAGCACCTGCAGCCCGACGACAACGTGACACGAAGATGGGCAGGATAATGGCCACCGAACACACACATCCACCCTCGCACACAGACCTAGCTCAGATTGTCAAGCTTCACACTAGTCGCAGCCACGGAAATAGCAGGTAGATGGCAGCCCCGGAGTTAAGCCAACAGCCACCAGCACATCGTCACCATGGCCCATGCAGGGAGCCCCCTACCGCAGAAGCACATGGCTGCAATAGCCCTGCACACGCCCTGAAAGGCGTGAGCCAGGCTGCCGCATGGCAACGCTCGCCGCCTGGGACATAGCATTCGCGCTCCTGAGCTCCGTCGAGACCTCTGAGCAGCGCCACTCCGAAAGCAGCGGCGTCGATCCACGCTTGCCGCTGCCCCTACTGCTGCTGCCCCCACGGTCCGTAATGTGCTGCTCAGTGGTGGGCCTCCGTGGCCTTCTTCCCGGCCTTCCACTCCTTGTACATCTCCAGCGCCTTGTGCTTGTCGGTCTCGCACACCCAGGTGCCCTTCCAGCCTGCGCACAGAAAGCAACCGTGCGCAACCTCAGGAAGGCGAACCTCTGCCTGGCGACCAACAAGCACTGCCACGTACAGCTGCGACCCCCGATGTTGCAATATAAGAAGGTAGCTGCGAAGAACTGCTTGGGGCATGGCTTACCGTTCGGGCACATCCCTGAAAGCCGAGCGTGTCGGGGGTGACAGGGGAGAAGGGGATGGGGGAGGGGTGGTGTCAGGGCCGGGTAGGTGCGGCAGCCCTGAGCCAGGCCGGTTGGTGCAAGGACTTACCGATGGTTGGGAAAGGAGGGTTGAAAGGGAAGTTCACATCAATGAGAAGGTTCACGCCGACCATCACAAAGACCACGTGCCGCCTGCGCGATTTTCACGCGCCGAGAGTCATCGGCCACGTCAGGATTTCGAACCACGTCTAAAGAAGGCTTTGGAGCTGCCGCGGGCTGCCTAACAGGCTGGAAAGCGCTCCGATGACGGAGAGAGCCGAGGATACCGACACCAAACTCACAGAGCAACGTATTGCCCGCGCGACTTGATGTACTGCTTAGCGTAGCTATCATAGAAGCTGTAGTCGTAAAAGAACTTCTCAAAGGCCTTGCCCGCGAGACCAAGCACACCGGCCATTCTCGTCAAACGGGGCGATCAATGTAGGGAAAAAAGCTTGTGATCAAGCCCCACTACTGAACGTTGCAAGCGGGAAGGGTCCTGTGTTGTGAGCAACCTGGGGCGACCGACCCCGGGTCGTACTGACATTGCAGAGCAATTTGGGGCGCAGCGCTCTTGCTGATGTTGCCAGTCCTCGTAATCCTGGAATATCTAGGGAATACCCCTATGTTACGGAGGTGGAACAGGTAGCTCTAGCTCACCTGCACGTTGAGTTCGGGCTATTTCTGCTGCCTGGGCTCTCTCGGTGAGCAAGATGGTGACACCCGAAGCATCATGGCTGTCGGAGGCCATCGTGGAGTTCCTAAAGGTATGGTCTAGCACGCAGCTGCCGGGGTGGCACCTCAAGCACCACATGGCGCTCTCGGCAAGGGAGCCGCAGCGAGCTCGATGTACATGGATCCACCCTATAATTGCTACTGTGTGATGTACACATGCGCCACTGCTCAGTGCCGTTGGGTGCATCCGGGCCGAGGACGGCAACTGCTGCACATGACATGCCAATTTGCCTACCTCCGCAACGTCGCAGGGCCCGATGTACATCAACCCGCTAATGAGCTTCATCGACGAGAAATGCCTCATCTTCACTCCTGAAGAGGAAAACAAATTCGAGTACACAATTGTGCGTCCTGCTGCTTTTGGGGCACTGCTGGTTGCTGTGCTCAGCGGCGGCACCTGTGAGACTGCACACCTACGCCGCCCTTCCCCGTGCCCGAAGCGGCAAGCAACTGTCGGAGTCCCGTTATGCCCCAGCGACCTGTATGCACCCCATATATGGCGATAGCATGCAAATTTGGAGTCATGTGAGGCCTAGCATGGACCCTCTTCACGAGCGCACAGCACGCATGGCCAAGCAAGCGCAACTGTGCCAACTGTGCCGTGTCTCTCCTACTGTATATCCTGTGACCTTCAGTCCCACAACGAGTTCAAGGAGCTGGTCGACAGGCTGCTGACCGAGTTCCTGGAGGACCTCGGGGTCACGGCGGAGAAGTTCTACGAGGTGGGTAGCGATGCTGTTGCGGGCACACAGTAGCATACTAACAAGCAGGTACTAGTAGAGGGCTAAGGTGGGTCGGTGGGTCGGGGGGGGGGCAACCGCGGAGCGGCAAGGGGCACAGAGAAACAGTCGGCCTGCGGAGGTGAGTGGGTGGTCGGGTGGCGGTGACGGGAGGGTGCAACTGACAGGCAGGAGGCGGCAGGGGCCCGCCCGTACTCCTACTTCGTCGGTCAGGAGCGCCAAAGCCCCACCAGCCCGTGCAAATACTTGACTAACGGATTTGCAGCAGGCCTCCACATTGGACCCAGGACGAGTTGGTGACGGCGCGGTCAGCACAGCTCGGCCAGCGGCCACATGTATCCTGAACCCCTCCCGCCGCAACCCAGCAGGCCGTTGCCCGGGCGCAGACGAGCGACCAGCTACATTTCTGCGGCTACTATATGCCATGCATGATCCGATCCACGCCTACTACACGCCTAACCCCACCCGCTCCGGCCGGCCTTGTCCTCCCCAGGTGGTTGTCCGGGCGCAGGAGGCCCACCGCCTACGTTCTTCGTGCCTGCCATGTGCCAAGCCTAATACACACAGATCAACGCCTGACCCCACCGCCGGCCTTGTCCTCCCCAGGTGGTAGCCCAGGCTCAGGAGAGCGACCAGCTGACCAGCTTCGTGGTGCAGACCATCCTCACGGTGGACGACTTCCTCATGTTCAAAGCCATGATGGTGCGCAGGAACATCGACCTCACCAACCAGGTGGGTGCAGAAACGTTGGCCTAAGAAGCCAGAGGGGGGTTTGGGGGTGGGCGAGGAGCGATGGTGCGCAGGAACAGCGACCTCACAAACCAGGTGGGTTGGAGGTGGGGGGTGGGTCGACCTCACCAACCAGGAGGGCTGGGCGTGGGGTGAGGAGGGACGCGGACATGAGGGCCGAGGGCGGAGAAACGGGATCGTGCAGGGTGCTGAGCTTGCAGCTAGTGTGGGATACGCGTAAAACGCGAGGAAACCGTGTGAGGTAATCGTGAGAAGCATCAGGCCATTGGCCTGCAGACGTAGGTTGAGCCGAAGGCGGGCGTTGCACGGGGTCGTTGGCGGGCAAGCTGGAGTCCCACTGTACGGCAACCGGGCCGCTACAGTGGCCACACCATCCCCTTCAGACCAGATGTGCACGTGGGCTCGCATACCGAAGCGACAAAGGGTTCCCTTTAGGGACGAGGAGCGGAGGGCTGAAGTTGGGCGCGGCTAGGGGACGGAAGGAGTTTGACCGGAGCCGGGTGCGGAGGACCGGAGGTAGGCGTCTTCCAGGGGAGCCTACTGCAGAACATTACACACAATGCAAAAGATATACATCCAGAGATGCAGGGAGTGATTGCACATGGGGACATTTGTTGTTGCAGGTGCTGGAGGCGGTGGAGGCGTCGCAGGCCAAGGGCCGAAAAGGGGCTGCTGGCGGTGACGCGTACCGTGTGGGCGGCAGCGGGCCCAGCATCACCTCCAAGGCGACGGGGAACGCAGGGGAGGAGGAGGCGCTCAAGGAGGTGGGTAGAGGCATGGGATGGCTTTTTGCTTTGCGGAATTAGAGTACAGTGGAGACGGGGGCGTTTAACGGTGAGGTTTAGAGGCTGGCTTAAATGGTAGTGAGCACAGGGCGGCCTCGCCTGTGATACATGTACGTGGCGGCGTTAGGAGGCGCTCAACCGTCCCAAATGCCCCCTTTGAAGTGCTTTGGCCACGTAGCGGGCAAGCCACCTGCCCCCACCTCCTCGCTTGGCGTCCGGGCCGAGACGCCAAGCCAGCGTGTGCAGGCCGAGTGGCAACACATAAACGAACATAATGCTGAAGGCCCATCACAACGGACTCCCAATTTCCGGCCCCTGCTACACCTCAAAACCAGCGCGCTTTGTGTTTGGCCCCCAGGCAGTGGCTATCAGCAACCGGCTGCATGCCAGCATGCGCAGTGGCAGGAGTACACAGTGCCCTTGTACACAGTGCATTACGTGCTATCCACAATGCTTACTCCGCAGGCCATGGCGATCAGCAACCGGCTGCACGCGGAGTGGAAGGAGGCCGACCAGCTTCAAAAGACCATGCGTGCCCTGCAGCTGGAGGACGAGGACCCCGCCCTGGCACTGGCCATCGCGGCATCGCTCCGGGACCAGGCGGCGCGGGACGCGGAGCTGGCTGACATTGAGCAGGTGGGTGCTGGCGTGTTGGACCGGGCTTTAGTAGTGTTAGGGTGGCTGGAGGGTAGGGGCTTAGCACTGGCGCTGGCCATCGCGGCATCGCTCCGGGACCAGGCGGCACGGGACGCGGAGCTGGCCGACATTGAGCATTGGCGTGTGTGAGATGCGGTGCTCGGCTTGGGTTGCGCTCGGTGGTGACGGTTGTGTATTCGGGGTTAGGGGCTCGAGCCTACCACCTGCTCGGGTGGCAGCGGCCGGGCTGTGGTCATTGCCATTACGGCGTTCCTGAACAATCCAGCGGTGAGGGACGCAGAGCTTCCGGATACGGTACCGAGCAGCTGGGCGGCAGTCCGGCGGGGTCAAACGTGCGGTCGCGGGGGCTCGTTGGGAGTTATTGAAAATGAAGCTGCTGGGGCCTGCAGCTCTGATGCCACGGCCCTGTTGCTCCACTTCGCAGGCCATTGCGCTGTCGCTGGCCCTAGATGAGGAGCGGCGACGGCTGGCGGCCCTGGCGGCGAAGGGAGGGGCTGCTGGGGCTGCCGCTTCTGGGGCTGCTGCAGGCTCAGCAGCGGCAGGGAGAGCGGCTTCCGCCTCGGCGGGGTCGGGAGCGGGGGCGGGAGCGGGGGCGGCCCCAGCCGCTGGTGGCGCTGCTGCGGCTGGTGCCGCGAGTTCCGCTGGTGCCAAGGCGCAAGGGGAGGTGAGCAACGCTTGTAGAACTGCTGACCGGTCTGTCGCTGCCTTACTATCTTACCTCGGAGGGTTCACACCACCCTACAGCTGCGCGGTGGACGCTTTGGCACCTACCCTGTGGCGTTGTACAACGCGCGCCATTACCCCGTTCGCGGCCCACCACCCGCCGCCTGTTGCTGTCTTTCTCCCTGCCCCAGGCCTATCCCGTCATCGCCAAGGCCGCCCCCTCCCTCAACCCACTCAAGGGCCCCATCCCCGGGGCGCACGGCGCTGCACCCCCGCCCTCCACGCCCGCCCCCGCGCCGCCCGCCGCCGCCCCTGAGGCCCCCCGCCCTCAGCGCTTCGTGCCCGCGCCCATCGACGCGCCTACGGGTAGGTGTCCCTCGCCTTGGGACTGCCCACCAGTCCAAGCCTCCTACCGCGTGTGTGCACGTATAGGTCCTTAGTAGCTTGTACCCGCACCTACCGTCAACCCAACGGCCGGACCACACTTTTTTGGCCCCACTCATCCTTGCGCCTTACGCTCCCCATCACACCCCCGTACACCCTCCCACCTACCCGGCCTGCTGCACAGTACCTGTAACAGATACATGTGTGTCACCGGCAAAATTTCCAAACCAAGGCTCCTGCTTCCACCCAGGCGCCATGCTGGGCAAGAGCGCCAGCGTGCGCAACCGTGCCGCGGGCTTCAAGGGCGAGGCGTCGGGCGGCGTGGACCTGGAGGCCATCCGCAAGGCCGCGCAGCAGGCGGCGGAATCGCAAAAGGTGCGTGGATGTTTGCTGCATCCTGCGGGCAGCGGTGTGAAGCGAGGGGTTCAGTTGGTGACCAGTTGGTGGTTGGCGACTGTGCATCTTGCAGCGGGGCGTCAAAGGGCAATGTCGGCCGTCGGGCACGTCTGAGTGTTGCCGGCAGGGCCTGTGTGTCAGGGCGGTGAAGGTGTCATCTTGGGTGCATCCACACGGCCACGCAAAAGGCGGTACAGTCCCAGGAGGTTGCGCGGATGGCTGGCAGTACGGCCGGGGGTAGTCACCCCGAAGCTGTCCGTCCCGCCCCAGGCTCTGTGCCACCCTTGCAAACCCATGCACAGGACGGGCCGCAGGACGACGCGTCTGACGCAAACGCCCCCCGCCCCGCCGTGTACTGTGCTCCCCTTCCGTTCCACAAAGGCTGGTTGGCAGAGGGCAGCAGGACATGAAGGCCAACGTTCCTTACCTTACCGCAATGTCTCCCACTGTGCTGTCCTTACCCCTGGGCAGAAGCTGGTGGGCCGCGGGCAGCAGGACGACGAGGCCAACGTTTGTTTACCTCATAGGCGGTGTTCATTACTGAAGCATTCATTCATTCATTCATTCATTCATTCATTCATTCATTCATTCATTCATTCA
>VFQN01006298.1_pt1 | contig 13673 bp, 11 predicted proteins | sample 3512371 | NCBI WGS metagenome assembly VFQN01 (sample SAMN10412370, study PRJNA504923) | tailings metagenome | isolation source: Replicate 2 from Balatoc abandoned mine | place: Philippines: Itogon, Benguet | collected 2017-08-28
TCTATCTCATCGCTTTCTGGCGCTTCTCTCAGCTGCGACGGCAACCTCAGCTTGAACGGTGGATTCATAGACTCTGGCTCTAGTATTTTCATAAGCGCAGAAGGTGATTTGTTTCTTGAGAATCTTAGTCTGAATGCGCCTGAAATTTCGATTTCAACGATAAGCGGCAACCTTCAAATGGCCAGCACCGTGAATATCCAAACAGGGCAAAACCAGAACAATGCGGGCGGGCCTTTGCTGATTGGTCCGCAACTGGTTACACAAGACATTCGTTGGAACAGTTTTAATATCGGCCTGAATCCAGGCGGTAATATCCAGTTTAGCGCACCAAACAGTAGCAGTAGTGTACTTAATCGAATCACTGAAAGTGACAAGATCAATGTGATGAATATAACTGGCATATTGTCGAATGCTAGCAGTGTAAATTCAACGACTGCCGGATTGACCATTGTCAGCAACCAAATCAGCGTTTCCTCAGTCCCGGAAGCAAACACTGGCGCAATGCTGTTGCTAGGCATGGGGTTGCTGGCATTAAGACGCAAAGCGCTTTGATAGGTGAAGCGAAAAGCTTGTGCGTCTGGGGATTCGGAACCTAAAAATGACTTTTTAATAAATCCAGCATGGCGGTATCTCCAGCAACACCACTGCAATAAACCGTCAGCTTTGCGGCTTTGGCCTGCTCGGCAATACGGGCATGATTGACAAATAAAGGGGTGGCTTTCAGCCATGCAGCATCCTGAGCCAGGTCTAGGAGAAAGCGCAAAGCCTCACTGCTGGTGACGACGATGCCCTGCAATTTGCCTTCATCATAAGCCTGCGCCAGTACTTGTGCACTGCTTTGCGGATTGACGCGGCGGTAACACTCACCAAACACGACATCTGCACCTCGTTGTTTCAACGTCTCAGCTAGCACTTCGCGCCCGCCTACCCCGCGCACAATCAACACACGCTGCCCTTGCATCTGCTGCAACGCAGGCAGCGCCAGCAAAGCCTCGCTGTCAAATCGCTCCAAGGGGGTCAATATCTCTGCAACACCAAACCCCTGCAGACTGGCCGCCGTGGTCGGGCCGATGGCTGCAAATTTTAATTGCGCTGGAATGCCCGCCTGTTGCAGCAAAGGCATGCCATGCTGTACGGCATTGCTACTGATAAACACTGTCCAGTCAAACTGACTGAGTGGTGTGACCGCCGCATGAAAATCATTCAGGCTTTCCAAGCCTTTGATATCCAGCAGTGGAAACGAAATGACAGACCCGCCAGCAGCCTTGATAGCCGCTGTTAACTTGGTCGCTTGCTCAGGAGGACGCGTGACGGCAATAGTGCGTCCGGCCAACGGCAAGGTCATTTCACGCCGTCCAGCTCAGCCAAAATCTTATCCGCTCCACGTGAGATAAGCTGCTGCGCCAATTGCTGGCCCAGTTTTTCTGCCTCAACCGCGTTGCCAGTCACTGTTTCCTTGAGCATCTGCTTGCCATCCACGCTGGCGACAAATCCTTGCATGGTGATAGTGTCCCCCTGCTTGGTGGCATAAGCACCCAGTGGGACGGTACAACTGCCCGCCAGCGCGCGGCTGAAACCACGTTCAGCTTCCACGCATAACTGGGTGTCCACATGATTTAACGGTGCCAATACATCTATCAGGTCTTTGCGGTTGGCATTGATTTCGATGCCCAGTGCGCCCTGCCCTACCGCAGGAATACTGTCTGCCGGGTCGATAAACCCCTTAATGCGGTCACCTAACTCCAGACGGATCAGCCCCGCCGCCGCCAGGATAATGGCCGCGTATTGGCCCTCGTCGAGCTTGCGTAAGCGTGTCTGCACGTTGCCGCGCAAGGATTCGATTTTTAAATGCGGAAAACGTGCCTGGATCTGACTTTGGCGGCGCAAGCTGGACGTCCCTACAATGCTGCCCTCAGGCAATTCTTGCAGACTGCTGTAGGTATTGGAGACGAATGCATCGCGTGGGTCTTCACGCTCCCCCGTCGCTGCCAGGGTAAACCCTTGCGGCAAATGCATGGGCACATCTTTCATGCTGTGCACGGCCAAATCGGCACGGCCATCTGCCAGCGCATTTTCCAGCTCCTTGACAAACAGACCTTTGCCGCCAATGCGTGACAACGGCGAATCTAATATCTGGTCACCTGTGGTCGTCATGCCCAAAATACTGACGTCACATTGTGGATATAAGGTTTGTAATCTGGCCTGGATATGCCTGGCCTGCCACATGGCCAGCGCACTCTCACGCGAGGCAATTACTAGCTTGGCTGGAGGGTTAAATGTACTCACAACGGTCTTACCTTTGACGAATTTAGCACGGCATTTTAACACGGCATCGCCCCACTTCTGCGCCTGTTACATGGCCACGTCACGATCATTGCCAAGGTGAACCTTTTGCTCCCCAAAAGAGTCATCTTGAGTTATGCTGGCAAAAAACAGCAATCCAGAAGTGACTAGAAAAGTCACTGTTCAATGATAAAAATGGAGGAACTATCCATGCAATACCAAATCGACATTTTCCTTTCTTCACTGAATCAATTCTGGGTCGAGTTAGTCCACTTTGTACCCAAATTGCTTGCTGCCATCGTCATCCTGTTTTTTGGCTGGCTGGTGGCCAAAGCTGTCAGGCTAGGCGTGAAGCGTATTCTTGAACTGACGCACTTTGATACTTTTGCGAAAAGCTCCGGCCTCGAAGCGTTTATGCGTAGCGCCAATTACAAAGTGACACTGAGCGGCATTATCAGTGAAGTACTCTATTGGCTGGTGATTTTACTGTTCGTCATCACTTGCGCCAATTCCCTGGGTCTCAACGAAGTCGCAGCACTCTTGAAAGAACTGGCCAGCTACCTGCCGCACATTATTGTGGCTATTCTGGTGGTGATTTTTGGTACGCTGTTTGCCCGCTTTATCAACCGTCTGGTGTTTGCCTGGCTACATAGCATCAAGTTTGAACAGGCATTGATCATCAGTACTTCTGCCGAATACTGTATCCAGATATTGGCGATTTTCATCGCGCTGGAACAACTGGGTATAGGCATGCAGCTGATCCACTCCCTGTTTGTGATTGTGTTTGGTGCCGTCTTCCTGGCGCTGGCCATTGCTTTTGGACTCGGGGGCCGCGACTGGGCAGCCAAGGTGATTGAACAAGCGCAAAAGAAAAAGTAAATAGTAAAAAAGGCCACCTAGGTGGCCTTAATCATATGCTGATGACGCCGGCTCACCACCAGCGTCTCCGGGATATCTTTGATCAATACCACCCACATCGCATCACCTGCATCCTCGCCTTCCGCAATCCTTTGCTTTTCAAATCCGTTGATCGCGGCACGTGCTACCAGCGCATTGCGGTGTATGCGCACAAACTGCGTGGCATAGGTTTGTTCAAGCTGGTTGAGTGAGGTTTCCAGCAAATAGCTTTTGTCACGCGTACGCACCGTCACATATTTCAGCTCGGCACGAAAATACAGGATGTCCTCGAGTGGCACCAGTAATATCCTGCCACGCTCCTGTATGCTCAAATGAGCATGTGTCTGCTGCAAAGGTTGCAAGGCCTGCGATTGCTCCGTTTGCAAAGGCCGTGCCTTGGCTAAGGCAGCTGCCAGCCTTTCACTTCGTATCGGCTTAAGCAAATAATCAATCGCATTGAGTTCAAACGCTTGCAAGGCATGATGATCGTAAGCGGTGGTAAAAATCAGGTTTGGAGGTGTCTCCAGACCGCGCAGATGTTGCGCCAGCTCTATACCATCCATCACTGGCATACGGATATCCACCAGCACAATATCCACTGGCTGATTTTGCAACAGATTGATCGCCTCCAACCCATTGGCAGCTTCGCCAATGACCTCATAGCCACCCACATCGCCCACCAGGTCATGCAAACGCTGTCTGGCCAATGGCTCATCGTCTACAATCAGCAAACGCTGCTTAGCCATGCACCACCTCTGACATGGGCCGTGTCGGGATCAGGATTTCTACAATGTACCGCTGGTCGGCTTCATACTGCCGCAACTGGGCCTCCAGGTCATAATGCAAGCGCAAACGTTCGCGGATATTCTTGAGGGCCATTTTATTACCGCCAGACTTGTCACTGCGTGGTGGCAAAGGATTGCTGATACGCAACAGCAAACTCTTGCCGCTGGGCCGGATTTCAATATCAATGAGGCCGCCTTGTGATTGCGGCTCTATCCCGTGATACACGGCGTTTTCCAGCAAAGGCTGCAAAATCAGGGGCGGGATCATGATCTCGGGCGGAATATCAGACAATTGCCAGTCATATTGCAAACGCTCATCCAGCCGCAATTTTTCGATGTTCAGGTATTGCTGGCACAAGGCGATTTCCTGCGACAACGGCACCAGGTCCCGGTTGTCTGCCATGAGCACACGAAACAACTCTGCCATATCCTCCAGCGCGTTTTCGGCACGCTGTGGCTGACTGCGTATCAGTGATAACGCAGCGTTGAGGCTGTTAAACAGGAAATGGGGTCGGATACGTGCCTGCAAGGCCTGTAACCGGGCCTCGGCAATCGCAGGGGAATAGGCGCGTTGCAATAAATCCAGGTAATACAAACACATCAGCACATCCGCCACACATAGCAATATCAATTGCCATACTTGCGCGGTGGCTAACGGCGTAATCCAGCGATGATAGGCTAACGCGGACAAAGCGGTCAGGCTGATCGCCAGCAGGAAAATACTCGCAAGCGCCCATCGGTATGGCCAGCGGCTAAGATAAGGGTAAGCCAGTGTGAGTGCGCCCATCACTATTAACAGCGGTGGCGCCCACTGGCTGCCAATCTGAGCCAGGTCGTTGAGCCATAAAGACACATTCCAGCCAGACTGGCCGTCATACACCGTCAGCAACGCCAACAAACAAAGGTGCAGCAACAGTACACGTAAGTGTATGCCCAGATTGCGGAAATTGGGAATGCGGCTAGTTTTACGCACAGCGTGATGTTCATTTATAATGTGGCTCCAGCATGATAAGTATTCAGCGCCTGTCGCGCAAGCCAGCCTTTTTGGCAGAAAGAATTTTGTTTTGACCGCATCCAAACCGACAACCCAGTCTTCTTTGCATCAAAAGGACCAAGCCTGGTCCGGCCGCTTTAATGAGCCGGTGGCAGAGCTGGTCAAGCGTTATACCGCCTCCGTCGATTTCGACAAACGCCTCGCCAGATTCGATATTCAGGGTTCGATTGCCCACGCCACCATGTTGGGCACGCAAGGGATTATTTCAGCGCAAGATGTAGAAGACATTAAACGTGGTTTGGGTGAGATCCTGACTGAGATTGAAGCCGGTCAGTTTGAGTGGCTGCTCGACCTTGAAGATGTACACCTAAATATTGAAAAACGCCTGACCGAGAAAATCGGTGATGCCGGTAAGCGCTTACACACTGGTAGATCACGTAACGACCAAGTAGCCACCGATGTGCGCTTATGGCTGCGTAGCGTGGTCGATGACACCATTGCCGGTATCCGCGCCCTGCAAACTTCACTGCTGGATTTGGCTGAGCAAAACGCTGCCACCATCATGCCTGGCTTCACCCATCTGCAAGTCGCGCAACCGGTGACCTTTGGCCATCACATGATGGCCTACTTTGAAATGCTCAACCGCGATGCTGAGCGTTTTGCCGATGCCCGCAAGCGTATCAACCGCCTGCCCTTGGGCGCCGCTGCACTTGCCGGCACCAGCTATCCGATCAAACGTGAACTGGTGGCCGAATTGCTGGGCTTTGATGGCGTCTGCCAGAACTCGCTGGACGCCGTCTCAGACCGTGACTTTGCCATTGAATTTAATGCAGCCGCATCTTTGTTGATGATGCACCTGTCACGCTTCTCCGAAGAGCTGATTCTATGGATGAGCCCAAGATTTGGCTTTATTGATATTGCCGACCGTTTCTGTACCGGCTCCTCCATCATGCCGCAAAAGAAAAACCCTGACGTACCGGAACTGGTGCGCGGCAAAACTGGCCGTGTTTACGGTCACCTGATTGGTTTGCTGACCCTGATGAAAGGCCAGCCACTGGCCTACAACAAAGACAACCAGGAAGACAAAGAGCCACTGTTTGATGTAGCCGATACCCTGCTGGTGACCTTGCAGATTTACGCCGACATGCTGCGTGGCATCACCGTCAAAGCCGACAATATGCGCCAGGCCGCGCTGGAAGGCTTTGCAACCGCCACCGACCTGGCCGATTACCTGGTGAAAAAAGGCATGCCTTTCCGTGATGCGCACGAAGTGGTTGCCCACGCCGTCAAAGCAGGCGTGGAATCCGGCCGTGACCTGGCAGAATTCAGCCTGGCTGAACTACAAGCATTTAGCGCCACGATTGCGGAAGATGTATTTGAAGTTTTGACTCTGGAAGGCTCAGTCGCCAGCCGCAACCATACTGGCGGCACTGCACCCGAACAAGTGCGCCGTGCCATCGCCCAAGCCAGGCAGCAATTAGGACGCTGATGACCACACACCATCATCAACCGAGTAAGCGCAGATCATACCCGGTGATGATGTTGGGGCTGATATTCATGCTCAGCCTGTTGACTGGTCCTGCGGAAGCAGCACTTGGCATTGGCAACCCCAAGCACGAACAAGCCATGTTGTGGCCGCTATTGCCTGGCGAAAGCGTCAATAGCCTGGCGGCTAAACTCTACCCGCAAAGCCCGGTACTGCAACAACGCTTTGTGCAGCAATCCATTACGCTCAGTCACAGCCGTGGCATCGTATTGCGCCCGGAGGAACGTAGCGAAACTGCACGGCTCATTGCGGTCCCCAATGCACAAACGCTGCATACCCTCACTCACCGTATCAAAAAAGCCGACGAAGTCGATACAGAGGCTTTTGTCACGCCGGGATTGGTCATGAGTGTGCAACTCACGCAAGACTCGCAAAGTTCAGGATGGCATTTTCCCAGGCTGACGTTACCCACACTTCATCTACCAGAAGGGCTCACGTTAAAAGGTCATTCTTTTTCTATGGGTTATTTGGCGGAGCGTATTGCGGCCGTAAAGTCGCATTTAGTAGAAACGTACCAGGGGAATGCGCAGGCGATTGCAAAGACGCCAGTGAAGAAACTTTACCAAACACCGCAGTTGTTGGTGATTGTGGTGAGTGCGGTGTTATTGCTGGCGTTGAGTTTGGTTTGGGGTGTTTTGGAAGAGCGGCGGGATAAGCGGTAACCTTCGCATTACATTCTTTTTCGCCTTTAGGCGACCCTTCTTTCTTATGCTTGTCCATAAGAAAGAAGGCAAAGAACAAGACACCCTAGCTTCCGCTTGTTTCCTGCGTTGCTCGCCAAAATAAGCGCTCGCAGAACTCATCCTAGTAACCTGCACACTGCACAGGCTACCGCGGGATTCGGACAGCCGCTCGCTTGATCTTATTTTGCCTGCGCTACTCGGCGCGGCAGATAGGGGCCCCGGAACACCATGCGACTGCCACCGTTGGCGGATTGAATAAAAGAATTATTTTTTGAACGGTTCAAACTTCTACACTCGTAGTTTGACGAGACAAATCCCATCCCATCACGCTTGATTTCATTGTTTGGCAGGCGGAATAAGGTTGCAGCTTGTTTGAATCCCGCAGCAGCTTACGCTTTGTGTAAGCTGCCAGGTTGAGTTCTGCAACCGCGACTGACATGTAATGAAATCAAGGGAGCCGAAGGCCGTGATGGCTGGGGGCCCTCTTCTTTGGTTACTTTCTGTGGGGCAAGCAACAGAAAGTAACTCGCCTACAGGCGAAATGTAACGTTACCTAATGAGCACGCCATTAATTAAGGTAAAAACATCCCCAATAACTCATTCAAAAACCGCTGCCCTTTCAATGTCGGTGCAATCATCCCACTCTCTTGCACCAGTAATTCCTTTTGCTGCGCTTCGAGCAGTTGTGCCTGAATAGTCCGCAACGGCAATCCCGTCCGTTGCTGAAACAAACTTGCTTCCACACCATCCACCAACCGCAACGCATTCATCATAAACTCAAACGCCAAGTCCTCACGCCCGATCTGCCACTCACTATCCACCACCTGCCCCGTCGTCACTGCCTCAAGATATCTCTTCGGATGCTTATGCCGGCTCTGGCGAATAATCCTGTCATGAAAACTCAGCTTGGAATGCGCGCCCGCACCAATGCCCAGGTAATCACCAAACGTCCAGTAATTCAGGTTATGTTGACACTGCTGGCCTGGCTGGGCAAAAGCTGAAGTTTCGTAATGCTGGTAACCATGAGCGGCGAGTATCTTCTCGATTTCTTCCTGCATGGTGGCGCTGGTATCGTCGTCCGGCAAGCTGGGCGGCGTGCGGTAGAACGGGGTGTTAGGTTCCAGCGTCAGGTGGTAAAACGACAGATGCGCGGGTTTGATCTGACAGGCGGTTTCGGCATCTTTCAATGCATCTTCCAGGCTTTGCTCAGGCAACGCATACATTACGTCAAGATTGACCTTTTCAAAGATATTTAGCGCCAGTTCGGCTGCAGCTAGCGCCTGTTCACGGTCATGAATACGGCCCAGCGCTTTGAGATATTGCGGCTGGAAACTTTGTATGCCCAAAGAAACGCGGTTTACACCAGCATCGCGATATCCTTTGAAATTGGCAATATCCACTGTGCCCGGGTTGGCTTCTAAGGTGACTTCCGCGCCATATTCCAGCGGTGTCAGCATACGCACATGGCTTAGTATCTTATCTATAGAATCGGCAGAGAAAATGCTGGGCGTGCCGCCGCCAAAAAACACGCTACGGATTTTGCGGCCCCATACCAGCGGCGTGGCCTGTTCAAGGTCGGCAATCAGCGCATCGACATAAGCGGCTTCCGGGATTTCCTGCCGCGCTTCGTGGGAGTTGAAATCGCAGTACGGGCATTTGCGCACGCACCAGGGAATATGGATATACAGCGAGAGTGGTGGCGGGTTGGTAAGGCCACTCAGCGTGACGTCGCCCTGCAAGGGCGCGTCACTTAAGCTATTGGCAGGGTAAATCGGGATCATGCGCGTATTTTAACCTGTATCCATCAACCCGCTGGACTTAAACGCTTTGCAACAAGGCTCTCGGCGGCTGGTTAAACTGGTTGCGCGCCACCAGCCAGGCCGACAATGGCACCAGCACTATCGTTGCCAGCAAAGCCTGCACGCTTAACCAGGCATTGAACTGGTACTCCATATCCAGCACCAGCGTTGCCAGATAGTAAGCGGCGACATTGGTGAAAATATTCGCGACGATACTGGCCAGTATGCCTATGCATAAAAACTCCACCAGCATGGCCAGTACTACCTGTTTTCTGGAAGCGCCCAGTACCCGCATCAAGGTGCTCTCCCGCACACGCTCTTCGCGGGTCGCCATCAGCGCAGCGTACAACACGGCAAGGCCAGCCAGCAAACTGAATCCGAACACGAACTCGATCGCGTAACTCATTTTACTGAGCAGGCTTTGTAGTTGTTCCATCACCGCAGAAACATTGATGATAGTTAAATTGGGGAATTTCCGGACCAGCTGGTTCAGCGCTTCTTCTTTGCCCGCAGGCAGGTGGAAACTGGTGAGGTAGTTGGCAGCGTAGTTATCCAGCACTTTCGGCGGCGTTACCGCGAAAAAGTTAACGTGCATGCTGTTCCATTCCACCTTGCGCAAACTGGTGATGGTGAGGTCAAGCGGGGTGCCAGCCACGTCATAAGTCAGCTTATCGCCCAGTTTCAGATTAAGTGTCTGCGCCAGTCCCTGCTCTAAAGACAATAGCTGTTTTCCTGCATCCTCAGCCGTCCACCACTGTCCTGCCACCAATTCATTATCGGCCTGCATCTGCGCTGCCCACGATAAATTGAATTCACGTTCGGCCAGCCGCTTGGCGCGGTCATCTTTGTATTGCTCAACATTCAGGGGCTTGCCGTTCACCGAGATCAGCCTTGCGCGCACCATGGGGAAAATATCGACATGCTGGATAGCATGGGAAGTTAACAATGCATTGATGCCGGGGATCTGGTCAGCCTGAATATTAATGACAAAGCGGTTAGGCGCATCCGCCGGTAGCGAAGTTTGCCAGTTTTTTAGCAGGTCATTACGCACAAATGCCAGCAGCAATATCGCCATCAGGCCCATGCTTAAGCCAACCACCTGGGCGATGGTCAATATCGGGCGGCGTCTTAAGCCCATCAAACCCAGCTTGATCACACCAAAATTTTGCACACTGAACGATTGCACGATGCGCATCCCGGCATAAGCCAGAAAACCTGCGACTACCACCAATGCCAACAGTGCCGCGAATACAATCCCGGCCAGCTTGATATCCCCGGCATGCCAGAACACTAACCCTGCCAATACCAGCAATGCGGGCAGAAACACAATGCCATTGCTGCGCACATTGCCTTCCAGGTCCTGGCGCAAAATACGTAAGGCTGGCACCGCACGCAAACGCATCAGTTGCGGCCACACCACGGTGAGCAAGGTTGCGAATCCGGTCACTAATCCCAACAAAACCGGCATCCAGCCAGGGGCAGGCAGGGTTTCCAGAAACAGGCGTCCGGCAAGAATGGCCAAGCCATATTGCGCGGCAAAGCCCAGCACACAACCAATCACACTACCCACCAACGCAAGCAGCAAAGTCTGGTATAGCAGAATCTGCGTGATCAGTTTTTTGGTTGCGCCAAAACAACGCATCAAGGCATACGCATCCAGGCTTTTCTGCACATAGGGGATACTCGCCAGCAACATCGCCACCATCGCCAGGATCACGCCGACCATGGAGGCAATGCCGAGGAATTGTTGCGCTTTGTTCAGCGCATTACGCATTTCCGGGCGGGCGCTGCGGATATCGTCTACGCGTTCACCACGGGATAGTTGCGGCTTCAGCCATTCGGCGTAGTCTTCCATCGGCTGGTTAACCTCAGTACCTTCACTATTGGCAGCCACCAGTAACTGATATTTCACCCGGCTGCCAAACTGCACCAGGCCGGTCGCAGGCACATCGGCGCTATTCATAAACAAACGTGGCGCAATGCTGAACATATCGCCGCCACGCGATGGCTCCTGCAATACCAATGCCGCAAGGGTAAACTGGCTTTCACCTACGCTGACTTCGTCGCCTATTTTCAATACGAGTTTTTGCGCCAGTCTCGGCTCCATCCATACTGTTCCGCGCGCAGGGATATCTACTGAAGATGGTTCAGCTTTCGCTGTGGTCGTTGACTGCTTGCTGATAGTCAAATGCCCGCGCAGCGGAAAACCGGTTTCCACCGCCTTGATCTCGGCCAGCTCGCTACTGTCACCTTTCAGCACCATGCTGGAAAACTCCAGCGCTTGCGTGGTCTGGTACTGGCGGCGCTGCGCTTCGGTCAGATAGGCGGCGGGGATAGCATGATCTGAATTCACCACCAGATCCGCCCCTAGCAGCACATTGCCCTGGGTTTGCATGCTGGACTTGATACGGTCAGTAAAAAAACTGACGGAGGTGGTCGCCGTCACCGCCAAAATCAAGGCAAACAGCAATACGCGAATTTCACCCGATGACCACAAGCTGCGGCACTGGCGCCAGGCAATGGATAACGCCAGCATTAATGCACTCCCGAGCTATCGGAAATAGTGTGCTCGTTGAGCACGATCTCCTTCAACTGGCCGTTCTGCAAATTCAGCACGCGCTGGCAACGCCGCGCCAGGTTCATATCGTGCGTGACCAACACCAGCGTAGTGCCGCTCTTGGCGTTTAAATCGAATAACAATTTGATAATCGCCTCGCCGGTCGCCACATCCAGGTTACCGGTTGGCTCATCGGCGAACAAAATAGAAGGTTTGGCAGCAAATGCCCGTGCTATCGCAACTCTCTGCTGCTCGCCGCCTGACAACTGTTTTGGGTAATGCGTGGCCCGTGCTGCCAGACCTACACTGTCGAGAGCAGCGATGGCAATCGCCTGCGCATCACGCTGCCCTGCCAACTGCATAGGCAGCATTACATTTTCCAAAGCAGTCAGCGAACCCAGCAACTGGAATGATTGAAACACAAAGCCCATATGCTCGGCACGCATCGCCGCACGGCCATCTTCATCCATCAAGCCAATATCCTTACCGGCAATCACCACTTTTCCGCTACTCGCGATATCCAACCCTGCCAGCAACCCCAGCAAGGTAGATTTACCGGAACCGGAACTCCCGATGATCGCCAGCCTCTCACCCTTGGGCACGGCAAGATTCAAATTGGTCAGAATGGGGATCGTTGTATCATTGCTCACAACTGATTTACTTAAAGACAGCGCTTCAACAGCATAAGGGGCTTGCATTAATGATGTTCCGTTTTCTCAAGATATTAAGCGTTTGCACTACTTTATTTTTTGCCGATGCCGCCTTGGCTGAGACCACATCCAAACCAGTGATTCTCGTGTTTGGAGACAGTTTATCCGCCGCCTATGGCATTCCCAAAGAAAAAGGCTGGGTCAATTTGTTAGCGCAACGAGTGAAAGACAATCAATTGCCCTACGAAGTTGCCAACGCCAGCGTCAGTGGTGAGACAACCGCTGGCGGTCTCAGTCGTTTGCCTGCCGCACTTCAGCAGTTTAAACCCAGTATTGTGGTGATAGAACTAGGCGCAAATGATGGCCTGCGCGGCTTACCAACAGATGCCATGAAGAATAACCTCGAGAAAATGATTCAAGCTAGCAGGCGAATCAATGCGAAGGTGGTTTTGTTAGGTATGTTTATTCCACCGAATTACGGCCCCAAATACACCAATGGTTTTAAAGCGGTTTACCTGGATTTGTCAGAGAAATACAAAACACCATTTGTTCCATTTTTTCTGGATGGGATTAGTGGACACAGTGATCTGGTACTGGAAGATGGATTGCACCCGAATGTAAATGCACAGGCGAAGATATTGGAGAATGTTTGGCCGACTTTGAAGCCATTATTTGCAAGCAATATCACTCCAAAAAATAAATATTAAACGATATGAATCAAGTCATTCCACCTCTTCAATATCCTTTTTTTGTGTTTGATTAAGATCTTTGAGAATCTCCGCCTTGATCCAATCAGCTTCACTTGAAATATTGTCACCTTTTTCATTTAATTTAAATTCATACTGAGTTACCCGAGCTGAGCCAGGAAGTTTCTCAGGTAAGCGGGATATCGATACAACTCTGTCTTTAACATCAATAATAAATTTATTCCCTGCGAATGCGGGATCAGACATTAAAAACATCTTGATAGTCTCATACATCCACTGATCTGGAGGTAATAACATACGATTATTATCGTAAGATAAGCGTTCTGCTTCTCGCTGAGCTTTAGCAGCCAGAACCTTCTGCCTAGTTTCCTCAATACTAAGCGTACCTAAGAACCTTTCAAGCTCTTCAATAGCAGAAACAGCAAAAACAACATCCTCTCGTATAGGCTCTGCTCGACCATGTGCAGCTCTATTACGTAGCCTCCTAATGCTTTCAAGTCTATCCAGTAACTCTAATGGAATTTCGATTCCATTATTAACATGAATCGCCACTAATTTACTAGACACCTTTAAGCCGTAATAATGGCAATAAAAGAAAGGTGCAGTATGAGTGGTAAACGTTATCCAGAAGAATTCAAAATAGCAGCCGTCCGTCAAATCACAGAGGGCGGATATGCTGTATCTGAAGTGGCACGCAGATTGGATGTCACTGTCGATAGTCTGTATGCCTGGGTCAGGAAGTACGGCCCAGATGCAGCAGAGCATCAAGCAA
>VFQN01006299.1_pt1 | contig 13669 bp, 9 predicted proteins | sample 3512371 | NCBI WGS metagenome assembly VFQN01 (sample SAMN10412370, study PRJNA504923) | tailings metagenome | isolation source: Replicate 2 from Balatoc abandoned mine | place: Philippines: Itogon, Benguet | collected 2017-08-28
GAATCGATCCAGATCAGGCCGAAGGAATGGGTGGCCCGCGCCGCCGCGTCGAGCGCCGGCAACAGCCCGCTCCTGTCCGGTCCGGCAAACAACCGGCGCAGCCCCGCCGGCGGCCGCGAGCGATCAGCCGGCTCGACCACGTCGAAGCCGATCGCCTCAAGCCGCGCGGCGGCGGAATGTTCGGCAAGCACATCGGCGGCAGGACCTTCGGCGGTGATAGACACCATCCTCCGCTCCGTTCCCTCCGCCACATCGTGTAACGGCGTCTTCTCCACATATTCCGAGGTCATGACCGTCAGCAGGGCTCCATAGTTCATGCGGAAGGCGACGCGGTCGCCGACCCGGAGCGGCGGATCTGCGTCGGTCACATCGAGCACCAGGTGATCGCTCGACGCGCCGAGCACCCTCACCCCTGGATGCGTCGGGATCAGTCCTTCGACGATGACGTCCTCCCGGCCGATATTGGCGATGCCGCGAAGCCGGTCGCCCTCGTCGACGAAGGACGGCCGATTGCCGAACGCGTCGTAGCCGGACTCGCCGATCGGCATCGACGGCTTCAGCTTCACTTCGATCAGGTCGCCGCTCAGCCGGAAGGCGTCGTATTCCAGCTCTTCCCAGCGGTTGTCGCGAAACGTCTCGTACCCTCCCTGCAGGATCGCCTCGCCGATCCGCAGATTGTTGATGCCCTGCGGTATCCTGCCTTCGAGCAGCAGCGGCAGCGACGACGAATTGCCGCCTGAGATCCAGTCGAGCTGCACGCCGGTCAGGCGTTCGACCTTGTAGGCATGGGCCATCAGCTGCCCGAGATTTTCTTCCGTCGGCACGATCGCGCCGAAACAGGTGAGATTGGTCCCGAGGCCGGCGATCCTTACCCCCTTCAGTGCCATCACCTGCTCGACTGTGGGCAGCAGGTCGTTCGGCCAGATGCCTTCACGCAAGTCGCCGAGATCGACCATCAGCAGGATGTCGTGAACGCGCCCCATCCGCTCGGCGATGCGCGACAGTTCCCGGATGGTCGAGAGTTCGGACTGCAGGCTGATGTCGACCGTGCGCACCACCTCCTCGGCGCGCGAGACCGGCGGGCTGCGCAGGAGCATGATCGGGCAGCCGATGCCGCTTTCATGCAGCCGTCTGATGTTCTCGAAGCGCGACTCGGCAATGCCGTGGACGCCGCCGCGCAGCATGGCGCGCGCCACCTGCGGCATGCCGCAGCTCCCCTTGGTGACACCGAAGATCCTGATGCCCGACGTTGCGCAGCGTTCAACGATCCGGCGGGTGTTGCGTTCGATGCGGCCGAGATCAATAGCGACTTGCGGTCCAGACATCTTAGCGGCCCCTAGTTTCGATAGATCAAGCCGGCGGGATCGATCTCGGGCTTCCGGCCCGCGACCAGATCGGCGAGGAACTTGCCGGAGCCACAGGCCATCGTCCAACCGACATGGCCGTGACCGGTGTCCAGGAACAAATTGCCGTAGCGGGCCCGACCGATCACCGGGACCGAATTGGGCATCATCGGGCGCAGGCCCGCCCAGTATTCGGCCTTGGCCTCGTCGAACGCGCCAGGGAACAGTTCATTCGCCGTCCGGAGCACCGCGCCGAAGTCAGCGGGGCGATGGGTCCTGTCGAAGCCGGCGAATTCGGCAGTCGAAGCGAGCCGCAGCCGGTCGCCGAGGCGGGAATAGGCGATGAGCCTGTCCTCGTCGACGCCGCCCATCGTCGGCCCCATGGAAGGATCGTCGAGGGGAACGGTCACCGTATATCCCTTCACGGGATAGACCGGCAGGTCGATTCCCAGCCCGCGCCCGAACACGCCGCTCTCGGCCCCCATCGCGATGACGGCGGCGTCACAATGGAGCGCCCCGGCGCTCGTCTTGACCGCACGCACGCGGTCGCCGTCGATGTCGAGCCCCTCGACCGTCGTGCCGTAACGGAATGTCACCCCGAGATGCGCGCTCGACCATTGCGCCAGCCGCTCGACGAAAAGCCTGGAATCGCCGGTCTGGTCCATCGGCGAATAGACCCCGCCGGCTATCTTGTCCCCGGCCTCGACAAGCCCTGGCTCGATCTCGAGGATGCGCGCCCGGTCGACCGCCTCGATCTCCAGCCCGTGGCGGGCAAGATATTCGAGGTTGGCCACGCCACCGTCGAGGCTCTGTTGCGAACGGAAGAAGTAGAGGATGCCTCGGGCGCGCTGGTCGTAGTCGATGCCGGTGTCGGCGGCGATCGCGTTGATGCAGTCGCGCGAGTAGAGTGCGAGCCGCAGCTTCACGTCGGTGTTGGCACGGCAGCGTGCGGCGGTGCACTGGACAAGGAAACGCAGGCTCCAGGCGACGAAATAGGGATCGAAGCGCAGCTTGATCTTGATCCCAAGGTCGGGCCGGTAGAGCGACTGCAGGAACGTCTTCAGTGCTGCCGGCGACGCCCAGGCGGTGGCATCGCCCGGCGAGACCAGACCGGCATTGCTGTAGCTGGTGCCCTGCGCGACCGAGGCATGGCGGTCGACGACCACGACCTCATGGCCGTCTTGCGCCAGATAATACGCGGCGGCCGTGCCCACGACACCGGCGCCGAGGACCAGGATCTTCATGCCGACGCCCCCTCGTCGAACCGCACGAGCCGCGTGCCCTCCTCGAAGGCGGCACAACTCTGCCGCCAGCGCCCGGACGGCCAGACCAATTCGGCCGACGCGTCTTCGGGGTGGTAGATGGCGGTGTAGAGCGTGCCGAAACCGCGGCTGTAGGCGGTCTGGTAAACGGGCGGCTTCTGGAACACCTTCAGCATGGCCTCGGCCCCCGTCGCCTTGCCGATCGCGCGCTGCACGGCTGCCTCGCGTTCGACCGAACGTGTCGCCTCGGCATGACGCGCCCATTCCGGTCGATGCTGATGGTTGGTGACGACCCTGCGGTCGACCACCTCGGCCGGCCGGTCCGGCGTGACGAAGACGACGGCATGCCGCCCGGCCCGGTCGAGCAGCGCCACCGAATAGGACATGTGGATCGGCACGCGCTTCAATATGGCGATCGCGGTGTCGACGGTGCCGGCCAGTTCCAGCACGTAGCGCAGCACGAGCGGGATACCGAAGCCCTCGCCCACCGCTGTCCTTCCACCAAAGGACAGGGAAACGACGAGACCATCCTCGTTGATGCCGTCGAGCACGCCCCAAAGACAATCACCGATAGCCACCACCCGCTTGTCGAGAAAGCGTGACGCGAGCCACGTGCCTTCAAGCAGCTTCGGGCTGTAGTCGTAGTTGCGCATCAGGACGGCCGGCGGCCCGCTCAGGATCGCTTGGGAGCAGCCGCCGACATAGGCCGGCGGGCACCACATCGACAGGAACCGCGCCTCGAGGTCGCCGCCGCCGGCGGCCTCGCACAGTTCCTCATAGACGGGCCGCAGCTCGGGCATATGCTGGCGCACGGCCCGCCGGCAGTCGAGATAGGTCGGGCGCTGCCGCACGCCCTCCCGGAGGAACCAGCGGCTGTAGGCATGCCAGTGCCGGTCGAACAGCCGGCGCCATTTTTCGCCGGGGCGCTCCTCGTCGACCGCTTCGAAAGAGATCTCCATGATCCTACAATATCTTGAAGGACCCGTGGACGGGAGCGACCTCCTTTTCCACTTCGAGCAGCGGCTTGCCTGCGTAGAGCTTCTTGATGCCGCGGATCCAGTTGCGCGCCCGGTCGTTGAGCTCGAAGTCGTTGCCCATGACCCGCCCGCGCGTGATCAGGATGCCGAGATCGGCCCCCTCATAGCGGTAGTCGCCTGGTCCCGTGATGCGCAGGAAGAAAGCTTCGCGCTCGGATTCGATCGCCTGCCGGTCGAAGTCGAAGCGGTCGTAGGAGACTGTCCCGTCATCGGCCATGCGATAGACGCCGGTGGGCGGCGCATTGGTGACGATGTCGATGTTCATGTCGGTGTGCTTCATCACCAATTGCGACCAGGAGTCGATGAATTCCTTCTTAGCCCAACGAGCGTTCAACTCCTCGACGTCGATCTCATATTTGACGCCGCTGAACTCCATCAGGTGGAACAGGAACAAGGGCGCGTCGGCGTAAGCGAAGGCCGAGTGGTTGGTGATCGAACTCGCGCCGCAGATGCGTGGATTGAGCTCACCCAGATAGACCTCGCCGTCCTTCTCGTCGATCAGGAAGTCTAGGTCGAAATAGCCACGATAGCCTTCCTTGATGAGCTGGTTGCCGAAGCGGAAAGCCATGTCGCGGGCCTTGTCGCGGACCCGCTCCGAGAAGGCCCCGGGAAAGATCTCGTTGCCGCACCAGCCGCCCTTGTAGGGGGTCAGTTCGCGCTTGCCGACCACCTCGGTGAGCAGCGGACCGACGAGCGTGCCGGAGCGGGTGGCACAAGCCTCCATGGTCGCGCCCCGGCAGTTGATGCGCTTCATGATCTTGACCTCGTCCTCCGCCTGGATGTCCTTGGCGTGACGGTCGTAGTCTTCCTGGCTGGCGATGAAGAAGGTCGTGTGGCCGCTGTCGCCGAAGGCGGTCTGGACCACGAGATCGGTTCCGATGCCGGCCTTCCCGGCCGAGGCGATCAGCTCCTCATAGCTCTTCGCCGGCCCTAGCGTGTTGGGCACCGAGGCCACCTTCGCCTTGTTGCCGATGCGCACGGTTTCCATCTTGTTGTCGCAGCGCGCGCGCAGCTTCGCCTTGGGGAACCAGACGTCGAGGCCGATCTCCTTGCAGAGCTCCTCGGTCTTCTCGTCGAACATAAGGAAAGTGGCCACCGGCTTGCCGCCGCGGCGCTGGATCGTGTCGATAACGTCCTTGTGCTGCAGCAGGTAGTTGTTGATGTCCTCGATGGATTCGAACTCGGCGTGATCCACTTTCTGCGGCACCATCACCTTCGGATGACGGCCGTCGAAGCAGTCGATGTAGCTGATGAACCGGAAGTTCCGTACCCACTGGTCGATGCCGAGCAGGTTGAAGTTCGTCGCCGAGATGAAGTAGATCGGCCGCTCGTTGCGGTGCATGAGCACCCTGAGATCGGACACGTTCCTGATTGTCTTGACCATCGCCCTCTCCTTCGATGTTGCCGTTACTGCGCCGCAAGGCGCCGGGTCGTATGCTTGACTTCGAGATAGCTGGAGAGCCCCCACGGCCCCAGCTCGCGGCCGATGCCGCTCGCCTTGAAGCCACCCCAGGAGGTCTCGACGAAGATGGCCTGCGGGCTGTTGATCCAGACATGGCCGGCTTCCATCGCGTCGGCCACCCGCTCTGTGCGCGTCTCGTCCGTACCGACGACAGTGGCGACGAGACCGAAATCGCTGTCATTGGCGAGCGCGACCGCCTCGGCCTCCGACCCGAAGGTGCGGATGCACAGCACGGGCCCGAAGATTTCCTCCCGCCATAGCGGGCTAGCCGCCGGCACGTCCGCGAAGATGGTCGGCTCGACGAACCAGCCGCGCCCGGGTTCCTTCGGCTCGCCGCCTCCGGTCAGCAGTCGCAGCCGATCCGACCTGCCGCGCTCGGCATAACCCAGAACCTTGGCGTGCTGCGCCTTGGTGGTCATGGGCCCGATGGTCGTAGTGGGGTCGAGCGGATCGCCCGGCTTCAGTGCACGCGCCATCTCGACCACGCGCTCGATGACGCGCGGCGCTATCGTGCGGTCGATGATCAGGCGCGACGTGGCCGAACACATCTGCCCGGCATTGTAGAAGATGCCCCCGACGATGAGTTCGGCTGCCATGGCCTCGTCGGCGTCGTCGAGCACGACGATCGGCGACTTGCCGCCGAGTTCCAGCCCAACCGACTTGACCCCCTCGGCAGCCGCCGCCATGACCCGAGCGCCGACGCCGTTCGAACCGGTGAAGGAGATCTTCGCCACATCGGGATGCGTCGTCATCGGCGCTCCCACGGCGACGCCTGTACCCGTGACGATGTTGAGAACACCAGCCGGCAACTCGATCTCGCGGGCAATGGCGCCGAGCTCGAGCTCCACGATCGGCGTCACCTCGGAAGGCTTCAGGACCACGGTGCAGCCGGCCGCCAGTGCCGGCGCCACCTTCCACGACGTGGTGACCAGCGGGAAATTCCACGGCACGATCAGCCCCGCCACGCCCGCCGGCTCGAGCCTGAGCCGAGAACGATAAGCTGCATCCGGCACCTTGACGTCGCGGCCCTGGCTCGTCTCCAGCTCGGCCGCCCGCTCGGCATAGTAAGCGAAGGAGGCGGCCGCATCCGCCATGTCGACCAGCGCCTCGGCGAGCGGCTTGCCGTTGTTGATCGACGAGAGGCGAGCGAGCTCTTCCGCCCGCGCCGTCAACCGGTCGGCGATCGCCCTCAGGAACTGGCCGCGCACGGCCCCTCCTGCATGTCTCCACCGAGGCAGCGCTAGCCGCGCGGCGTCCACCGCAAGATCGACATCGCGCGCGCCGCCGGCCGCGACCCTATGAATGACCTCGCCGGTCGCCGGATTGAAGACGTCGATGGTGGCGGGCTCCGCCGGCCGGCGCCAGTCCCCGCCGATGAACAGCGCGTCCAGCATCTAGGCCACCAACTCACGTGCCAGGGCCGAGCCCTCGCGGATCTCGATCAGGGTCGGCACGTTGCGGCGTGCCGAAGCCGCAAGTTCTCGGCGCAGGGCCTCAATGTTCTCGGGCTGCGACGCCTCGCAGCCAAGGCCGCGGGCGACCATGACGAAGTCGGGCGCGAAAATATCGACCCCGATCTGCGGAATGTTCCTGTCGGCCATGAAGGCCTTGATCTCGCCATAGCTCGCATTGTTCCAGACCAGGATCGCCACCGCGATGCCGGCCTCGACCGCCGAGGCGATCTCCTGGATCGAGAACTGGATGCCGCCGTCGCCCATCAGCGCGACGACCGGGCGGTCTGGCGCGCCAAGCTTGGCACCGAAGGCTGCCGGCAGCCCGTAACCCAAGGTGCCGTAGCCGGTGCTCGAGTTGAAATAAGAGCGCGGGCTGGCGGCATCGTAGAACTGGTTGGCGCAATAGACCGGCTCGGTCTGATCGCCCGCCACGATCGCGCCGGGCAGCGCCTCGTCGACGATCCGCATGATACGCTGATGCGTTCTGCAGGCCGGCCACAGGCCTTCGTCGACCGCCAGGCGGATCGCCTTGGCCCGCGCTGCGCCCGACCGTTCGCGATTTTCGCTGCCGATTGCCGCGAGCAGCGCGGTCGCGGCAAGTTTGGCATCGGCCACGATCGGCAACGCGGCCGGGAACTGCGTCACCAGTTGCAGCGGGTCGATATCGATGCGGATCAGTTCCCCCGTGATCACCACCGGATGCGGCTCGGGATACATCTCCGTCTCGCCGAACTCCGTGCCGATCGCCAGAACCACGTCGCAGGCCGCCAACTCCTCGCGCAGCGGCGTCATGCCGAGATTGCCCGAAAGATTGAGCGGATGGCCCGGCGGGAGGATGCCCTTGCCATTGATGGTCATGAAGACCGGCGCATCGAGGCGTTCGGCAAGCGCCCGCACCTCGTGTGCCGCGTCCTGCGCGCCGCCGCCGGCGATGATCAACGGGCGCTTGGCGATGGCGAGCGAAGCTGCCGCCTGCTCGATCAGCAACGCTGCCGGCGCCGGCCGGTCCGGCAGCGTCCAGGCGCGTGCCGGTCCATCCTCGACCTCGGCGACGATGACGTCGAGCGGGATCTCGATATGGACGGGGCGGGGGCGCGACGACGAGAACACCGCGAAGGCGCAGGCCAGGATCTCGGGAAGCTGCTTGGGATCGAGGATGGTATGACTGAACGCCGTGACGCCGGAGACCAGCCCCTGCTGCGAGGGCAGTTCGTGCAGGCGGCCGTGGCGCATACCGAGCTGCTCGCGCGCATTGACGCTGGAGATCACCAGCATCGGCACGGAATCGGCATAGGCCTGCCCCATGGCCGTGGCGATGTTGGTCATACCGGGACCGGTGATGATGAAACAGACGCCCGGCTTGCCGGTGACGCGCGCATAGCCGTCGGCCATGAAGCCCGCGCCCTGTTCGTGACGTGGCGTGACATGCCTGATTTTGGTAGCCGGCAGGCCGCGGTAGAGTTCCACCGTATGCACGCCGGGAATGCCGAAGATCAGTTCGACGCCGTAGGCCTCGAGCAGCTTGACCAGATATTCTCCGCAGGTAGCCATCAAATCTTCCTTATCCGTCGGGCAGCAGAACCGGGGCGAGGCTCGCCCAGCTGTCGCCGGGTCCGGGATTGTCCGGATGCGTCCTGCCGCCGAGATGATCGAGCACGCCCCAAACGGCGTTGAGCGCCGTCGTCACCGCACCCTCGGCCCAGCCAGCCGTCCACGAGATGCTGTCGCCGGCCAGGAAGATGCCGCGCTCGACCGCCGGCAGGTCCTGCTGCATGAAATGGCTGTAGAGACGGCGCTGGTAGCGATAGTGCCCCGGCAGGTTGGCCTTGAAGGCGCCCATGAAATGCGGGTCGTGTTCCCAAGAGACCGTCACCGGATCGGCGATGATGTGGCTGCGCAGATCAACGTCGGGGTAGATCTTCTCCAGGCTCTCGATCATCAGCCGCACGCGCTCGTCGGTCGGCAGCGTGATCCACTTCATCGCGTCGTCGTTCCAGGTGTAGGAGAGGCAGATCGCCGCCGGCTTGCCCTCGCCGTGGTCAAGCAGATAGGTGCCCCGAGTCTTGCGGTCGGACAGCGTCATGCTCATCACGTCGTGACCCGTCCTGGGGTCGATATCCTTCCAGAAGGGACGGTCGACGATGATGAAGGTCTTGGATGCCTGCATGTAATGCGTGCGCTCCATGGCCATCCACATTTTCTGACTGAACAGGCTTTCGTCGCAGTCGATCAGCGTCGACAGCAGCCAGCTCTGGCAGGTCACGATCGCCGTATCGTAGGAACGCTCATTGCCCCAGCGGTCCGTGATGGCGATGCGTCCATCGGCGCCACGCACGATCTTGGCCACTGCCGAGCGCGGGATGCCGCCATGCAGGCTGGAGAGCGAAGTTCCCGCCGGCCAATACGCCATCTTGCCGGGCGAGAGCCGCCACAGATTGTTGGGCACCTGCTCGACGCCGCCGACGACCGTGCGATGGTCGGAATCGGCGTTGGCGTAGACGACACGCAGGATCTCCAGCATCGAATTCGGGAAATCCGTATCCCAGCCGCCGGTACCGAAACCGACCTGGCCAAAGATCTCCAGATGCCGGAATGAACGCGCCTTGAAGGCATCGGAGCGCGCCAGGAAGCCGTAGAAGCTCATATTGTCGAGGATCGGCACCAGTCGATCCCAGATCGCCTTCACCGCCTTGGCGTCGCGCGCCCGCATCGCCTCCTGCATGGCGGCGAAATCGGCGCCCTCGGCCATGGCCTGATCCCAGGCCCTGGCCACGTCGCGGAAGATCTCGGGCAGGTCGGCCGGTGTGCGGGCGAAGTGCTTTTCACCGCTGAGCTCGATCACCGTGCTCGGCGTCACTGCCGCCAGCGGATTGGGGAATTCGACCGTCTCCACGCCGGCCACGTCGAGGTAGTGGTAAAAGGTCTTGCCGGTCGGCGGGAAACGCATGCCGCCCAGTTCGACCACCATGCCGTCGACGCCCTTCACGGGTTCCGAGCGCAGGCGGCCTCCGATGCGATCGGCTTCATAGACAACCGGCCGAAGCCCGAGCTTCATCAGCTCAAAGGCGGCGACGATGCCGGAGATGCCGGCGCCGACCACCGCGACCTCGCTGCCGTGGCGCGCGGCCGGTATCGAGCCGAGCCCGGCCGGATGGGTAGCGAATTCGTCGAAGGGGAACGGAAAATCCGGTCCGAACATGGACAGCCGGTCTTCGACCGTCCTGGGATCGAGGTTCATCGCGGTCATCGCGCCCTCACCGCCGCTTCACGCCGGGCAGCACGCACAACATCTCGAAGAGGAGATAAGCGGCCGTGATGGCGGTGTTTCCGGTGGTGTCGTAGGGTGGCGATACCTCGACAAGGTCGCAGCCGACCAGGTTCAGGCCCCAGCACCCCCGGATGATCTCCAGCCCCTGGATGGTGGTCAGGCCACCGATCTCGGGCGTTCCGGTGCCGGGCGCGAAGGCCGGGTCGAGACTGTCGATGTCGAAGGACAGATAGACCGGGCCGTCGCCCATCTGCGCCCTCACCTCCTCCATCAGCGGTGTCAGCGACTTGTGCCAGCATTCCTCGGCCTGGACGACGCGGAACCCCTGCTGGCGCGGCCAGTCGAAATCGTCGGCGGCATAACCCGAACCGCGCAACCCGATCTGGATGCAGCGCCTGGTGTCGAGCACGCCGTCCTCGACCGCGCGGCGGAACGGCGTGCCATGGGCGATCGGTTCGCCGAACATATGTTCGTTGATGTCGGCATGGGCATCGACATGGATGAGGCCGACGGGCCCGTGCTTGCGGGCCATCGCCCGCAGGATCGGATAGGCGATGGTGTGGTCGCCGCCCAGGGTGAGCGGGATGCAGCCCTCCGCCAGGATCGCATCATAGGCGCTGGTGATGATATCCATGCATTTCGGCAGGTTGAACGTATCGATCGCCACATCACCGATGTCGGCCACCATCAGGCTGTCGAAGGGCGCCGCGCGGGTCGCCATGTTGTAGGGCCGAACCATGCAGGACTCGGCGCGGATCTGGCGGGGACCGTGGCGTGTGCCGGCACGGTTGGAGGTGCCGATGTCCATCGGCACGCCGACGAAGCAAGCGTCGAGCCCTTTCGCAGTCGGCTGTGTGGGCAGCCGCATCATGGTCGCCGGGCCGCCGAAACGCGGCATCTCGTTGCCGCCGAGCGGCTGGTTGAACTTGCTAGCCATCTTGTCCTTCCGGTGCTTTGGCCGATACTCTGGCCGGTGCATTGACCGATGCGCTGGCCGTGCCTGCGGGCGATACCGCGACGAGCCCGCCGTAAAGCGCGGGCCGCCGGTCCTGGAGATGGGTGTTGAGCTGGCGCGACCTGGCGAGTTCCGCCGGGTCGATATCGGCGAAGATCAGTTCCTCGCCACGCCCGGCCCTGGCGACATCGACGCCGTCGGGACCAACCACGCAGGAAAGGCCGCAATAGTCGAAGCCGCCCTCGCGCCCGCAGCGATCGACATAGGCGAGGAACAGCTGGTTCTCGTAGGCGCGAGCCGGCACCAGCGTCCGCGCCACCACGTCGAAAGGACGCATCAGGGCGGTCGGCACGATCACCATATCGGCTCCGCGCAATGCCAGGCCCCGCACATTCTCGGGGAACTCCACATCGTAGCAGATCAGCATGCCGACCCGAAGCTCGCCGATGTCGACGATCGGTGGTTCGGTGTCACCCGGAGCGAACTGCTCGCGGTCGACGTCGCCGAAGAGATGGGTCTTGCGATAGCTGCCGAGCACGGTGCCGTCAGCGCCGATCACCACGGCCGTGTTGAAGATGCGCCCGTCGGTCGCGCGCTCCGGAAAGCCGAAAGCCAGGCCGATACCTGTATCGGCTGCAATCCGGCCGGCCTCGGTTATTGCAGCGCCATCGAGCGGCTCGGCCAGCGACGCGACCGCCTCGACGCCGATCGCATAACCCGTCAGGAACAGTTCCGGGCAGACCAACAGGCTCGCGCCGCCGTCGCGCCCCTCGCCCGCCACCTTGCGCAAGCGCGCAAGGTTGCCCGCCTTCGTATCGGCATCTTCGGGACCCTGGAAGCACGCAATGCGCATGACCTCTCCCCGGACTGCTATTCGCCGCCGCGCGGCAGGAGGAGGCAAGGCACCGGCGCGTTGCGGACGATCTTGCCGGAGTTGGAGCCGAGAAAGACGCGCAGCAAAGGTCCGAGCCCGCTCGACCCGACCACGACGAGTTCCTGGTCCTGCCAAGGCAACGAATCCATCGCCGCCTTCCAGGTCTTGCCGTCGCCGATCGCAGTGCTCACCTTCGTCGGCGATTGCCATTCCGCGACGGCAGCAGCCTGCGCCGCTTCCGCCTGCTGGCGCAACTGATTGGAGACGAGGTTTTCAGCCTGGTAGCCTGCGCCCGTAGGATACATCTGCTTGTCGCGGACGACAAAGGTCGCCAGCCGCAGCGGGACTTTGAAGACCTGACCGAGTTCGGCGGCGCGGTGCGCAGTCGTCAATGAATCAATAGCCCCGGAGAACGCACAGGTCAGCCTCTTGACCTTGCCCTGAGGGCTTGGCGCATAACCTCTCGGCGCCACGGCGACGGGCAAATGCGCGCTGCGCAGCAGGTCGCATGTGGCATTGCCTTCGGCGAAGCGTCCCAGCGGCGCTATCCGGGCTGAGCCCAAGACCAGGCAGTCGGCGCCGACATCCGATGCCGTCTGCGCCAGCCCTTCGCGGGCGCTCGGCGCCGCGCGCGAGATGAATTCGGCCTGCAGGCCCTTGCCCAATGCCGACTTCGCCTTGTCGAGCGCCTTCTTGGCATGGTTGTTCAGGAAGTCCGCATATTCGGCATCGACCCGGGCCATCGAGGGATGGCCCCAGGTCTCCGGGATCACGGTGCAGACGACGAGGCTGCCGCCGCTGCTGCGGACGAGAACCGAGGCGAGCGCGAGCGCTTCCCGCCCGCCCTGGTCGGGGGAAAAGCCGACGACATATTTCATCACGACGCACCGCCCTCATGTTCGATGCGGGAGTGGCGCATGCCGTAACCGAGATAGAACAGACCGCCCAGCGCCACCCAGATGCCGAAGATCACGAAGGTCGTGCCCTGCAGGCTGGAGATCAGATAGAGGCAGGCGACGATGGAGAGGATCGGCAGCACCGGATAAAACGGCACCTTGAAGCCGCGCTTCATGTCAGGTCTGGTCCGGCGCAGGATGATCACCCCGGCCGAGACCACCATGAAGGCGACCAGAGTGCCCATCGAGGTCAGGTCCCACAACACGTCGCTGGGGATGAAACCGGCGATCAGGCCGACGAAGATCGCGACCGCGATCGTGTTGGCCACCGGCGTCATGGTGCGCGGATCGACGTGATGGAAGATCGGCGGGATCATGCCGTCGCGCGACATGGCAAAGAGAATGCGCGTCTGGCCGTAGAGCACGACCAGTGTCACGCTGAACACCGAGATGACCGCGCCCGCGGCCAGGATGAGGGCCGGCCAGTCCGACCCGGTCAGGATCTGGAGGATAGTCGCGAGCCCAGCCTCCTGCCCCTCGAAGGCCGAGGCCGGCTGGACACCGAGCGCGGCCAGCGCGACCAGTACATAGGTGGTAGTGACAATGATCAGCGCGCCGATGATGGCCAGCGGCAGGTTGCGGCGCGGGTTCTCGACCTCCTCACCCGCGGTCGACACAGCGTCGAGGCCGATGAAGGTGAAGAAGATCGTGCCGGCAGCCGCACTGATCCCCGCAAAGCCGGCCGGTGCGAAGGGCACCAGGTTGGACGAGGAGAATCCCGTCACGGCGATGAGGATGAACAGCACCAGCACGCCGAGCTTGACCAGCACCATGATTGCGTTGGCCCGGGCCGACTCCTTGGCGCCGCGGATGAGCAGCAGACAACACAGGAAGACCAGCAAGGCTGCCGGCAAATTGACATAACCTTCGCCGCCGAAGCTCAGCGAATAACCGTCGGCCACCAGCGGCGAGGCACTGAGCGCGGCAGGCAGGCCCGAACCGAACACGATCTCGAAGAGCTTGTTGAGATAACCCGCCCAGCCGACGGAAACCGCCGAGGCGGAGATACCGTATTCGAGGATCAGGCAGCAGGCGACGAAGAAGGCAATGCCCTCCCC
>VFQN01006301.1_pt1 | contig 13667 bp, 14 predicted proteins | sample 3512371 | NCBI WGS metagenome assembly VFQN01 (sample SAMN10412370, study PRJNA504923) | tailings metagenome | isolation source: Replicate 2 from Balatoc abandoned mine | place: Philippines: Itogon, Benguet | collected 2017-08-28
CCTCGTGTTTGAACCCATTGGGCTCCCAGTATGGCAGCCTCGATCTCGGCGAAGGTAAGCATGAGAGGCGGCATATGGAAACCTGCGTCGAGAATATGGCCGACACCTGCCTCTCCTTCGATCGGGACCCTTTGCGCAATCAGCGCGGCAACGTCACGATAGACAGTCCGCTTCGATACCTCCAATTCTCGCGCGATCGCTTCTGCAGAGATTGGCTTCCGGGCACGTCGGAGAATCTCGATAAGCTCGAACAATCGTTCTGCTGGCCTCATTGCGTCCTTCCCGTTCTGGCCGCCGCGCTCCTACACGCAGCATGCTGACAACACGCTGTCAGCATGCTGCGTCTAGAGCAGTTCCAGCAAAAGTGCGTAGCGATTTTGCGCCCGGAGTTGCGTGAAAACAAAGAGATAGATCATTTCAGCGCTTCGGGGAAAAGCAGAAATTTTCTAGGAACGCCCACTAAATTCTACTCAAGGCGATAATCATGAAAATCAATGGAAGTTGCTGCTGTGGCTCCGTCCGCTTTTTCATCGAAGGCAAACCGACCGTCATGGGAACGTGTCATTGCTCACGGTGTCGAAAGCTCGGCACGTCAACAATCGTATTCGTGAAGCGAGAGCAGTTCAGATTGATCAGCGGCGAAGAGAGCATCGAGACGGTAGTGCCAGAACCGCCATACAAATACGTTCGCTCCTTCTGCCGTCGATGCGGCACGTCACTGGGAGAGCCGCTCTCCCCCGAAGCATCATTTCCGATCAATGCTCAGTGCCTCGACGACGATCCGGTTATTCGAAATACGTTTTTTGAGTTTGTTTCGGACCTGCCGGCTTGGGTCAATTTGGCGGCGGCTGAGCAGGAGGTCGTCGATCACAATCAATCATTGGGAAAAATCCAACAATGACCACTCCTCAAACGCCCACAACTATGATCCGGGCGAATGATAATGCTGATGAATTCGACAGAATGGGTGCCTATGTCTCGTCCTCCGATCTAGGCAGGTCCACGGCGTTCTATGGAGCCATCTTTGCACGTGAGCCCGTCATTCGTCTGGATGACTTCGTCGCCTACGCCATCGCCGGCGGACTATTCGCCATCGTCTCTCGAGAGCGATATTCCGCAGGCTCCATACCAGGCTCCGGTTCGGTGCCCTATATCGGCGCTGAAGATCTCGAAATGATCCGAAGGAGAGCCGCGACCGTTTTGGCCGGGCCGGTACCGGTTATCATCACGGAACCGGGCATACGCCTCCTGAAGCTTTTCGATCCAGACCGGCAGTTGGTCGAATTTTACTCGCTGACCCTCGGGTCGTGAGTTGGTGTCGCGTTCGACGCCATCTGGTTGAGCGCACTACGGCCCGACTTAGAGCAATTCCAGCAAAAGTGCGCAGCGGTTTTGCGTCCGGAATTGCGTGAAAACAAGGAGATAGAGCATTTTCGCGATTCGGAGAAAAGCGGAAATGCTCTAGTGGAACTCGCCGTTCAATTTGCCGGGCGGTGTGGACGGATTGCCCCATGTATCGCGTTTGGGATTCCTGACTTGAGCTTGGTCTGATTCATGGCATGCCGACTGAGGTCGGTAACCGCATCTCAATGTTGGGTATCTAACGTCGATCGATGTTCTGGAATGACCTCCGAAAAGCGCTTTTGGCGACGGTGCTGAGCTTCGTCATGCTTGCATCTCTGGGCGCCGCACCCCTTGGCGCGGCTGAATCCATGGACATTCGAAGCTCCTGCTGGACGTCAAGCAGTTTGTCTTAGGACCTTGTCACTGTCGTGCACGCGCCCGGGCGCTGGGCCTGCGGAGATCGGGTCTATTCGCTCGAAGGCGAGCGGACGCTGCTACGTTTCGAAATCGGTCCACACGATGCCCTTCCCCAATATCTCTTTTCAAGGCGAAGTGCGCTCGCGGCTGTGCATCTGCTGGCGATCGACCGAGACGGCGCGATGCGCCGGACCTCCTTGTCGGCGGGTGAGCTGCCCAGCGCTCTGCATGGCGGGTACTTCAAGGCTCCTCTTCCTGTTGTAACCCGCGACACGCTGCAGGTCGTTGTCGCGTTCGATTTGCCGAGCCACCAGATGACGCTGGAGAGAGCCTATCTGTCCCCATCCGACATCGCTCTGGGCCCGGACTTTGTGCGGTCGCTGCTTCTCCTGGCCATCCTTGCCGGAATGCTCTCCATGCCGCTCATTTTCAATGCGGCCTTCTACCGGATCCTGCGCGAGCCGTTCGTGCTTTGGCATTCCCTGCTTACGATCTCTTTGCTGCTGACCATCCTGGTTTCTTCGGGTCTTGCCGTCATTTTCTTCCATCCGCCGGCAATGACCTTGAGCTGGATGACGACAGTGATCTTCGGCCTTACGGTCGCTTCCGGGGCGATGTTTACGCACAGCTTCATCGAACCCGGCCGCATGCATCCACGCCTGCGCCGGGCGCTGCTCTATTGCGCCGCGTGGGCGATGATCCTCAGCACGTCTCACGCGGCATTTCCCTTCGTGGGGCGCTCGATTCAGTCGACCGTGTACACGGCGGCTTTTGCTCCGGTGGTCGTCATTTTCATATTGTCGGTTGCCGACGCACTCCGGCGCGGAAGTCGCGCCGCCAAGTTCCAGGCGGTCGGCTATACGCCCATGATCCTGGCCGGATTGGTGCGCCTGGTCACGGGCGTGGTTCCTTGGCTGCAGAGCAATGATGCCATGCTCCTGTTCTATGTGAGTTGCGTGTGGGAAGTCCTGTTCACCACACTCGGCGTGGCGGACCGCTTCATGACGATCAAGCGCCAGCGAGACCACGCGCGCTTCGAAGCCGACATGCTCGAGCGGCTGTCCCAACGCGACGCACTGACGGGATTGCTCAACCGGCGGGCAATCGAGCAGAATTTCGAGAAGTTTCGCGCTGAAGGCTACCGCACGCTTGCCGTGCTCGACCTGGACCACTTCAAGGCAATCAATGATGTTCACGGCCACGCGGTCGGCGACGCGGTGCTGAAGGCCGTGGCCGAAGCGCTCGAGGCGGACCCGCAGGTCCACGCGTTCCGCCTCGGCGGAGAGGAATTCGTGCTGCTCGTGCGGGGAGAGGATGCCCAGGTCCGGGCGGAGCGTCGACGCCAGGCGATCCCCGCCATCGTCGCCGATGCCGTTCCGGGTCTTGGGCGACCCGTAACCGCCAGCATGGGCATGACAGATGCGTTGCCAAATGCTGATGTGGAGTTCGCAGAACTCTACGAACAAGCCGACAGGCTACTTTACGACGCCAAACTTGCTGGCCGCAATCGAACCCAAACGGCATTGGTGCAAGGAGCGAAGAATGATGCGGATCCAGTCTTTGATCCTGTGGCTAGATGGCGTGGACGGATGTGACCAAGATGAACGCTGCTGCAATGGACTAGACGATGAGGCAGGCGAAAGACGTACTTCTATGTCGGTTCTTTTAATTTGCGCCCATCGAAAAGCCGAGGGTTATGGGGCTAATCCTGCACTCTCAAGCAAATGACGAAGCTCATTTGCCCTTTTCGGATCGCGGTAATACTCGCGACTGGTAAATGAGGATGCGGTGAGATCTTGCTTTCCTGCCAGCGCCTCCCGGATCAATCTAGAGCAGATCCGTCGATCGATGAATCGATTGTGAAGTGACACGGGCTTGCACGGCTGATTCAACGTCCACTTTGATGAGGTGGATGATGGCAAGGGCACTCAGCGAGGATATTCGGTCCCGGGTTTTGAAGGCTTCCGACGAGGGTATGTCGGCGCGGCAGGCAGCGGCGCGGTTCGGCGTGGGAGTATCGAGTGCGATCCGTTGGGTTGCGCGCGCTAAGATCGGCGAGCGAACGCCTCGGCCGCAGGGTTGGCGGCGCGGTTCGAGGCTCGATGCGCATGAAGCCTTCGTCGTCGGGCTGATCAAGGAGCGCAAGGACATCACGCTGGACGAGATGGTCGAACGGCTTTCAGTCGAGCGGTCAGTCGGTATCGGCCGCAGCGCCTTGAGTGCCTGGCTTGGCCGGCGCGGCTGGACGTTCAAAAAAAGTCCGCCCATGCATTGGAGCAGGGCCGTCCGGACGTCCTGAGGCGCCGCCGCGCCTGGTTTAACGGCCAGCTCGATCTCGATCCTGCCCGGCTCGTCTTCATCGATGAGACCGGCCTGTCGACCAAGATGGCGCGCCTGCGGGGCCGTGCGCCGCGTGGCGAGCGCTGTCGGGCCGGCGTGCCTCATGGTCACTGGAAGACCACCACCTTCACCGGGGCGCTGCGCCTTACCGGCATGACCGCGCCGTTCGTCTATGATGGCGCCATGAACGGCTCCGTTTTCCGTGCCTATGTCGAGCAGGTCCTCGTCCCGACCCTGAAGCCGGGCGATATCGTGATCATGGACAACCTGCCGGCGCATAAGGCGGCAGGGGTGCGCGACGCGATCGAAACGGCTGGCGCGACACTCAGCTTGCTGCCGCCATACAGCCCCGACTTCAATCCAATCGAGAACGCCTTCTCAAAGCTCAAGGCACTTCTGCGCGCCAAAGCAGAGCGAACAATCAAGGCCCTGTGGGATGCTGTCGGTTCCATCGTCGAGCTATTCTCCCCGGCCGAGTGCGAAAACTACTTCAGGGCCGCGGGATATGAGCCGGATTAAGCCGGACGTGCTCTAGTAGCCTCGTCATTTCGATTGAGTGCCACCAGTGCGGCGGCTCGATAAAGACGCGATCGAGTGGTTTGAAAGGTAAGCTTTGCAAAGGAGTTTATGGCTTCGGCATATCGACCCAGGCCGAAGAGAACAACGCCCCGCTCCTCAACGCACCATACTGGAAGGAACGGGTCGAGCACCTCTGCTTCATCAAGCAACGACAATGATCGTTCAGCATCGCCGACGAAATTGTAAAGCGCGGCGCATCTTGCCTTGATGTACGCATCTGTCGGGTTCAACTCCATCGCTTTGCGGCAATGGGCCATAGCCTCATCGAAGTTGCCATTCATGAGTTCGAACACACCCATGATTCGGTTCGCCTCTGCGTCGAAGGGATCAAGCTCAAGGGCGCGGAGAATATCCTGTCGACCTTTCTCGAAGTCAAAGTCCAGTAGCCACGAGGCCGCACATACCCTCCAGGCATATGCTGCCGCGTAGTTTGGGTCTGCTTCGATCGCTCTGGTCAGCCATAGGACCGATTGGCGCGCGTTGTCGTCGGTAACCCCACCTAGCCGATGATGATCAAGCCCCCGCAGCAGGCAGTCGAAGGCCGTCATGTTCTCTGGCGGTTTCCTCCGAGCAGCGATCATGGCTGCGTCCTCCATCCGCCCGGATACAGTAGCGGCAATCTTCGCTGCGGTTTCATCCACGAGTGCCAGGATGTCGTCGAAAGAGCGCAGGATCTTGTCGCTCCACACCACCGCCCCCTGATCGGTTTCTGACAGGGTAAGGCTGATCGAGACCCTCTCTCCAATCTTTCGTACCTGTCCCTCAAGTACATATCGAACGCCAAGCCGAGCACCAACTGTCACAGGATCTGGATTAGCGTCCGAGATCGAAAAGCTCGCACTTCGCGAGCTGACAGATAGACGTCGAAATCTACCCAACTCGACAATAAGCTCCTCGGTTAGGCCCTCGGCGAGGTACCGTTGGTCCTCGTTTTCACCTGAAGTCCGAAAGGGAAGTACTGCAATCGAGGAGGGCCGCCGGTCGTTCGTGACCAGCGTCTGCGTCGGAGCCGACTGGAGCCTATATGTGCCGATCTCCCCTCGAACGCGGTACAGGTGAACTCGCTCGGAAATATTCTTGAACGGCCGCTCTCCGAGATCATCGAAAATAAACTCGGAACTTCGACGAACATGGTCGAAAAGCGTACCGCTGACGTAAATTGAGTCTGGCTCGGCTGCGGCTTGTATGCGCGCTGCCAGATTTACACCGTCACCGATGAGGTCGTCTCCCTGTATAACGACATCGGCGATGTGGAGACCGAAGCGCATTCGGAGCGGATCGACAACCGCCTCCTGCGCCCCTGCCAGCGCGCTGCGGATTTCGAACGCGCCACGTACTGCGTTTACCGCGCTGGGAAACTCGGCGAACGCCGCATCGCCCGCCCGATTGAATACGCGCCCATCCAGCAAGCCGACCTTCTCTGAAATAAGGGCCTGACAGTCAGCTAAGCGCTCTGCAGTTCGCTCCTCCGCTCGCTCCATCATGCCAGAATAGCCGACGATATCGCCCACCATCAGGGCAGCCATTCTACGCTTCATAGGGGGCGTTCCTCCCGAGCGTGATTGAAAATTACGTAAGCAACGAGCGCTGTCTTGATAGGCGGCCGCCTGAAAGTGTAGCGCATTAGTAGCTCGCTGCGCAGGAATTCTGTCACTGTTGTTGCCGAAACATGCGGTGCTGGATCGGGGCGTAGCTCCGTCTCCGGCGGTCGCTGCATCGAACTGGTGCATGCCTTCCTCCCAGCCAATCGCGCCGACATCCTGACGTCCTGAGAGCCAAAACGCCGGCGAACTGGTGTTTGCGAACTGGCCAATTCTGTGCAGGCTGGACATTGCGTGATGTTTCGTGTTTATGCACGATCATGCACGATTCATCTATTCTCCCCAGTAGCCGTCGCAGGGTGATCGCCGCCAGACTTGGTGAAGGTCATGCTGTTCTCGCGAATGAGTTGGCTGGTGAGTTCGGTGTGTCCGAAGATGCCATCCGCCGCGATTTGCGCGCGCTGGCGGACGAAGGATTGTGTCAGCGCGTCTATGGCGGCGCCTTGCCCCTGTCGCCGGCTTCCGGACCGATGGCCAGCCGCGCGGTCGAGGATGCCGGCCGCAAGCAGGCGCTTGCCAGAAGAGCGATCGAACTCGTAGAAAAACGCCAGACTCTGTTCCTCGATTCCGGCAGCACGAACCTGCAGCTCGCTGGTCTGTTGCCGCAGGATGCGAGTCTCACCGTCATCACCAATTCGGTGCCGATCGCGGCCGCCTTGATGAGTCGCGACGGCATCGCCACCGTCGTCATCGGCGGCAGTCTCAATACGCTCGTCGGCGGCTGTGTCGATGCGCGCTCGATAGCCGAGATGCGACGCTATCGGATCGATCTGTGTTTCCTCGGCGCCTGCGCCCTGTCGGTGCGGGACGGCCTTGCCGGCTTCGATTTGCCCGATGTCGACTTCAAGTATGCCCTGATCGAGAACGCGGCATCCACAGCTCTGATGGTCACCACCGCAAAGCTCGAGACTTCAGCGCCTTACCACATCGGCGCTATCTCGGAATTGGGCGCCTACGTGCTCGAAGCGGATGCTCCGCAAGGTATAGCCTCCGCGCTTCGCCGGACGGGCGCCAAAGTCCTGACCGCCGATCCGGCCGCGTGAACCGAACATGAGCGCTGCGAACACACCATCGACACGCCTTGCGACGCGGCTTGCCTTTGTCGCCGCCGGCTTCGCGACGGCCTGCTGGGCGCCGTTCGTCCCTTATGCCAAGGCAAATACCCATGTCGAGGATGGGGCTCTTGGCCTTCTGCTGCTGTTTCTCGGCGCAGGCTCCATCATCGCCATGCCGCTGACGGGCCATCTTGCCGCCCGCATCGGCAGCAAGCCGATGATCCTCGGAGGCGGCTTCGGCCTCGTGCTGTTCCTGCCGCTGCTCGTGATCGTCACCGACTTCCAGGTTCTGGGCCTGATATTGCTGTTGTTCGGCGCTTCGCTCGGCACGATCGACGTCGCCATGAACGTGCACGCGGTCGAGGTCGAGCGCAATTCCGAACGGCCGCTGATGTCGGGTTTCCACGCGATGTTCAGCCTGGGCGGCTTCGCCGGCGCAGGCGGCATGACGGCATTGCTGTCATGGGGTGCAACGCCATTTGCCGCTGCGCTTTTCGGCGCCGCCTTCACGCTCACTGCATTGCTCCTGGCCTGGCCGGGCCTGCTGGCGGCCAGGGGGCGCGAGCCGACACCTTTCGTCCCTCCGAAAGGCGTTGTTCTTCTGCTCGCAGCACTTTCGGGCATCACCTTCCTGATCGAGGGAGCGATACTGGACTGGAGCGCGCTGCTGATCGTCGGCGGCGGCCTTGTGCCGGCGTCGCAGGGCGGGCTCGGCTACATGCTTTTCGCCATCGCCATGACGATTGGCCGGCTCATGGGCGACAGCATCGTCGCGGCTGCTGGAAACTTCCGCGTGCTGGTAGCGAGCGGCCTTGTCACAATATGCGGCATCGCCCTGCTCCTGTCGGTCGCGTGGCCGCCGCTCGCACTCGCCGGATTCGTTCTGATCGGTTTCGGCGCTTCCAACATCGTGCCGGTGCTATTCAGTCTGGCGGGGCGGCAGAAGGTGATGCCGCCCGCGCTGGCGATCGCCGCGGTTACGACGACGGGCTATGCGGGTATTCTCGCCGGTCCGGCGCTGATCGGCTTCGCATCCCATCTCACCAACCTGACGACCGCCTTCTGGCTGCTCGCCGTGCTGACGATCCTCGTACCGGTCTTCGCCCGCGCGGCAACGCGAGGCTGAATGAAGCTCGCGCATATCGCCCTGTGGACCCGCGACGTCGATGGCGCCGCCACGTTCTGGCGCGCGTTTTTCGACGCGGAGGTCGGTGATCGTTACGCCAGCTGCAACCGCGAAGGGTTCGTCTCGCGCTTCGTCACGCTCCCGGAAAGCGGCCTGCAGATCGAGCTCATGCAGGGACCGTGGGTCGGAGAGCCTACACCCGAGACCGTCGGCTGGGCACATCTTGCGCTGTCGGCCGGTTCGCGCGATGCCGTCGACGCGGCGGCGGAACGCTTTGACCGGGCTGGCCTCCTCGTCTCGAGACCGCGACTGACTGGCGACGGATACTACGAGGCTGTCGTCCAGACCCCGGACGGCACGCTGATCGAGATCGTCGCGTGACTGTAACCCCTCCATCCAGGGCAGTCTCGGTGGCGACCGGCGATGCCGCGGCGCGATAGCGCATCGCCGCGATCTTTTTCATCCAGGGATGGGTGGGGACGGTCGCGGAGGGCTTTGCTTCGTTGCTTCGGGATATGATTTCCGACCAGATAAGTCATGCCGCACACTTGCCGTGCTCGACCTGGACCACTTCAAGGCGATCGTCGGCGCCAGGCGATCCCCGCCATCGTCGCCGATGCCGTTCCGGGTCTTGGGCGACCCGTAACCGTCAGCATGGGCGTGACGGATGCCTTGCCAAATGCTGATGCGGAGTTCGCAGAGCTCTACGAACAAGCCGACAGGCTACTTTACGACGCCAAACTTGCTGGCCGTAATCGAACCCAAATAGCATTGGTGCCGGGAGCGAAGAATGATGCGGATCAAGTATTTGATACTGTGACTAAAGCATGTCTTCCGAAAGTGGTTACCGGTGTCGGGACAGAGACATGCGCCGGATCGAAGACCATAGAGCGTGTTGCGTGAATCCGTTTTGGTCTTACGGCGACAGTGCACTAATTGGAATGCCCATCCGCGTAACTTCGGCGCTCAGACTCCGCGATCGGCGGCTCGGTAATTAGGTGCACTGTCGCCGTAGTTCGACTTACTTGGGGAAGAGAAGGCTGATGCCGGCGCGAACGCCCCAACCGTCCGGCCCATTTTCGGGTGATGCAGCCCAATAGCGCGGGCCACCCGAGAAACTCACCGGCTGCTTGCCGAACATCACGAGCTTCGACACCGTGAAGTTGATCGGCACGCTCCATTCTTCGCTTTTCCAGTCATAGGTGCTCTCGGTATCGAGCGCGAACGTCCAAGCATCCTTTGTCGTATAGGAGATGAAGGGCTGCAGGAACGTGGAACTGATGTCGCGCCGATCGCTTTTGCCGGCGACGGACCAGATATGGTTGACAAGCGCTCCATAGGTCCAGGGGCCCTCCTGCTTCAACAAGACCGCCGTCGGACCGAGGCCCCAGTTTTCTCCACCCAGAAGCGGATCGGTTGCGGTCGGCAGCAGAATGGCAGGCCCAGCGCCCCAGATCAGGCCTCCGGCGGTCGGTCGCTTCGGCGAAAAGAAGAAGCTTTGCACGACGTCGCCGATACCGGCCTGACTGCCCGAATTCCCTGCGATATCGTTCTGCGAGATGACCGGAACAATCGTACGGGAAATGACATTCCAGTCTTCATTGATCGAGAACGGAATAACCGGCTGGATATTCAAGACCGACTTGTGGCCGCCAGTGGGACCGTAGCCGCTGTCATGATTGAACTGGAACGGAACGCTGATCAGAGACGCGACGGGATTCGACAATTGCTTCGCAAGATCCGCATCGTCTGCGGCAGCCGGACCGGCCAGGACGGTCGCTGCGATCACGAGCGAGAGCGATTTCGTATTCATGATGTCCTCGATGAAATTTCCGGCTGCCGCGCGTCGGCGACCCGGTAACGACCTGGCGGACAGGCCGAAGACCGTGCGAGATCGGAGCCAACCCTTCCATTGTCGGTTGCAAGTGCGGCGAAGGAGACGAGAAAACGGGTGCCGGCCACGCAATCGCGGAATGCCTAGCCTTCCCGGCTACACATAGCTCGCGCGCTATCAACGTTAGAAATGGTAGACTAGGCCGAGAATCGGACCTTTCTGGACGACGTCGAAGACAAAGCCGTCATGGCTGTAGTCGACACCAAGGGCGCGGTATCCGGCGACGGCCGAGAGACTATCCTTGATCTGATAGCCGACGGCGGCCGCGACATCCCAATCGAGCTTCGCCTGTCCGGTGCCTATGTTTCCCCAACCCGTCAAGTAAACCTGGTCGGAGAGGAAATACGTTCCGCGCACGCCCGCCACGGCATTGACCCACGTCGCGCTGTCGGTGCGGTTTACGCCATTGAGGAGCCCGCCTTGCAGGGACAGCTCCGTGCTCGCGGACCAGACACGCGCGCCGGCAATCACATCCAGATGGTTCCTGCCCTTCGCCAGGACACTGTAGCCGCCGCCGAAGAAGCCGGTGAAGGTCTGCGACGTCACGCCGATGCTTTCCGTCAGAATCCCCTTGGGGCTCGCACCGGACTGGGAAATCTTCGTATAGATTATGTCGCTGAAAACGCTGAAGCGGTCATTCCTGCCTTCAGCCATTCCCATGAAGGCGAAGTCCAACTCGTCGAGAATGTCGCCGAAGTCGGAATTGAGGTTCGCCGGAGGAAGACCGAACTGCCCGACGGTGCCATCGATCCCAGCGGCCCACAAATACGGACTGGCGCTGAAATGCCAGCCGGGGGGGGCCTCGCTGTTGTAGTCGGGCTGGAGCGGCAATGGCGCTATGGCGTCGGCCGCCCGCGCCGACAGGGACAACGTCAGAAGCGATGCGAGCGCAATGGAGGATACCGAAAGAGACTTCATGCTCTGCTCAATCATTTCTGTGGCAACGCAGCCGCTTCGGCGGAACAGTCGGCTTTGAGGGCTTCACCTGCCGCCCTGGCTTTTTCCACTTCCCCGCGAGCAGCCTCGACGTCCGCGAGGAAGGCGGGATCGGCATGAAGCCGGGCGACGGTGGCCGCACCCATGACACGTCCGGCATCGACGTCGCTCTGCCAGTGCGCATTGCAGATCACCCGGCTTTGCCCGAACGCAAGGCCGCGGCTCAGGAGTTCATTTGCACGCTCCGGATTGATCTGTGCCAGAACAAGTGCCCAGCCCCATCCCGCTGCCGTATGACCGGAAGGATAGGACCCATCGCTTCGCAGAAGCGGTTCCTGATCGGGCCAGCACGTTCCTTCGTTGTGGGCGACGAACGGCCGGACCCGGTTGTATTTGTTCTTCACGCCATAGGTGGACAGTCCGGCATCCGTCAGAACCCTCTGCATGACCTTGTAGGTATGAGGCGTCTTCTCCTCATCGATCTGCATGCCCATGGCGCAGGAAAAGTTCTCCGCCGGCTGCGGGAAATTGAGATCGGCGTCCCGCCTTGCAAGGTCCCAGCGGGGGCTTCCACGCAAAGGAATAGTTTCCTGCCTGGCTTCCTCGTCACGCGCGAACGCCGCGCTTTCGGCGGAAGGCGGCGGTCCCAGAAGCTGCAGGCTGTCGGGAAGGTCCGCCTGGTCGAGATAGCCCGGGCTCAGCTGGAAATGCGGGTCCGTCACGTCGGGAGCCTTGCTGTCGCCCTGCGCAGTAGCTGTCGATACGATCAGCCCGAGTACGGAAATCACCAGGGACTTGTTGAGATATGAAAGCGTAGGCATGCACTGAGATCTTCCTGAAAGAATCGTTTGTCGTTATCGGACGCTGCCGATGCAGCAGGTCCGAATGGCGTCGCCACTGTGCTTCTCGACAAAAGGCGGATCGGGCTTGCGCGGGACGTCGCTGCGCATCCCCGTTCCGCCTTGCCGTCAAGGGCAGTGTGTCGAGCGCTGCTCTTTTGGCCGCCCTTTACTGCAGGGGTTGCGGCTGCGGGAAACTCCACGCGCCGCTCAAGATTTCCGCGCGCGGCTGGTAGAGCCTCACCGTATAGTTCCAGCCGGGCATGGTCGGCAGGCAATTGACGATCTTGCCGTCGCAGCCGCCGAACTGGATGACGATCGAGCCGTCGTCACTCTTGTTCGCCGTCAGGTTGTTCAGCGAATAGGCCTGGTACGGATTCTTCTGGAAGTAGCCCTCGGCGTTGTAAACGCTGACCGACCAGAAACTGTCGACCGGAACGTCTCCGACCTTGAGCGTGTAGACCGTCGTCCCGTCGTTCTTCGGTGCCACGCCGCTGAGGTAGGTCGCATCCTTGGCGGGGTTTCCGCCCCAGCCGGTCGCGGTCCCGATCAGGTGCTGGATCGGGTCGACGGCCTCCTTCGTGCCGAAAGCGCCGTTGTAGTCGGGGATCGTCGAACCGAGCACCTCCAGCGCATCGCGCACCTTCTTCTGGCTGTCATGATCCCAGTTCGGCACCTCGAACGTTCCGGCGCCCCCTTGGGTGACCTTGATCGCGTCCTGAAGCTCATGGACCTGCTCGACGTCCTTCGGGTCGGCGGGGTCGACCAGCGTGCGCAGCGCGACAAACACGTAGCGCGTGCCGACATTCTCCTTGGTCAGCTTATAGCTGCCGGCGCCATAGAAGACCGACGGCACATAATGATCCTCGCTGACCACTTGCATCGACATGAAGCGCTTGCCCACATCGGGGAGCGTGACCGTGACCGGACCAGCATCGAGATCGAACACCGCCTGCGAATAGAGCGTGTCGCGGTTCATCCGGACGACGTTCTGGTTGTCGATCGACACCGGCTCGCGGCTATGGACGAACTGGCCGAGGCCACCATCCTTGACCATCTTGCCCATGTACAAATCCGACTCGGCGCGGACGAAATTTTCCACGCCAACCGGCGTCGCGGTATCGGAATAACCCTGTGCGCTCGCACTCCCAAGCCCGACCAAGGACACCGCAACAAAGCAAACCGAAGATAAATATCGCATCAAAACACCTCGTAGTTCTCTTAGCCTTGGGTTCTTCGAAAATGGATTTCCGAGCCATGACCGCCCGTCACCGAAATACCATTTCCGCTCGACAACAAAAAAACAGGCCACGCCGAACGAGATTGTCCCGCTGGAACAATCTGCAAGAATTTTGCGTTTCACGGCTTTTTTGAGCACTATTGAATTGAGCATTCGCTGTAAGGCCGTAAGGCGCAAACACTCAAAGCCTCGACATGAGCTATGTTCATCACAGCAGGAGCAATTTCTTCAAGACGGATATGACCTCTTTGTATGGCAGCATCGTCGCCCCCACCACGGCGAAGGGAATAAGTGCG
>VFQN01006302.1_pt1 | contig 13660 bp, 11 predicted proteins | sample 3512371 | NCBI WGS metagenome assembly VFQN01 (sample SAMN10412370, study PRJNA504923) | tailings metagenome | isolation source: Replicate 2 from Balatoc abandoned mine | place: Philippines: Itogon, Benguet | collected 2017-08-28
AGGTTCTCCGCGATTTCTGGAAGGACTTCTTCGCGCAGATCGAGGACACGAAGGAACTGCGCGTCACCAACGTGCTCGATGCCCTCAACGAGGAGCTCGCCCCGCTCGTCTTCCCCAAGCGCGAGGACGGCAGCGATCCGCGGATCTGCCAGGTCTGTGGCACCGGCAAGCTCTCGCTGAAGCTCGGCAAGTTCGGCGCCTTCGTCGGCTGCTCGAACTATCCGGAATGCAACTTCACCCGTCAGCTTTCCGCCGACAACGGTTCGGATGCGGAGGCCGCTGCCTCCAACGAGCCGCAGAGCCTCGGCAAGGATCCGCATACGGGCGAAGAGATCACGCTGCGTAACGGCCGCTTCGGGCCGTATGTGCAGCGCGGTGACGGCAAGGAAGCCAAGCGCGCCAGCCTGCCCAAGGGCTGGACGCCGGCGAGCATCGATCACGAGAAGGCGCTCGCCCTGCTTTCGCTGCCGCGCGATATCGGCCAGCATCCGGAAACCGGCAAGATGATTTCCGCCGGCATCGGTCGCTACGGCCCGTTCCTGCTGCATGACGGCGGCTATGCGAACCTTGAAAGTGTCGAGGACGTGTTCTCGATCGGCCTCAACCGCGCCGTTTCTGTCATTGCCGACAAGCAGTCGAAGGGCCCCGGCGGCCGCTCGCGCGGCACGCCTGCGGCCCTGAAGACGCTCGGCGACCATCCGGACGGCGGCCCCATCACGGTGCGGGACGGCAAGTACGGCCCCTACGTGAACTGGGGCAAGGTCAACGCCACACTGCCCAAGGGCAAGGCCGCCGACAGCGTGACGCTGGAAGAGGCCCTCGTATTGATCGCCGACAAGGCCGGCAAGACGCCCGCCAAGGGCAAGGCCAAGGCGACGAAGACCACCAAGGCGGCGAAGTCGGACGATGCCAAGGCCGCAAAGCCGAAGGCAGCGCCCAAGGCCAAGACCGCAACCAAGGCAAAGAAGGCCTGACGGCATGACGAGAGAACCACGCGGCCGGGCAGGACGATCCATGCGGCCGGGCCGCGCGGGCCATGACCTGCCGCCGGCAGACGATACCCCGATCATCCATGGTGCCATCCCGCCGCGCGACGTGCTGCTGCGCTTCATCGCCGACCACCCGGAACAGGCCTCGAAGCGCGAGATTGCCAAGGCCTTCGGCCTGAAGGGCGAGGCGCGCGTCGAGCTGAAGGCGCTGCTGAAATCCTTCGAGGAAGACGGGTTTCTGGAAAAGCGCCGCAAGTCGCTGGTGCGACCCGGCGCCCTTCCTCCGGTCACCGTGCTCGACATCACCACGCGTGACGTCGACGGCGAACTGATCGGCCGCCCGGCGGAATGGCTCGACGATGCCGGCGTCGCGCCCGCCGTCTTGATCCGCCAGTCGGGCGGTGCGCGCAAGGACAAGGCGCCCGTTGCCGGGCTCGGCGACCGGGTGCTGGCCAAGATCTTCCCAGCGAAGGAGCGCGGCGGCCCGGCCTATACGGCGCGCATCATCAAGGTGCTCGACAAGAAGAAGAATTCCGGCATGGGCGTGTTCCGCTCTATGGCAGGCGGCGGCGGACGCATCATGCCGATCGACCGGCGCGGCGAGGAGATGGAGGTCGACGCGGACTTCACGGCAGGCGCCAAGGACGGTGACCTCGTCGAGATCGACGTCGTGCGCATGGGCCGCTACGGCCTGCCACGCGCGCAGATCAAGGGCGTGGTCGGCTCCGTCGCCTCGGAAAAGGCGATCTCCATGATCGCCATCCATGCGCATGGCATTCCCTACATCTTCCCCGATGCCGTCATCCGCGAGGCGGAGGCCGCCGGCCCCGCCACCATGGCGCACCGCGAGGACTGGCGCAGCCTGCCGCTCATCACCATCGACCCGGCCGACGCCAAGGACCATGACGACGCTGTCTTCGCAGAGCCCGACCCGTCGCCCGACAATCCCGGCGGCGTGATCGTCACCGTCGCTATCGCCGATGTGAGCTACTATGTGCGGCCGAAATCGGCGCTCGACCGCGAGGCGCTGAAACGCGGTAACTCGGTCTATTTCCCGGATCGCGTCGTGCCCATGCTGCCGGAGCGCATCTCCAACGACCTCTGCTCGCTGAAGGAAGGCGTCGACCGCCCGGCGCTCGCCGTGCGCATGGTCTTCTCGCATGAGGGCCGCAAGGCGGGCCACACCTTCCACCGCATCATGATGAAGAGCGCGGCAAAGCTCTCCTACCAGCAGGCGCAGGCCGCCATCGACGGCGCACCCGACGACAAGACCGGCCCGATCCTCGAGACGATCCTGAAGCCGCTCTGGGAAGCCTACCGCATCATGACGGTCGGCCGGAACCGCCGCCAGCCGCTCGAACTCGACATGCCCGAACGCAAGATCCTCCTGAAGGAGGACGGCACGGTCGACCGCGTCGTCGTGCCGCCGCGGCTCGATGCCCACAAGCTCATCGAGGAGATGATGATCCAGGCCAACGTCGCGGCCGCAGAGACGCTGGAAAAGAAGAAGCAGGTCCTGATCTACCGCGTGCACGACGCGCCTTCGCTCGCCAAGCAGGAGGTGCTGCGCGAGTTCCTGCAGACGCTCGACATATCCCTGGTGAAGGGCGGCAACATGCGCTCCAACCATTTCAACGGCATCCTGGCGAAGGCCAAGGACAAGCCGTTCGAGCAGATGGTGAGCGAGATGGTGCTGCGCTCGCAGAGCCAGGCGATCTACAGCCCCGAAAACATCGGCCACTTCGGCCTCAACCTGATGAAATATGCCCATTTCACCTCACCGATCCGCCGCTATGCGGACCTCATCGTGCACCGGGCGCTGGTGGGCTCGCTCGGCCTTGGCGAGGGCGGCATCACGCCGGACGAGGAAGCGGTACTCGACGACATCGCAGCCGAGATCTCGACCTTCGAGCGGCGCGCCATGGCAGCCGAGCGCGACACGGTCGACCGGTTGATCGCCCATCACCTGGCCGGGCGCATCGGCGAGGAGTTCGACGGGCGTGTTTCGGGCGTCACCAAGGCGGGACTTTTTGTCACCCTGCCGGCATATGGTGCCGATGGTTTCGTGCCTATATCTATGCTCGGACGCGACTACTTCATCTACGACGAGGCGCATCAGGCCCTGTCCGGCGAAAAAACCGGGCTCGGCTATCGACTCGGCGACGAGGTGCGCGTCAAACTCGCGGAAGCGGTGCCGCTTGCCGGTTCGCTCCGGTTCGACATGATCAGCGAGGGACGCAAGATGCCGACGGCGGTGCGCTCCTTCCACAAGTCGGGCCGGCGCAAGGGCAGCGCGCCGCGGCACCAGCCGGGTACGCGCCCGCCCCGCGGCAGACGCTGAGCGGTATCGCGCCGCCCCCGGCGCGAAGAGAAATGGCCGGCGCGAAGTGCCGGCGGGAAGGACAGGACATGCAGGCGAACGAAACCAGTGGCAGCACGCAGCATTTCGGCGACAGCCCGGCCGCCCGGCCGGTGGAGCGCCCACTCGGCCGTGCCATCAAGCGCGGCATGCTGAACCGCTGCCCCGCCTGCGGTTCCGGCCGCCTGTTCAAGTCCTTCGTCAAGCCCGTGGAAAACTGTGCCGCCTGCGGCGAGGACTACACGCACCAGCGTGCCGACGACCTGCCGCCCTATCTCGTCATCACCATCGTCGGTCATATCGTGGTCGGCGGCTACATGGCGACGGACCTCGTCTGGCCGCTCACCACCTGGCAGCACCTCGCCATCTGGACCCCGATCACGCTCATCCTGTCGCTCCTTCTGCTGCAGCCCATCAAGGGCGGCGCCATCGGCCTGCAATGGGCGCTGAAGATGCACGGCTTCGGCGACAAGCCGGAAGAGAGGGAAGTGGACACGGCGTCCGCCTACGGCGACCGGACGGCATGACACCCGTCCGACCCGTCGATGCAGCCTCGATCCTGCTTCTCGACCGGTCGGGCGAGCGCATGCGGGTGCTCGTCGGCCGGCGCAGCAGCAAGCATGTCTTCATGCCGGATGTCTATGTCTTTCCCGGTGGCCGGCGCGATGCGACGGACCGCCTCGTTCCCATCTCCCATCCATTGAACCCGCTGGCCTGCGAACGGCTGGCGCTGCGCAGCGGCACCCGCTGCTCCGATTCGCGCCTGCGAGCGCTGGGCGTTGCCGCGTTGCGGGAACTCTACGAAGAGGCCGGTATTTCCGTCGGCACGTCGATCGAGGCTGCCTCACAAAACGCCCTGCCCTTCCGCCCCGACCTTTCCAACCTGCGTTTCCTTGCCCGCGCCATCACGCCGGCCGGCATGGTCCGGCGGTTCGATACGCGCTTCTTCGCGCTCTTTACCGACGAGGCGGGCATCGACCCCGCCGGCGCAACGGCGAGCCATGAGCTGGAAGACCTGCGCTGGGTGAATATTTTTGACCGCGGCGGCATCGAGATGCCCGACATAACCGTATTGATCCTTGAAGAGCTTCAAAAAAGCCTTCAGGAAGACAAGTCTCTGCCCTTCGGAAGAACCGTGCCGCTGTATCACACCCAGCGCGGGCGCTTCCTTCGGGACCTTCTTTGAGGATCGATCGCATATGACGCAGCCGCAATCCGGCACCTCGGGCCCGGTGGAGAGCATCCACTGGCGGTCTCTCTTTGCAGCCGTCGCCGCCATTTCCGCCGTCGGCATCGCCATCGGCCTCGGTCTTCCGCTGCTCTCCATCATCATGGAGAAGCGCGGCATTTCCCCCACCATGATCGGCATCAACTCTGCCATGGCCGGCGTCGCCGCCATGGCTGCCGCCCCCTTCACCACGCGCCTTGCGCATGCCTGGGGCACCTCGACGATCATGATCGCCGCCATCATTCTGGCGGCGATCAGCGGCCTCGGCTTCTACTACATCCAGAATTTCTGGCTGTGGTTCCCGCTTCGCCTTGTCTTCCACGGCGCGATCACCACTCTCTTCATCCTCTCCGAATTCTGGATCAACGCCGCGGCCCCGCCCCGCCGGCGCGGTCTCGTGCTGGGCATCTATGCCACGGTGCTGTCGCTCGGCTTCGCCGCCGGTCCCCTGCTCTTCTCGCTTCTGGGCAGCGACGGCGTGTTGCCCTTCGCGGTGGGTGCCGCCATCATCCTTCTGGCCGCCGTTCCCATTTTCATCGCCCGCGGCGAAAGCCCCGATATCGACGAGAAGCCCGAGCTGCATTTCATGCGCTACATCCTTCTCGTACCGACGGCGACAGCGGCGGTCTTCATCTTCGGCGCGGTGGAGGTCGGCGGCCTTTCGCTCTTCCCCATCTACGCGACGCGGGCCGGCTTCAGCGAGCCGCAGGCCGCCCTGCTGCTGACCGTGATGGGTATCGGCAACATGGCGTTCCAGATCCCGCTCGGCATGCTTTCCGACCGCATGAAGGACCGCAGGCGCCTCCTGACGATCATGGCGGTCATCGGCCTCGTCGGCGCGCTCTGCCTGCCCCTCATCTCGCACAGCTGGGTGCTGATGGCGACCGTGCTGTTCCTGTGGGGCGGCTGCGTCGCCGGCCTCTACACGGTCGGCCTCAGCCACCTCGGCTCGCGCCTCGTCGGCGCGGACCTCGCGGCGGCCAATGCCGCCTTCATCTTCTGTTATGCCGTCGGCACCGTCGTCGGTCCGCAGGCCATCGGCGCGGCGATGGATGTTTCCGGCAATGACGGTTTTGCCTGGGCGATCGTCGGCTTCTTCGGGTTTTACCTCGTACTTTCTCTCGCCCGGATGGTTTTCCGGCCGAAACGGGGTTGACTTTTCGGGCGCGATTTGTAGTTTCCGCCCAGATTTAAGCCGTAGAGCAGACTGGCTGTCCGCGGCTTCGTTTTTGATAAAGGCAGGACGACCATGGCCAAGGCTACCACCATCAAGATCAAGCTGCTGTCGACGGCCGACACCGGTTTCTTCTACGTGACCACGAAGAACAGCCGTACGATGACGGACAAGATGACCAAGACGAAGTACGACCCGGTCGTCAAGAAGCACGTCGAATTCAAGGAAACCAAGATCAAGTAATCTTGGCAGCCGCTTCGGTTCGCAAAGGCGCTGGACGGAAACGTCCGGCGCCTTTTCTTTTTGTCGGCAGCCTTCGTGTCTCCTGCCCCGAATCAAAAACGCCGCTCCCCTGAGGGAGCGGCGTTGAATGGGGGTCGGTCAGACACGACGACGGCACGAGGATTCCGTATTTGTCGTAGCTGACCGACCGACCCCACGACCCAGGAGATGCGGCGGACCTAGCATCATGGGGTAACCGGTTGTGCGGCCTCGTTTGCCGCGCATGAGTTGAGCATCGCGCGAAAAAGAAAAAAAATCAACGAATTCTTAACGCTCCCCCGCCGGCGCCTTGTCTCATAGTTAACCGCGCCGAGGAGACGTGTGCCATTGAGCAGCGGTTCCGTCATGGATCGCAACAATGGTTGGCAACGCCAATTTCAACCATTGCGAGAGAAGTATGCAACCATGACAAAATACCCGGTTGACGTACGGGAAGGCGATACACGACACAACCCATTGATAGGCCTCACCAAAGTCGAATAGTACGACTTATAGCCAATTTTCACCACGTGACCGGATTCCAGGGGCGGCGCGGTTCACGTACGGTCAGCAACCGGCACGAACCGTGCAACCTGCGGATTTCCAAGTCAAATGCCCGAAATATGAATTCGCCTGTGGACAACCTCGCGGCGAATCGGCCGCCTCACGCGGCGGCAGCCACGACCCGGTTTCGGCCGGAGCGCTTCGCCTCATAAAGCGCGGTATCGGCGCGCTTCAACAGGGCTTCCGGACTGTCTCCGGCCGACAGCGCACTGGCAAGGCCGAGCGAAGCGGTGATGGACAGGAAGACGTCCGTGCCGGGCACGCGGAACGGTTCCCGTTCGACGATCGTGCGGAGGCGCTCCGCGACACCTGCCGCCATGTCGGCAGAGGTATCCGGCATCACCAGAACGAACTCCTCCCCGCCGTAACGGCAGGCAAGGTCGGCGCCGCGCACGGCCGAGCGCACGCGGCTGGCGAATTCGCGCAGCACCGCATCGCCGGCATCGTGGCCATAGGTGTCGTTGACCAGCTTGAAGCGGTCGATATCCGTGATGCAGACCGACAGAGGCCGGCCCCGCGCCGTCGCACGGTCGATCAGCAGCTTCATGTGGTTGTCGAGGTAACGACGGTTGTGCAGACCCGTCAGGCCGTCCGTGACGGCCAATTCGATCGTCTGGCGCACGCTGGCGCGCAGGCGGTCGTTGCAGCGCTTGCGGCGGATCTGGGTGAGGCTGCGGGCGATCAGCTCGTTCGGGTCGATCGGCCGCATCAGATAGTCCGTCACGCCGAGATCGAGTGCGCGCACCACCATGTCGTCGTCACCCTGCTCCGCGATCAGCAGGATCGGCAGAAAGCGGGTGCGTTCCAGCGAGCGGAGCTGCGAGCACAGGCGCAGCGGATCGTAGTCCTCGAAATTGGCGTTGACGATCACCAGCTCGAAATTGCTTTCGGCCGCCTGGAAGAGTGCAGCCTGCGGATCGGACATCGAGGTGACCTCGGCGATCGGCTTCAGCGCGCGGGTGATGCGCTCCTGGGAGCTGGCGCGGCCATCGACGAGGAGGATATCGCCCGGCTCGTCGCCGAGATTGCTGTCCAGCCCCTCCTCCAGGGAAATGGCGCGGGCGGTGGCCGCGCGCATGCGCAGCTCGTCCGTCAACGTCTTCAGCCGCACGAGGCTCTTCACCCGTGACATGAGTTGCAGGTCGTTGACCGGCTTGGTGAGAAAATCGTCGGCGCCGGCCTTGAGGCCGCGCACGCGGTCGGAGGGCTGGTCGAGCGCCGTCACCATGACAACAGGGATATGGGCCGTGCGCGGATTGGCCTTCAACCGTTCGCAGACCTCGAAACCATCGATGCCGGGCATCATGATGTCGAGCAGGATGAGATCCACCTGCGTGCGTTCGCACATGGCAAGCGCATCATAGCCATTCTCGGCCGTCAGCACGTCGAAATACTCCGCGAGCAGCCGCGCCTCGAGCAGCTTTACGTTTGCCGGAATGTCGTCGACGACGAGAATGCGCGCTGTCATGGCCCTGACCTCCGACTCATGCGTCGCCGAGATAGGTTTTGATGGTTTCGATGAACTTCGGAACGGAGATCGGCTTGGAGACATAGGCCTCGCAGCCGCCCTGGCGGATCCGCTCCTCGTCGCCCTTCATCGCGAAGGCCGTAACGGCAATCACCGGGATGACGTGCAGCTCGTCGTCTTCCTTCAGCCACTTGGTGACTTCGAGGCCGGAGACCTCGGGAAGCTGGATATCCATCAGGATCAGGTCCGGACGGTGTTTGCGGGCAAGATCAAGGGCTTCCATACCATTCCGGGTCTGGATGGTCGTATAGCCGGACGCCTCGATGAGATCCCGGAAGAGCTTCATGTTGAGCTCGTTGTCCTCGACAATCATCACCTGCTTGGGCATCGTGCGTCCCTGTTCCTCTCGCCGGCCTTGCAACCTTCCGGTGGATCGATAAGTTGCGGCAAAGCCGAAATCACCCAGCTTGTCCGCATCGACGTTAGCGCGACTTGGTTGATTAAAAGGTAAATTTCCCGAGGAAAAACGATGAAAAGCCAAAAAGATACACCCGCGGTTGCCGATGCAGAGGCAACCGCCGTCGCCGTCCTCGGCTGGCTGGCCGGAGAACCCGAACTGCTCTCGCGTTTCCTCTCGCTCACCGGCGCCTCACCTTCGGATGTGCGCAATGCCATCGACGATCCCGGCTTTCTCGCCGGCCTCGTTGCTTTCCTGATGGAGCACGAACCGACGCTCCTTTCTTTCAGCACCGCGACAGGTGTCACGCCGGAGGCGGTGGTGCACGCCCACGCCGTCCTCAGCGGGCCGCACGGCAGCGACGATTTCTGAGCGGGCGGTAAGCGGGGATCTCCACGCGCTTGCCTGTGCGTCGTCATGCCTTCACCTCCCGCAGCGCTTGAGACTCGTGAATTTAAGCGGTAATGTCGCGATGTTCAATATTTGTTCCGCATGATGAGCACAGCCGAATCGCGTTTTCCGGGCTTCTGCCGCGACTGCCTTGCCGGGCAGCCTGTGAACCTGCGCCGTTGTCGCGCATGCGGCAGCCCCCGCCTCGTCTATCATGCCGAACTCTATGGCCTGACGCTCGCCCATATCGACTGCGACGCCTTTTATGCGGCGATCGAGAAGCGCGACAATCCTGACCTTGCGGACAAGCCGGTCATTATCGGCGGTGGCAAACGCGGCGTCGTCTCCACCGCCTGCTATGTCGCACGGATCCACGGCGTGCGTTCGGCCATGCCGATGTTCAAGGCGCTGGAGGCCTGTCCCAACGCCATCGTCATCAGTCCGAACATGGAGAAATACGTCGCCGTCGGCCGGCAGGTGCGCGCGATGATGCAGGACCTGACGCCGCTCGTTCAGCCGCTTTCCATCGACGAGGCCTTTCTGGAGCTCAAGGGCACCGAACGCCTGCACCACGATCCACCTGCCCGTGTGCTCGCCCGATTTGCCCAACGCGTCGAAAACGAAGTCGGCATCACCATCTCGATCGGCCTTTCCTACTGCAAGTTCCTCGCCAAGGTGGCTTCGGACCTCAACAAGCCGCGTGGTTTTTCCGTCATCGGCGAAGCCGAGGCGCTCGACTTCCTGCGCGAGAAGCCGGTGCGCCTCATCTGGGGCGTCGGCAAGGCCTTTGCCGAGACGCTGGAGCGCGACGGCATCCGCACTGTCGGCCAGCTGCAGACCATGGAGGAAACCGACCTGATGCGCCGCTACGGCGTCATGGGCAAACGGCTCTTCAACCTCTCCCGCGGACAGGACGACCGGGAGGTGCATGCGAACGATCCGGCCAAGAGCGTATCGGCCGAAACCACCTTCTTCGACGACATTTCAAGCTATGACGAACTGGTGGCGCACCTGCGCCGTCTCAGCGAGAAGGTCGCCACGCGCCTGCGCAAGTCGGGCATCGCCGGCCACACCGTCGTCCTGAAGCTGAAGACGGCCGATTTCAAAGGCCGCACGCGCAACCGCAAGCTGGAAGACCCCACCATGCTTGCCGACCGCATCTTTCGCACCGGTATCGAGCTTCTGCGCAAGGAGGTGGACGGCACGAAGTACCGGTTGATCGGCATCGGCGTCAGCGATCTTGCCGATCCCGGCCGCGCCGACCCGCCCGATCTCGTCGATCCCGCCGCCAGCCGCCGCGCCGCCGCCGAGGCCGCGATGAACACCCTGCGCGACAAGTTCGGCAAGGCGAGCGTGGAGACCGGCTACACGTTCGGCAAGAACGGCCCCAGCCGGTTTCACGAAAAATTGACATTCAAGACCGCCGGAAAAATCGACGGACCCACCGAATAAATCCCGGCAAGCCAGCGTTCTTGACTGCATCGGGATGGCACAGATCGGGGGATCGTCTGCGTGCATCAAGCCTTCCTTAAATCGGATGCACTACGCTTCCTGCCGGTTTGTATTGCGTACGGATGGGTCACATGAAGTTTCGCCTCGTTACCGGCATGAGCATAGTGGGCCTGATGCTGAGCTGCGCCACCGCGCTCGGCGGCACGCTCGAAGGTCCGCTCCAGATCATGGTGTCGAAGGACCTGCAGGAGTTGAAGGTCTATGACGGCGGCGTGGTGGTCGCCACATCGCGCGTTTCCACCGGCAAGGCGGGACATTCCACGCCGACCGGCATCTTCTCGATCCTCGAAAAGAAGCGCACACATTTCTCGAACCTCTATGACAGCGCGCCGATGCCTTTCATGCAGCGGCTGACCTGGTCGGGCATCGCGTTGCACGCCTCCAACAGCGTGCCCTCCTACCCCGCCTCGCACGGCTGCGTGCGCCTGCCGAACGATTTTGCGAAACTGCTGTTCAGCACGACGCGCCGCGGCGGTCATGTCCTCGTCACCGACCGCGAGATCACGCCGCAGCGCATCGTGCATGCCGCGCTGTTCAAGCCTGTCGTCGTCGTTCCGGATACGCCGCTGCTCTCCGAGGCCGGCCTTCGCCCCGCGCTCATCGAAGCCGGCGAGAAGAGCGTCGAGGTGGCGATGACCGATCCGAAGCCGGAGGTCATCACGCCCATCGTACAAAGAACAGAGCAGGACCCGATCCGCATCCTGATCACCCGCCGCGGCGAGCGCGAGATGCTGATGGATCTGCAGACGCTGCTGACGACGCTCGGCTATGACGCCGGCGTGCCGGATGGCCTGCACGGCAAGCAGACCGTTACCGCCATCCGCGCCTTCCAGCTCGCGGAAGGGCTGAAGGAAGACGGTATGATCTCTCCGGAGTTTGTCGCCGCCGTCTACGCCAAGGCCGGCAAGGGGGCGCCGCCGAATGGGCAGATCCTCGTCCGGCAGAAATTCAAGCCTGTCCTCGAGATGCCGATCACCATCCGCAACCCCGAAATCGCCCTTGGCACGCATTTCCTGCTCGCCCGCGAGGTCGATGCCGACAAGGGCAAGGCGGAATGGTACGGCGTCAGCATGGACAACCAGCTTTCGCAGGCGACGATGAAGCGCCTCGGCATCATCACCGAAGCCGATGCCGCTGCCCCCGAGGTGCTGGCAAAAACCCTCGACCGGCTCGATATTCCGGAGGACATGCGCCTGCGCATTTCCGGCCTGATGGGCGAAGGCGCCTCCCTCTCCATCTCCGACACCGGGCTCGGCCCGGAAACCGGCGACGGAACGGACTTCATCACCGTGACGCGCAAGGTGCAGAAGGCCGATGCAGGAGCGGTACAGAGCGGCAAGACATCGAAGAAAAAGAAGAAGGTATCGATCACCGTCGTGAACTGACAGGCAGCTGTGGCCTGCCTTGCAGCAGGCCATCGATACCGCCTGCCGGCGAATGTCTCGACGCGGGCGCCGTCCATGACATGACGCCCCTTGCTGCCTCGCATCTTCAAAGGTATCTGAATGACCTTCGGAAAACGCGTGACGCCACCCCAGCCGCCCCTTATCGTCCCGATCCCTCATGCGCTTGCCAAGGATAGTCCCGATAACGCGTCCGAGCTCGTTGCGACCGTCGTCGATTTCGTCAACCACCTCTTTTCGGCAGGCCTTTACCGTGCCGACGAGGTGCCGTATCGGCTGATCCAGCTCTACCACGCCGATTTCTACATCGCGCAGGTGCTGAACGGCGGACACAGCCAGTTCGTTCACAATTGCGGGACACGAAGGCAGACCATTCTTGCCAATGCCATGGCAGGGCTGTCCGCCATGGGCGCGCCCCACCATGCCGCACTGCTGGGTGAGCTCGGCCTCTGGATTGCCGCCAACCCAGACCAGGCGGATGCGCAGACCGGCTTTTCCGGCGGCCGGGACGGCGCGCTCGATGCGCTGGACAAGCATTTCGAGGAGGCAGAACGCCTCAGGCCGGCAACGGACCAGGCGGCTGCCTGGATCAAGGCATGGCCCGACGTCCGCTTTCTCGATCCTGTCGGTTTCGAGGCGGCCTGGGCACAAGGTGCCCTTTCCAATCCCCGGCGTGCGCTCCGACTGTCGAAAGCCCGCATCGAAGCCTTCCGGCAATCTCTTTCCGACCCTCTGCTCCTCGCTTTGGGGCTCGCGGCCGACGCGGCGGACGAGACCCTGATTGATCCGGGAACCACAGAGGTGATCGACATCGGCGGCCGCCGCGAAGAGGTCCGGCTCGTCCAGACGAGCTTCGGACTGCGTGGCGCAGCCTGCGCCGGCGGCGGTGTCCGCCTCTACGCCTTGCAGCTCGGCAGACGGGACGTGACCTGGACGGCCGTCTCCCTGATCGGCATCGCGGAGCGGACGGACGTCGACGCCATCACGGCCTTCGTCAGACACGAACCTGTCGCCGCAGCGGCCGACCTCCTGCTCCGCCGCGCCCGGCCCGCCGCAACCCATTGCGTGATCCAGGCCGCTGCGATGGCCGACGGCATTCCCCACCCGATTTTCCGGATCTCGGTTGCCGACGACATGCTGATGCTGACAAAGGCAGGCTCGGGCTACGTCCTGGCGGGGCGGGCGCCGGGCGACACCCATGGCCCCGTCTCCTTCGCGCAAATCGCGGCGCACGAACGGGAAATCGACGGGCACGCAGGCTGAAAGGCCCCTCTTCACCGCTGCTGTCTTGAGACATGCCAGGCGACGAACATCACCGGCAGAATATCCCACGCCGCCGCCTAAGCGCTGCGTGCTGCGATTTCCTCCAGGGAAACCGTGCCGCGGGCCTCGGTGACCGCACCATCGACGATCCAGATGGCCTTGCCGAAACAGGCGACCCTGCCCTCATGCACGACCGCGCCGTCCCCATCATTGCAGGCAAGAATGGGACGCCGCGTGTGCCTGCTGTAACGAAGGAGCGCGGGGAGATAGGCCGCGTCGTCATCGAGATGCGGGAAGAATTCCAGCGGCATCAGATCGAGGGCTTCGCCCTCCACATCCTCCGGCCGTTCCCCAAGGAAGAGCGCGTCGGTCGCGATCGTCGGCGCCATGAGAATGGCGCCGGCGCTGACACCGATCAGGACACCGCCGCCTCGTGCCCAGTCCCGCAGGGGCGCGAGCAGCGCACTGCGCTTCAGCCGCATCAGGAAATCGCCGGTATGCCCGCCGGAAAGGTGAATGGCATCGCAGGCGAAGAGCCGGGCGATGTCCATGGCATCCCGGGTGAGGTCCAGGTCGTGATAGAGACAGAGAT
>VFQN01006303.1_pt1 | contig 13658 bp, 11 predicted proteins | sample 3512371 | NCBI WGS metagenome assembly VFQN01 (sample SAMN10412370, study PRJNA504923) | tailings metagenome | isolation source: Replicate 2 from Balatoc abandoned mine | place: Philippines: Itogon, Benguet | collected 2017-08-28
CGCCCATCGGGTGGCCGCGGCTGTCGTTGTAGCGCTTGAAGTGGTCGACGTCGATCAGCAGCAGCGCCAGCGGCAGGCCGTGCCGGCTGGCGCGCTGCCATTCGTCGTGCAGCGCGCGGTCGAAGCGGCGCCGGTTGGCGATGCCGGTCAGCGCATCGGTCTCCGACAGGTGGGCGAGCTGCGCATTGGCGTCGCGCAGCGCCTGGGCATAGGCCTCGCGCTCGGACAGGTCGGTGAACAGCGCGACGAAACGCGCCTGGCCGCCGGTGTCCAGCCGCGACAGGGCCAGCTGCACGGTCACGCTGCGGCCGTCGCGGTGGCGCGCACCGATGTCGCGCGGCGGCACGCGCCCCGCGCGCGCCTCCGGTCCGCGCGAGTTCAGCAGCGCGAGCGGGTCCGTCCCGGTCTCCGCCGGCACGAGCACCCGGATGTCCCGGCCGATCAGCTCGGCCTCGGTCCAGCCGAAGATGGTCGTGGTGGCCGGATTGGCCGACAGGATCGCCCCCTCGGCGTCGAGCGTGACGATGGCCGAGATGGCCGTGCCGATCACCGCGTGCAGCTGCGCGCGGCTTTCCGCCAGGTGCGCGTTGATCTGCTTGAGCTGCTGCTCGCGCTGCACCAGCTCGGTCACGTCGACGCGCACGCCGGCCACGCCGCCCAGGCGGGTGACGCGCTCCTCGATGCGCAGCCAGCGGTTGCCCGGCAGCTCCTGCAGGATGGGCTGGTCGGCGTGGCGGTGGCGGTACAGGCGCTCCTCCAGCCACTCCATCTCGCGACCCTCGGCGGCCGGGTACTGGCCGCGCGCCAGGCCGTAGCGCAGGATGTCCTCGAAGCGCGTGCCGGGTCTGATGGCCGGCGCGCTGAGCTGGTAGGTCTCGCGGTAGCGCTGGTTGCAGACCACCAGGCGGTCCTCGGCGTCGTAGAGCACGAATCCGTCGGACAGGGCCTCGATCGCGTCCTCGAGCCGCTGGTGGGCCTGCTGGGCCTGGGCACGGGCCTCTTCCAGCGCCTGCTCCTTGGTCACCAGTTCGGTGAGGTCGATGCTGAAGGCGAGCAGCGAGCCGTCGGCCAGGCGCTGCTCGGTGATGCGGCGCCAGCGGCCGTCGGCCATGCGGCGCAGCAGCGGCGCGCCCGGCTCGCGGTGCTGGCGCAACCGGGTGGCGATGAAGCCCTCCAGATCGCCCTGGGCCTCGGGGATCAGGCCCAGCGAGGCGGCCTCGCGCAGCATCTCCTCGAAGCTGCGGCCCGGCACCAGCACGTGCGACAGGCCCGGGTACAGCGCGCGGAAATTGCGGTTGCACAGCACCAGCCGGTCCTGCGGGTCGTAGAGCACGATGCCGGCATCCATCGCGTCCATCGCCTCGACGTAAGGCGGTTGGGCGCGGCCGCCGAACCAACGGCGCAGCGTGTTCCAGAACCGGGCCAGCAGCGGCGGCCGGTGGGAGGCGAGCGAGGCAGGCATGACAACGCGGAGAGGGAAAGCTCGGACCGGAAAAGCGCCGACAGCATACGCGCTCGCCGACCGGCTTGACCCCGCACCGGAACCGTGTATTCTGTATACAGAGTACACGCCCTGCGATGACCGCTCCCTTGCTCAAGCTGCACGCCGCGCCCGACCTGGTCGACCAGGTCTACCAGGCGCTGCTCGGCGCCATCGCCGACGGAACGCTGTCGCCCGGTGCGCGACTGACGCAGGAAGAGATCGCGCAGCAGCTCGACGTCTCGCGCCAGCCAGTGCTGCAGGCGCTGCGCCTGCTCAAGCAGGACGGCCTGGTGCTCGACGCGCCCGGCCGCGGCGTGCAGGTGGCGCCGCTGGACGCACCGGGCATCGCCGCCGTCTACCAGGTGCGCGGCGCGCTCGATGCACTCGCCGCGCGGCTGGCGGCGCAGCAGGGCCGGGCGCTCGACGCCAGGCTGATCGAGCGCGGTCGCAAGGCCTCGCGCGGACGCAACGTGCAGGCCATGATCGAGGCCGACGCCGCCTTCCACAACGCCGTCTACGCCGCCGCCGGCAACCCGCTGATCCCGCGCAGCGCGCACCTGCACTGGGCCCACATCCGCCGCGCCATGGGCGCGGTGCTGCAGGCGTCGAGCCTGCGCGAATCGGTGTGGGACGAGCACGAGGCGATCGCGCGCGCCATCGCCGCCGGCGACGCCGATCTCGCCGAACGCCTGATGCGCGAGCACGACGAGCGCGCCAGCCAGCACATCACCCACCACCTCGACGCCGCGATGCGCGGCGCCGGGGCCCATCACGCCTGAGGAGACATTCGATGAGACTCACCCCCGAGCAGATCGCCCAGTTCGACCGCGAGGGCTACCTCTTCTTCCCCGGCCTGTTCAGCGCCGAGGAGACGAAGACGCTGACCGACGCCGTGCCCGAGCTGTACGCGCGCCGCGAGGCCTACAACGTGCGCGAGAAGGGCTCGGACGCGGTGCGCACCAACTTCGCGGCCCACCTGTACAGCGAGCCGTTCGCGCGGCTGGCGCGCCACCCGCGCATGGTCGAGCCGGTGGAAGACCTGTTCGGCGAGAAGCTGTACATGCACCAGTTCAAGATCAACGGCAAGATGGCCTTCGAGGGCGACGTCTGGCAGTGGCACCAGGACTACGGCACCTGGCTGAACGACGACATGATGCCCACCGAGCGCGCGATGAACGTGGCCATCTTCCTGGACGACGTCAACGAGTTCAACGGCCCTCTGATGTTCATCCCGGGCAGCCACAAGAAGGGCGTGGTCGATGCCAAGCACGACCTCACCACCACCAGCTACCCGCTCTGGACGGTGGACAACGACCTGATCCGCCAGCTGGTCGAGCGCGCCGGCGGCAAGAACGGCGGCATCGTCTCGCCGAAGGGTCCGGCCGGCTCGATGATCCTGTTCCATTCGTGCCTGGTGCACGCCTCGGCGAGCAACCTCAGCCCGTGGAACCGCGTCAGCGTCTACCTCAGCCTGTGCGCCGTCAGCAACCACATCCGCCGCTTCAAGCGGCCGGAGTACATCGCCCACCGCGACTTCACGCCGATCGACTGCCTGCCCGACGACTGCCTGCGCAAGGACTACCCGGTCGACCTGCCGTGGAAGAACGGCATGCCTGGCAGCGCGCTGGTGACTTCACCGGAACCCATCGCCGAGACGAAGAGGGCCGCCTGACATGAACTTGCACGCGAAACTGCTGCAGCGCCAGGCCGAAGGCCGGCCGGTGCGCATCGGCCTGATCGGCGCCGGCAAGTTCGGCTCGATGTACCTCGCGCAGGTGCCGCGCACGCCCGGCGTGCACCTGGTGGGCATCGCCGACCTGTCGCCGGCCGCGGCGCAGACCAACCTCGCCCGCGTCGGCTGGGAGCGCGCGCGCACCCAGGCCGGCTCGCTCGACGAGGCGGTGAAGACCGGCGCCACCCACGTCGGCGACGACTGGCAGGCCCTGGTGCGCCATCCGGCGATCGACGTGATCGTCGAGTGCACCGGCAACCCCATCGCGGCGGTCGACCATTGCCTGGCGGCCTTCGACCAGCGCAAGCACGTGGTCAACGTGACGGTGGAGGCCGATGCCTTCTGCGGTGCGCTGCTGGCGAAGAAGGCCGCCGACGCCGGCGTCGTCTATTCGATGGCCTTCGGCGACCAGCCGGCGCTGATCTGCGACCTGGTCGACTGGGCGCGCACCTGCGGCTTCCCGGTGGTGGCCGCCGGCCGCGGCCACAAGTGGCTGCCGCACTTCAGCGAGTCGACGCCCGACACGGTCTGGGGCTACTACGGCCTGACGCCCGAGCAGGCGCAGCGCGGCGGCCTCAACCCGAAGATGTTCAACAGCTTCCTCGATGGCTCCAAGCCCTCGATCGAATCGACCGCGGTGTCTAACGCCACCGGCCTGGCGGTGCCGAGCAACGGCCTGCTCTACCCGCCGGCCAGCGTGGAAGACATTCCCTACGTGACGCGCCCGAAGAACGAAGGCGGCGTGCTCGAGAAGAAGGGCATGGTCGAGGTGATCTCCTCGCTCGAAGCCGACGGCCGCAAGATTCCCTACGACATCCGCATGGGCGTGTGGGTCACGGTCGAGGCCGAGACCGAGTACATCAAGAACTGCTTCGAGGAATACAACGCCCACACCGACCCGAGCGGCCGCTATTTCACGCTCTACAAGCGCTGGCACCTGATCGGCCTGGAGGTCGGCGTCTCGGTGGCCAGCGTGGCCCTGCGCGGTGAGCCCACCGGCGTGGCCCAGAACTGGAACGCCGACGTGGTGGCCACCGCCAAGCGCGACCTGGCCCCCGGCGAGATGCTCGACGGCGAAGGCGGCTACACGGTGTGGGGCAAGCTGCTGCCGGCCAGCAAGTCGGCCGCGATGGGCGGCCTGCCGCTCGGCCTGGCGCACGGCGTGAAGGTGGTGCGCCCGGTGAAGCAGGGCCAGAGCCTGACCTGGGACGACGTGGCGATGGACACCAGCACGCACGCCTACCGCACCCGCAAGGCCATGGAAGACCTGTTCGCGCCGGCTGCGCGCAGGGCGGCCTGAGATGGCAGACGACCTGCTGATCCGCGGCGCGGCGCTGCACGACGGCAGCGGCGCCGAGCCCTTCGTGGCCGACGTCGCGGTCAAAGGCGGCCGCATCCGCGCCATCGGCGCATCGCTGCCGGTCGATGCGGCCGAGGTGGTCGACGCCGGCGGCCTGGCGCTGATGCCCGGCATCATCGACAGCCACACCCACTTCGACGCCCAGATCACCTGGGATCCCTACGTGCGGCCCTCGCCGGCACTGGGCGTGACCACGGCCGCGATCGGCAACTGCGGCTTCACCATCGCACCCTGCCGGCCGGCCGACCGCGAGCGCACGATGCGCAACCTCACCCAGGTCGAGGGCATGTCGCTGGACGTGCTGCGCCAGGGCATCCGCTGGGAGTTCGAGACCTTCGCCGAGTACCTCGCGCAGCTGCGCCGCAGCCGCAGCGCCGTCAACCTCGCCTGCTACGTCGGCCATTCGTCGGTGCGCACCTGGGTGATGGGCGACGCGGCGGTGCAGCGTGAGGCCACCGCCGAGGAGATCGAGCGCATGGCCGCGGTGATCCGCGAGGCGATGGACGCCGGCGCGGTGGGCTTCGCCAGCTCCACCAGCCCGGCGCACAACGGCGAAGGCGGCATCCCCATGCCCTCACGGCTGGCGAGCGACGCGGAGCACCTCGCGCTGATCCAGGCGATGGCGCACCGCGGCGGCGGTGTCTACATGGTCACCAAGGGCGGGCAGATGCCGGTGGCGCTGCTCGAGGAGATGGCGGCGCGCGCCGGCCGGCCGGTGATGATCGCCGCGCTGCTGCACAACGGCACCAACCCCGGCGCCGTGTTCGCCGACCTGGATGCGATCAGCGCCGCCAACACACGCGGCAGGAAGCTGATCGGGCAGGTGTCGTGCTGCCCGCTGACGATGGAGTTCACGCTCGCCTCGCCCTACCCGGTGGAGGGCCTGGCCAGCTGGCAGCCGGCGCTGTCGCTCAAGGGCGCGGCGCTGGAGGCGCTGCTGGCCGACCCGCAGTTCCGCAGCCGCGTGCGCGCCGAGCTGGCCGCACCAGCGACCTTCCGCCTGTTCAACGGCGAATGGGAAAAGGTGCACGTGGTGCAGGTGGCGCAGCAGCGTCACCGCGAGCTGGAGCAGAAGAGCATCGCCGAGCTGGCGCGCCGCGCCGGCAAGGACCCGCTGGACGTGATGCTCGACCTGGCGCTCGACGAGGACCTCACCACCATCTTCACCGCGCAGCTGCTCAACAGCGACGAAGAGGCGGTGGCCCGGCTGCTCACCCATCCGCACAGCCTGGTGTCGCTGAGCGACGCCGGCGCGCACCTGACCTTCTTCAACGACGCCGGCTTCGGCCTGCACCTGATGGGCCACTGGGCGCGCGACCGCGGCGTGATGAGCCTGCCCGAGGCGGTGCGCCGGCTGACCTCGCAGAGCGCCGGCATCTTCGGCATCGCCGACCGCGGGCTGCTGCGCGAAGGCTTCGCCGCCGACCTGCTGCTGTTCGACCCGGACATGGTGGGCCGCGCGAAGGCCCGACGTGTGCACGACCTGCCCGGCGGCGCGGCGCGCCTGCACACCGACGCGCTCGGCGTGCACGGCGTGTGGGTCAACGGCGCGAAGGTGGCCGACGCGCGTGGCCTGATCGACCGGGCGCCGCTGGCCGGCGAACTGCTGACGCGCTTCACGCACTGACAACGCCCCCGGCGCTGCCGTTCCGTCAAGGGGCGGCAGCGTCTGCATGCACCTGATACATCCGGACGCACGCCCGCCTGCTCACTAACAGGTTTCTTGTGCGTCGGGATGTAATGTGTTTGCGGTTTGCCAAGTTTTGACGCAATTGGGCCGTAACTAGGGTTCAACATCCGCCCCCATCACAACAGGGAGCGGGTCTTGTCATTGTTTGGCTTGACGTTCGGCAGGCGCGCCGCGGCGCAGAGTGCGCCGCCGGTGGTCGTGGCGCCGCCAGCGGGACGCTGGTTCGAGCGCAGCGAGGCCATCATGGGCACGGCCATCCGCGTCGAACTGTGGGGCGAGGACGAGCGCGAGGCGCAGGCGGCCATCACCGCGGTGATGGACGAGATGCACCGCATCGACCACGCGATGAGCCCGCACAAGCCGCAGTCGGAGCTCTCGCGCATCAACCGCGACGCCGGCCGCGAAGCCGTGCCGCTGTCCGGGGAGATGTACGGCCTGCTGGAGCGGGCGATGGCCTTCTCGCGCTTCTCCGCCGGCGCCTTCGACATCACCTTCGCCAGCGTCGGCAACCTGTACGACTACCGCGCCGGCACGGCACCCGCGGCCGAAGCGCTGGCGCGCGGCCGCGCGGCGATCGGCTGGCAGCACCTGCACCTCGACCCGGCCACGCGCAGCGTGCGCTTCGGCCGCGAGGGCATGCGAATCGACCTCGGCGGCTTCGCCAAGGGCCATGCAGTGGACAACGGCGCGGCCATCCTGGCCGCGCTGGGCTTCGGCCACGCCATCGTCACCGCCGGCGGCGACAGCCGCGTGCTCGGCGATCGCCGCGGCCGGCCCTGGACCATCGCCATCCGCGACCCGCGCCGCGAGGACGGGGTGATCGCGCTGCTGCCGCTGGAAGACACCGCGATCTCGACCTCGGGCGACTACGAGCGCTACTTCGAGCGCGACGGCGTGCGCTGCCACCACCTGATCGACCCGCGCACCGGCCGCTCGCCCGACAGCGTGCGCAGCGTGACCATCCTGGCCGCCGACGGCCTGACTGCCGAGGCGCTGTCCAAGACCGTGTTCGTGCTCGGCGTCGAGCGCGGCCTGCCGCTGGTGGAGACGCTCGATGGCGTCGATGCCGTCGTGGTCGACGCGCGCGGCGCATTGCATTACTCGTCCGGTCTGCTCTCGGGCAGCCCGCGTGCGGTCGACGTGGCCCGGCAGTGACCGGGCATTCAGAGGAGGCGAAGATGAGAAAACTCACGCACCAAGCGAGCCGCCACGCGGCGATCACGCTGGCGGCCGTCGCCGCGGCCGTCCTGGCCGGCTGTTCCGGCGGCAGCACCAGCGAGGGCAGCGTCACGGTCGAGGGCAACGTGCCCATCGTGTACGCCAAGCGCTCGACGGCACTGACCATCAACCCGACCAACGGTTCGCCGTTCGCGCCGGGCGGCGACCTGATGCTGCGCGAGAAGGCCAGCCCCAGCGCGCCGGAGCACAACCTGACCGCGCGCTTCACGCGCGACGCCCAGGGCGTGCCCAATGGCGACGCCTCCGACCCCGAGGTGTCGTACGACGGCAAGAAGATCGTCTTCACGATGCGGTGCCCGGCCACCAACCCGGCCACCATCGACGGCGTCCCGGCATGCACCGGCCGCTGGAACATCTGGGAATACGACATGAGCACCGGCGGGCTGACCGGCGGCACCTTCCGCCGCATCACCGCCTCTACCACCGAAGACGACGTCGACCCGGCCTACCTGCCGGGCGGGCGCGGCTTCGTGTTCAGCTCCAACCGCCAGGGCAAGACCCGGACGGTGCAAGGCAACCAGACCTTCTACGCGCTCGACGAATACGAGCGCGAGCGGGTGCTGCAGCTGCACACGATGGACAAGGACGGCGGCGCGATCACGCAGATCTCGGTCAACGCCAGCCACGACCGCAACCCGACGGTGCGCAGCAACGGCGAGATCATGTTCTCGCGCTGGGAGCACGTGGGCCCGCGCAACCGCTTCGCGATCTTCCGCGTCAAGCCCGACGGCACCGACATGTTCGTGCTGTACGGCGCGCAGAGCCCCGGCAACAGCTTCCTGCATCCGCGCGAGATGGACCCGAAGGGCAAGTACAAGGGCTTCGTCTCCTCCGACCTGATGGCGCTGTCGCGCACGCAGGAAGGCGGTTCGCTGATGTTCATCGACGCGGCGAACTACTCCGAGAACAACACGCCGGCCAACAAGACGGTCGCCGCCGTCGGCGGCCAGGTCGAGGTGACCGACAAGCCGCTGAACCAGAACCGCGGCCTGTCGCCCTACGGCCGCATCTCCACGCCCTATCCGCTGTGGGACGGCACCGACCGCGTGCTGCTGGCCTACCGCCCCTGCGAGGTGACGCGCAACGGCACGGTGATTCCGTGCGCCAACCTCACCGCCGAAGAGCTCGCGATGCTCGAGGACGAGACCATGTCGCGCGCCGAGCGCGCCGCCGCGCCGGTGCAGGACAACGCGCCGGCCGCCTACAGCATCTACATGTTCGACCCGGCCAAGCAGACCTTCCTGCCCATCGCTACGCCGCCGGCCGGCTTCATGTACGTCGATCCGGTGGCCATCGAGGAGCGCCCCGAGCCGAACGCCACCGACCCGACCAGCGTCGACGCCACGCTGGCCGCGCAGGGCCTCGGCGAGATCGAGGTGCGCTCGGTGTACGACACCGACGGACTGGACCGCAACGGCGAATCGATGATCGCCGCCTCCGACCTGCCGGCCGGCTGCACGGCCGGCATCGCGAAGACGGCGCCGCTGAGTGCGGCCGACACGCGCGCGCAGGTGGCCGACCTGATGCGGCTGAAGGACCCTGCCGATGCCGCCTACGGCTGCTCGCCGATGCGCTTCGTGCGCGCCACGCGGGTGGTGGCGCCGCAGGCCGGCAGCACCGGCATGCGCGAGGCGATCGGCGAGACCGATTTCGAACCGCAGCAGATCCTCGGCTACGCGCCGATCGAGCCGGACGGCTCCTTCAAGCTGCACGTGCCGGCGGACACGCCGATCGCGCTGACGGTGATCGACCACAAGGGCCGCGGCATCCAGACCCACCTGAACTGGATCCAGGTGCGCCCGGGCGAGCGCCGCACCTGCCTGGGCTGCCACAGCCCGCGCCGCGGCGCCTCGATCAACTCGGGCACGGTGGTCGACACCACGCCTGCGGCGCTGACGCCCACCTTCACGTCGCTGCCGAAGAACAGCGGCGAGACGCTGGCCTCGTGGCGCACCCGCGCCGAAAGCAGCAAGCTGCAACTCGGCGCCGACATGGAGTTCAGCGACGTGTGGACCAGCGGACCGGGCGCGCGCGCCCCGATCAGCATCCGCTACACCGGCAACGCCAACCCGGCCGACGACCTGGCCACGGCGGTGCCGACCGACGGCTTCATCAACTACCCCGATCACATCCAGCCGCTGTGGACGCGCGACCGCGGCGCCAACACCTGCACCAACTGCCACGCCGATACCGCCAAGCTCGACCTGCGTGCCTCGATCGCCGGAACCGGCCGCATGACGTCGTACGAGGAACTCGTCGTCGGCGACCCGGTGATCGACAGCGCGACCGGCCTGCCGGTGACGCGCCTGCGCGACGGCGAGCCGGAGATCGTGCGCGGCCCGGCGCTGGTCGAGACGATGGCTGGCGGTGCGATGGGCATGGCTCGCTCGAGCCGGCTGGCCGAGATCATGTTCGGCGAGACGCTCAAGGCCGGCGCCGATGCACGCACCACCTTCCCCGGCCCGACCGGCACGGCACCGAATCACGCGACACTGCTCAACAAGGCCGAGCTGCGCCTGATCTCGGAGTGGATGGACCTCGGCGGCCTGTACTACAACAACCTGGTCGCCAACGGCAGCCCGGTGCGCCTGACCACGCTGAGCGAAGCGGCCTTCGAGCGCGACGTCTTCCCGATCCTGCAGTCCGACTGCGCCAGCTGCCACCAGCCGGTGGGCAGCTCGGGCGCGGCGCAGACGGCGCAGAGCTTCGCCAACAACCGCTTCGTGCTCGCCGGCAGCGTCGAGGGCGACTACAACGTCTCGCTGACGATGATCTCCGACGTCTGCAACGGCCCGACGAACGCGCTGCTGCGCCGTCCGTCGACCGTGCCGCATCCGTCGGGCGCCAGCACGGCCGTGCTGCCGGTCGGCAGCACGAAATACAACACCATCGCCAGCTGGATCGCCAGCGGCTGCCCGAGCCAATGAGAGCGCGCCTCGCCGCGATCGCCTCCGCCGCGCTGCTGGCCAGCTGCGGCGGCGGCAACCCGCTGTCGAACCCGGATTCGATCGCGAATCCGGGTCAGACCAGCGGGCAGAAGCTGTCCTTCATCTACTTCCAGAAGTGCATCAACCCGATCTACCTGCTGCAGCTGCAGGTCAACCAGAACGGGGTGGTCACCACCAACACCTGCGCCAGCGGCGGCTGCCACGACACCAACACCGGCACCGGCGGCGCGCTGCGACTGGTGCAGACGGCCACCGAGGTGAACCTCGCCGACCCGGCCAACACGCCCGATGCGGTGCGCGCCACCGACATGTACAAGAACTTCTATTCCTCGCAGGGCGCCACCGTGATCGGCGCGCCGGCGGAGAGCCGGCTGCTGGCCAAGCCGCTGCTGACCGTGCTGCACGGCGGCGGCCAGATCTTCTTCGACCTCAACGACGTGAACGCCAAGCGCATCGCCTACTGGATCAGCCGGCCGATGCCGCAAGGCCAGGACGAGTTCAGCATCGCCGGCAACAGCATGCTCGACGCGACCGGCGCGTGCCTCGACCAATGACGCTGCCGATGCCCCGGGCCACCCGACCGCTGGCCGCCCTCGCGCTCGCCCTCGCCGCCACCGTCGCGGCGGCGCCCGCCTGTGCCGCCGATGACGCGCAGCGCAGCGAGCGGCTGCAGGTCACCGACCCCTACCTCGAGATGCGCACCGGCCCCGGGCGCGGCTACCCGATCCACCACGTGGCGGCACGCGCCGAGTGGGTCGAGATCTCGCTGCGCTACACCGACTGGTACAAGGTGCGCACCGAGGACGGCAAGGAGGGCTGGGTGCACCGCCGGCAACTGGTCACGACGCTGACCGAAGCCGGCGTGGCACGCTCGTTCCGCGACATCGCCTTCGACGACTACCTGCAGCGCCGCGTCGAGCTCGGCGCCGGCTGGGGCCACTTCAAGCAGGAGCCGATGCTCAAGTTCTGGGTCGGCTACAAGCTCTCGGAGTCGATCGGCATCGAGGGCACGGTGGGCCAGGTGCAGGGCGTGTTCTCGGGCACCAGCTTCTGGCACGTCAACCTGCAGCTCGAACCCTTCTCCGACCAGCGCATCTCGCCCTTCTTCGCCGCCGGCGTGGGCAGCTTCCGCAACATCCCCAACACCAGCCTGGTGGCCGCCATCCCGACCGACGCCAAGCTGGCCAACGCCTCGGTGGGCGTGCGCTACTACCTCACCGAGCGCTTCGTGCTGCGCGCCGACTACTCGATCTACACCGCCTTCCTCAACGACACCCGCTCGGGCGAGTACCGCGCCCTGACCGGCGGCCTGTCGTTCTTCTTCTGAGCCTCGCAACGAGAACGACCCCATGCGACCGACCCTGCTCCTGATCACCGCGATGCTGTCGGCACCGGCCTTCGCGCAGACCGCCGCCCCGCAGCAGCCTGCCAACGAGCAGGTGATCGTGCCCGAGGTGCAGCGCCGCGACGTGCGCATCCCGAAGTTCCCGTCCAAGGACTTCGAGGTCGGCCTGCTCGCCGGCACCTACGCCACGCAGAGCTTCGGCGCCAGCGCGGTGGGCGGTCTGCGCCTGGGCTACCACCTCAGCGAGGACTTCTTCGTCGAAGGCGTGTATGCGCAGACCAAGGTCAGCGACAAGACCTTCGAGGAGATCTTCCCCGGCGCCGGCCCGCTGGCCGACACCGACAAGAAGCTGAGCTACTACAACGTCTCGGCCGGCTACAACATCTTCCCCGGCGAGATCTTCCTCGGCAGCAAGACGGCCAAGGCCTCGTCGATCTACCTGATCGGCGGCGTCGGCAGCACCAAGTTCGCCAACCAGCGCAAGCAGACCTTCAACGTCGGCTTCGGCTTCCGCGTGCTGTTCAGCGACCGCTGGGCGGTGCGCGTGGACGTGCGCGACCACATCTTCAGCTACGACCTGCTCGGCGTGCGCCAGAACACGCAGAACCTCGAGCTCACCACCGGCTTCGCCTACTACTTCTGAGCCTTTCCATGGACCACGGATCGACTCCCTTGCCCTCCCCGTCGCGCCGCCGCCTGATCGGCAGCGCGCTCGCCCTGTCGGCCGGCGTGGCGGTGTGCAGCACCGGCCGCGCAGCGATCAGCGCCGGTCCGGCCCCCGACTTCACGCTGCGCACCACCGCCGGCGGCAACCTGCGCCTGCAGGAGCAGCGCGGCCGCGTGGTGATGGTGAACTTCTGGGCCACCTGGTGCGGCCCCTGCAAGATCGAGATGCCGCACCTGGTGCGCCTGTACGAGAAGTACCGCGCCTCCGGTTTCCAGCTGCTCGGCGTGAACATCGACGACGACCCGCGCAACGCCGTGGCCAGCGCGGCCAAGCTGGGCATCACCTTCCCGGTGCTGCTCGACGCCGACAAGCGCGTGGCCAAGCTCTACGACCTGAGCACCATGCCGACCACGCTGCTGATCGACCGCGACGGCACACTGCGCCACGTGCACCGCGGCTACCGCGACGGCTACGAGCTCACCTACGACCAGCAGGTGCGCGAACTGCTGAAGGCCTGACGCCATGCGACGTCTCCTTCTCGTTCCCGCGCTGACCGGCGCCGCGCTTCTGGCCGGCTGCTCGTCGTTCACCCTGCCCTCGCTGCCCGAGCCGTGGGTCAAGCCCTACGAGCGCGAACGGCTGGCCGACCCGATCATGCGCCAGGGCGGCGACCCGCTGGCCGCGCGCCACCGCGAGCACGTGCTGGTGGTGCGCGAGGCCTCGCGCGGGGCGAATGCGGCACAGGGAGGCGGCTGTGGCTGCAACTGAGTCGCGTCTGTTCGCCGGCGCCAGCGGCCTCTGGCAGCGCATCGCCGGCCTGTTCGGCAGCCTGCTCGCGATGGGCGGCGCCAAGGCCATCGAGCTGCCGGAGAACCGTGCCGAGGCGCTGTACCACCTCTACAAGGGCGGCGGCGTCACCGCCGACGGCCCGGCGCTGCTGGTGCGCAAGAGCCTGGCCGACAAGGTCTCGCTGTACGGCTCCTACTACGTCGATGCGGTGAGCAACGCCTCGATCGACGTGGTCACCACCGCCAGCCCGTTCAAGGAAACGCGCAAGTCCTACGACCTCGGCGTCGACTACGCCTACCGCGACTCGCTGATGTCGCTGGGCGTGTACCGCAGCAAGGAGCCGGACTACCAGGCCGACAGCTTCAGCATCGACGTGGCGCAGGAGGTCTACGGCAACATGACCAC
>VFQN01006304.1_pt1 | contig 13658 bp, 22 predicted proteins | sample 3512371 | NCBI WGS metagenome assembly VFQN01 (sample SAMN10412370, study PRJNA504923) | tailings metagenome | isolation source: Replicate 2 from Balatoc abandoned mine | place: Philippines: Itogon, Benguet | collected 2017-08-28
GGTGGAGCTGCTGGGGGCGGGCATGCGGCTGGAGGCGCACATGAGGGACAGCGGTTTTCTGGGCGGAGCACCGGACGAGAAGGCGGCTATACTGCAATTGGTTGAGCGCATGTTGAATGTCTGCTTGCTTATTGCGACGGACTATCCCAGCGAGGCGCAGCGGGCATTGACAGGGGCAGCGGCTGCGGCCGGCTCGGGCTTCCCGGCGCAGTGCACATGGAGCTCAGGTGTGGTAGGGCGCATTGTGAGGGACCTGCCACGTGGCATCGCCGACGGGAAAGGTGACGCTCTGGTCAGCGCTCTCGCGGCCTGGGAGCGGGGTGGACGCGGCAGGTTGGGGTTCAGACGTTATTGTGGCCCCCTTACACGTGCCGTAAAGTGTGCCTACGGGCACGGTCTACTGGAGGTGATGGAGGAGGAGGTGCATCAGCCGTCGCCGCTGCGGCGCTGCTGCTGGTGGCGCTGCACCAACCTGGCGGGGGACAGCGAGGCGGGGCTGCAGCTGATGAAATGCGGGGGGTGCGGCGGCGCGTGGTACTGCGGGAGGAGATGCCAGGCGGCGCACTGGCGGGAGGGGCACAGGGGAGAATGCGGGGGCACGAGCTGAGGCGGAGGGCCGGCAGGCCGGCGTAGGCGCAACATGCACATGCGCGATGGCATTGGCAAGAGAGCAAAAGGACTGGCAAACAGCGGTATGTGAAGTGAACAGTCAGGAGTTGCAGCAGCGTAGGTTCTTGTCAGAGAGTGGAGTTAAAGTCTAGTAATTGCCGAGGTGGGGGTACAGTATCGGGTATGTGCACGCTCAGTGCTTTTGCTTCGCTGTGCGGAGCCACCGAGGACCTCGCAGTCCTGCTGAGCTGGACAATCTTCTGTGGATGGTTGGTGCGAGTGCTGGGGCGGCGGGCTACTGCAGTTGCGAGATGCATGCTTCGAGGTTGCCATGTGGGAGCGGCAGGCGGATTACGTCTTGGCTTTCCGTGTATCATCAGGGTGCATCAGAGTAGCATGCACAAGTCACGCACGTGCTGCTGCGCACTTGACGCGGTGGTGGCTGAAGGTTGCTCATCTGCTGCGCTTGGCATTGACGCTGTGTACACAACGCACATGACTCCACGTGCTTTGACGATGGGGCAGGCGGCGACAGGCATACGGTGTGCAGAGTGTTATGTCTTCTGCAGGGCGTCGAGCGATGCTGGGAAGGGCAATTGTTAATTGTACCATGTGCATGTTGCTGCTTGAACGCGTGGACACTGTGATCGGTGTGGGTTAACGGTGGACCAGTGGATAGCGCTGCACTGAGTATGTAGGCAACGACATGTACCGGTACATGACGCTGAATACGATACTCACCATCTAACGCTGTATGCCTTGGCTTCCAAGCGGCCAGAGACAGGTGGTGCGTGCCGGTATAACGAGTGTGCCAGTAGGGGGTGGGCCCCGGGAGGTGCCCATGCAAGGTGGGGGACAAGTCAACGGCACAAGAGCGCCGTGCCGTTCATGGCGTGCGCTGCGGTAGCAGGCGGTAGCTTTTGGTTGCAAAAGTGTTGTACAAAGTTGTTGGTCTGGTGGCGGTCTGGCTGTGTCTGCATTTCTGCAAACGTGGCTGCTCCATGCTGCTCCCAAAGGGTTGGGATGCAGCGGTGCAGGTGGCGCCTTTGGGTGCAACTCTTTAACGCTAGACGACGGTACAAGGTTGTGTGCGGACCGGAAGCTACAAGTTGAGTGCTTACCACTAGCACATCTTAATGGGTTTACGGAATTTGCCCGGCGGACCGCTGCTGCTCTTGTCATGGGGAATGGGATGACAAAGACACATCCGGACCCACTAGCCCCACTGCATCGTGGTACCGTACGTAGGACTACGTTGGGTAGGGCAATGCCATGGCACACAGGGGAGCTCCCCTGGTGGCACAGCTACCCGAACACCACTAGTGTGTGATAGCGCAGTGGCAATAACGTAATCACGGTATCACTGCAGCTGTGAACGTACTATGTGTTGCCGCGTGATCGCGCGTGGGCTGGGACAAGAAACTCTGCACGTAGATGACTGGGTATAAGGGCACTAACTGCGCACTGGTATGTCCTCAGATCGGTTGCAGCGCGCTGCTTTTGAGTTTGAGGGCGAGCACCATTGTATGGAAGTGCTGTAACGGTGCTGGGCTTACCGAGCCATCCCCGGAGAGCTCGAGCTACCGTTGTACGACAGGTCGTGTGGTCCAGACTCTGGATGCAGCGATGACTCACTGCCTCCTCCTAACCACAGTCACGTTGCCAGCAGAGCGTACCCGCTTCCAGAGCGTTGCGCACTGCATCCTGCTTTCGCTAGGTCCACACTGATCCACAACCTCCAGCACTGGTGTGCATTCGAATGGCAAATGATTTGAAGATGCCATTGTGTCATGAGGTGCAACAGGAGAAGCATAGGCACTCGCTACTGGACGTTGCGCACGACATATGGAAGTCACATACCGGTACAGGCCACAAACTGTACGGTACAGAGCGCGACCAAATAGCTAGGCACATCCTGTAATCGCACAATTGGCAAATGAACACGTAGACTGGCACCCATCTGAAATGTCGCTCAGAAGCACACCAGGGGAGAAGGGTAGAGTACAAAACGCAAACGTAGGTTGGTGCAGGACGACCCGTGCGGTAGGCCGGTAGGGTCGTGTATCACAGCTAGGCCCCAACGCGTTGGATAATAAGGAGTACATGTACGAGTACACACGACAGACATCACCCACAGAGGGACGTAGCGCTCGATTGCTACTGGACAGCTGTTGCGACAAGACCCTGCGCAACTAAGAGCCAATACAGCACCTGACGCAGCTCACAGCACCGGCACTGGTACGTTTCCGCTCGGTAACGCACACGTAAAGCACCACGGCCCTGCCCCAATGAGCAGCAGGACGTGCGGTTGGCTGCCTCGGCTCCGCTAGGAGACAACACGCCAAAGCGCACACCTGACATGGCGGCAATAACCTCACTCCGGCAAAACGTGCAAAAAATGTTGGCCGCTGTGCCACGTCCCAATGGTAGCTTGGGACCCTCGTCGCAAACCGCTCCTGCCCCTCATTCGTTGCTGCCGCTGAACCTGTAGGAAGAGATCAAATGCATACAAAGCACCCCAGGACTCACACCCTCAGAACATGAACAGAACAAAAATTGCTGCGTTTTCCCGCCCCGCAGCGACCGGTGCAAAACTGCTTCAGCACCACCACAGCACGCACCCCGAACGATGCTCGCTTAGGATAGTTCATAGACACCAGGACGCTGTCTCCACATGCCGGTACCGCCGGCGTAAGGGAAGAGCCCCAAGCCAGCCCAGCTGCTACTACCACCTTTGAGCTGGACCAATATCAAAAAAGGAAATCGTACCAGGGCCTTGCTCACCAACGGCTTCACTGGTCACTACAACCGCGACCGCGGGCCCGCATGGCCAATAATCCCCGGTCCACCTGCAGAGCCTGCTCCACGCACCGGGGCCTGCCGGTCTGCCGGTTCCTGCCCTCCCGCCTGGTCCCGGTCCTGGTCCTGGGCCGGCCCGCCCTGCCCCGCCTGCTGCTGCCAACACGCCGGGTGCCCCCCCGCGCTGTACCACCCGCTGTGCTCCTGCAGCGCCACCAGCAGCTGCACCTGCGACCAGGGGTCGGGGCCCGAGGCCGCCCGGCTCGCACCCACGCCGTGCGCCGCAACCGCCCGCGCTGAGGGTTCCAGCGGCACCGCAGCTCCAGGCCCAGACAACACACCTGCTGTCCCTGCGGACCTCGGCTGTGCCTCCTGCTCCCCTTGCTGACCCTCATGGTCTCGCCCCTTGACCGCTGCCTGCGGCCCGTGCACTGTCCCAGCCTTGGCGTGTCCCGCTACCGCCGCTCTGCACCCCTTCCCAACGCAGCACCCCGCCGCACCCCCCGGCCTCCCCCCAGTTGTCTTCCACGGCGCCGCCGCCGCCGCACCACCCGCCGCCGCCCCCGCCCACGCCGCCGGCGGCACTCCCACCGCTGCCGCCGCTGCCGCAACAGCCCGCTCCGCCGCCGCCGCCGGGTTCGCCTCCGGGCCCACCACACGCGGGTCCATGCCGTACAGGTGCTCCAGGGTGGCGCCGAAGAAGTCCATGACTGCCTCGTCCATGTAGGCCACGCCCAGGGGCCACGTGCCCTGCAGGAAGGCCACGTGGCCGCCCCGCTTGGTGAGCGCCAGCAGCGTGTTGGGGTTGCCCGCGCACTCCAGGTCGGGAACGACCCTGCAAGGGCGGCCGCGCACGGTCAGGGTGGACGCAGGACGAATGAGACAAGGAAGCAGACAGCAATGCCCAATCAAAACAACCATTGCCAGAGCTACATATGTTGACTCTTATGAGTCAGCTTCAGGTACCCGTGCCGAGGCTTCTCACGGTGGGCTACAAGGCGCGTGGCACATGGCCGCTGCTGCGCTATGGTGCACGAGGTGTGTAGCGATGAGCCCGCCCCTCCCGGTCCTCACCCCAGGAACGGGTCGTCCTCCGACAGCAGCACCAGCGTGGGGGTGGTGATGTGCGGCAGGTGCTCCAGGCTGTTGGTGGCCTCGTAGTACTGCTGCCGCGACGTGAAGCCGAACGAGTCCGGCATGCCGCCATGCTCCTCGATGTCCTGCGGCCGCGAGGTTTCAAAGCACGGATGTGGGCGGACGCGTTTGTGTGTACCAGTCCAAAACTGTTCCAAGGTGCAGGCAGACACGTTCTGCAGTGTGACATCTCACACCTGACATGTCGGTACTTCCGGAGAGCATGACAAGACAGGCCTCTGGCACAGGCACAGGAGGATGAGCGTGAGCAACGCAAGAGTGCAAGCAAAAGCAGGGCATGGGCGCCTAAGGAGCGCGAAGATGAAGGCGGATGGGATGTACCGGTGGTAATTGGTAAGTGACAGGCCGTGGAACGCGTGAGGCATGACCCACGGCGAGTAAGACGAGCTTTCCAGGGGCACGCCATCGCCAACGCCACCGTCCCGCCCCGCCGCGACGCCCTCCCACCCCCGCTCCGCGCACCCCCCTGGCCCCGGCCCCCCTCACCTGCACGGTCCACGCCTGCAGCGCCCTGTCCACGTCGAAGCGTGTGGTGGCGAGGATGTCCTCGCGGTGGATCACCAGGTGCTCGCGGAGCCTGGGGGAGCGGGTAAAGGGGGTTGCTTCCTTCAACAGGATGTTGTTAGGAGAGTACAACGGGAGCCTCAGTACGTTACGTGGCATGCCGTGTCCTCAACTGTTTGCCTACAACAACAGCTCCTTTCCTGTCGCCTCTCAGGTCCGCTCTCCTCCTCCCTTCACTTGTACGCCCCGGCCAGTCCATCCGCGCTTTCTCACAGGTCTTCGCACAGTTCCCACACCTCGCACAAGACCCAACCCCCTTCCGTGCAGCCCCCCTTACTTGTATGCGACCGCCAGATTGTACAGGAAGTTGAAGTTGGTTGGGCTGGACATGTTTGCCGAGGACTGGAACAGCGACACGGGGGAGGACACCACGGCCGCCGCCGCCAGGCCGCTGCCGTCGGCCCACAGGCGCGGCTGTCCGGGCCCGGGGATGTGCAGCCCGCTGTCCGCCTCCGCCACGTACTTGGTGAGCAGCAGGCCGCCCAGCGAGTAGCCCACCGCCACGATGGGGGCGTCGGGGAAGCGACTGAGGGAGGGGAGGCAGGATGATGTCAGTTTAGGCATGTCAGCAGGAGAGACTTCCTGCTCGTCAACGCCTCCACAATTTCAGGTTTTGGCAACGGGGGTTTACCAACCGACGGTATGGTGTAACCAAGAAACTGGAGGCGCGCCTGACCCGGGTCATGCAGACGGCCATTCCACCTAGATTCCAGGACACAAGGGCCCAGCCAACCGCCCATCCCCTGCCGGGCCCCTACCCGTTGTCACGCACTTCACTCATCCCCGCCTGTCGCCCCCGGTACTCACGCCCGCACGCTGTACACGGCGGTGAACACGTCGTGCGTCATGGTGGCGGCGTAGCCCCTCGGCGCGGTGAACGGCAGGCCGTTGCAGCCGCGGTAGTTGAGCACCACGGCCCGCCAGCCGCGGGAGGCGGCGGCGGCGCAGGCCCAGCGGCAGTAGCCCTCGTGGGAGCCGCCGTTGATGCCGTGGCACACCAGCAGGATGGGCGTGTCGGCTGGGGGCGGATCACGTGGGAGTGTGGGGAGCAGAGGGCACGGCATGGCTGAAACGCAAAGACTTTGTGAGGAGGAAGTGTAGGAGGGGCGCCGGGAACCACCTCAACGGGCATGGCGCTTGGCAGCTGACGCAGCGCCGGCGCTTGTCAAGCCAGCTGGGTCGGGCCGTGCGTCACAGCTCGCCCGTCCCCCAGGGTACCAGCTACTGTCCCCACACAAAGGTCCAACCTGCTCCTTCGCCTTACTGGCCGGACAAAGGCCACCATGAACCCGAAAGTTACGGTGCCTCAGACCACCGATAACCAGGTCGCCATGGTGCATCGTCTTATGCCGTGTCGTCCCCGCTCATCCCGCCGCCCGCCGCCGCTCCCACGTCCTGCCCCTCCCCGCCCGTTCCCCCACCAGCCCCTACCTGTGTGGCGCCCCGGCGCGTCACAGCCCTCGAACCAGTCCAGCCCCAGGGTGGCGCCATCGGCGGTGAGGATGAGCTGCCGGCTGTAGCTGTTGTGCATGGTCACCGTGCGCAGCACTGCGGTTGCATGAGGGACGAGGCCGGTGCGGTGCACGAGGAAAAGAGCGATGCAGTTGTGGCTGTGGCATAACACCAGCTGCAAGTGCAAGGGTTGTCTAGCTGTACTCGATTGTCTGTTGCTGCATGAAAGCGTCTCTAATTGCGCAGATTGCGTTGTGAGGCCGCCTGGGGTCCGAGGCAGCACGCAGCCATGCACGCGCTTAACGACGGGCCTTCCAGTCAGTACCGCACAAGCACTGCGTACTCACATCCCAAGAAGGTTTGAGCGTGCGTGCCCGATGCCCACGGCGTGGGGTTGTAGGGTCTGAGCAGCGTGTGCAGGTGGGGGAGCACCTTGTCACGAAGGGCGCCCTCGCCCACCCAGAGCCGGGGTGCTGCCACAACATGCTCCTTATGGTACCTGCCGGGTGCACGCATGAAGCACTAGTTGCATGATAGCACAAGCTTTTGGCATCAGGTAAACCATAAAAGCGCATGAGAGGGCACGCGACGTCAATTGGTGCAGCACACCGTCGCGCGCGCGCGGGTGGGGATGCGGAGGCTTGCACGGTCGCCGACGACGCGCCGACTGTTATCGCCAGGCCAGCCATAATCCATATCCCGCACCAGTAAAGCGCTGCTGCCCCCAACGCTGCCGCTCCTCCTGCGGCTGCAAGCTTTCCCCCTTGAGCTTTCCCCGCCGGGGCCATGGCGGGGTTTGGACGCGAGTCGCGCCCTAGGAGTCACCTGAGCAAGTTTGCGACTATTACGTCCTCTTAAGTATGTATGCTTCTTTGGAGGCACGAAAACAAGGCAAGCGTCAACAAGGGGAAGGGAGTACGTACCGCTTTTAGCCTTTTACGTGTATGTAAGCTTCCAGCACGCATAGCTTAATGCTCACGGAGATATGTTCTTCTACACCGCGTAACTAGGTCTGCGTACCAACGGGATGTCCGGACTTTGGTGCTCCATGCCAAAACAAAGGCAGTGCCAGTATTCTGACTGGCCAATTAACCTGCAACCTTCTTCTTCTCATCTTGGTTGCCTGAGCTGTCTTACGTACAGCGCGTAATGTGACACACTTCGACCGACCCGCGAGACCTGGGTCGGCTACCCTGCTCCCGCTACATGTTTAGCCTAATGGCAGTCAATCCAACTTACCATAAAATCATGCGCTTCCTTGTCTTGCTCCTAATCCCGGCTCTGGCTGCGGCAGGGTCGACCGCCGGAAGGACTAACCGAAACCGCGCGCTTTCGTCGAACGACGGGGTTACGACCATCGAGGCCTTCTTGCAGTTGAAGGGGCCTCACTGTGCACCAGATGAACCCCGGAGCGATTGCGGTAGGGTGGGTTGTCCAAGGGTGCTTGCGCTCGTGCCACAACGTAAAGCAGACGGTGTGAACGGCTGTGGCAGCATCAGTAGTATACAGTTCGGCTGCACGCAGGTTACGCAGCCATGTAGGGCTGACTCTTATATCGATAGGATGCCAAGCTCAGTGGCCATGCTCGGGCATATTTCGACCCATGGGACGCTTCGCCAGGTTTCACCTTCGCATCCATGCACAACGCCCCAAACCGGTACCGTACCGGTATGCGGACCACCTAGCACGCCACTCATCCGCATCCACATCCACCCCCTTAACATACCCCGCTATTTCCTGCTCCCCTGACAATGGCCCCGCTCCTTGCTCCTCTGACTTTGCACTTGTGCCGTCACAGGCTACTTTGGCATCGGGCGGTCAGAGTGCGAGTCTCGGGGATGCTGCTGGGCCCCTGTGGCGGCGGGGGCAGCAGCAGCAGAGGTGACGGCGCCAGCGCGGAGCCACCCGCAAGCCGGTAACGGCGGCAGCATCTCCCCCAACGACGTGCCGTGGTGCTTCCACCCCAACGGCCCGCAGCAGCAGCCGGTGTACGGTGTGGAGGCAGTGGACAGCTCGGCAGCAGGTGGGCGGGCAGGCACACGTGCAACCGCTGAGAATCTAAACGTAAAATAGAGTACTCCTGTAGCTTGTTAGGGGCCCAGGGGATTTGCAATTTGCAATGACCGTCTTGCACGGAGCTAACCCTAACGCCTGACGTACTTGCATGGGGCGGTCACTGTACGTGAAGTCAAAGCGCCCAATTACCGTAAAGTGCCTGTGCACGCCGCCACGTGGCCGCAGGCGGCGCCATTACCAGCATGGTCTTGCGTCTGCGGCCCACGGCGGACATCAACGCCGAAGGCCAAAGCGCCAACCAGCAGCAGCAGCGGCAGCAGCAACAGGACCTCGACCCGCTCTCTTCGGCCACCGACGAAGGTGGTGACGTGCCGCTGCTGCGGTTGGAGCTGCAGCGCCAGACGGCGGAGCGGATCTACATGAGGCTGGTGCCGCTGAGGGAGCAGCAGCGGGGGCAGCAGCGGGGGCAGCAGCGGGGGCAGCAGCAGGGGCAGCAGCAGGGGCAGCGGGAGGTGCAGAAGCAGAGGCAGGGGCAGCAAGCAGAAAGCGTGGCTGCCGAGGAGGTTGAGGGGCTGTGGCGTGTGCCCGAGGAGCTATTGCCCAGGTGGGTTGCCGTACGGACACGTGCACGTACCGGCATGCTGGGTAGCTGGCGTGGGCTGCGGTGGTGCATCCTGGTTTCCTGCTTTTGCTCTTTTCACCGCTTGGAGTATGCGTAGGCGAGCGTCTGTGCAATGAGCATGCATGCTTTACTTGCCTGTACTCATGCCTCCAGGCCGCCTCCACCCACCACGATGCCGCCCCAGCCGCTGTACAACTTAAGCCTGCCGTCAACGGACGAGGACTTCCGCCTCGGCATAGCCAGGGCGGTTGGGCCCGCTGACGCAGCAGCAGCAGTAGCAGCAGCAGCCGCGACAGTTGTCAGCTCGGATGCAGCAGATGCTGGTGACGAAGGACGAACCCCTGCTGCTGGCTGCAGCTGGGCGCAGGCGGTTGCCAGGAGGCTGCAGGCGATGGTGCCTACCTGGTTCGCCCGGAGCCGGCACAGCTCTTCACCCAGGAGCGCGGGACTGGGCCCCCGGCGCGAAGCCTCTGGTGCCGGGCACTCACATTCAGGCCAGCAGGACAAACGGTCTGCCGTCCGTGCCAGCTCGCATGACTCGGGCAGCACAGGGGCAGGGGGAGTGGTTTCGACACCAGTGCAGGCCAGCACTGTAAGTGCTGACCCTCGAGCAAAGCGTGCTGGCTTGGAGGCCATGTTGGCGGCAGCCGGCAGAGAAGCAGCGGCCGGAGAGCCGCCTGCGCCGCTGCTCGACCTTTCCGGCCCCGGCTGCCTGGTGGTACGGCAGCAGTACCTGCAGCTGCGTCTGGGGGTACGGCACGACGTGGACCTGTATGGCATGGGTAGGTGCGGGGCGGTTGAAGCAGTTACGTACATGCCATTAGGAGTGCTCCATATTTGCCATGTTCCTGTGCTGCTCTACTGAGTACCGTATGTCGGGGCCCCTTGCTTCGGTCGTTGTTGTCCAGGTGAGACCACACAGCCCCAGGGCCTGAAGCTCCGCCGCGACGGCGCCCGCCGCGCCCTGTGGAACTCCGATACCCCCGCCGCTGCCACCGGCGTCAACCTGTACGGCAGCCACCCTGTGCTGTATGGCATCGGTCCCGATGGAAGCGCGTTCGGGCTCTTCGTGGCCAACAGTAACGCGATGGACTTTGCGGCGGGGGCAGATGATGTGACGTTCTGGTGCGTGAGTGCGTGGCTTCATGCACGTACAGCAGGATAGCTCCCTGCATCTGTTCACATACTCGCAAACGGCGCTATGCATCACGTTGGCGCTCTGTCGTTGGGGTGGACGCCCAACCGACACGGCAAGAATGCCTGCTACCCACCCGATCTTTTGGCGCAATCGGCATATCCAGTGCATGCTTTACGGTGCACGGTACGGCCTGCCCTCCCCAGGCTGACGGGCGGCGTCCTGGAGCTGTACGTGTTCCTGGGCCCCACGCCGCAGCACGTGGCGGAGCAGTACCAGGCGGTGGTGGGGCGGCCCGCCATGCCGCCGCGCTGGGCGCTGGGCTTCCACCAGTCCAGGTGCACGGGATGGGGGTGGGGTGTGGCGTGGAGTGCCACCAGTCCAGGCGTGCCGACACGGAAAGGCGGAGCCCGTAGTATGACGTGAATCGCGGGAGGGCGTTACGGTCCCGGGCGGGGGCAATGTACGCGAGGCCCTGGGCATCTGGTGGGCGGGGAACGGCGTACGGTGATTATCAATATGGCATCCACGTGAAATGACGTGCAGTCCCTACTTAAAGTAGTCGGCTTGCAGCCAAACACCTGAGCGTGGCTGCGTGCGTTGCCTGCCGAGCGTGTTGATGCATGGCACGGACCGGCGCGCAGGGGCAGCCTCCCAGCTCTCTTCCTTGCGAGTCGCTGTGTCCCCTGCGTGCGCATGTCCCTCACCGCATGGCACGTGCCGAACTACAGGTACGGCTACCGCAGCCTGGACGAGCTGATAGACGTCGTACAGCAGTACGACGCGCACGGCATACCGCTGGAGGTGGTGTGGTCGGACCTGGACTACACCGACAGGTGGGGTACGGGCCACGGAAGTATGCGTACAGCGAGCCTGCAGTGCACGCCGGCCTGCTTGGGGGCGGTTTGCGCAGTGCGCGGTATCACTTTGCCATTGCCAACCCAGAGCACGAAAGCGTCACACCGACTCCTAGGGCTGCTCCTTGCCCACTTCCTGCCTAGCACGCACCGACCTGCGACTGATTGCAGAACGGGTATTTGTTGAAAGGCTGGGCGTCGGAGGACTGTGGCAGGCAGGCACCGCGTGCTCTGTGATATGACGGGAATTTTGTTTTCCAACATCTCTTATATCACCTGGGCGTTGCGCCACCTGTACTTCTGCAGGGCCCGCATGTTCACGTTCGACCAGGAGCAGTACCCGCTGGACCGACTGCGAGCCTTTGTCGACGGGTGCGTGCGAGCACGTGTCTGGTCCCCAGAGCACCCTGCCATTGCGGCCAGGGGGATGGTGTAGATGGATGCTGGGGCTGGGAATGGCACGCACGCTGAGGGCAAACTGGTACTCTGTGAAGTTTGCAATCAACCTAGCAGGGCCATGCCCAATGGCGCCTGGAAAATGCTGTCCTTGTCAGTCGATTACAGCAGCAGGAAGCATGCATCTTGCACGCTGTGGCCAAAATGCACCGACCGACGTCGACGTGCTAACCCAGCCTGGGCGTCAGCCATCGTCTTTGTGCGGTAACAGAACAGTCGGTGCACGCTGGCCACGCACCCCAACAGAACACCTGTTCAACCCGTGCCATACGCTGTCTTCCCACCCACAGGCTGCACGCGTCCGGGCGGCGCTGGGTGCCCATCGTGGACTGCGGCATGACGGCGCTGCCGGGACAGGGGTACGACCCGTACGACAGGGGGCTGGCTGCGGGCGTGTTCATCCGGGACAGCAGCGGGCAGCCGCTGGTGGGGCAGGTGCGTACCAGCAGAGCGCACGTGGCTGGGTCGAGCGGTCGACTCAATTCTAACAATTGCAATTGGGTATCGTGCCCAACGGGTCCCTATTTGCCCTGTTGGCAGGTACATAAGCGGTGCTTATTTTGCGCGCTGGCGGTGCGTGCGGTTATGCATCGTGGTTATGCATGCAGGTGTGGTCGGGCGCCACCCACTGGCCGGACTTCCTGCATCCCAACGCCTCGTCGTACTGGACGGGCCTGCTGCAGGAGATGCACGACAAGGTACGACCTGGTATGACTGACTCTGTGGCAAGCACCATGTTAGGTTGCTGACATGGGTTGCCGGTTCTCTGCACAGTCGTCCCTTCAGATTCCATCGGTGGCGTCATGTGGATGTGTCGCATGCAGAACGACGCGCGATGTCGCACGCCTTTGCATGCTGAATCGAGAGCATTTCGCGCTGACCGTGCAACGATGTGACCCTGTAACCAGCTAACCACCTGCCAACCGTTCCAACCAGGTGCCGTACGACGGCATCTGGCTGGACATGAACGAGCCGTCCAACTTCTGCACCGGCGAGTGCAAGATGCCGCCACCAGCAGCCCAGCAAGGAGCAGCAGTACCCGTGCTGTCCGCTGACGCCGCCGGGAACGCCAGCACAAGGATGAGCGAGGGGGCGGTAGGCCGCCCTCGGCTGGGCATCTCTTGTGCCCTGGAGTGCACACAGCCAAGGTACGGCACTGGGGCATCTGCAGAGCGGCTGATGCAAGTGATTGGAACATGCAAACTTGCAAAGAATGCAAACAGGTGCACGAATGGCCATGCAACCGTCGGCAGGGGCCTTGCACCCTTACTTGTACCCTATTATGCGGTCTGTCATGCACCAGGCACTTGCAGTATCTGCCAGCCCGCCTGTACACCTGCAGCCTTCCTAACCTTCCACACCGGTACCGGTATTGCTTCAACCCCGTTGGCCCTTCTCAGCCCCGACGATACCCTCGCCAACCCGCCGTACCGCGTCAACAACGGTAACCGCCGCGCGCCACTGTATAGCAACACGCTGCCAATGGCGTCTTACGGGTACAACGGCGTACGGCAGTACGACGCGCACAACCTGTACGCCCTGGCGGAAAGCGCCGTGACGCACGGGGCGCTGCGTGCAATCAAGCCAGGCCACAGGCCCTTCATCCTAACCAGGTAATCGGCTATGTTGAACAGAGCGTCTGTGAGATTGGGTCCAGAGCATGTGCTGCAATGACATTTGAGCATTCCCGCGCGCCCAATCCGCTCACCCGCTTAGTTGCATCCTGACCGTCAGCCAGGCATGCCATAGGATGGTATGCCTAGCCTTACTGTACGCTGAGGAACAAGCTGGCTCGGTATGGGTCCTATCACCCACCGTGGGTCACCTGCCGCCCTGCCTTTCGCACCCAGGTCCTCCTGGGCGGGCCAGGGGCGCTACGCGGCGCACTGGACGGGCGACAACACGGCGTCGTGGGACAACCTTGCGTGGAGTGCGGGCGGCGTGCTGGGGGCGGGGTTGGCGGGCGTTGCGCTGGCGGGCGCAGACGTGTGCG
>VFQN01006305.1_pt1 | contig 13647 bp, 17 predicted proteins | sample 3512371 | NCBI WGS metagenome assembly VFQN01 (sample SAMN10412370, study PRJNA504923) | tailings metagenome | isolation source: Replicate 2 from Balatoc abandoned mine | place: Philippines: Itogon, Benguet | collected 2017-08-28
CGATCTGCGCATTGGCAGCTATCGCCTGGAAACGCTTGAGGAGCGCGATCTGGTCGTCAGCAAGAAGCTGGACGAGCAGGTCCCCCGTCTTCACGTCCTGCCCGTCCTCGAAGACGATCTTCTGAACGACGCCCTGCACTTGTGCTGATAGATCGGAGCCCTGCACGGCATTGAAGCTGCCCACCGATTGCAGCGTCGTTCTCCAAGGGCTCGATGTCGCGGTGATCGTCGAGACCGTTTGCGCCGGCGCCTTCAGATTGGCGAGATAGGCCGCAATCATCCGGCTCTTGAATGCCTGAAAACCGAAGAGGCCGCCGAGGATCACGCCGGTCACGATCAGCATGATCACCATGCGTTTTATCATGACAGCGCACTCCGCTTTTCAGGAGATGGGAACAAAAGGAGGAGGGATGGTCCACATCGTGGATGCCTGCGCGAAACCCTGGGTCCATCCGCCCGGCCCAAAACGCGTGTCCACCGCTGGAGAAGGGGACTGAAGCAATTCCTCAGAAAAACCCACGCCGATCTCCCGACCATCGTCTCAGCTTGAACGAACGCGCCGCGTAGCGGCGATCGCGCAACCGGCCCTATGAAACGGGCGGCGGCCGGCGGCGGTTCCTGCCCCATCCCACACAACTCCGTGAAGCGGTTGTGGTGGGGAGCATGCGCAACCCGGCCTGGACCTGCCGACGGTGGCGAAGTTCACTTGCCATTGACAAAAAAATTTGTCAATGGCAAGACATGCCATGCTTGAAGTCGATGTCATCGATGCGCCTGCCGCCGCGGCTCTCGCCTTGGACCCGATCAAGAGCCGGTTGCTGGCCGAGCTCAGCACGCCAGCCTCGGCCGCAACGCTCGCTGCCCGCGTCGGCCTGGCACGGCAGAAGGTCAACTACCACCTGCGGATGCTCGAGGATCACAAGCTCGTCGAGCCCGTCGAGGAGCGGCGTTGGGGAGGGCTGACCGAACGTCTCGTGGTGGCTACGGCATCGTCCTACGTCGTGTCGCCGGCAGCACTTGGAGTGATCGGCGCCGACCCGGCGCGCAACAACGATCGTTTGTCGGCAAGCTATCTCATCGCCGTCGCCGCCCGTATCGTCCGCGAAGTGGGCGGTCTGTGGCGCAGGGCGCGGCAGGAGGACAAGCGTCTCGCGACGCTGACCCTCGACACGGTCATCCGCTTCCGCTCACCCGCCGAGCGCGCTGCTTTTACCGAAGAGCTGGCCGCTGCGACGGCAGGGCTGGCGGCCCGCTACCATGACGAGGGTGCGCCGGGCGGTCGACCGCACCGGCTGGTCGCCGTTTCCTATCCGACGCCAGGCGACGAAGGGCCCTGAACCCCGAACCGGAAAGGACCGAACCATGCCCTTGAAGAAGGACGACAGCGGAAAACGTTGGGTCGAGATGGAGTTGATCGTGCCCGGGACGCCCGAGCAGGTGTGGCAAGCGGTCGCGACCGGACCCGGGAATACCGCCTGGTTCACCAAGGCCCGGATCGAGGAGCATGTCGGCGGAACCTTGTCTTTCGATTTCGGCCCTATGGGAGACTCCAAGGGAGAGGTGACCGCGTGGGAACCTCCGTTCCGTTTCGGCTATGTCGAGCGGGACTGGAGCGAAGGAGCTCCACCGGTCGCCACCGAGATCACCGTGACCGGCAGGTCGGGCGACCGCTGCGTCGTGCGCATGGTCCATTCCCTGTTCGCCTCGGTCGACGACTGGGACGATCAGCTAGAGGGTTTCGAAAGCGGCTGGCCTGCCTTCTTCGATGTGCTACGCATCTATCTGGCGGATTTCGCCGGCCTGGAAGCGGCATCCTTTTCCGCTCTTGTCGGCGTGGAGCAAGACCAGGCGCATGCCTGGAAGCGGCTGACCGGCGCGCTGGGCGTGGGGGGAGTCGACGTCGGCGAACGGCGCGCGATCAAAGCCGGAGCCGGGGAGTTCTCGGGCATCATCGAGCGCCTGCATCAGGACGGCAGGCAACGCTACGTGCTGATGCGGATGACGGCTCCGATCTCCGGGGTTTTGATATTCGGAACCTACGGCACCGGCACCGGCGCGAACGCCAGCCTCAGTTGCTATCTTTATGGCGCCGAAGCGGAGCGGTGCCGTGCGGCGAACGAACCGGTTTGGCGTGCCTGGCTAGAGGAGACTTTTCGGCAGGGCTGATTTCGAGATGATCGGGGACGAGCGGATCGCCCGCTGCAACCCGCCGGCAGGCCTCCGAAGTTTCAGGATGCCTCGCCGGGGGCGGCACGATAACGCTGCCGATACTGCGCGGGCGTGATGCCGGCGTGGCGTCTGAACAGGCGGCGGAAGAAGGCGAGGTCTTCATAACCGACTGCAAAGGCGATCGCGTCCGCCGGTTCGCCGCTCGTCTCAAGCATTTGCTTGGCCTCTTCGATGCGCAGGCTCTGCACATAGTCGACAGGCGCGTAGCCGGTTGCCGCCTTGAAGCGACGCTTGAAGGTGCGCTCCAGCAGGCCGCTCTCAGCGACCATCCGTGCAACCGGATTGGGGCGGGCGTAATTGCTGGCGATCCATTGCTGGCACCTGGCGATCGCCGCATCCTCGTGGCGCCTCGGCTTCGCCATGCTCGCGAATGGCAGTTGTCCGCCGGTTCTGTCGCCCAGCAGAAACACCTTGGCGATACGGTTCGCTTCGGACTTGCCGCAGTAGCGCGCGATCAAATGGAGCGCCAAGTCTTCCCAGGACGACGCGCCGCCGGTCGTGATGAGCCGGCCGTCGACGCTGGTATCGCAGATGATCCGTTCGGGACGGAAACGAACTTGCGGGTAGCGGTCGCGGAACATGTCGGCGGCAATCCAGTGCGAGGCGGCATCCCGACCATCGAGCAGGCCGGCCTCGGCGAGGAAGATCGAACCGGTGCATACGGAGCATATCGTCGTCCCGGCGGCATATTGCGCGCGTATCCAGGACATTTCTTCTGCCCAGCGTGTCGGCGCCCCGGCATCGAGCGGCAAGGCGAGATCGGTCACGATCACCACCTCGCTGCCGGCCGCGTCCTCGAACGTGGCCTGAGGGACGATCGGTGTGCCGATGGCGCAGGAGAACGCCTCCTTGCGCGGCGCGACGATCGCCGGCGTCATGCGTCTGGCCTTCGTCTCTTGCCCGGTCAGCTGGTCCCAGATCGTCCCGACCGCTGACAGCACCTCGTAGAGGCCATAGATGGCCGCTGGTGTCGTTTCGGGCAGGGCGAGCAGGCTGACACGCAGCGGATCGTTTCTTGAGCTCATTCTCAATTGGGTGGCACGAATGCCTCGTTTCTGTCCAGAACGGCTCTCGTCGCGTCGCGAAGATCTTCCTAGGTTCGCGCCGGCCCTAGGGGCGCAATTGGAAACGACGATGAACAAGCACATCATGACGATCAGCCGACGCGCGTTGATGCTGGGCGCCGGGGCGCTGGTCACGACCGGGATGATTTCAGGGAGCAGGGCTATGGCCGAGACCACCACGACACGAACGATTCATGCCGACGGAGTGACGATCGCCACCGAAGCCTTCGGTGATCCGTCCGCGCCGCCGGTACTGTTGATCATGGGTGCCATGGCATCGATGCTGTGGTGGCCGGACGAGTTTTGCCGAAAGCTCGCTGCACGGGGGCGCTACGTCATCCGCTACGACAATCGAGACACGGGCCTTTCGACCAAATACCCGCCGGGCAATCCGCCCTACCGCATGGACGACATGGCCGAGGATGCCGCGGCCGTGCTCGATGCCTACGGCATCGCCTCCGCCCATGTCGTCGCCATGTCGCTGGGCGGCATGATCGCACAGATCCTGGCTCTCACCCAGCCGCGGCGCGTATCGTCCCTGACGCTGCTGAGGACGACGCCGATCGGCCTCGACCTCGACCTGCCGCCGCCGACCCCGGCCTATATGGACCATGCATCGACCGGCGAGAAGGTCGACTGGTCCGACCGCAGCCAGGCGATCGATTTCGTCGCCGCCGATGTGCGGATGATCGCGGGCACAGCCTATCCGCATGATGCCGCCGGCGCGCGCGCCTTCATTGAACGTGATTACGACCGATCGGGCGGGTTTCTCTCGGCCACCAACCATTTCATGCTGCAGGGTGGCGATGCAGTGAAAGGTAAGCTGCCGACGCTCGACGCTCCGCTTCTGGTCATTCACGGCGCTGCCGATCCGATCTTTCCGGTCGAGCATGGTCGCGCCATAGCAAAGGCGGTCCCTGGGGCGAGATATCTGGAGCTCGAAGGTGGCGGCCACGAGATCCACAGGGCTGAGTGGGAGAGAATTGTCGACGCCGTGGCCGGCCACACCTCAGTCTCCTGAAAGCGCCAACCCTGAGGGGATTGGTGAAACCCGGTGCGCTGGGAACTACGCACCGACTGGCGGTAACCTCGGTCGCTGCTTTCCTTCTACCAGCTCTCCAAAAGGCGAAGGTCGCTTGCAATGCAGGGTTGTTCACGTCACTCTTGCGTATGATGGACCTGTTGAGCGGAGGCTTCACTTTGACTACGGAGATTGTCGACAAGTCCGCGGCGTTCACCGGTCGCTGCCTCTGCGGCAAGGTCGCGTTTGCGGCGGAGGGGCCCCCGGCTTTCGCCGGTTTCTGTTACTGCACGCGCTGTGGGCGTATGTCGGGTTCAGGACGCACGCCGTTCCTCGGCTTCGAAGATGGGATGATCTCGGTTTCGGGCGAGATGGAGTCCTTTCACGACGAGGGGGAGGCGGGCTCGATCGAGCGACTCTTCTGCGGCACGTGTGGCACGAGGATGTTGGCGCGGCCGGGCAGCGCTCCGGGGATCACCATCCTATATGCCGGAGGGCTCGACGATCCGACGTTGTTCAAGCCCGAGATCGCGATTCATGTCGCTCAATGCCCACAATGGGAGGCGGTATCCGCAGGCTTGGCGGCGTTTGAAGGCGACGCCCCACCCTGATTCAGGGCTTAGGCATCCCTGCTGAATGAGCGCCGGCGATCCCAGCCGGTACGTCGGACAGCGCAACAGTAAACTTCGCGGCGAGACGCTCTCCGACGGCCATCGAACGGGCAAGGCGAGGCCCCCCTTGACCCGAACCACCTCGCCCGACAGTAGTGCATCATGGCTTCGACTGATTTCTCCGTGACAGACGACCTGCGTTTCGAGTGGCGTGGGATGTTCGCTAACCATGAACTGAACGCGCTCCATGCTGAGTGTTTCGAGCATCGCTTGTTCGACGACGATTGGCTGTCGCAGGTGAACAGACACAGCCTCGGCTGGGTTTGTATGCGGCTGTCGGGAAAGCTTGCCGGTTTCGTCAACGTCGCCTGGGACGGAGGTGTCCATGCATTTCTCCTGGACACGATGATCACGTCGCGCTTGTGGCGCCAGGGCTATGCGACGAGACTTGTCGAGGAAGCGGTAAGGCATGCAAGAATGTCGGGCTGTGAATGGCTGCATGTGGATTTCGATCCGCATCTGCGAGACTTCTACCTCAAATCCTGTCAATTCCAGCCTACCGATGCAGGGCTGATCCGCCTGCGGTAAGTCTGACGTCGCGGATTGGCAGCAGTCACCGGAGGGACAAGAGCTTTGAGACAGAGGGTAATCGTGTGCCCGCTCATCCAGAACGAGGGCGCTTATCTCCTCTGCAAGATGGCGCACGACCGCGGCGTCTTTCCCGGACAATGGGCGCTCTCGGGCGGCGGCCTCGAACTTGATGAGACCATTGAGACGGCATTACTCCGGGAAATCCGCGAGGAACTGGGCGAGCGATTGCGTATCGATAAGGTCATCCCATGGACGTTCAGGGACGATACCAGGACGAAGACCTATGCCGACGGATCGACGGAGGAGATCTACATGGTCTACCTCATTTTCGACTGCCATGCGGCCAATCGCGACATCGGTCTCAACGACGAGTTCGAGGATTTCGCCTGGGTGCGACCCGAGCAGTTGGCGGACTACGATCTCAACGATGCGACCAGGACGACATTGGCCGCCAGGGGGCTGTTGTGAACCTTGCCGCCTGGCCTCGATCACGAGAGCGGTGTGAAACCTCATGTGCAGAGGAAATACGATGACTTGGCCTCTTGCGCTGTTGGCGCGCTCACGCCGAGACTGGCGGCCGGTTCGGGCAGGGGAATCCGGTGACCTCGTGTACCGGACTGATGATGGCGCCGCTGTTGCAAAGGTCGCAACGGCCTCGCGGTCGATCGAGCTAGCCGGTGAGCGGGACCGGCTCGCGTGGCTCCAGGGGCGCGGCGTCGCCTGTCCCGAGGTGATCGAATGGCATGAGGCCGAGGAAGGCGCCTGTCTCGTGATGACGGCAATATCCGGCGTTCCGGCATCGGAACTGTCGGGCGACGAGCTGCTCCAGGCATGGCCGACGCTGGCACGTCAACTCGCAATCCTGCACGGGCTGCCAATGGTCGACCAATGCCCCTTCGATCGCAGCCTGTCGCTGATGTTCCAACGTGCGGCCGATGTCGTTTCGAGAGGCGCCGTCAATCCTGACTTCCTGGCCGAGGACGACAGGGACAAGCCGGCGCAGGACCTGTTGGCGCGCGTCGAACAGGAACTGCCGCTACGGCTCGCCCAGGAAGCGGCCGACCGCGTCGTTTGCCATGGCGACCCCTGTATGCCGAACTTCATGGTTTCTCCCATGGATCTCCAATGCACCGGGCTCATCGATCTCGGGCGTTTGGGAAAAGGGGACCGTTACGCCGACTTGGCGCTGACGGTCGCCAATGCAGGCGAGAACTGGGCGACGAAGGATCAGGCCGAGCGGGCTTTTGCCATTCTGTTCGATAGTCTCGGAATCGGACAGCCGGACCGTGAACGCCTCGCCTTCTATCTCCGGCTCGACCCGTTGACATGGGGCTGATGCGGACTTCGCTTTGTTGCTGAGCGACTGTCGCGACGCCGGAATGAGCCGCAGTCCTGGCGGACCCGTCGGGAGATAACCCGACGCAGATCATGGCGCTGCCGATGCGATCATCTTCAACAGCTCCATGAAGTGGCTGGTTCTGACGCCTCGCGGGTTCTCTCGCAGATCGACGGTTTGTGCCACGACAAGCCGTTTCGACGGAATGAAGGCGACGACCTGGCCGCCATAGCCGGCCGCATATGCGGCATTCTCACCCCAGACATCGGAGGGCAGCGACCACCACATGTAGCCGTAACCCTGCCGCCCTCGCTTCGTCCAGGAATAAGCAGTCGTAGCCTCCTTTATCCAGGACGCGGGAACCACCTGGTTTTCACCCCATCGCCCATTGTCGAGGAAAAGCTGGCCGAATCGGGCAGCATCGCGCGCGCTCAGACGGAAGGGATAGGCAGGGTGCTCGGATTCCGGTGCGGTGACGTATTTGCCGTCTCGCGCCGAGAAGTCCTCCATGGCAAGCGGCCGGGCTATCTTCTCCTCGAAGCTTCGGAAGATGTCCTCGCCCGTCTGCCTGCGGTAAATCGTGCCGAGGGCGTTGAAATCCCAGTTGTTGTAGAACCAGAACGAGCCAGGTTCATGGCTGCCCCGAGCCGGCCGCTTACGTTTCATGTCGGCTGTTTCATAGGCTGCGGTATGATAGACGCCGGAACGTGACATCAGGAGGTCACGAACGGTCGCCCGCTTTTCGGAAACCGTAAGACTGGGCGCCTTGTCGTCGATGCCGAGCTCGGCGAGGCTGCTCGAAAGGTCGATGCGTCCCTCCTCGACCGCTATCCCGTAAAGCGCGCTCAACAGGCTCTTGCGGACGGATGCGACATTGACCTTGTGGGAGACATCGCCCCAGCCTGCGATCATCCGCCCGTCCTGCACGACCATCACCGCCGTCGGTTTCAAGCTCTCCGAATAGCTTTTCGCCGCGTTCAGCTTCTCGAGCGACCACCCCGCTTCGGATGGCTCGACAGTTTCCCACGGAGTTCCTGCCGACGATTTTTCGGTCGACGCGCAGATCAAAAAGAGCGCGAAGAAGAGGCGCAACAACGAGCAAGGCTGCATCATCTGTCCGGGTTTTCCTCGGTGCTGACGGGAAGTCGTCCGGCACGAGAGCATCTGCCGGCTAATGGAACATTAAGCATGGCCGACATCGCCATCACGGGGGGATGATGAACCAGTATGGATGCACGATCCGTGGAACCATTCACCCTGATATTCGCCGCCGCCGATTGCGTCACGTGGCCTCCCTTGCGCATCCTGCAGACGCAGTGACTGCGGCGATCGCGTAACCAGGTCGCAGGGCAGGGAAGCTGATGCGAACAGGAAGTTGGTCGTCCTACCCGCCTGCCTCTTGACCCTGTCCCGCACCATGATCCGGTCCGTTCGAACGATCGAGCAGCCTTGCCAGGCCGGCTCGTGTCGCTTTATCCGCGGGCGTATGGATCGCCACGATGAACCCGCCGTCGGGTCCGGTGGGCCTCAAGCCGGCCAAGCCGAAAGTGAGCCGACTAGTTGGCAAGTGCTGAAGGGTCGTGCCGACATCTAGCACGGATCGTAATCACGGATAGGCAGGCGCCAGGGCAGGGCGCGCCGCCGCAAGGAGGCCGGTGTCGGCTTGCATGTGATAGGTCTGTAGGCTTATGCGGTCGATCATGACCACTGACGACTATCTGAGCCACTATGTCGACCGCTGGTCGCTTCTGCCTGACGGGGATGCGATCGTCACGCCTTCGAGCCGGCTACTCCCAGTCCTCCGAAATGGAGAGCCGGCGATGTTGAAGGTCGCGACCGAGGAGGAAGAGAAATGGGGCGCCGGCCTGATGGTCTGGTGGGGCGGCGTCGGCGCCGCGCGCGTCTTCGAACACGATGCGGATGCCATCTTGCTCGAACGCGCGACAGGCAGCCGCTCGCTTGCCGACATGGCCGGAAATGGATGGGACGACGAAGCGAGCCTCATCGTCTGCGAAGCCGTTGCGGGGCTGCGCGCGCCACGAAAGGAAGCTCCGCCGGAACTCATTCCGCTGTCCGACTGGTTTCGGGCGCTTCTCGCTACGCGAGAAGGCGACCTCTTCGCCAGATGCGCGGAGACTGCCCACGTGCTTCTCGCCGATCCTCGTGAGGTCGTGCCGCTCCATGGCGATATTCATCACGGAAACATACTCGACTTCGGCGGGCGGGGCTGGCTCGCCATCGACCCCAAGCGGCTGAAAGGCGAGCGGGCCTTCGACTACGCCAATCTGTTCTGCAACCCCGATCATGCGATTGCTACGGCGCCCGGCCGCCTCGCTCGGCAGGCGCAGGTGGTTGCCCAAGCCGCGCATCTGGAACGGCGACGCTTGCTGCAGTGGATTCTCGCCTGGGCGGGGCTCTCGGCAACGTGGTTGATGGAAGACGACGAGAATGACCATGTAGAGCCGACGCTTCGCGTAGCTGAAATCGCCGCGGCGGAGATCGACAAGGGCTGAGCCGCCGGCGAAGCTCAACCGTCCCGTATCGGAGCAGCCCAGGTCGTGCCGGTTGCATCCGAAACGGCGGAATGCCACAAGCGCTGCGCGGTTTTCGGATGTCCGTCAATCAGGATTGGACCGGACAGGGCGGGTTTTTATGACGATTCAGAAGAAGATATCCGACGAAGCCAAGCCGCTCGTTTCGTGGAGTACGATAAGGACCGAAGCTATCCTGTTGAGCGAAAAGGAGCCCTTGTTGCGCGAGCTTCTGTCTAGGCTCGCTTCCGACCACGGGTCCTTGCCTCGCATGATGGCGACGATGCTGGCCGATGCTCTTCAGGCGACGAGCGTGGACGCGGCCATGGTGAATACTTTGTTCATGGAGGTTCTTTCGACGGATCCGCTGATCGAGGTCGCCATGTCGCGCGACCTGCAAGCCGTCCGTGATCGCGACCCGGCTTGCGCGACCTATCTGCACGCAATCCTGAACTATAAGGGCTTCCAGGCCCTGCAAGCCCACCGGATCGCCCATCGTCTCTGGCATGGCGCGCGAACCGAGGTCGCTTCATGGATATCGAATAGGGTCTCCCTTATTCTTGGGCCCGACATACACCCGGCGGCACGGATTGGCTCGGGCGTCATGCTGGACCATGGCTCCGGTATCGTGATCGGCGAAACGGCCGTCGTCGAAGACGACGTTTCCATACTTCAGAATGTCACGCTGGGCGGTACGGGGAAAATAACCGGCGATCGGCACCCAAAGGTGCGACGGGGCGTGATGATCGGTGCCGGTGCGAAAATCATCGGAAACATCGAGATCGGCGAATTCAGCAAGGTGGCTGCCGGCAGTGTCGTTCTGAAGGCTGTTCCCGCGCGCTGCACCGTCGCCGGTATTCCCGCCCAGATCGTTCGTGTCCACAGTTCGGCGGAAATGCCGGCGATTTCCATGGACCAGAGCATCTGACCGAGGTGTGCCCGTAACGCCGCCGACACGCTGTGCGGGGCAGGAGAGGGACGCTTCCTTGCCGTGATTAGGCGGGAACGTATGTCAACCTGATTGCGTCGTCGCCGATCGGGTCGCTAGCCACGAGGCGGAGCGGCGGCCGGGGGCCGGCGAAGAACGGCTTGCCGCCACCAAGCACGACGGGGTGGAAGTAGAGACGATACTCATCGATTAGGTCGGTCCGGCTTCGCGCGAGGTCTGGCCCGGAGACCGAAATCTCGCCTGCCAGCTCATCTTTCAGCTTGCGTACCGTGGCCTCTGGGTCATCCGCGACAAGTGTGGCGTTAGGCCCGACCGACTTCAACGAGCGCGACACGACCCACTTTGTTTGGCGTCGCCATGCTGTCGCGAAGTCGTGTAAGTCCTGAGTCCACTCAGGCTGGTCCTCGTCCCAGTAGCGCATGACCTCGTACATGCGGCGACCATACACGCTGCCCGTCAAGCCGTGCACGTGCTCGATCCAGTGACGGAAGAGCACTGCGTCAGGCGCGAATGCCTGAAAGTCGACGTAGCCGTCCAGGGACACGTTCATCCCGAAGACGAGTTTCGCCAAGTTGAAAAAACCTCCATACTACAAAACGTCTTGAGAATAGCTCGAACCACCGCTCCGCGTAAGAGATTGTACAAGGTCTGCGCGCGGCTGGTTTGCGACGTCACGCAGCCGATCGGCGGTAAAGCGCGGTATCTGGTCGGGCAGGGACCTTGGCGAAGTTCTCGTTGGAGTTTGCCGCGAACGCCGGCAGGAAGGTGGCGCGCGTTGTGCGAGAGACCTCAGGCCGTAATTTCCACGGTAAATCCACCCGGCGCTTCGACGTAGATGCTGTAGCCGTGATGGCGTTCGGGCGCTGTCACCGAAAAGCCGTCGGCGACGAGACGCTGATGGTACGCATCAACGTCGATGCATCTTCTTGGCCTTCATGAGCGTGATGACCATGTCGCGGTCGTCACGTAGCTGCATGAACCCCTTGTTTCCGCCCTCGATGCGCAAGCCGAAATAGGTGGAGAGGAACTCGGCACTGGCGGTGGGTCGGTGGTGGTGAGATTGAGGTGGAGAAGCTTCATCACAGCGTCGCCCGCTTAATGGTGGCCGCACCGACAGCGAGGCCTACGATTGCTACGATAGCCGAGACGAGGGCGCCCCAGAGCGCGGTCGTCGAGAACAGTTCGCCCATGAACAAGGCGCGTTCCGCTTTAGGCCAACGGGTTCAAGCGGCTAGCGATATAGAGCCAGTCAGGTTCAGGCCTAGTACGGCCTCCACGGCTCCGGCCTTGGTCCTGAACGTGCGAGTAACATCGCGGGCATGGATCATGGCTAGCTCCAGGTTGACTTGCGCGCGACAACGCTTGACCAATACCGGCGACAGAGTGTCGACAGACGATCGGCGGGAGAATGGATCGACAAGGAGGCACGGCTCACGTAATACCGTACACCGAATAAGGTTTAGCATAACCTTGTTCGGTGTAAGGAGTTATTTTGGAGTGCAGATGCCGCAGGACATTGCCGGCCGGGGCGACCCGATAAAGCTTCTGGAGTTGATGTGGGGCAAGGATAGGGCCGGGCGCCGCGGTCCCAAACCCAAGGTCGGCTTGGACAAGATCGTCCAGGCGGCGGTCGAGATCGCCGACGCTGAAGGCATCGAGGCCGTCTCGACGCGCAAGGTGGCTGAGGCGGTGGGAATTTCACCGATGTCGTTCTACACCCACCTTCCGTCCAAGGCGGAACTCCACGACCTGATGCTCGACTATGTGGCCGCGCCCAGTACGAGCACGCCGCGCGACTGGGACAAGATGCACTGGCGCGCCCGCATGACAGTGATCGCAGAAGCGATGTGGGGGGGGTATTTGCGGCATCCCTGGGTTCTCCAGTTCCAGACACATCGGCCGGTTCTCGGACCGAATACGCTCGCCTCTTATGAGGTCGCGCTGAGCGCCGTCGACGGAATCGGACTCGATGAAATAGAGATGGATCTTGCAATTACTGCCCTGGCTGATCTCGTGGCCGGGGCAGTCCGCAACGCGGCGCGGCAGAAATTCGTCTATGAAGCCACCGGCATGAGCGACGACCAGTGGTGGTACACGATCGCGCCATTCCTCGACACCATCGATTACGGCCACTATCCCATCTCCGCCCGTGTCGGCCCGATTACCGCCGCCGAGTATGGCGCGGGCGACCCCGAACGCGCTTTCAAGTTCGGGCTCGAACGATTTCTGGACGGCATGGAGATTATGCTGGCGCGCAAGAGCGAGAAGCAATCCTGAGGGTTCCTCAGCGGTTTTGCGTCCGGAAAGGGGCGTTGTTTACCGACGGCACCACTCCTCGCTATCGTCAATCTCCCCGAAAGACTTCGCCGCGCCGTCATAACGGTAAGCTATCACGTGCGTCGTGCAGGCATCCTCGCCGCGTGCGCAAGCCTCCATAGAAACGCATAGTTGGTCATCGGCGCCCCAGACCTTTGCAGGGGGATTGTCATAGATGCCGTCGAATATGGTTTGTGTTCGACCGCCGCCATCGTGCCATTCAACCGAGATCTCGGAACGAAAGTGATCATAGCCGACGTTGCTGTACCCAACCGTGTATTGGACAGGCCCGATGCCACGCATGTCGGTGATGCCCTCGACCACCTCTGTCCAAACAGGTGTTTCTTGGGCATCGGCGATGCCCGTGTTGAATGTGACGAAGCCGCTAAGCAGACAGGCGCGCCATCTGATCGAAGTCATCCGGCACAAAAATCCACGAGAGTTCAATCGGTACAAAACGTTGTCGCCATCTGTTGCCGGTTTCGACGGCGGACCTTGGCCCGAATCGATAACCTCTTTATTCCGGGACTATGGGGAAACTTGGAGCCTTGGTCGTATCCGCCGTCTTGGCTGTTTTCGCCAGTTTGATTGTTGCAGGGCTGTTTCTTCCGATCTACGGCATTTTCCAGGGCGGGCCGTACAACTGCCTCAATAGCGGTATGGGAGAGTGTATCTCCATGATTTCACTGAGCGCGCTAATCTATGGACCGATTTTCTCTATCGCTGGCGCACTGATCGGCACGCCCGTTCTTATGATGATCCTTACCTGGCGTGATTGAGGCCGTCGCCACCAGATTTCGACCCCGAAGCCACGAATCGCGAATGCGACCGGTCGAACGTGTTCTCCGAGGCGGCAAAGCGTAAGTGAAGCAGTTGGCCCGCCGCGTCATCGGTGTGAGTTCTCGCTGAAGTGCGACTTTGCAGCTGGGGGCAGGGTAGCCGGGTCATCGCCGGGCGGCCACAAGCTTCTGGCGGAACACTTCAGACGGTGTTCTGAAG
>VFQN01006306.1_pt1 | contig 13645 bp, 15 predicted proteins | sample 3512371 | NCBI WGS metagenome assembly VFQN01 (sample SAMN10412370, study PRJNA504923) | tailings metagenome | isolation source: Replicate 2 from Balatoc abandoned mine | place: Philippines: Itogon, Benguet | collected 2017-08-28
CGTGTGGGTGGGCACGCTGGTCGCGCACTACCGATTCGACCCGCAGCAGGCCGGCGCGCTGGTCACGCTGTTCCTGGCCGCAGCCGTGGCCGCGAGCCTCGTCTTCGCCCCGCGCTTTCATCGCCTGCGCGGCCGCCTGGTGGCGCCGCTGGGCTTCGCGGCCTCGGCCGCGGCCTTCTTCGGCGCTTCGGCGACCAGCGACTTCGCCACTCTGGCCGCGCTGCATGTCGTCGGCGGCTTCAGCGCCGGCACCGGGCTCAGCGTGACCCACGGCACCATCGGCCGCAGCGCCAACCCGCACCGGCTGTTCGCCATCGTCGGCACCGCGCTCGGCGTGTTCGCGGTGGTCTTCCTCGGCGCCACGCCGCAGATCGTCGCCGCGGCCGGCGGGCCGGCGCTGTTCACCGTGTTCGGCGGCGTGATGGTGGTCGCGGCCGTGGTCTGCGCGCTGGCGTTTCCCGTGCCCGATGCGGAGTCGGTGGAGTCGCAGTCGTTCCGGGCCTCCGGCCAGCGGCTGGCACCCGCGGTCTGGTACGGCATCGCCGCGGTCAGCTGCATGGCGCTGACGCAGGCGATGGTGTTCAGCTTCGTCGAGCGTGCGGGGGCCGACCGCGGCTTCGAGGCCGACCGCATCACCGCGGTGCTGATCGCCGTGGGCCTGGTCAACCTGTTCCCGGCTGCCCTCGCGGCGATGCTGCAGCGGCGGCTGGACGCCCGGATCGTGGTGCTGGCCGGTCCGGCCGTGCAGGCCGCGCTGGCCTTGCTGATCGCCACGACCAGCGGCTTCGGCCCCTATGCGCTGGCCACCGCGGTCTTCGTCGTGCCGATGCTGTTCACGCACACCTTTGCCTTCGGCCTGCTCGCCCGGCTCGACGTGACCGGCCGCGCCACCGCGGCCACCCCGGCGATGCTGATGATCGGCTCGGCCATCGGCCCGGTGCTCGGCGGCACGCTGGTCAAGGCCTTCGGCTACGGCGGGCTCGGTGCCGCGGCGCTGGTCATCGACCTGGTCGCCATCGTCCTGTTCTCGCGCATGGTGCCGGCCCGCCAGCCGGCGGAGGTCTCGGCATGACTGCACCCCGTTCCCGCCGCCGCTTCGTCGACCTGTCGATCTACCTCGAGAACGACGTGCTGTCCGACCCGCCGCCGCTGGCGCCGAGGATCACCTACCAGCAGCACGCCGACACGCTGCCCGAGTTCATGGCGATGCTGCCGGGCACGAAGCCCGAGGACTATCCCGACGGCGAGGCCGCGGCGGCCGAGTGGGTGACGCTGACCACCCACAACGGCACGCACCTCGACGCGCCGTGGCACTTCCACTCCACGCAGGACGCGAAGAACGGCGGCAGCCGGCCCTCGATCACCATCGACCAGGTGCCGCTGGAGTGGTGCTTCCAGAGCGGCGTGAAGCTCGACTTCCGCCACTTCCCCGACGGCTACGTGGCCACCGCCGCCGACGTGCAAGCCGAGCTGGCGCGCATCGGCCACGAACTGCAGCCGCTGGACATCGTGGTGGTCAACACGCGCGCCGGATCGCGCTATGGCCACGCCGACTACGTCGGCGCCGGCTGCGGCATGGGCTACGAGGCGACGATGTACCTGCTCGAACGCGGCGTGCGGCTGACCGGCACCGACGCCTGGAGCTGGGATGCACCGTTCTCCCACACCGCCCGGAAGGTGGCCGAGACCGGCAACAAGGCGCTGATCTGGGAGGGCCACAAGGCCGGCCGCGACATCGGCTACTGCCACCTCGAGAAGCTGCACAACCTCGAGGCGCTGCCGCCGCACGGCTTCACCATCAGCTGCTTCCCGCACAAGATCCGCGGCGCCTCCGCCGGCTGGACGCGGGCGGTGGCCATCTTCGAGGACCGAGTCGAATGAGCCTGCCACCCATCCACCGCGTCGTCACCGGCCACGATGCCGACGGCAAGGCGATCGTCGCGAGCGACGGTCCGCTGCCCACCGTGGCCGAGATCGCGGCCATTCCCGGCACGGTCTTCCACGAGGTGTGGAGCACCGCCGGCTCGCCCGCGCCGGTGGACAACGGCGCCGACCCGACCGTCGGGCCGCTGATGCTGCCGCCGCCGCCGCAGGGCACGCGAATCCGCTTCGTCGACATCCCGCCCGACACGGCCGAGTTCCTCGCCGAGGGCGCCGCCCGCATGAAGGCGGCCTTCGCGCAGATCGGCGACGAGAAGGCCTCCACCGTTCGGCCGCACTCGCCGCACCCGCTGATGCACCGCACCGAGAGCGTGGACTACGGCATCGTGATCGACGGCGAGATGACGCTGGTGCTCGACGACGCCGAGGTGCTGCTGCGCCCCGGCAGCGTGGTCGTGCAGCGCGGCACCAACCACGCCTGGGCCAACCGTTCCGGCCGACCCTGCCGGATGCTGTTCGTGCTCGTCGATGGCCGCTACGCGGCGCCGATCGCGGCCTCGCTGGCCGCGCGCTGAAGGAACACCATGAAATTCGCCACCCTGAAGGACGGCAGCCTCGACGGCCGCCTCGTCGTCGTCTCGCGCGAACTGCGCCGCGCCGTCGCCGTGCCCGAGATCGCGCCTTGCCTGCTGCAGGCGCTGCAGCGCTGGGAGGCGGTCAGCGGCGCGCTGCAGGCGGTCAGCGAGGCGCTGAACGCCGGCCGCGCCGCCGGCGCGATCGATTTCGACCCGCGGGCCTGTGCCGCGCCGCTGCCGCGCAGCCCGCAGTGGCTCGACGGCTCGGCCTTCCTCAACCACGGTCGGCTGATGGAGCAGGCCTTCGGCTCGCCGCCGATCCCCGACTTCGACTCCATCCCGGTGATGTACCAGGGCGCGAGCGACGACTTCCTCGGCCCGCACGACGACGTGCCGCTGCCCGCCGAGGCCGACGGCATCGATTTCGAGGGCGAGTTCGGCGTGGTCTGCGCCGAGGTGCCGATGGCCGCTTCGCCCACCCGTGCGCTCGAGGCGGTGCGGCTGGTGGTGCAGCTCAACGACTGGAGCCTGCGCGCGCTCGGGCCGCGCGAGATGAAGACGGGCTTCGGCTTCCTGCAGGCCAAGCCGTCGACCGCCTTCGCACCGGTGGCGGTGACGCCCGACGAACTCGGCGGCGCCTGGCGCGACGGCCGCGTGCAGCTGCGGCTGCACGTGCGCTGGAACGACGAGCGCTTCGGCGAACCGCATGGCGGCGAGATGAACTTCTCGTTCGGCGACCTGGTGGCGCACGCGGCGCGCACGCGGCGCCTGGCGGCCGGCACCATCGTCGGCTCGGGCACGGTCTCGAACGTGGCGCGCGCGGCGGGCTCGGCCTGCATTGCCGAGCGCCGCGTGATCGAGAAGATCGACCTCGGCGAGATCCGCACCGGCTTCATGCGCTTCGGCGACCGCGTGCGCATGCAGGCGATGTTCGACGACGGGCGCGACGGGCCGTTCGGCGCGATCGAGCAGCGTGTCGTCCCGGCGCGCTGAGGGCTGCGGCATGCGGGTGCTGGTGACGGGCGCGAACGGCTTCATCGGGCGCGTGCTGCTGGGCCGCCTGCTCGCGGCGGGCGTGGGTGGAGTGCCCGTCACGCGGGTGGTGGCCAGCGATCTGTCGATCGACGGCCTGCCCGCGGATCCGCGGGTCGAAGGGCTCGCCGGGTCGATCGCGGACGGCGGAGTCCTGGAGCAGGCGCTGGCCGAGCCGGCCGACGTGGTCTTCCACCTGGCCAGCGTGCCCGGCGGCGCGGCCGAGAAGCGCCCCGAGCTCGGCCGGCGCGTGAACCTGGAGGCGACGCTGCACCTGCTCGACCTGCTGCGCGCCCAGGGCGATGGCCCGCGCCTGGTCTTCGCCAGCACCGTCGCGGTGTACGGAGAGGCGCTGCCGGCGGTGGTCGACGAAGACACGCCGGCCCGGCCGGCGATGAGCTACGGCGCGCACAAGCTGGCCGCCGAGGTGCTCATCGCCGATGCGGCGCGGCGTGGCTGGGTGCGGGCCTGCGCGTTGCGCCTGCCCGGCGTGGTGGCCCGGCCGGGGGATGGGCAGGGGCTGGTCTCGGCGTTCATGAGCCAGCTGTTCTGGAAGCTGCGCGAGGGCCAGGACATCGTGCTGCCGGTGAGCGCCGAGGGACGGGCCTGGTGGATCTCGGTGCAGGCCTGCGTCGACAACCTGCTGAGGGCGGCGGCGCTGGATGCGGCGGCGCTGGGCGCCTCGTGCGTGGTGCAGATGCCGGCGCTGCACCTGGCCATGCACGAGGTGGTGGCGGCGCTGGCGCGGGCCCACGGCCCGGCATGCCAGTCGCGCGTCCGCTACGAGCCCGATCCGGCCGTCGAGCGGCTGTTCGCCGCGTATCCGCCGCTGCTCACGCCGAGGGCCGAGGCGCTCGGCTTCGCGCACGACGGATCGGCCGATGTCCTCGTCAGGCGCGCGACACAGGGGCTGCAGGCGGCCTGACGCCCCTGGCCCGGTGTCGGCAAGACCGGCGTGCCATCATCCGGCCATGCTGCGCAGCCTCAAGGACCTGTTCGACCGCCTGGCGCCACCGCCCACGCAGACCGACCCGCGCGACGAGGAGCATCTGCTGCAGCTCGCCACCGCGGTGATGCTGGTCGAGGTGATGCGCGCCGACACGAGCTTCCACGACGACGAGCGCGAGGCCGTGCTGGCGGCGCTGGTCGACAAGTTCGCGCTGACGGCCGACGAGGCGCAGCGCCTGGTGGAACTGGCCCACGCGGCGGCGAAGCAGGCCACCGACCTGTTCGCCTTCACCTCGCGCATCAACGAACGCTTCGAGATGGCGCAGAAGATCCGCATGATCGAGCACATGTGGCGCGTCGCTTACGCCGACGGCCACCTCAGCGAGCACGAGCGCCACGTGATGTGGCGCATCGCCGACCTGCTGCACGTTCCGCAGGGCGCCTACCAGCACGCGCGGCGGCGCGCTCAGGAGGCGGCCGGGATCAGCCGGTCGTAGGCCGCTTCCTTCTCGCCGAAGTTGGTCCAGAACGGCCGCGGCGCGCGCTCGGCCAGCACGTCCTCCAGCACGTCCAGATGGGCGTGCCAGCCGCCGGCGACGTTGAGCATGCCTGCGCGGCGCGCCAGCCGGCTGTGGGTGAGCGTCAGGTGGGTGTGGCCGCCGTGCGGCTCGAGTTCGAAGCGCACCTCCGACTCGTTCGGGCTGCCTTCCTGCCAGCTCATCACCAGCAGGCGCGGCGCCTGCATCTCGATCACGCGCGAGGCCATGCAATGCACGCCGGCAAACTGCTGGAAGCGCGGCGGCGTGGTCTCGCCAGTCAGGGCGTCGTTGTCGAAGCGAAGGTCGAAGCAGGCGCCGGCAGCGGTGGGGCGCGTGCCGCCGGCCAGCCAGCGCTGGCGCTTCGCCGGCTCGACGAGGAAGCTCCACACGGTGTCGATGGGCGCTGCCAGCGTGCGCTCCATGCGCAGCGTGTTCGCGTCGATCACCTGGCCGAGCGGGGTGGCGGGTGCAGTCATGGCGTTTCTCCAGGGTTGTCGGAGGCGGAGGAGTCGCGCAGGAGCTCCTGCTCCAGCGCGTCTAGGCGGTTGCGCCAGAAGGCTTCGCAGGCTTGCAGCCAGCCGTCCGCCTGCGCCAGCGCCGCGGGTTCGAGGCGGCACACGTGCGTGCGCCCGAGCACCACCCGCGACACCAGGCCGGCGCGCTCCAGCGCCTTCACGTGCTTGGAGGCGCCGGCGAAGCTCATGCGGAACGGCGCGCCGAGCTCGCCGATGCTGCTGTCCGCGTTGGCCAGCATCTGCAGCATGGTGCGGCGGGTGCGGTCCGACAGGGCGTGGAAAACGGCATCGAGCCGATCGTCTTCTAGTTCAACCATGTGGTTGAATGTAGAAGGCGCCAAAGTGAAAGTCAACCAATTGGTTGAAGGAAAATACTGACGCTCCCGGCAAGGTGCTACAATCCCCCATCGACGCGGCAGCCATGCCGCGCTGAGATCACGAGTTGATCTCCTTCTAGGCCAGAACTCCGCTCGACCGCAGGTCGCCGCCCCGTTCCGGTTGCTCCTCGCCCGCAGCGAATACCCCTGCCGGCCAGCCGCGGGAAAGAGTTCATCCGCCGCCCGTGTGCGCATCGCACACCGTTTGTTCCCCGCACCGTCTCGTCGAAGAGGCGGAGCCACCGAGAGTTCGTTATCCATCCATCGCTACAGGTCGGGAAATACCTCGTTTCTCCTCTGACCCGCTCCACCCACTGCGGCCGCTACGCGGCTTCGGTGTCCATCCGCTCCGGGCACGGCAGCGCGACGTCTGACCGCGTGCTGCGCCTGTCCCCCACCTTCGATTCCCGCGACGCCGCCGAGCGCTACGCGACGGCCCAGGGCCTCGCTTGGATCGGTGCGCCTGCGTCGCGTGACCCCCATTCATCCACTACCCGGGAGTGACCCCATGGCCAAGGAAGAACTGATCGAGATGCACGGCGTCGTCAACGAGATCCTGCCGGACTCGCGCTTTCGCGTGACGCTGGACAACGGTCACACACTGATCGCCTACACCGGCGGCAAGATGCGCAAGCACCACATCCGCATCCTCGCCGGCGACAACGTCTCGCTGGAGTTGTCGCCCTACGACCTCTCCAAGGGCCGCATCACCTTCCGCCACCTCGAGCGCCGCAACGCGCCGAGCGCGGCGCGCGCGCCGCAGCCCCGCCGTTGATGTACGGCGCCACGGCACTCGAGCACCCCAGCTCCCGCATCGGGCAGCTGCTTGCACGCACCAGCGTCAGCTGGGGCATTTCCACCACGAATCCATCAAGGAAAGACCACATGAGCATCGAAACCGGAACCGTCAAATGGTTCAACGAGAGCAAGGGCTACGGCTTCATCACGCCGGACGGCGGCGGCAAGGACCTGTTCGCCCACTTCAAGGAAATCCAGGGCGAGGGCTTCAAGACCCTGGCCGAGAACCAGCGCGTGCAGTTCGAGGTGACGCAAGGCCAGAAAGGCCCGCAGGCCTCGCGCATCCGCGCGGTCTGACGCGGCACTGCACGGGCGCGATCAGCTCGCGCCGGTGCCGAAGGCGGGGCGCGACGCCCCGCCTGCCGGCGGCAGCAGCGAGCGCCGCCACACCCCGCTGCGCATGCGTGCGAGCAGGGCCGCCGTCTTGAGCGCCTCGACGAGCAGCAGCAGCGCATACACCTGCGGCAGCGTGAAGCCCCAGCGCAGGCCCGCCAGGGTCACCAGCGGCAAGCCCACCAGCAGCGTGCCGCCCAGTTCCACCATCACCACCCCGACGCGGTCGCCCCCTGCGCGCAGGATGCCGAGCACCAGCGTCATCGCCAGCACGCGGATGGCCACGGTGAGCGCCGACAGCGCGAGCATGGTCCACAGCAGGGCCTGCTGATCCGAGAGCCACGGCAGGCGGCCGGCCACCAGACCGGCCAGCACCGCACCGGCCACGCACACCGGCAAGGCCACCCAGCCCATGCGCCACAGCACATGGCGCGCCAGCGCCTGGGCTTCGTCGAAGCGGTGCTGGCCGAGCAGCCGCCCGATGACGATGCCGCAGGCCACCGCGCCGCCGAGAAAGCACACCACCAGCAGGCCCTCGATCGGCGCGATCAGGCTGACCAGGGCCAGCGACGAGGCGCCCATCGCACCGAACACCATGCCGTAGGCCAGGCCGCTGCCCGACCACACCAGCTCCTGCAGCATGAAGGGCGCCGCCAGTGCCACCAGTCCGGGGCTGCGCCAGCGGCGGTCGAGCAGCCCGGCCAGCAGATCGCGCGCGGGCATGCCCGGGCGGCTCATCGCGGCGAGCAGCAGCAGCAGTTCGACGCCACGCGCCGCGCTCGTCGCCCAGCCGGCGCCGGCCACGCCCAGCGCGGGTGCGCCCAGCAGGCCGAAGATCAGCACGGCGTTGAGGCCGGCGTTGACGGCCAGGCCGATCAGCGCGGCGGCCATCGGCGAGCGGCTGTCGCCCCAGCAGCGGCTGGCGGTGGCCAGCGCCATCGTCAGCGCCGACAGCGGGATCGACAGCGCCACCGCCTGCACGAACGCGGCCAGCGGGCGCGCCACGGCCGGATCGTCGACCAGCGCGCCGGCCAGCGGCTGCGGCGCGACGAGCGCGACGGCGCAGGCCGGCAGGGTGATCGCCAGCGTGGCCAGCGCCACCCAGCGCAGCAGCCGCGCGCCGGGCAGCACCTCGCCGCGGCCGGCGTGCTGGCTGAGCAGGACGGCCGCGCCGTTGGCCAGGCCGGCCAGCAGCATGGTCAGCACGAACAGCGCGCGCCCGGCCAGGCCGACCGCCGCCACCGCCTCGGCGCCCAGCGTCTGCACCATCGCCACGTCGACCAGCGCGAACGAAGCCGCGGCCACGGCCTGCAGGCTGACCGGCCAGCCGAGTTGCAGCACCTGCCGCCAGTGTTCGCGCAGGGATGTCTGATCGTCTTTCATCGAAACGGATCATCCGATTGCAGACCTCGGTGGAAAATGTCCGATCGTTCCGATGACATACCGATTCGTCGCCTGCCCATGGACATCATCGAACTCGGCCCGCAATGCCTCGAACGCTACTTCTGCGGCGCCGGCTTTCCCATCCTGCAGAGCATGGGGGTGCCGGCCTCGGGCCTGTCCGATCTCGCCGGCCACTACCGCGTCGAGCGCTGCCTCGACCGGCACCTCGTCGAGATCACCCTCGGCGGCAGTGGCTGGGGCGGCGCGGCCTCTTCACCGGGGCCGCTGGGCGACGGCACCGTGCTGCTCGTGCCCGCCGGTGTGCCCTACGTGCTGCACACGCAGCGCGGCCGCGCCTGGCGCACCGCCTGGGCGCTGCTCGATCCGGCGCTGTGGCGCGGCTTTCCGGCCGGCCCGGTGCTGCAGCGCGCCGAGGCCTTTGCCGCGCTCGGGCCGCTGCTCACCTTGATGCACCAGGAACGTTTCGGCGACGACACGGTGAGTGCCGCCCTGCGCCGCTCCCTCGGCGAGGCCTTCGTCGGCTGGCTGCGCCGTGCCGTGGCGCTGGGCGGGCGCGCGCCCAGCGCCGGCGCCGCGGCGCTGCACGCGCTGTTCGACGAGGTCGAGGCGCAGCCGGCGGCCGACTGGAGCGTCGAGCGGCTGTGCCGGCGCCTGGGCTGTTCGCGCAGCCACCTGCACCGGCTGTGCGCGGAGACCTATGGCTGCGGCCCGGCCGAGCAGGTGGCGCGCGTGCGGCTGCGCCAGGCGGAGTACTGGCTGGTGGCCACCGAGCTGCCACTCAAGGTGATCGCCGACCGGCTGGGCTATGCCAACCCGTACCACTTCTCCGCCGCCTTCAAGCGCCACAGCGGGCGCGCCCCGGCGCGCTTCCGCGCGGCGCTCAGTCCTCCGACTCGGCCAGCGTCACGCTGACCTTGCGCGTGGCGCCCGAGCGCCACAGCGTCAGGGTGACGGTGTCGCCCGGGTTGAGCTTCTCCAGCGCGTTGAGCATGTCGTCGCCGGTCTCGACGGGCTCGTCGTCGATCGCGGTGATGACGTCGCCAGGCACGACGCCGCCCTCGCCGCGCGCGAAGGCGCGCAAGCCGGCCTTGGCCGCCGGCCCGTTGCGCTGGATGCGCACCAGTGCCACGCCCTTGGGCAGGCCCAGCGCCCGGTTGATCTCCGGGCCGCCGCTGGTCACGCCCAGCGCCGGCCGCACCATGCGTCCGTCGCGGATCAGCCGCGGCACGATGCGGTTGACCTCGTCCACGGGAATCGCGAAGCCGATGCCCGCGCTCGCCCCCGAGGGGCTGAAGATGGCGGTGTTCACGCCGATCAGTCGCCCGGCCGAATCGAGCAGCGGCCCGCCGGAGTTGCCCGGGTTGATCGCCGCATCGGTCTGGATCGCGCCGCGGATCAGCCGCCGCGTCACCGACTCGATCTCGCGGTTCAGCGCACTCACGATGCCGGTGGTCAGCGTCTGGTCGAGCCCGAAGGGGTTGCCGATGGCGTAGACCTGCTGGCCCACCTGCAGGTCGCGGCTGGTGCCCACCGGCAGCGCCTTGAGCTTGGCCGCCGGCGCTGCGATCTTCAGCACGGCGAGGTCGCGGTCGGGGAAGGCGCCCACCAGCTCGGCCTTGTAGCTCGTCTGGTCGGCCAGCGTGACGCGCGCGCCGCTGGCTTCCTGGATGACGTGGAAGTTGGTGACGATGTGGCCTTGTGCATCCCACACGAAGCCCGTGCCCGTGCCCTGCGGCACCTGCTGCACGTTGCGCGAGAAGAAGTCGCGCTCCAGGCCCAGCGCGGTGATGTTCACCACCGAGGGCGAGGCGGCCCGGAACACGGCGATGTTGTTGAGCTCCTCGGCGGCCAGCGGGCCGCGCGGCGTGACCGGCCGCGGCGGCGCGGGCGTGCGGGCCTGGGCCCAGGCGGCGCAGGCGAGGAGCAGGGCGAGGGTGGCGGCGATCAGGCGCTTCATCGGCAGGCATCCAGTGGCTCGGCGGTGCCGATCATAGGCAGCGGCGCGCCACCCCTCAGAGCCGGCGGGTGACGCGGCGTGTCGTCGCGTCGTCGGCATCGGCATGCACCTCGAAGCCGAACTGCCGCGCGAAGTGCAGCATCGCCACGTTGGTGGCCAGCACGCTGCCGTCCATGGCCGCCAGGCCGCGCGAGCGTGCGATCTCGATCAGCCGGCCCATCAGCAGCCCGGCCAGGCCGCGGCGCTGCCAGGCATCGGCGACGGCGATGGCGAACTCGCAGCGCCGGCCGCTGGCATCGACCACGTAGCGCGCAACGCCGAGTTCGGTCTCCTGGCCGCCGATCATGGCGGTGGCGACGATGGCCACGTGGCGCACGCCGTCGACGTCGGTCAGTTCGCGCAGCTTCGCCGGCGGCAGCTCGCGCACCGTGCCCATGAAGCGCTGGTAGCGCGACTGGTCGGAGAGCTGCCGGACGAAGGCCGATTCCATGCCGGCATCGGCAGCGCGGATCGGCCGCAGCGTGATGTCGATGCCGTCGAGCCGGTGGTGATGCACCGCCGTGGCCGGATCGCCCGTCGGCTCGGCATGCCGAGCGGCCGCGGCCAGCCGATCGACCAGGTCGTCCAGCGTGGCCTGCGGTGGCAGCGCGTGATCGGCGAGCGCCACGCCGAGCCGCGACTCCAGCGCCGTGGCCACGTTCAGCCAGTCCATCGAGTCGAGGTCGATCTGCTCGCGCAGCGGCTGCCCGGGCTTCAGCGCCTCGAGAGCGGCCTCCGGCGCCATGCGCGCGAGCACCTCGCGCAGCGCGCGGCGGATGTCGTCGGGGGAGGTCTCGGGCCGGTCGGCACTCATGCGAGGCTTGATTGTCCGCAATGGCGGCCCGCTGCGGCCATGGTGTGCTTCGCGCCATGGACAACCCCGCCGTGGCGGCGCTGCTGCGCGAGATGGCCGAGCTGCTGCAGGCGCAGGGCGAGGAGAATGCCTTCCGCATCGCTGCCTATCGCCGCGCCGCCGACACGGTGGCCGCGCTGCAGCAGCCGGTGGGCGAGATCTTCGAGCGCGAGGGCGTGGCCGGGCTCGATGCCCTGCCGACCGTCGGCGCCGGCATCGCCGCGGCGATCGCCGAGATCGTGCAGACCGGCCACTGGACGAAGCTGGAGCGGCTGCGCGGCGGCGCCGCGCCGGAGGCGCTGCTGCGCACCGTGCCCGGCGTGGGCCCGCGGCTCGCACTGCAGCTGCACGAGGAACTCGGCATCGACACGCTGGAGGGCCTGGAGGCCGCCGCGCACGACGGGCGGCTCGAGGCCCTGGCCGGCGTGGGGCCGCGCCGTGCGGCGTCCGTGCGTGCCGCACTGACCGAGCGGCTCGACCGCGAGCGCGCCGCGCGGCGGCGGCATCCGGCCGCCCCGACGGACCACGTGCCGCCGGTGGAACTGCTGCTCGAGGTCGACCGCGCCTACCGCGAGCGCGCCGAGGCCGGCACGCTGCCCAAGATCGCCCAGCGCCGCTTCAACCCCGACGGCGTGGCCTGGCTGCCGGTGCTGCACACCCGGCGCGGCGAGTGGTCGGTGACGGCGCTGTTCTCGAACACGGCGCGCGCCCACGAGCTCGGCCGGGTGCACGACTGGGTGGTGCTCTACGCCGAGGACGGCGCGCACCACGAACGCCAGTACACGGTGGTGACGGCGCAGCGCGGGCCGCTGGCGGGCCGGCGCGTGGTGCGCGGGCGCGAGGACGAGTGCCGCGCGCTGCCGGCCTGAGGGCGCTACTTGTAGCTGCGTGCGTCCTCGATCACCTTGCCGTCGTTGGGCAGGCTGCCGGGCGCGACGAGTTCGACGTCGGCGCGCAGCTTGGTCACGTCGCGCACGCTGTCGGCGATGCGGCCGGCCAGGCCATCGGGCTTGCCGGCCACTTCCACCTTGAAGGTCATCGAGTCGTTGGCCATCTCGCCGGCCACCACCAGGCGCGCGCGCTGCACCTCGGGGTGGCGGCGCGCCACCTCGGCCACCTGGCTGGGGTGCACGAACATGCCACGCACCTTGGCGGTCTGGTCGGCGCGGCCGAGCCAGCCCCTGATGCGGGTGTTGCTGCGGCCGGTGGGGCAGGTGCCGGGCAGCACGGCCGAGAGGTCGCCGGTGCCGAAGCGCACCATCGGGTAGTCGGCGTGGAGCACGGTGATCACCACCTCGCCGACCTCGCCCTCGGGCAGCGGGTCGCCGGTGCCGGGGCGCACGATCTCCAGGATCACGCCTTCGTCGAGCACCAGGCCCTGGCGCGCGCTGGTCTCGTAGGCGATCAGGCCGACGTCGGCGGTCGCGTAGCACTGGTAACCCTGCACGCCGCGCTCGGCCAGCCAGTCGCGCAGGGAGGGCGGGAAGGCCTCGCCGCTGACCAGCGCCTTCTTCAGCGAGGGCAGCGTGACACCGGTTTCCGCCGCCTTCTCGAACAGGATGCGCAGGAAGCTCGGCGTGCCCGCATAGCCGTGCGGCCGCAGTTCCTGCATCGCCTGCAGCTGCAGCTCGGTGTTGCCCACGCCGCCGGGAAAGACGGTGCAGCCGATGGCGTGCGCGCCGGTCTCCATCATCGAGCCGGCCGGCGTGAGGTGGTAGCTGAAGCTGTTGTGGATCAGGTCGCCGGCGCGGAAGCCCGCCGCGTGCATCGCACGCGCGATGCGCCAGTAGTCGGGGGCGGTGCCCTCGGGTTCGTAGATCGGGCCAGGCGACTGGAAGACGCGCCTGGCGCCGCGCGGCGCGTGCAGGCCGCTCCAGCCGATCGCCGAGAAGCCGCCGAACGGATCCCGGTTCGTCGCAGACACGCGCAGGGCCTTCTGCCGCTCCAGCAGTTCCTGCTTGCGCAGCACCGGCAGCCTCGCCAGCGCGGCGCGCGAGCCGATCGCCGCGGCATCCACGCCCGCCAGCAGTTCGCCGAAGGCCGGTGTGCGCTGCGCCGCCGCCACCTGCCTGGGCAGCGCGGCCATCAGCGCCGCTTCGCGCGCCGCCGGTTCGCGCGTTTCGAGCGCGTCGAAGTGTTCACTCATCACGGTCGCTCCAGCCTTCCAGCTTCTTCTTCAGGTCGGCCATCCAGTCGCGCAACTGGGCGCTGCTGCCCAGGGTCTTGTGCAGCCATTCGGGTCCACTGCGGCTCGGCCGCCGCACCACCGAGGCCTTCAAGGCCGCGCCGTCAACAACGAGCTTGGCGATCGCCAGGCCGCCGCGCTCGAAGTGGCCGCTGCGCTCCACCAGGCCCATCTCGCGCAGCTCGCGCTTCGCGCGCAGCAGCGCCTCG
>VFQN01006308.1_pt1 | contig 13645 bp, 26 predicted proteins | sample 3512371 | NCBI WGS metagenome assembly VFQN01 (sample SAMN10412370, study PRJNA504923) | tailings metagenome | isolation source: Replicate 2 from Balatoc abandoned mine | place: Philippines: Itogon, Benguet | collected 2017-08-28
GGGGGGGGGGGGGAGGTGGGGGAGGGGGGGGGGGGGGGGGGGGGGGGGGGGGGGGAGAAGGGGGGGGGGTGGGGGGGGCGGTCTGCATGGCACACGGTTGCGTGCGGGAGGCGCAGCGGTCCTGGGGAACGCAACGTCTCAGTTGCAGAGGAGGACGTCCGGGAGTGCCAGGACTGGGGTATGGAGGCCTTACGGGGATGGTGGTGTAAGGCACGTGCGCAAGGGCGCATTGCATGGAAGTGCACAGCCGGGTGAGCATTTGAACTCAACTACGGTGCCCGCATCCTTGTTGCACTCGTTGTGTTCCCGCCGTAACCCTACTCGCCATGTTTTGTCGTGCGCAGGGGCCAAGTCATATTTGGCTACGAGCAGGTAAGCCGCGCTTCAAGGGGCGAGCTGCTGCTACCTACATAACTGCAGCATTGTTGTACCGTGTACAAGTTCTTGTATCATAGCTGCTCTACATGCTCTACATGTTTCATACTAAACGTGATGCAGCAGTACTACGTGCCGTGTGCGTGCGTTGTACAGCACGCCCTCCTGTGCCGGCTGCACAACGGCCGGCGGCACCCGACCTGTCCTAGCACAACGCGCAGCTTCGTGCCTTGTCCCTTCGCACCTCCCTGGCAACGCACTGCAACGATTACCATCCTGTCACCTGTCGTGCTCCCGGCTGTCCGAGGTATGCTGCATGCGTGCACGCCTAGGAAGCGTCGTACTCCTTTCCCCACCCGCTCTTGCTGTCCCTACGCCTTCCGCTGCCGTACGCCCGCAGGCCCAGCGGTACACGGTGTACGACGAGACCGGCACGCTGGTGGCGCTGGTGGCGGAGGACTTCGGCGGGCTGGGCAAGGAGGTGGGGCGGCAGCTGCTGCGCTCGCGGAGGTCCTTCACGGCCACCGTGTTCAGCGCGGACGGTGAGCAGCTTAGCTTGGCAGGGCGGGGCGAGGAGGCTGGGCACGGGCGTTACGGGCTGGGGGCGGGGGCTTTTGGGGTGCGGGGAACAGGTAGGGCAGGCGAGGCTGGGTGGCGCATCGGAAGACGGTAGGGTTTGGGGTGCAGCCAAGGAAGGGAACCAAGTGCGCAGCGGCAGCTGCTGGCGTGCGTGCTGTGTTGGTGCGAGTGTCTGTGTTGCTACCGGTACCATGCGTAGCACGCCCAGCCACGGGACATCAACGCGCACGCGTGCGCCGGACCCAAGGCAAGTCTGGTGTCGTCCCAACCCGCGTGCCACGCCCCCCGCAGGCTCCCAGGTGCTGTTCCGGCTGCGCCGCCCCGCCTACCTCATCAACAGCTCCATGTTCGTGGAGGACGGCGAGGGCAACGTGGTCGGCGAGATACAGCAGCGCTGGCACGCGCTGAGGCGCAACTACGACCTGTACATCAACAAGAGCCAGTTTGCCGCCATATCGGGTGAGCGAGTGGGCGGGCGGAGGGTTTGGCACGTGCCAGACGCCTCAGTGCTGGGAAGGATATGGCTTATTGCGTGTGGCCTTCATCCGTTCCCACCTATCCTGGACCCAACAGGCACCTTCCTGGCGTGGGAGTTCGAGCTCAAGGACGCGGCGGGGGGCACCCTGGCGCTGGTGGACAGGAACTTCCAGGTGGGCGTGTGCGGTAGTACGTTTGTGTATTGCTCGCACGCCCTGTGACACTTTGTTGGCTTGATAGCGGTGCGGTCGCCTCCGCACGCACCTGTCACCATGGAACATACGCGACCGGTAGGTTGCTGGGAAGGGTGGCACTCTTGCCGCTGTGCTTTGCTTATACGAGTGTTGAACGTTGCACGGCGCCGCGCGTGGAACGCACGGTTGCAGCGGTGTCTTACAGAGTGCATTGGCATCACCTGCGTACCACATGTATGTTTCCATCCGCGGTGCTTCCCGTCCGGTCGCCAGGGTTTCGGCAAGGAAATTTTCACCGACGCCGGCAAGTACGTGATCCACTTCGGGGCCAGCACCAACGGCCAGCAGCAGGAACCGCAGCAGCAGCAACAGGTACAACAGCAGCTTCTGACGGGACAGGAGCAGCAGCAGCTGGCGCAGGCCCCCACGCCGCCCTCGCCCCAGCAGCCCGCTGCGGCTGCTGCAGCTGCCCCGGGCGTGGCGGCAACCCCCACCCCCGGCCCGGCGCCGCCCCCCGTGACCCCCATGGCCATGGCCCGCACCGACGTGGCCACCATACCCACCGTCAGCGGCAACCAGCTGGTAGGTGATGAGGAATATCGCTGTAGGGGACATGCATCAGGTTCTGCCGAGCGCCACCCTCTTGTCCCAACAAGCGCCCTTAGCCGGGCACGTCGGCTACGGTCGAACCTGCTCTTTTGGGCAACGCTACACTCCCACATCCCAACGCCAACTGCAACACTACTGCCGTTTCGCCCCCCTGGGCATCACCGTGTGGCACCCGCCTTGCCTCACTCCCTTGCCCCGCACCCGCCCCATGCAGGTGGTGTCCCGGCCGCTGGCGCTGACGGAGCGCATGGTGGCGCTGGCGTGCGCCCTCACCATCGACTACGACTTCTTCAGGTGGGGAGGTCGGGCTGGGCTGGGTTGGAAGGTTCTGGGGCGACAGGATGGGAGCTGGAGTAAAGCCATGGTGCAATGGGACCAGGGCAGGGCGCTAACTGAGAAGCATGCATAGAGTCCGTACCCGATGCTTTAACTGCCTGTGTGACCAACCTCACCGCGGCTGGACCCGCTCCTGCACCCTGCCCGCAGCCAACACTCCCACGGCGGGGGCGGCATCGTCCCTCCCCTCATCATCGGAGGCACCGCCCCCACCCCCGTGCCCGCGCCCGGGGACGGCGGGGCGCCAGGCGGCACGGGGGCAGGGGGCAGCGGTACGGCAGGGGACGTGGCGGGGGCGGGGGCGGCGGGGGCAGCCTCGGGGGCGACCTCCGAGGCCATGGGCGGGGGATCGGAAGCTGGCGAGGCTGCGGGGAGCTACGGGGGCCAGTACGGGGGGCAGCAGGGGGGCGGTGATGGGGGCGGGTCGTCGTTCCCTGGGGAGGGTGGCTTTGACGGGGGGCAGCAGTGGGGCAGCGGCGGGGCGGGCGATGACGAGATGAAGTGGGACCTGCCCACGCCGGACGCGGACAGCTTGGGTGGCGAGGAGGGCGGGGGCGGGGTTGTGAAGGGGGTCCTGGGAGTGTTGTGGGGACTGTTCGGCAGTGACTGAAGTACGCCTTGCGGCTTGGAATTTGTACGGCCGCTGGTGCTTTTGGAGGTTGCTGCGAAGCATAGCGCAAGCATTTTCCAGGAGACACCGCGTAACGACTTTCATCTTCATACATTTACCATTGTTTTGGTGCACACGGATGCAAGCAGCCGTTGGTCCTCGATTCCTTTCGCGGGCGCCTCCATTGGCCCCAACATCGAGGCAGGCGCGACACGCCGGCTTTGTATCCATTCCTCGTGATAGAATCCACCTTTGGCGTTCATCTACGGACGAGACAGGAGCGCCTGCCGCTGCATCGACTCCCGTCAGCCGTGCAGAGGCCGAGCGGCGAAACGAGGAGCAATTGCTCCGCGTGCTCGGGGACTTTGCACTGGCAAAAGCGTCTGGAGCTTTGGATGATGTAGATGAAGACGAGGAGCTGGAGGGCGAGGAGGGCGTAGACTGGGTGTGGTGGAGGGCCGACGACACCGCGTCACCCCCACCAGCAGACTCAGCCACCACCTACGCCTTCCGCCCCGCTGCCGGCTCAGCGACACGCCAAGCCGCGCTCAATGACCAGGGGAGTGCGGACCAGCAGCAGCAGCAGCAGCAAGGTCAGGGGCAAGCAGGGCCAAGCGGGTCTAGGGGCAGCCCGCCCACCCCAACTCTCACCACGCCAGCGCGGAAGCGGCCTACCCGGACCTCTGTTTACAAGTCTCAGAGCGGCGAGAGACAACCGTCGACCGGGGAGCCATCCCAGTAGGCAGCTCAGTGAACCCTTTCCCCTCGTCGACCACCACCACAGCCTGGTACGCCCAACGCTCCTACAGTCCCTGCGGCCATCCACGCTGCGGCCAAATGCAGCAACACAAAGGCAAAGCCACGTGGTGGCCTGCCCACCTACTCCCTTCACCTGCATCAGCGGCGTCTATGTCATGCTAACTGTTGGCGCCAGCGCGGCGAGGGCCTGTCCTATCCCACGATGCCCAGGCGACCTTGGCCGTGGAAGCGAGAATGAGGCCAGCGTCCAGCTAAAGCCGGGTCTACGTGTCTTCATGCGTGGAAAATGCGATGCAATGCAGCTGCACATGCAAGCAGGCCTTGTGCTGGAGGTGCCATGTTTTGCTCCGGGGCGAGCCGACAGGCGGCGGCCCGCGTGAGGCCGGCAGTTGTCGCCCCGAAGCCCCGGCGCGACCCACATGTCAGCCCTACATGGAGTGGGTGTAGTCGTAAACGGCCTCCGCCTGGTAGCCTCGCCTGTGGGTGTGGAAGGGCGGTGAGCGGTTGAGTTGGTCGGCGGATTGGTGGACGGGTGGACGTTGAGGCAGCTGCGTCAAGAGGTGTTTGAACATGGGAGAGCAGGTGTCTATGCTCATGGACACAACCTCCGACTGGGCGAGTGCATTCAGTACTGAGCGTATGTGGGCCTGGGGTGCCTGGGGGTGAAGGCGTGATGCACGAAAAGCCGTGTGCACGGATGTGTTTGTAGAACCGGTCGCTGCGGCACTTCGGCGTGCCACTGTGTATACTAAGACGGGATTCCTTTTGCATGTGCGTGAGGCCGACGGCTCGAGCATGGAGCGCGGATGTAATAGGTGGGAGTGGCAAACGTTTTAGCCAGCTAGCGCAAAGCACCAGTGCTTCCAGGTGGACTGTGGCAGTGTGAGACTCACCAGACTGCTCTGAACTCCTCCCTCGCGGAGGCTATCTTGGCTTTGAGGTTGGGTAGCCGCGTCAGGGCGTGGGCCAGCGGCAACCCGATGCCTGGGCGGAGACGAGGGGCGCAAGGGGGGCCATGGAGCGGCAGGTTAGCCCCGTGCTGTTGTGTGTGCAACCGTGTAAGCCCTCTGGACGCTATGTAGTGGAATCTCACGTGTCAGCCACCTGAACGTAATGTTCCGAACGCATGTCTCTCTGCAAGTCTGGACCCTGCCCCCGCCGTTGGCTCTGGTGAACCAGCAGCGGCACTGGTCTACGCAACACCTTCACCAGAACGCCCCAGCAGCACACTATCTATCCTTGGCATGGAATGGACGGTGTAAAACCGAGGCAACCCCCACGTCGGTGCCACGTGCTTGGGCAGCCGTGTCCTTGGGCACGTCCAGATTGCCGTTGCATGCTGCAGCAGCAGCTCATCCCGCCCGCCTGCCCGCCACCCACCTAGCAGTATGGCCCAGCTGAGCGTCAGCACGGCGCTGGACAGGTACACCAGCGCGCCCCCGCCCAGCAGCAGCCCCGCCACCACCGCCCAGCGCGGCAGCACCACGATGTAGATGTGCTTGCGCTTGTGCAACCTGCAGGGCGGGGAGGGGATGACGGTGAAACACATGCAGGGATGGGGCGCACGATGCGATGCGCGAACACCAGTTGTTGCGTTGGGGAGGCGCCCGTGGGTCGTGCACCAGGGGAGTGCCAGCCCGGCCCTGTGCTGCCCCTGCCCCTGCCCCTGCCCAAGGCCTGCCAACTGCCGCTGCACTTACCCAACGACGCCGTCGGAGCCGGCCTTCGCTCTCGCCCGGGCGACAAGCCGAGGGTTCAGCTTGCGCATGTAGTGCAGCAGCGAGTCACTGTGGAATGAGGTGAAGGGGGGGTGCGGAGGGGTTCAGAAGAACGAGGAACGAGGAGGCGCAAACGTAGGAGGGCGTCCCCGGAGACCGCCCGTCCCCAAGTCCAACTGGTAATCCAAGCCATTCTCACTTGAGGGTTGTTGCGAATGGGTCGTTGCAGCACAGAAGGCCGAGCGTGCAACACGCCAACGCAGCCAGGGCGAGGGGGTTGCGCAGGAAGCACAACACGAAGGCGAGCACCGTGACAAGGAGGTAGTTTCTGCGAGACAGAAGGAGGATGACTCTGATGTCGTAAAGCTGGACATGATTAACACATGGTTCGAGAATAACGTCACAGTTTCCATCCATGCCTTCTACTGCGCCAGATGTTGAGTACTGACCGCATTGCGCGATGCACTTACGTCCTGTAGTAGTAGAGGTTGTTTTTTAGCCTTGCAAGCACCTGCTTCGCCTTAGGCGGTGGGGGCCCGAAGCGATGGAAACACTCCGAGAGCGGTCTGGGCGCGCTCCAGCTAACTTCTCGTAGAGCAGCTATGAGTTCTCCAAAGGTCACTTGTTGCCAGTCCATTGTGCAAGCCGTTGGTCTGCTGCTGTTGCGATTTCGCTGTGGTGCTGCTGTGTCAAGGAACCTTTCAAGCCATGCTAGGCACGTCCAACAGTATACGCTTTGACCAAATGCGTAGGGCACAAGTGCCTGCGCTCCTGCAAACCACTTGGCAGTAGCCGAGGAGGGCTCATGGAGGAGGAGGCAGCTGAGGGCGAGCACCCGAGAAAATTGTTATTGTTATTGTTATTATCCTGTGGTCACCTGTCGTCGTACCATGCCTCAATGTTATGGGAGCCTGGAGGGGAGGTCAGGTAGACACGAAGTGCCTGGAGAGCGAGCGCCATGTGGCGCTCAAGCGCCCATTCACCGGCCCTCTTCCATCGCCTGCCAGGGGCCACCAACATTCCCCGTACTGGGCGTGTTGCAGGTTCCAGTACCGTACCACTCTTCCTGTTGACCCCCTGCTGATGACGTGTCACGACAGGTCTTTCAGGAACAGGGCAGGTAACCATGCCACCCCTGCTGCCCTGCACCTGCAACTACCAAAACACCTGGCTTCAAGACTCCCACGAGCAACCACCACCCAACCAGTACGAGGACTTGTGCACAGGTGCCCCTACCCCAATCCTAGGCGCGTCCTCCACCCTTCACTTGCGCACCATACAACAGTCGCTTTCGCCGCATGTCTTCTTGTAATGAACATCAGTACATCACACATCACAAATTTCGCCAACGCATATTGCAGCACTCACACTTGCCCCGCCAGCAGCGCTGCCTCCGCGCTGAGCAGCTTGGGCTCCCCGTCCAGCTGCGACGCCACCACCCCCAGCTGCCGCAGCACCTGCCCCACCTCCCGACCGCCAGCCCCCGCTGCCAACGCCAGCCCCGCCAATGCCTCCACCCCCGCCCCTGTCCCCCCCCCCGCGGCCCCCGCAGCCCCTCCCAACACCGCCCCCGCCAGCGCCACCAGCCCGCCCAGCTGCCCTGCCCCCGCGGCTGCCCCTGGCGCCCCTCCCTCCCCGTTCTGCGGCACCATGCCCGAGCGCTTGAGCAGCTGCAGCAGCAGCGGCACCCTGCGCGGGGGGTGGTCCACGGCGGGGGCGTCCGCGGGCAGGCGGGCCAGCTGCCGGGCCACGTCCACGGCGCGGTCAAGGCCCCCCAGCTCATCCACCAGGCCAACGTCGTACGCCTGCGGGGCGGGAGGGTGCAAGCCATGTTCACTGGTACTGCAGAGCCGGGTGCCGGTGGAGGGGTTATTAGGCGCATAGGCAGCAGGGCGGCGGAGCAGCGCCCTTGTGCCCCACCGCAGTTCAGGTACCGTGTTGCACGCGCCACACACAGATGCGCCGGCTGTGCACCTCGCAGTGGGGGCGCCTGGCATTCAGTGTCCAGGAATCCAGAATGGTACGGTGGTAGCAGCTGTGGAGCGCATCTCCCACAAAATGTCGCAATGGACATGCAAAGCTAATGGGCATGCATCATTACACAATGCGTAACTGGACGAACAGCAGCCACACAAGCAGGTTCTGAGTCTGCCACATGCCCATGCCGGCACCCCCGCACGCTGGCACGCACCTGCTTCCCGGTGTACACGCGGCCCTTGGCCAGCTGCCGCACCTCGTGCACGGGCCGGCCGCGGGAGCGGGACACCTGCCGGTGGTGAGTTGGGGAGTCAAGGCAAGTTAACAGTATGAGAGTTGCAGCAGGCGGTGGCTTGCGGCCGCGGCACCGGCGGACGCCTCGTGGTCACGGTGCTCGTGCGTCTACGCGTAACCTTACTACCATGCAGATTCATCGTGGGAAGCAGGTGCGGCTGCAGGCGAGCCTGCTGTACACCCACAGTGAGCGTCCCGTAGTGCCATACCTTGGCCAGGAAGTCGTCGTACACTGCGTCCATCATGGCCTCCACCTGGCCCTCCTGCTCGGGGCTGAGGCCGGTGAAGGGGGACAGCAGGGAGGCGTTGCGCCCCACCTGCACACCAGGACGGCAGGGAGCGAGGGCAGACGAGAGGGTTGACGAGCGCACAACACATGACTGCAACGCCCAGGGCGCCCTGACCACCCCGGGGCACAGCCGCTAACACACACACTGCTAGCACACTCGCGCCCACCTGCACCTCCTGAGTGTCCACGCCCAGGTCTTGCAGGGCGCGCGCCGCGTTGACCTTCCCCACCACCACCCCGATGGAGCCTGTGAGGCTGCCCGGCTGCGCCAGCACGCGGTCGGCGGCGCACGCGATGTAGTAGCCGCCGCTGGCAGCAACGTCTCCCATGCTGTGCGACGAGGTAGCGGAAGCAATGCACGTTGTTGGCGATGATACAGTCTGGGATGGTGTTGGCGTGTGCCTATGTCCTCTTCAAGGACTTCAAGCGGCAGTGCCTTCGCGTTGTGTGCGGATTCACTTTGCGATGTTGCGGATAGGCCCCCGGCACATGGCGGGCCGTGCCGCTGCCCCTGGTACCCCCTGTGTGGTGGCCCCTGTGCCCCCAAGCCTCCGGCACTTTTGCCAAGGGACAATGCCAGGGTATCGGCTGGTACAGGCATGGACAGCACGACGCAAGTTTCGTCATGACGCACACGTACAGGGTCCCACGGTCACATCGGCTGCCCCACCTGACCACGATGGGCTTGCCCGCCGCCCGGATGCGCTCCAGCTCGTGGTGTATGGAGTCCGATGCCAGCGCGCTGCCCCCGGGGCTGTTGACGCGCAGCACCACGGCCGCCACGTGGGGGTCCTCCAGCAGCGCACACAGCTGGCCCGTCAGCCGCGTGGCGTCGATGACCTGGGGACAACAGGTGGAGTGTGATCATGGTGTTCAGGTCAGGGTGTTCGACGTTTGGCTCCGCTCAGCCTTCGTAAGAAGGGCGACAGCAAGCAACTGACGGGTCAGCCACGTTGCGTCGATAGCCTGGAGGCAGTGGTAACGACCATTGAGTGAGAGTTTGTCCACTTCAGTATCCCAGCCATGAGCAGAGACACCACCAAGCCACGGCCAAGCTACCAGGCGGTAGCGCACGCACCGCGTACTGGTAGCTTATCGGCTTGCCGCACATGGGAGATTGCCTTGACACAGTCACACGTTGGTACGCTTTCTTCCCTATCTCAGCACTATATGAGTTTCCCCTAGGCCCCAAGCCAGCCTCGACCCCCTCCCGCACCTGCTGCTGCTGCCCCGGCGGCACGGGCCCCTGCACGATGGTTCCGGACAGCGTCACCACCGCCACGCGCTGCTTGGCCTTGGAGCCCCACGCCCCGGCCCCGGGCTCGGGGGCGGCAGTCGGGTCCATGGGGGCAGCAGCCGCATCCTGGAGACACAGAGGCGTGGGGAGAGGGAGTGCAGCAGTTGCCAAAGCGCGAAGGCGGCTGTTTCTTGGGTTTTTATGCGCGAGGATTAAGAGAACTACAAGGATACGCGTCTACAAAGGCAACAGCTCCGGCACGGCGGTGAAATGTGAGTGCGGCAACGCAGCGTTACGACCGAGCCTGCTAGGAGCAGTCGTACATGCAGCCTGCAACACAGGGGCGGGGACCCATCTGCAGTGCACTATCACACCATGCGCGCTCCCCGCGCACCTTGGCCCTGCCGGTGGCCACCAGCCACATGCTCTCGAACGGCGTGCCGCTCAGCCAGCCAGCCGGCGCCCCCGCGCTGCGCTCCGCCGCCTGCTGCAGCTCCCACAGCGCAATGTACTTCTCGATGGACACACGTGGCATGCGCACGTCGTCCTGCAGCGGTACAGCAGTGCAGCGGTGCACGGCTCAGTGCGTGGTGCAGCAGTAGTCACACAGCAAGGCAGCACAGCTCAGCAGAGCGTGTCCTGCCCAACACTAGCTGGACGCGTTATGTCATAGCTCCTGGCGCTCGGGCCGCTGCGCCTCCCCGCTCTGGAACTGCTGCCCTCTCGGACCTAACGCAGCAAGACATTTGCAAGCGGTTCTGCACCTGTATTTGGGCCATGCCACATCCCCACGTTTCGCGTTTTACGTTCCGTTCCACGCGGTAGAAGTGCCGTACCTTTCTCCTCCTGTGCTTGGCGCCCGCCTTGTCCTTCTCCTCCTTGAGCCCATTGTCGCTGATGCGGAACAGCGACTGCACCTCGTCCCTGGGCCGCACGGGGCACAGCGGCCGACACAGCGTGACCGTTGCCCGAAGGGCCACAGCACACTACCGTATGGACATGCAGCCTCTGCACTGCACCGACGTGGTCACAATGTTTGTGTCGCCACACCCCTGAGCCGTTGAGGCGCCCTTTTTCCCTTACTTGTACTTTGTCCCGTCCAGCAGCTTGGCCTGGATGGCGGGGGTGGGCAGCAGGGGCGCGGCCTCCACCGCCTCCCGCAGGGCGGACCCGGGCCCGGCCCCGCCGCCCAGCCCCCGGGCCGTGGCCATGGAGCCCAGCATCTGGGGTACACGCGGGAGGGAGGGGAGGGCTGAGCGGTAGGAGGGGAAGCAGGGAAGGAGGAGAAGGCAGGGGTGCACTGCATTCACAGCCGTTTCTGTCACTTTGTCGCGCTGCGGTTATCCCTCTCACCTGCTCCGCCATGTCGCCCAGCAGGGACGTAAGGTTCTCCCGCTGCGGATCCGTGAAGCCGCTGTAGCGCAGCGTGTTGGCGGCGGACTTGTACTCCTCGCGGGCGAAGAAGTGCACCTGCGTGTCGGAGCCGTATGGTGGCGCCGATACATGGGGCTATGATGCTACACAGTGTTGCGCATGGGGGTGCGTGGGTGCGCATGTGACGGATGCTGGTTAGGGTTTGTGTCGCTCTGCTGCTGCTACCCCACGCACCTCCGCGCCGATGCGGTCCAGCAGGCGGCGCACGAAGAAGCCCCGGGACTCCAACCCCGACAGCCCCAGCATGCCTGGGGAGGAGTGGGGGGAGTGGACAGCTCAGTCGCCAGACACGTACAGGCAAGCACGTCCACAGCGTTGCACTCACCGTTAAGAGCACGACCACAATGATGTGTCAATGCGTGGGCATACAGGAGCTGCAAGGTTACTGTTTAAGGATTTTTGCTATGCAAGTGCCACGCCAGCTTTTATAGGGAATGCCCACCCAGGGCCCCCCCCCTCACCCGATGGCTGCATGTACACCCTGTCGCAGGCGCTGGCCAGCAGGTACTGCGCCATGCCGGGGGTGCCCGCCTCGCCGTACGTGGCGGCGAAGGCGGCGGTCAGCGCACCGCGGGGCCGCGCGGCGTCGCGGAAGCGGGACAGCGCGTCGCGCAGCTCCTTGGGGGGGCAGGGGCGGAGAGGGGCGGAAGGGTGGGGGCTGGAAGAAGAGGCGGGTTGTGAGGGACACGTGTGGGCGCGTGAATGTGCGGTGGGCGGTGCGAATTGCGGACGGGAGTAGACTACGGCGGCACGGTGTGAGTTTTGGTGTTGCAGGCTGAGCTTGCTGGCACCGACATAAGGGTGATGTCGGTTGTTGGTGGTCTGCAAGCATGTCGGCCACAGCCCACAGGGCGCTGGGGACGTTGCTGCCCCCAAACGTCCGCACCGAAAGCTGCTCCCTCAGGGCCCGCAGCAAACTGTGAAGGCTACCGCCCACGTCACCAACGCCCCTCTGCCTCCACCCCCGCCTCCACACTCCCACGCCGCCCGCCCCCCCTTCCGCCCCACCTGCACGGTGGCCAGGCCCCCCAGGTGCTCCCGAGGGCCCACGTACGTCACCACGCCGCGGCAGCGCTCATCGGCCGCTGCTCGCTTGAGGGCGGCCACTATCTTGGGCAGCTCAACCTGGGAGGAAGGGGAGCGCAGGGCGTCAGGTGGTGTGTGCACGGTGCGGGGAATACTGGTGGTATGGCGCGTGGACGTGGGATACGTGGCTATGGCATGCCTGCAAATGCACGTGTTGTGCCAAGGGTCCAGCCCAGGGCGGCAATCACGCCCGTACACTCTTGGCGTTCCTGGTTGCGTTCCTGCCCCACCTGGTTGATGTCCCCCCGCAGCAGCGCCAGGGGGCTGGGGTTGACTGCGTCCACCACATGCAGCCGGTCCAGGGGCAGCTCCAGCACGAACTCGGAAGGCAGCTGCTTGTCAGCCTGACAGGATGCGAAGGGGATGGAGAACGGCTGTGATCCCACAGCTCAGCCATGCCACGAAAACGTTGCGCAGGTAGGTGGAGCCGGGGCGGGCCACGTTTGGCGGGGAACCGGCACAACCGCATGCAACATGCACACTCGGCAGCGAACGACCCTAGTCACATTACCGGGGGATATACGGGAGGCTTAAGCACTAAAAGTAGGAGCGCATCATTGCACTGTCGGGGTGAGGAGCCTTAGGGGATGACCGTTGGGCGTCCGGTTCACCGGTACCGGAGCTGGGGCTGTGTCGTGCGTGCCCCCACGTGGCAAGGTCCTGCCACAGCCCTGTACCCGCGCCAGGGCACACCCACCCTTGAGGCTTGGAAGCGAGCTGCGAGTACTGCCACCGAGCTGAGCACCGCGCCTGCTCCCACGAACGTGAGGCCGCGGCCCAAGCTTTTCCGTGCGGTGTCGAGGGCGGAGGTCCACCTGCCATCGAGAGAGGGTTCATTCGCTTGTCAGTGCAGCCCTTGAGCGTAAGGGCTATCCAGCGCATGCCGAGGAGGGCGAACGTTTACTTGTAAATACTGCGGTGTGCCTACCCGCTCATGATTGGTGCATGCAGTTGAGAGAAGCGTAAAAAGCGAACTGCGTTGTCCTAGACCCGACACCTATGACATATAGCTGTACATGTGTATAAGCTGTACATGCTAAGGGGACGGTGGCTGTCGTGATCAGTCGTGTAAGTGCAGGAGTAACGCATACCGTTGTCTTCCGTAGAGTGTCAGTGTCAGTGTCAGTGAGCGACGTGGCTGCCTTCTGCACCTAAACACCATCATAGCATGCGCGCGCACTTGATATGCTTCCTATACTTTGGTTGCGAAGTGTAGCATCCGGCGCGCCTTGCAGTCACAGCCCATGAGTCAGCCACGTGCAGCTCAGGGGAGCTCCCCAGTGCAGCCTTGAGGGCCAACCACCACCAGGTACAGCAGCTGTTTGCACGCACCATACCAGTATAATTCGCGGCAGACACATCCATCGCCAATCAGAAAACCGCTCCTGCCTCCTGGGTACGGCCTGGGGAGAGGTCCAGGACAACAGCTTGGACAGGCGCACCCCCCTGCCCTCTGTAACCTCGGCTACCTCCCCTGGCCCTCCTGTAACTCCTGCTTCCTCCCCTGGAGATGTTCTGCCCCTAAAGTAGTAGGTGCACATGGACATTACATGACTACATCCCGACCCTTCTGTAACTCTTGCGTTCCCCCCCTGGGCGCAATAGGGCCGCTACACCATGTGCTTGCCAAGCACCGAATTCCTAGCCCCTGTAACCTTCTCACGAAGAAAA
>VFQN01006309.1_pt1 | contig 13645 bp, 20 predicted proteins | sample 3512371 | NCBI WGS metagenome assembly VFQN01 (sample SAMN10412370, study PRJNA504923) | tailings metagenome | isolation source: Replicate 2 from Balatoc abandoned mine | place: Philippines: Itogon, Benguet | collected 2017-08-28
GCTGGGCTATGGCAACCTGGGGGCGCTGGTGAACGACCCCCGGGCAAACCCCCGGGCCTGGGAGGAGGGCAATGACGGGGAGGTGGAGGGGCAGGGGCAGGAGCAGGGTAATGAGGGGCCTTGCGCGGGGGGAGGAGCGGAGGGGCGGCTACACCCGAGAGCGAACTGCGCGGTGAGTGCTGGATGGAGCAGGAAGGAGCCTGGCCCATTTTGCGGGGGCACGGCTTAGACCACGGGCAGCGTACGGTATTTTGCCAAGCTAATGACAAAAGCCGCAGCGTTCTTGGACGGAACTTGGTCTTGGCGGAGTGGCGAAGTTGGCCGTCGTCGACTCCAGCAGCAGCAAACGAGCTCGTGCGTACGGTATTATCCACAGCTATGTACCGTTGGCCGGCAACATCAGCGTGTTTAGTAGTGAGGCTGCTTCAGTTTGATCATAAGGAGTATTAGACTATTAGCCCCTACCTTTGCCCTTCGCTTTCCCGCAGGTGCTGCCCGTGTCTGTGCGTGGGCTGGTGCTCCCTGTGCTGGTGGCGCTGCGGGACATCGCGGAAGGGGAGGAGCTGCTGCGGGACTACGGGTCGGACTGGTGGAGGGGCACCTCTGATGCATGGGAGCTGGCGGAGGAAGAGGGGCTGGGTGGCGACAGACTGTTCAGGGGGACGGGGTGCAGGAAGGAGGCACAGGAGGAGGGGTAGGCGTGGTTGGAGTGCTGCAGGCTTGCAACCTTAAGGTTGACGACCGCTCTAGCACCAGAATGCATACGTTCCTGTATGCTTTTGCGTTTGCCATGGGCAGTTTGGGGCATGTTGGTGACAGCTCTGCTCACGATTGGGTGGAACGCCTTGGCATGCTGTTGGTACTTAAACAGTAAATGCGTCAGCGGGTAGGTGGCCAATGCGTGTCTTTTTCCACTCTGAGTCTCACCTGTGCTGCTCGCATATTTAGGATGCGCTGTGCCTACCACGCTGTCAGACTGGAGAGTGATCTCACGTCGTGAGGTGCCTGGAACGAATCAACACTTGCGTGCGTGGTGTTGGTGGGCCCCAGGCCCGTACCCCGCGGAGCCCCCTGCAGTGATTAGAGCACTGCGGATTGGCATGCCGGGCCTTGCCACGCCGCTGCCACGTACGCCAAAGTCGCCAATGACATGGATCTCATAACGTAACACCATCCGATGCATGCAACCATTATACTGTCATCGTCTTGGCTTGGGGGTGTTCCCGACGTGCCGCTGTCGTACTCAGGGCCGCTCCACGGCCAGCTCTAGATGCTGCAACTGCGCCAGTAACAATCCCGATTCATCGTCGCAAACACCTACTCTAAACAAGCGCTTTCACTCATGGAACCGTTGTCCGAGGCGGCACAGGCCGCGCCCTATCTGGGCCACCCGCAGAGCTGCAGCTGCACGCTCCAGCAAGGTCTCTTCGCACTAGGACGCCCGCTCGCAATCCAGTTGTCCACCAACTCGTACCGCTATCGTACCTGATCGTACCGGTACCCGACCATGACCGGGCCGCGCCGCCGCCCCCAGGCCACCTACGCCACCTACACAGGCGCCTTCCCGTGCAGGGGAGCTCCCCTGTTCCTGCCCAGGTTCCTCCAGCACCGATCCCGGTTCACCTCCTATCTAAGCCCCTTCCCAGGCTCCTTCCTCCCGTGCGGGGTCCTGAACGCCGGAGGACCTGGCGCCTGTGGCTGCCTGTTACACCCACGCCTCGTCGCCCCCTGCGCGTTGTCAGTACATTGCGTCTGTTCTTAAGAGCTCTAAAGCGCATCCCTTCCATGCGCACTGGGCGAAAAGGGCAGGAACGACGTTCCGTACATCACCAACGGGCGCACCAGCAATGCCGTACAACACGTGCAAGTGAGAGAAAGGAGAGGGTGCAAAGCCAACGCCGCAGCGCACTGGCAAAGCGTCACCAGCAGACGGCCTGCCCCAGTACGCACCTACCCACGCGTCCCCTCTGGCGCCTACCACAGCGGCTACCGTCACGTGTGCTCGCACTTCCCCGAAGCCGCCAGTACCTCTTCCGCCCAGACCACCAACCCTCAGGCACGACTCCATACTCCAGCAACTATGGTGTGATGGGTGCTGCAAGTCATCATCAACGACCGCCTTGTTGTTTTCCTTTCCTCACTAGTACCTGCCTTTGCCGCATTCTCTGGCATCGGTACAATTCTACACTAAGCACGGCACCAGCGCACAGGTGCTGCCCCCATTGTGCCCCTGTATGCTGTCTACCGTACGCAGCTCATTCGTAACGGCAGCGGCACAAGCGCAGCCTGAAAGGGCAGCACGGCCCACAAGGGCAGCCGTGGCAGACTGCCTGCCCCGGCCGGCCAGGAACAACGACTCCCATGCCAACTTATGGCAGCCCCTCTATCTGCTTGGGCGACTAGAAACCGGGCCACAGGCTGCTGCCCCTGCCCGTCAGCACATGGTAACAGCCCCCAAACGGGTCTCAACTCAACTCTCTCACAACACTTGATGCTCCACCCTAGTGTGTGCTTCACATGCAGCTTGCGTCCCACGAGTTAATAACACGCCGCAGACGTCAGGTCACGTAAGGTCCACAATGTCATCGTCCTCCTCATCGTCGTCCCCACCGGCCGCTGTAGTGGTCGCCCTGGCAGCCGCCAGTGCTGCCCCCGCCGCCGCCAGCCCTCCCCGCGCCGCCGGCCGCAGCGCCGCCGGCAGCGGCGAGTCATCGAGCGTCAGGTCAACTTGCATGGGCTCCGCCGCCGCCGCCGCCGTCGCCACCCTTGCCGCCGCTGGCGGCGGCGGCATACCATCCCCTGCAGCCCCTCCGCTGCCCTGACTGCCGCCCACACGGCCCGGCGCCACTCCCGCAGCTCCCGCCACCGCCACCGCCCCGTCGGAGGTGTTCCGCCTCTTGGCGGGCGACCCGCCGTCAGGCCCCAGTCCTGTCGCCCCGCCGCCGCCGCCGCCGCTGCTTCCCCCACCAGCACCAGCACCAACTGCTCCCCGACGTGCCACGCCCAACGAGCCGCCCGCCGCACCCGAAGCACCCCCGCCTTGCGATCCCGCCCCCGCCATCTGCTCCCCGTCCCGCTCAGCGTCACAGCCAGAAAACAGGCTCCGCCGGGCGCCCTCGTCCCTGTCCTCCTCGCCCTGTTCTCCCCTACCTCTCATTCCCCCACTACAGCCCCCATCGCAGTGCTGCGTCCTGCGCTTGGTCGCGGACTGCCCCGCCGCACCCCTTCCTGCCGCCGCAGCCCCTCCCGCCTTCACCCCCACCCCCGCCGCAGGGCTGTCCGTCAGATCCACAATCTCAACATCCGAGTCGCTCCCTGGCTGCTCACCCTGCCCCTGGCCCGCCCCTGCGCATACGCCTCCGCCCGCAGGTCCGGCACAACCACCAACCGCCTGCCGGGCGCCAGGCCCCGGACCCGTGGGTCGGCCATTCCGAAAGGGGTGCCCGGGCGCCGGCGGCGCGCCACCTGCTGCCGCCGCCGCCCGGCCCGGGCCCCGGCCCCGGCCCGCATGCACACCCACATCATCCCCACCGCTGCCGTAGCCTCCACCATCCCCATCGTCATCGTCACCTCCTGGCAGGTCAGCTCCGAAACCCAGGCCCTGCCACACGAACCCGGGCGCCGGATCCGGCGCCGCCCCGCCCTCGGAGCTGCGCCGCCGGATGCGCGCCGCCGCCGCCTCCCGGGCCGTCTCCCGCGCCGACCCACGGGTCTCCCTCCCGGCCCCCGCGCCTCTCCCCTGCTGCCCGTTGTTGCCCTGCGTGGCAAACTGCCATTCCTCCTCCTCCTCCAGCTCGTCCAAGTCGGGGCCCCTGCCGTCGTCGTCGTACATGCCGTACGAGCCCAGGGCGCCGCCCCTTGCACCGCCGCCGTACACGTTCCCCTGCTCCCTGTCGCACTCATCCTCCTCGTGGTTGTCGTCGACCGGGGCAGCTCCCCTCCCCTTGCTGCGTGGTGCACCTGCAGCCGCCCGCACCCCTGGACGGCCCGAGGGGCCAGTGGGGCTAGCGGCAGCGCCTGCACCAGCAGCACCAGCACCACCAGCAGGACCACCAGCAGCGGCGCCCTTTGTCCCCCCGGCAGCGGCGGCGGCACGTGTCCCCTGGCTCAGGAAGCGCATCATAATGTCGCTGCTGCCCCCTGACCGGGCGGTGTGCGTCGTGGTCGTGGTGGTGTTGAGGGTGATGCCGCTGACGGTTGCGGTGGCGGCGGCGCGCTGGCCAGTCCGGCGGCCGCCGGCGGCGCCGCTGGCGGGGCTGGCGGTGGCGGCGCCGCCAGGCGAGGCGGCGCTGCCGGAGCCCGTGGCGGCGGCCGCGGCCTTCTTGCCGCGGCCTCCTCGCTTGGGCTTCTCGAGCTTTGCCTGTTGAATTCGGGATTTGATGAAGATGGGCCATAGCAGCATGCACAAGCAGTGGTACATGTATCCATGAATGCATCTCGACACAACATAACAACAGGCGCGGCAGGCGGTGTATTCAGCCGCTCCCCATCCTGCGGTCGCGGGGCCGACGATATCGTGCACACGCCTACATTCACACGATTAGACGGTTGGACACACGACTAATACATATGCAGTCAAAGCGCTCACCCGCTGCTCGTCCTCTTTCTGCTGCAGTAGGTGCGGCCACAGCTCCTGCACCAGCCCCCGCCGCACGTGCCGCGCCTTGGCGTTCTTTGACAGCTGGGAGCGGTCAAACTCGGCGTCCTCCGCGTTGACCGAGTCAAGCCGGTCAAAGCTGCGACCAGCAGGACATGGACGCATACGGGTTGTTGTGCTATCCAAGCTACCGGTGCTGTGCTCTCTCCACGAGACGCCTGAACGTATAGGTTGCATCCTGCTACTATCACCCTACGCAACACACTCTAAGGAGCTCAACAAGAGGTGTCTACCCGTTCTTGTTGCCCCTCGGGATGCACACTCACTCCAGCAGGTAGGCCCAGTCCCCGCCGTCCTTGGCCGCCACCGCCTTGATGCGCCGCGGGCGGAACTCCACCACCTCGCTGGCAAACTCTGCAAGGCAACATATGAGAAGAGCAAGCACCGCAGTGACTTAACGAGGCTGCAACACGCACCACTACAGGCGCTTTCGAACATATGTATCCGGCAGGCGTGCTCACTGGGTGTCCGTTGGGACCATCGAATGCCCTTGCAACACGTCAGAAGGTTTAAGCCATGACGCCCGTTGCCCCACTCCCTTGCCCACCGTCTGGCTGGGGCCCCTGCCCCATGTCCCATTCCAGGCACTGGCTCTGCCCACGACAGGCGACACTTCTTTCTCCCTCCCAAGGCACACCCACCGTCCGGCTCTGGCCCTTGCCGCATGTCCCATTCCAGCAGCACCGGCCGCAGCTTGTTGCGCGCCTCGCCGTAGCTCCACACAACCTGCAGCGCACCGGGACAGCACACAGTAAGCAACTGACCCGGATAAGACATGGCACACCGGTCCCAATGCATGAGAGCACGGAAGTAACTCCGTAGCTCCACACCCCTGCGCCTTCAAAAGAAAGGCTCCCGTGCCACTCTGGTGTGCAACAGAGCAGGGCCTGGCCGTTGTGCGACGCACAACTAACCTGTGCCCCGCTCATGCTATAGTCGACCTTGACCGCGTCCGCGCTGAAGCGTGCAGTGCGGTGCAGCACGATCATAAGACACAGGAAAGACGTGAATCCCGACACCGCCGCCCTGCCCCCACCTTATCCGGGTCTGCGCTTGTGGCGCTCATGAGCGGTGGATGCGACAGGGTGCCGCACAGTTGCAGTTCATGTGACAACTGCGTTACCTGACATGCAGCCCTGCCCGCACCTTGTCCGGGTCTGCGCTTGTGGTGCTCATAAGGGGGTGCATCAGCTCGAAGATACCGCGCAGGTCGGGGCGCTCCGACCAACTGCGGGGGCCGCCACACGGCACGGAAGCATTCAGGAGGGCACAACAATCAGGTAGTTAATCAAGACCGTCGTGGTCGTGGTTACTGAACACCGTGCAAACCGTCCCTTGGCCTAAAAATCATGCCGTTGCTGTATCCGCCCCCAAAGAGCTCCTGCTCGAGCCGCATGTTGTCTTGAGCCTCAAGAAAGGCAAGCAGCGGATGCGATCCGCGACCGCGGGACACCCAACCTCGACTACTCAGGTTACCCACAGGTACCAGGGGGCTGCCAAGGCAACGCGCCGCACCTGAACTCCCCGATCTCTGCCTTTATGCTTCGCGCCTTGCGCCGGGCCGCGTCGGTCTCGGCGCGGAAGGCGGCCACGGCGGCCGCAAAGTCCTCCCGGAACCCTGGGGTCGACGCAGCCCTGCAGCGGTGAGGGTCATTAGGCAGCAATAGGCAGTCGGTCATAACACTGTAAAATCAAGTTTCATATCCGCCGTAAACGCGGCTGTGGGGGCACCCGTGCGGAGTGATATCGTGGCGTGCCTGCGGTCATCAGCACGGCTCATCGTAGCGGCAACATTATAGCCGATGCGCCGCCCGCTGTTGACATGTCTGTGCCATCTAGGTGCAGAGGCGCAGCAGGAGGCCGCCAGCGCCTGGTCGCTCACCTCCCAATGGCTCGCGCGAACTTGCGGGCCGGCTCCGACCTGCACCCGACAAAGCCGATGGGAGTGGGCAGGCGTGCGGGGGCAAGCGGTTACCAGGTGCGCAAGATGCTCCGAAAAGCGGAGTGGCTTAGGCGCCATGTGCCTCGCACCATGTGAGCCGTACTCATTCCACCCGGGCACCCTCCCGTTCCCAAACTGCTACTCGCCACCATTCACGCGTGGAAGGCGCATGTGCACCCAACCGAACCCCTGTTCCCTGCCTAGACTGCCACATGCCTTAACTTACGCGTGGAAGGCGCACTGGCAGGCGGCCCCTTCCGCCTTGGGCCGGCAGGCCCCGGGACCACAAATCTCGCACGGGCCGCGCCCATGCTTCTCGTGGCCTACACGTGTCATCATTGCAACAGGAAGGTTTTGTGAGGTCGGCAAGAACTCATCAATGAGCAACCCTCGGCTACGCACAAACTGTCGCAGCACCCGGCCCTGTTCCGAACGCAACCACAGCCACTCGACCTCTGCCATAGACCCAGTGCCCTCAACCATCTCACCGCATGTCTTGCAGCCGCTGCAGCTCTTAAGCGCCCCGACCCGTGGGTCTGCCACACCGTCACCACTTCTCACACTCGCCCCAACCCCACCGCCCTCAAAAATGCCTTCCTACTACGCTTTGCATCCGCCCTTTCCCCCTGCCTCGAGCTATCGTACGCATATCACTGCCTCAGTACCTGGCCCATGCACCCTATCCTCCAGACGACACCCCCAGCGACCCGCACAGTGCCCCTGCGCCCTCTCACCGCACGTCTTGCACCCGCTGCAGCTCTTGAGCGCGGCGACCCGTGGGTCGGGCCCCGCCGCCAGGTGGTGCTGCAGCTCGGCCAGCACGTGTGCGTCGGACTTCGTGGGAAAGGAGGCAGAGAAGAAGGGTAAGGGCAGGGTCGTATCGGACTTCGGGCAGGACTGGTGGCAGGGACCCAAAAGCACCTCAAGAGCACCTGCCATTTTTGGACAGATCCCAGTCCTAAGCAAGCGTCGGACTGGGGCAGGACGAGGGCCATACATGCGCAGACTCGAAGGTAGACCCCCTTGCGGTGACGCTTCGCAGTCCGCACACACAAAGCGTTTAGCAGGGACCGAAGACTGTGCCGGAAGGGTACACTGGGGCGTGAGCATAAAACAGCGGGGAAGGCTTCACCACGCTTCCCCCCTGCCCCCTCCCCCGTTCGCGAGCGCCTCCTCCACCGCGTGACGCCTCCATCAGCATCAGTTGCTAACACACAGCACAGTTAACTCACATGCTTCTCGCACCGGCCGCCCCTTCGCGGGCGCCTGCACCACCTCCATGGGGCCTCCAGTAGCACCAATGCTAGCACACACCACCGCTAAGACACACCCTGCTCGCACCTGCCGCCCCTTTGTGAGCGCCTGCACCACCTCCATGGCGCTCTTGACCCCCACGCCCTTGCCGCCATCCACAGCGTAGTCGCACCCGCACAGGCAGGCCACGGCCTGCGGGGAACAGGAAACTTAATTAAAATCCAGCAAAAGCCAAGGAGCAGCCTGCGTCGTTGCAGGAGGTGGGGAATGCCGCCATCCACCGCGTAGTCGCACCCGCACAGGCAGGCAACAGCCTGTGGGAGGGGGGAGGAGGGAACAGGTAGTAGAAATGTGGGGTTGCCGAGGGCATTTTGCTGGTAACAAGCACTCGGCGCCTGGTGCATTGGGGGAGTTCAGCGGTGGAAGGTAACGCTGGCGGCCACCCTAAAGAGGCTTTTAGGCAGAACGTCTGGGGACTTAGGGGAGGAGGAAACAGCCGCCATGTTCTGCGTAGTCGCATTCGCACATGTATGCCACGGCCTGGCAAAGCTCACCCGCATCCATCACGTGCGCCAAGACCCACTTCCACGCCCACGCGCACAACCGCCCTGTCATATTCGCACCAAAACCCCCACAGCCATGCAAACCCTGCCGTTCCACCTGCTGCCTTACCTCCGCTGCTGAGCAAATCATGTTCAGACCATATCCTACACCCCATCACTACTTCCCATCACTGAACATCGCCAAGCATTTAGCAGGTGTGCTTCCCGCGATACATCCATTGATAGAGCCGCCAAGCATCTGGATCCCTTGTAAGGTGTTCGCCAGTCATCAAGCCACACTTGAAGCTGCAACTTGTTTGTCCATGCACACGCAACAAACCTGCTCCCCTTCCCTGCAACACCCACCGGCAACGCCTGAGCCTGTTCGTATGCTCCACATATGGACACGCCACACGCCAGCTTCAACTGGACCTACCCACACCCCACAGACGTTCCCCCTAACCCCGCGCGCCAACCAACCCACCTGACATGCTTCCACCCCCGCCCGAGCCTAACTGCACGCCACATCTGACAAGCCAAGTGTGCGCTCAAACACGCACACGCACCTGCTCCCACCCCCAAACCCCCGTGCCAGTAACCCACCTGCAGCGCCTCCGCGCACCCCCCGCCGCCTGTGATGCCGAAGGCCCTCCGCGCCACGTCCTCGGCCCGCACGCTCTCCAGCAGGTTCTCCTTGCAGTTGTCCATCTGACGGCAAGCACATAATGCCACTGAGTAAGAATTTGCTGTCCAAGTGACCAACAGTGACTGAGCTTCCAATGAACAGGCACATTGTGCCGCAAGGGTAAGTGTGAGGGTGGAGTCATGCACCTTCACTACTACTATTGGCGAGGAACATGACTGACGTAAGCGCCGCGTGATGACTCATCATGGCGCATTGCAATCATGTGGCGGACGGCACACGCGGTGGCCCACCCGAGCAAGGCAAGCCTACACAGCTGATCAACATGGCTGCAACGGACACCCCATGCGCACGCCCAATCATCACCGAGAAGACGGCAGGTGGTAAGGTGCAGGTGGTAAGGATAGAAGTCTGCAAGGCAACCCACCATGAGCCTGCACTCCCGGTACACGGTCTTGGCCCCAAACAGCAGCGCATCCACGTCTGAGGTGACGGCGGCCGCCGCCAGCCCCTCTGCGTTGAGGGCGGCGCACATGGCCTCGGCTTCCCCAGGAGCCTCCACGTACGGCAAGCCCTGTCGTACGGTACGGCAAACAGACATAGCAGCTGGTAAATGAGGAGGAGCTGCCGGGGGCCTCCACGTACGGCAGGCGCTGTCGTACGGTACGGCAGACGGGTACACCTTCTGTGCCCCGGCCCTCCACGCAACACCGCTGCCCCACCTCCGCGCAATACCGCCCCACCAGGTCCAGAAGCTGCACCACCGTGCAGCCCAGAGCTCCTTTGCTGTTCCCATCCGCAACTGTGTACAAGTACCAACTAGCCCCGACCGATTCCCATGCAGCCGCCCGGCTAACCCACCATCAGGTCCAGCAGCTGCACCACCTTCCGGCCCAGCGCGTCGTGTTTGGAGCCACGCCGGTTGCCGCTCACAAAACCGCTGCCGCCGCGCGCCAGGCTCCTGCGCGGGTAGTAAGGGATGGGAACGGATGGAGCAGCAATAGATACTGAGGCGGTGTTTTAGCCTAACGAATATATTGAGGCGGGGAACGGGGGAAGGGGTGCATCCACGACGCCGCGCGCCCGTGCTCCTGTCGCAGCGGGAGGCACCGCGACACCACATACGCGCAGTGTCACACGCATGGATACGTGGTGGAGTAACCGGAGGACACACGGAGGCACACGGAAACCCACAAGCCCCGCCCGCTGGTCCTTTTTGCGATGCTGGCACCAGGGGCTCCCCTGTCTATTTGGCGCTGGCGGTGCTCGGATTGGGGCAAGAACCTATTGTTCGGGGTAATCGCCTCGCGGCCCGTGGCTCCCAGCCTCTTGAATGGGTTATGGGACGTTTGTGTTGACCCACTTTGAATATAATTCCTCCCCTTCGCACCAGCCCACCGTTCTTGGCTGAGCACCACCCGGTAAATGATGCACAACACATTGGTGTGCTGCAGTTGGCACTGGTTGGATCCACCTCTGCACCAGCCTGCCGTGCTTGCGTTGGCGGCACACCCTCAGACCTATGGCCCTGTCCAATGTGCATCAGCTGGTGATGGCCGGCCTCACCTCTGCACCAGCCTGCCGTGCTTTGCGTCCGGTGCCGCGCCCTCCAGCACGAACACGGGTGTGACGCCGTAGCGCAGCAGGTTGATGAGCTGGGGGCGGTAAGGAGCCCAGGAGGGCGGAAGGGGAGCATTACGTAAAGCGGCGGGAAGATTAGGATAGGGGCCGGGAGGGAGGGAGGCAGGTGGAGGCGTGACGCCGTAGCGCGGCAGGTTGATAGAGCTGGGGGAGCAGGATAGGGACGGAGGGAGGGAGGGAGGATGGCGACGGGTGGAGGAGGCGGGTGACCGGCGTGCGGCATGCAGCAGGTGGGTGAGCTCGGGGGGCAGGGATGGTAGGCGCAGGATGAGGCGAGGGGCCGCTGTGTGGCTGCTACAATTACGCAGGCGCCGCTCCCGGCGGTCCTGGGAGCTTGCACCAACGCACAACAATGCAAGGACAAGTAATCCAATCCACCCACCCACCCACCCTGTACGTAAAGATGAGCAGGACGCGAGCATACTCATTGTGGATGGCCTCCTCAAGCTTTGTTTGGGAGCTGGCCTGGAATATCCATACGGACGTGTCGATGGCCAGCACTTTGCCCTGCACCTCGTGCACGATGGCCGCGTTGTCGTCCGTCTGCTGCCCCGTGCGGAGGTCGCGCCTCAAGCCCCCTTTCCACGAGCGCCACACTTGGTCATATTGCTGCAGCTCGCTCCACAGGTTGTAGACGCCCATGGCTTTTGGTAGCCTGGCGCAGCAACAGCCCTCGCCCCACCCACGGCACCTTGGCACCCCGGCCTTTACGGCACCACCGCGAACCTAATCACTTGTTGCTGCGTGAGCTGTTAAGTAGTTGTTGTCATGTAGGGAAACTTATGCTGTCTGTAAGCGCTGTAATTGGATGCGCCAGGTTTGAAGTTGAGCCCAGTGTTGAGCTTACAGGAATAGGCTCAAGGCATCAAGTAGGGCGTGTAAAAGTACGCAATGTCATTGCAAGCGATCAAGGCTGTTGGCGCCCTGCTGACAAGCTGCAGCGTTATGGCGCCCGGACGTGATACCACACAATTTTGATGCGGGGTAAGCAATAATAAAATAGAATTAGATGGCATCACAAAGGCGTGGCTTTTGACTCGTCCAACGTGAACGCAGGAATGCACAGCATGCGCAGCATCAGCCGCGGGCAGAGGAGCTGGACGCGCTACTTTGCGAAGGCGCGGGCGGCAGAACGGAGGGCAGCGAGGGTGTGGCTTACATAATATTGGTGCAGGTGGCGCGGTCCGCAGGGACGACACTTGCTATGGCCAGGCAGACGGGAAGACTTAGGGGCCCGACGCCCTGCTGGCGCGCAGTGGAGCGGCCTTGGGTACGATAGCACATAGCAGCACAGGTTGGCGTGCAACACGAAATCGCAAGCACACTTCCTGGTGCAAGAAGGTCTTGCTGGAGCGTGCAGCTGCAGCTCTGAGGGTGGCCGGGCGCGGCCTCACGACGGCCAAGGGGCCCAAGGTGTAACTGACACGTGTCGGGCTGTCAGCTACATGCTCCAGCGTTCAAGCCCCCGCAAGAAAGGAAAGGCTCATGGAAGGCTGAGCATAGCAAAACGGAGTGCTGCTCTCTTTCCCTGTCTACGAGGAAGCATGGATGCGTTATACGCTCCGACATGGCGACGGGCGTGATGACTGGGGAGGTGGTGCTGGGGAGGTGGTGCAGGGGAGGCCTTCTTACTTTCTTGCAGAAAGTGTCTCCTTTCTGGCCAAGCTCCCAGCTTGCTGTTTATCGCATCCACAAAGAAAGAATGGTACCTTCACATCAGTAGCAAGAGTGCAAGACGCGACCTCGAGTCAACATCGAGGTCCAACATGGCGCGACCCAACCCAGACTGCCCATCATATTTCATTAAGCAGCTGAGTTTGGGGGATACCAGAATTGGCCATGGGTCGACTGGAAAGAGCAGAGGGAGAGGTGGCCTTCCGGCGTTGAGAACCCGGGGCGCGCTGAGCTACTACGTTCCACAAGACTTATTTTCTCTCCTTCCGGATGGTAAGAAGTGCTTTGAGTTACGACTACTATACGGCCAAGCCATCCCTTGATCAAAACCCTGATCAACGTCAGTCTCCACCTGCACACCCCCAGTCCGACTTGCGACCACACGCCTGGGCATTACCCTGCGGGGCATACGCCGAGTCCGCGAGGCGCTCATTCGGACCTACGGCACCAGCCGCTTTGAGCAGATGAGCACTGCCGACGTCAACTTCCAGTGGGTTCGGCCGCTGACGTTCGCCTCCCGCTGCCGGCTGGTTGAGCTGCGGGAGGTGGTGCCCGCGGAGGATGTGGGTCCGCCCATGTACTTCATATCGCACGCATGTGGGTTACACGTAATGTATAATATGGCTGTCTACGTCCAATGACGCATAGTAGGTGACAAATAGAGGGACAGGTTAGAGCAGACGGGCTTCCCTGGGCTAGCGGCGTGCTATTTCCTGCAGTCTGGCACACACGCTGGCAGGTGCATGCAAGGGCCCCAGCATGTCCAACAAGCGCTCTGACCATGTGCCATGACAATGTAAGTACGGTACTCGCTTGCACGCAGGGAGTAACCGGGTTGCCCAGCTGTTCAGCCATGTGGAGACCTTCTTGGCCGCTGCGGACGATGACACGTGTGTGTGGTAGGTGTGGAGCAAGTTGCTCCGAGCAACAGATGCGTCCGCGCACAGTAACGCGTAAAATTCACTAGTTCATTCCGAGGCAGATGCAGGCCGCCACGTGCTATCCCAAGCAGGCACGTGATCTCGTTGCAGGTGCCGTACGGCGTATGGGTGACAGTGGAGCTGCCCTCATGGCAAGGGCTCGTTGCTCAGCCCGCCTGGGGTACCTACCAGCATGGCGCACACCTGCTTTCGCAACGATGCGGGGCAAGGTCAGCCATCAGCAACTAGCGGCTAAGTGTTCGAAAGCGCTCAAGCACCGGTCCCTGCCGTCGCTGATTCACCACCTGTCCGCACCTGCAGGATCGACATCCTGTCCGTCAACCAGCACGCCGACACGCCCTACCACCGGGC
>VFQN01006310.1_pt1 | contig 13644 bp, 10 predicted proteins | sample 3512371 | NCBI WGS metagenome assembly VFQN01 (sample SAMN10412370, study PRJNA504923) | tailings metagenome | isolation source: Replicate 2 from Balatoc abandoned mine | place: Philippines: Itogon, Benguet | collected 2017-08-28
GTGAACGGAGCGACGAATGGGCGAGAGCGATCTGGACGTGCTCGGGCCGGTCGATTACCTGGTGGTCGAGTTCCCGGCCGGGCAGGCGAACTTCACCGGCGAGGTGGCGGCCGAGCTGCGCTCCCTGGTGGACCGCGAGCTGGTGCGCGTGCTCGACCTGCTGATCCTGCAGAAGGACGAGCAGGGGGAGGTCGAGGTGGTCGAGCTCCATGAGGTCGACGAGAGCCTGGTCGGCGACCTGCGCGAGCTCGAGGCCGACCTGGCGCTGCTGCTGGCCGAGCAGGACGTGGCCGACCTCGGCGTCGCCCTCGAGCCCGGCAGCGTCGCGGCGGTGCTGGTCTACGAGAACCGCTGGGCGGGGCCCTTCGGCTCGGCCGTGCGGCGCGCCGGCGGGCAGCTGGTGGCCAACGGCCGCATCCCCACCCAGGCGCTACTGGCGGCCATCGGGGCGGACGACGACGAGATGGAGGCCTGAGATGCCACTGAGACCAGGACGCGTCGGCCGGCCCGGCGTGGTGGGGGCGCCCGTGCGGCGCACCGCCGGGGTCGTCGCCACGGCGGCGGTGGTCAAGCACGGTCACGACCGACGCGCCGACCGCCGCGACGATCGTCGCGATCGGCGGCGCTGACGAGGCTGTGACCCCGGTGGCCGGCCGGCCCGCTCCACCGGCGGGCCCGCGGCCGCCGGGGGGATTCCACCTCCTGGCGAAGCCCACGGGCGCCCAGTGCAACCTGGACTGCGCCTACTGCTTCTTCCTGTCGAAGGAGATGCTCTACCCGGACAGCCGCTTCCGGATGAGCGACGACACGCTCGACTCCTACCTGCGCCAGCTGATCGAGTCGCACGCCGCGAGCCCCGAGGTGACGATCGCCTGGCAGGGCGGCGAGCCCACCCTGATGGGCCTCGACTTCTTCCGGCGCTCGATCGAGATCGCGGCGCGGTACCTGGAGCCGGGGCAGCGGGCCGTGCACACATTGCAGACCAACGCCACCCTGATCGACGCCGATTGGGCGGCGTTCCTCGCCGAGCACGGGTTCCTGGTCGGGGTGTCGATCGACGGCCCCGAGGAGGTGCACGACGCCCACCGGGTGACGAGAGGTGGCCGGGGGACCTTCCACCAGGTGATGGCGGGGCTCGGCCACCTCCGTGACGCCGGCGTGGAGTGGAACGCCCTCACCACGATCCACGCCGCCAACGAGGCCCGCGGTCGCGAGGTCTACCGCTTCCTGCGCGACGAGTGCGGCGCGCGGTACATGCAGTTCATCCCGATCATCGAGCGCGTGGCCGAGAGCGCCGCCGACGGCGAGGTGCCGTGGTCGTCGTGGCGCGATCGGCCGCTCTACGTGCAGAGCGGCGAGTCGGTGACCGGCCGCTCGGTGAGCGCGGAGGGCTACGGCCGGTTCCTCATCGAGGTCTTCGAGGAGTGGGTGCGGCGCGACGTCGGCGAGGTGTTCGTGCAGATGTTCGACGTGGCGCTCGCCAACTGGGTGGGCGAGCCGCCCGGGCTCTGCATCCACTCCGAGACCTGCGGCCGGGCGCTCGCCCTGGAGCACACCGGCGACCTCTACAGCTGCGACCACTTCGTCGAGCCCGGCCATCTGCTCGGCAACATCGCCGACCGGCACATGCTGGAGCTCGTCGACTCGCCCGCGCAGCGGCGGTTCGGGCTCGACAAGCGCGACACCCTGCCCGAGTACTGCCGGCGGTGCGAGGTCCGGTTCGCCTGCCATGGCGGATGCCCGAAGGACCGCTTCATCCGCTCTCCGGACGGCGAGGCCGGGCTCAACTATCTCTGCGCCGGATACAAGGCCTTCTTCCACCACGTCGATGCGCCGATGCGCGAGATGGCGGCCCTGCTCGGCCGGGGGCGGGCCCCGTCCGAGATGGTGGGGCTGTCCCGCAGGCGCGATGCCGCGCGCGGTCGCAACGAGCCCTGCCCGTGCGGGAGCGGGCGCAAGTGGAAGCGGTGCCACGGCGTCGATCCGCGGCAGCCGGCGTGAACGAGCGTCACGTCACGCTGCTGGTGTCGCCGATCTCCAGTGCGCACTTCGCGGCGCCTGCATCGAGCGACGACTTCGAGGCCGCCGAGGATGTCGTCCCGAGGGCCTCATCCTCGCTGCGACCTGGACGATCCTCCTGAGCGTCGTCGCGCACCGCCTCAGCGCCGCCGTCCTCGCCCGACGCTACGGGGCGGCGATCCGGTGCCTCGGGCCCGGGCTGCCGGAGGTGGAGGGCCCGGAGCCGGCCGGGCGGCGCCGCGTTCGCGGCCAGGGCCCCGACGACATCCCCGCCCCGGCTGCGTGATGGGCGACGCCTCCCCGGCGCGGAGGAGCCTGCGTCGGGATGCCGTCGCGGGTGTGCCGGGGGCGATCGCCAGCGTCCCCGACGGCATGGCATCGGCGGCGCTCGTCGGCATCAACCCCGTCTACGGCCTGTACGCCAGCATCGCGGGGCCCATCGCCGGCGGGCTGACCGCCTCGACGCGCCGCATGGTCATCACGACCACGACGGCCGCTGCCCTGGCCGCGGCCTCGGCGGTCCAGGGTTTCGACGGAGACCGACGCGCCGAAGCGGTGTTCCTCCTGACCGTGATCGCCGGTCTGATGATGGTGGCGGCGGCGCTGCTGCGGCTCGGGCGCTACGTCCGCTTCGTCTCGGTGTCCGTGCTCACCGGCTTCCTGACCGGCGTCGCCGTCAACATCATCTGCGGTCAGCTGGCCGATCTGCTCGGGACGTCGGCGTCGGGAGCGTTCCCCCTCGCCAAGGCATGGGACGTCATCACCGATCCGGGATCGATCAGCTGGGCGTCCGCTGCCGTCGGGCTCGGCGCCCTCGCCATCCTCTTCGGCCTCGCGCGGACCCGCCTCGCGAATTACTCCGCGATCGTCGCCCTCCTGATCCCGACCCTCCTGGCGCTCGGCTCGGACGAGGTCGCGCAGGTCGACGACGCCGGGCCGATCCCCACCGGCATCCCCCTTCCCCACCTTCCCGACCTCGGGCTGCTCGGCAGCCCGGCCATCTGGGCGGGCGCGGCAGCCGTCGCCGTCATCGTCCTGGTCCAGGGCGCGGGGGTCGCAGAAGTGGCCCCCAATCCGGATGGCACCGCGTCCGATGCGAACCGCGACTTCCTGGCGCAGGGGTTCGGCAACCTCGCCTCGGGCCTGATCCGCGGCCAGCCCGTGGGCGGATCGGTCGGGCAGACGGCGCTGAACATCGCGGCGGGGGCACGGAGCCGCTGGGCGGCGATCCTGTCCGGGCTGTGGATGCTCGTGATCGTGGCGCTGTTCTCCGGCCAGGTCGGATCCATCGCCGTGCCGACTCTCGCCGCCATCCTCGTGTTCGCGGCGGTGAGCTCCCTCCGGACGGGAAGGATCGACACGGTGCTGCGCACCGACATCGTCTCGCGCGTCGCCTTCCTCACGACGCTCGGCGCCACACTGGTGCTCCCCGTGGCACAGGCCGTGGGGATCGGCGTCACCCTCTCGCTGCTCCTCCAGCTCAACCGCGAGGCGACGGACCTTCGCATCGCGCGACTCGAGCCGACGCCCGACGGTCGTCTGGTGGAGTCCGAGGCGCCGGGTGTGGCGCCGGGCGGCGAGGTCACGGTGCTCGACGTGTACGGGAGCCTCCAGTTCGCCGGCGCGCGAACGCTCCAGGCCCGGCTGCCCGACCCGGCCGGCTCACGACGGCCGGCGGTGGTGCTCCGCCTGCGTGGCCGGGCGACCCTCGGCGCCACCGCGCTCGTCGTGATCGCCGACTACGCCGAGCGCCTGGGCGCGGCCGGCGGGCGACTCTTCCTCAGCGGAGTGGGCCCGGAGCTCGTGGAGCACCTGCACAGGACGCACCGGGTGGACGTGGCGGAGTCGGTCACGGTGCTGCCCGAGAGCCCCGCGGTCGGGGGGTCGACGCTCGCCGCGTACCGAGCCGCGGAGGAGTGGCTCCGGACCACCGCGGCGGTGGAGCGGTGAGCGCCCGGCGCCAGGTCGAGGTCGCGGAGGTGGCCCGCGCCCTCAGGACACCGCGCTCCGCCGCCCTCGCGGGGATCGTCTTCGCGATCCTCCTCACGGTCGCCCTCGTCATCGTCCGGACGGCCGTCCCCGCGGACCCGCAGGACGCGGGGCTGTGGCTCTCGGACAGCTCGCGGCGGGACGCGGTCCTCCTCGCGCTGGGCCTCGTGCCGTTCGCGGGCATCGCGTTCCTCTGGTTCGTCGGCGTGGTCCGAGACCGGGTGGGCGACCTGGAGGACCGGTTCTTCGGGACGGTCTTCCTGGGCTCCGCCCTGCTGTTCGTCGGAATGCTCTTCGTGGCGGCGGCCATCGCGGCCGGCCTCGTCGCGAGCGCCGGCGCCGGCGCCGGCGGAGACATCATCCCCGGGGCCTGGGAGGTCGGGCGTCGCGCCACCTACGAGCTCATGAGCGTCTACGCGATGCGCATGGCTGCGGTGTTCACGCTTGCCACATCGACGATCCTCCTCCGCACGGGCCTCGGCCCGCGGTGGCTCGTCAGCTCCGGTTTCGCCGTCGCGGTCCTGCTCCTGGTGACGGTCGGCCTCTTCGCCTGGGTCGAGCTCCTCTTCCCTGCGTGGGTGCTGGTACTCAGCGTGTACGTGCTCGTCACGGAGTTCCGCAGGGCCCGCGCGTAGCGCCGGGCGCTTCGGCCTCGGCCGCCCGCCTGCGGCGCTCGATGAGGTGGACGCCGCCGGTCAGCATCGTCGTGACCACACCTGAGAGGACGATCGAACCGACGGGGACGTCGGCCGGCGCCGTGGCCGACCCAGCAGGCCAGCAGGCACGTGCAGGCCGCCCGAGCGCGCGACGAGATCCTCGATGGCGGGTCCGCGGCCTCCTCGGCCCCGCGATTCGCCGCCCGATCACGGGGGCGCGCACCTCCGCCGGCACGAGCCTGCGGCGCGGGAATCTACGGAACCCACTCGCGGTCGTGCCCGATGCGGCCCCGAGCGGGTGGGGGTGAATCTGACGGCGGCGGGCCTGACGTCCTTGCGCGCCTGTGGTCCGAGCACCTGCGTCGACACCGATCGGAGAGCATCAGATGCCCATCGTCGAGTACGAGCCGGGAGCGGCGTTCCCCGGCGTGATCGGCAGGACCGCCGAGGAGTCGAGCCCCGCGTGGCCGGCGCCGGTGCGCGCACGGGAGGGCGCTCCCAACGTCGTCATGATCGTGCTGGACGACACGGGCTTCGGTCAGCTCGGCTGCTATGGCAGCCCGATCGCCACCCCGAACCTGGATCGCATCGCCGAGAACGGGCTCCGCTACAACAACATGCACACCACGGCGCTGTGCTCGCCCAGCCGCTCGTGCATCGTCACCGGACGCAACCATCACTCCAACGGGCTCGCCTGCATCACGGAGTTCGCGACCGGCTACCCCGGCTACAACGGCGTCATCCCGTTCGAGAACGGGACGCTCTCCGAGATGCTGCTGGAGCACGGCTACAGCACCTTCATGGTCGGCAAGTGGCACCTGACGCCGAGCAATCAGGAGACGGCTGCCGGCCCCTACGACCGCTGGCCGCTCGGCCGGGGCTTCCAGCGCTTCTACGGCTTCCTCGGTGGCGACACGAGCCAGTGGCATCCGGAGCTCGTGTACGACAACCACCAGGTCGAGCCGCCGAAGAGGCCGGAGGAGGGCTATCACCTGAGCGAGGACCTCGTCGACAAGGCCGTCTCGTTCATCGCCGACAGCAAGCAGGCCGACCCGCAGAAGCCCTTCTACCTGCACCTGTGCTTCGGCGCGACCCATGCTCCGCACCACGTCGGCAAGGAGTGGGCGGACAGGTACGAGGGCGCGTTCGACGACGGCTGGGACGCCTACCGGGAGAAGACCTTCGCCCGTCAGAAGGAGCTCGGGATCGTGCCCGCCGACGCGGAGCTGTCGCGCCATGACCCCGACGTCCCCGACTGGGACGCGCTGCCGGCCCCGGCACGGCGGCTGTACAGCCGCATGATGGAGGTCTTCGCCGGCTTCCTCGAGCACACCGACCACCAGATCGGCCGCCTGCTCGAGTTCCTGTCGACCCAGGGCGAGCTCGACAACACCCTGATCATGGTGGTCTCGGACAACGGCGCCTCGGCGGAGGGCGGCCCGACCGGGACCACCAACGAGGCCCAGTTCTTCAACAACGCGCAGGAACCCGTCGAGGAGAGCCTCGCGCACATCGACGAGATCGGCGGGCCCAAGCACTTCAACCACTACCCGTGGGGCTGGACGTTCGCCGGCAACACCCCGTTCCGCCGCTGGAAGCGCGAGACCTACCGCGGCGGCGCCAGCGACCCCTTCATCGTCTCCTGGCCGAAGGGGATCACGAGCAGGGGAGAGGTGCGAGCGCAGTACGCGCACATCATCGACATGGTGCCGACCGTGCTCGACCTGCTCGGGCTGGAACCGCCGGCCGCGATCCGGGGCGTCACCCAGTCGCCTCTGCACGGTGTCAGCTTCGCCCACACGCTCGACGATCCCGAGGCGGAGACCCGCCACCACACCCAGTACTTCGAGATGATGGGCCACCGGGCGATCTACCACGACGGCTGGCGGGCCGTCTGCCCCTGGCCCGGACCGTCGTTCACGGAGGCCGGCACCGGGTTCGGGGATCCGATCTCGGCGGAGGCGCTCTCCACCCTCGACGCGACGGGATGGGAGCTGTACCACGTCGCCGAGGACTTCGCGGAGACCAACGACGTGGCCGCGGAGAACCGCGCACGGCTGATCGCGATGATCGCCACCTGGTACGTCGAGGCCGGCAAGTACGACGTGATGCCGATCGACGCCAGCGGCCTCGCCCGCCTGATAGCCGAGAAGCCCCTGATCGCACTGCCGCGCGACCGCTACACGTACGTGCCGAACACCCAGTCGGTCCCGAACTTCGCGGCACCCAGGGTGCTGAACCGGCCTCACAGCATCACCGCCGACGTGGAGATCCCCGAGCGGGGCGCCGAGGGCGTGCTGCTCAGCCAGGGCACCGCCGCGGGCGGCTACTCCTTCTACGTCAAGGACGGCAGGCTGCGTTACGTCCACAACTACGTCGGCCGGCAGCTCCTCGCGGTCGAATCCGGCGACGCCGTCCCGGCCGGACGGCACGAGCTCCGCTTCGAGTTCGAGCCCACCGGTCCGGCCGACCTCAGCCAGGGCAAGGGGGCGCCCGGACGGCTCCAGCTCTACGTCGACGGCACCCTGGTCGGCAACGCCGACGCCCCCGTCACGACGCCCTTCATGTTCAACCCCGGCGCGCTGACCTGCGGGGCCAACCCCGGCTCCCCCGTCACCCCCGACTACGAGGGCCCCTTCGCCTTCACCGGCACGCTCCACAGCGTCACGCTCGACGTCAGCGGCGAGCTGATCCGCGACCCGGAGGCCGAGCTGCGCATGCACCTGGCCCGGCAATAGCGGGTCGGCCTACGCGGCATCCGTCGCCCGGCCGGCCACCGACGGCCGGCCGGGCGCGCGGACGCGGATCCCGATCGACGACGCCCCCGACGCGGCCTGCGCCGCGAAAGCGCCGCACGTGGGGCGACGAGGACTCCAGCGCCCCGCCCGGGTCACCAGTGGGCCGGCGTGATCGGCCGACCCTTACGGGCGAAAGGCCCTTCGTCGCCCCGCGCAGCGCGGATCAGCGTTCGTCGCGCCTCGCGCTCTCGAGTATCTCCTCTGCCGTGGGGTAGCCCACGCCCCGTCGGTCGAGGACGTCCTCGATGTCCGCCGCCAGCCCGAAACTCGCCCCCGCCGCCTCCCCGCCGTGGGGGCCGCTCTCGGCCAGCACGCGACGCCGGTGCTCCTCGAGCAGCCGCTCGTCCGACACGCGCTCCAGGTCCGTTTCCTCGGTGATCCTGCGCCGGAAGATCCCCACGGGGGGAGACTACCGTCCCCGCCGCTCGTGAACCGCGATCTGCCGGGGTCCACCATGAAGCCGACGAGCGGATTCGAACCGCTGACCCCTTCATTACGAGGGCTACCGGACGATCTCGGCGGAGTCCGGTGGAACTGAGGTTTACCTGGAAATCCGCAGATCGCTGCCCAGCGAATGTCCAGGCTTCTCGGCCGACCTCGGCTCGTCTTGTTGACTGGTTGTTGACCCAATCCGAAGGGCGTCGGGCATGGGTCACCTGATCGGAGCACCTACCCTAAGCCGACCGCCCGGGGGCGCCCCCCTCCTTCTCGAGGCGGCTGCTGCATCCGTCTCGAGCGGTTCCGTGCGCCTCGTGGAATGAGAGTCGCGTCGGCCACCGCGCCTGAGCGGGGCAAGCCAGCCTAGTTGAGCTCTTGGCCTACGGCAGGCGCAGGATGGGTCAGCCCCGCCTCTACGGCTGCTGTCAGCCGCTCCGCAAAGCGGCGGTGCTCGCCGCGGGCGCTGAATCCGCGAACCTCCACGTCAACGCCGAGGACCTGGTAGCCGGGCTTGACCGTCGCGAGGTCGAAGATGGCGGCCGCCCCGCAGACGCGAGCGTGTCCGGTCAGGACGTTGCGTGGGTAGAGCAGGACGATGCGCTGCGCATCGCAGGCGGTCATGAAGGCGGCAGCCTCCATGAGGTCAGCCTGGGTGATGCGCAGGTTGGTCTTGTCAATGCGCGTCTTGTACTTGGCGTCCACGAGTCGCGGCGCTCCGGAGCTCTGTGGGATGGAGACGTCCGGCTTGACCTTGATGAGGTCGCCGGTACTGCGCCAGCCCCAGTCGAACTCGACTTGCGCCTTCACGTTGCCGTGACCGAGCTCGTGGCGCAGGGCGAGGAACGTCAGGCGCTCCCACGCTTCCCAGGTGCGCACAACGAACCCAGGCGCCTCGTAGCGGTCAGCGTGCAGCGTTAGGTCCGCACCCGAGACAATGCGCTCCGACAGCTCTACCAGGCCCGCCCACGGCTGATGCCGTGCCGGCACGGGCCGAATCTTCTTCGGTGGCGCCGGCTGGCCGCCGAGCGTTCTCCGGACGCGCACGAGCTGGTTGCGGACGCTGCTGTCGAGTACGTCGGCGATTAGCACATCGGCGGCGGCCGCCATGAGGGCGTTGTACGGGTTCCGGCGGTCGAGCGCGACGGCGCGCTGCGGCAGTCCGTCGGCGCTGCGCTCATAGACCTCGTCGGTGTCGAGGTCACCGTCGAGACTGAAGTCGCGCCATCGTTGATGCTGGTAGAGCCGCAGCGGCTTGCGGTTGTGGCGCGAGAACTCGTCTACGAATGCGCGGCCGATGATGCTGGCGAGATCGCCGGTGTGTCCGACCTGTGACCTGACGCTCTGGGCACTCAGCTGACCCCGCTGCGTGTAGTTGGAAATTGCGAGCAGATCCTCCCGCCATCCGTCGTGCTGGTCGCCGAGGAACTTCGGGGCCACGTCGAGTTCGGCGCCGGGCGCGAGCCGGAGGACGCCAGCAACGTCGACAACCTTCACGATGTCTCCATCGACGAGGATGGGGCCGCTGTCGCTATCGGTGAGCTTGAAGTTGCGGCGCAGCCGAGCTGAGGCACGGGTGAGTGTGGCGGTGACCTCGTTGGCGGTCATGCCCGCCGCCAGCAGGCCCGGGACCACGTTGGTCGAGGCGAGGTATTCCGTGACCTGGAGCCGGATGCGTGACTGTCGCCCAGGCACCCCCGCTCATCCGGCGGTGGCGATGACGCGCAGCAGCTTGTAGAGGTCCGAGTCGTCCCGCTGGAGCTGAACTTGGTCGATGTCGGCGAAGACAGTCGAGACGAGCTGGTAGGGATGCTCTTTGCCGCCCTCCTGAACCCAGTAGGCGTCGGCGACATGGTCGGGCTTTCCGTAGAAGACCTCGCCGACGTGCTGGTCCACACGCGCCCAACCGCGTCGGATGTAGTCGAGCGCCTCGTCAACGGTGGATGTCGGCACCGTCTCGTTGGGGTTCATCAGCGCTCCATGGCCGAGCTGGAAGTCCGGGGACGCGCCAACCGACAGCTTGGCGTTCACCTGCTTCCATGCCCGGACGGCGGCGCGGTAGAGGTCGGCGGGCGATGACGGCGTCTCCGGCAGGTCTCCGGCGAGGCCGCGCAGGTCGAAGTGGTCAAGCAGCACCTGCTCGTCGGGCCCGAGTTCGAACGGGATGAACCGACGCAGGAAAGCCGTGTCGATGGCCTCTACGGATGTGTCCGCGTTGTTTTGGGCGCATACGAGGTAGAAATGCGGCGAGAGCCAGTAGTCGACGTAAGCGCCGGTGTCGTCTGGGAGCTCGAACGTCGCGGTCGTCGCGGTCGGCCTGTTGTCGTCGCCGGCCCGCTTGTCCGCCTCGATGGCAACGATGGACGGTCCGAAGACGTTGACAGCCGGCCCACGGTTGAGCTCGTCGACCGTGACGAGCGACGCGCCGTCCGTCGTCCTGGCATGCTCGTTGGCTCGGTACAAGGCGCCTGTAGAGATCCGGTAGTCCGGCCCGCCGACGTTGGGTTCAAGCGCTCGCCAGTACTCCCGGTAACGGCTGTTTTGATTCATGACCAGGCTCCATGTCCTGCGCCGCGAGCGGTCGGCACTCGGCAGCGTGTAACCCTCCACGGGGCCTTGCGAGATGGCGGCGGGCTGCTCGGGCGTCGAGACTGCGCCGCCGGCCGTGTTGGTGAAGAGCTGGCGAACCTCGGTGAGCAGTCGCGTCTTGCCCGAGGCCGGCACGCCCTTGATGAGAACGCACTTGTTCGAGGCAAGGGCTCGCAGCAGGCGTGCGGCTTCGGGTGAGGGCGGGATCATCAGGCGATGTAATGCAGGCCGGTCTGGGCGTTCACCCAGCCGCGGATATTGTCGGATCGAGGACGCTCAGCGACGGCCTTGAGGATGGGGTTCGCGACAGAAGGAGCCCAGCCGGGAGCCCGCAGATCGGGCACTGTGACCACCTTCGCCCACACCTCCTTGCCGTCCTGCCAGAGCAGGAAGAAGGGGTCAAGGGCCGCTACCGGCAGGTTCGCTCCCGCGAAGGGGTCTAGAGCCGAAATGCGCGCTAGGCGGCCCTCGGAAGGGCGTGCGTTCGTGGGGGGCCAGAACTCGACTTTCACAGGGCCGCGTCGCTCGTCGTCCCACCAGAAGACCGGCGCCGAGTAGATGACCCGCTTGTCGTCAGGGTCATCCGGCCTCGCCGGCGTCGCGTTCGGGAACATCTGCTGGACGACGGGCTCGAACTTCTTCCAGGGGCTGAAACGCAGATCGCGTGCGCCACCACCCGTGGGGTTGTCGTTGGACTCGTTCAGCGCCTTCCGGCGGTCGCCTTCGACGCAGCGCTTGAAGAGGACCCATGAGACGCTCGACATGGGCGGCAAGCTACCGAAGCGCTCAGGCGATTGTTCGCGTCTTCGCCCTCGCCAGCTCGGCGGGGATGTACGCCGTCGCGCCGAGAAGCAGCGCGTCAGCAAGGCGCTTGGCTGACCGGCCGTCATCCCCGTTCAAACGCGCCAGCCGGTCGAGCACCAGGTCGCGGGTGACGGTGGAGCGCTTGTCGCCGGGTAGCGGCAGCTGGCCACGATCGAGGAGCGGGAAGTCCTGCATGACGAGAGCGGCGTCGGCGACTCCGAGGCCGTATGCGCGGAACACCAAGGCGTCCATCTCGGCGCGCCACTCGGCGAGCTGGCGCGGGCCCCCAGTGGATGCGTCGCGGTAGCCGGCATCGACGAGGCGGGCGAGCTCGATGAGCCGGCGGCCGTCCTTCGAGTCCACTTCGACGTCCGGGAACGGGACGTTGCGCAGAAGAAAGAAGTTCACCGTTGTGGTCACCAGGCGGCGGAGCAGCCAGTCGAAGGCGAACGAGTTCGCGATCGCCAGCCAGAGGTCTGCCGCGTCGGCCGGTGAGGGATGCCTCGCGAAGGTGATGGTGGGGACCTTGTTGCCGCAGACCGCGCCGGCCGGTACACGGGCGGCGAGCATGGCCCGCTCGTTCGTTTGCCCGGTGATGTCGCAGAAGCCGACGCGGTCGGTCATGGCGCGGGCGCGCAGGCTCTCGGTGAGCCGAGAGGCATCCATCCAGAACTGGGGCGCCATCTCGGCGTTGCCGAGGGGAGCGACTGACCAGGCGGCGCTGCGGCCGGACCCCGAGACGTACGACTTGTGGGTGCTGCGGAACTGGTGGATCATCCGGCCCTCGACGACGGGTAGCGCGTTGTCCTGCCGCTCTCGAGAGAGGTCCCGGCGATCGTTGGTCATGTCCACTTCGCGGACAATGTCCAGAGGCCAGCGATCTCTGAGCTCACCAAGACGGGCACCGGCGGCCGCCATCCGGCGGTACAGGTCCCACTCAATGTCTGAGCGGACCTCCGGGACGGTAAGGTCGGGCCGCAGACGCTTGAGATCGGCCCGCTCGATGCTCGCCGAACCGGCGACGGCGACCTCCTCCGCGTCGGGCGTGGCGTGCTCGATCACGAGGGTGGTCCGTTGCGCCTGCGCCCTGTCCAGGGTCGCCTGGACGGCGAGGAATTTGAAGCGGGTGTCGATGGCGAAGAACCGGGCCTTATTGTCCAGAACCGTCATCCGCAGGTTGCGGGCGTGATCGAGCAGGTACGTCCGTAGTGCCTCGGTTCCCTGGGAGCGGATGAGACCGGCGGGCACAAGAATGCCGACGTGGCCGTCGTCGGCGGCGAGGTTCAGCGAGAGGCCGAGGAACAGCCTGAACAGGTCTTGCTCGCCGCCGCCGTCGAGGCCGTAGAGGCCGGCAAGCTCGGTCACGTAGACCGACATGCGGTTACGGGCTTCCTCGAGTGCCGCGGCGTCGAGCTGGTCGTACTCGGTGCCGTAGTCGCGCTCGACCCCCTGCGAGATAAGGAGCTCGTGACGGGTGACCTTCAGTTTTTCCCATGGCGGGTTGCCGATGACGTTCTGAAACCCACGCGGGGCCACGTCGGCCCAGGCAGCCGGCCCGGCCTTAAGGCTGTCGAGCACCCGCAAGCGCGGTGTAAGCGTCCCGATGGCATCGTCGTTATCGGTGAGCGACGCGAGGGCCAGACGGACGCCGCGCAATGCCTCGGCGGAGAGGTCCGCCGCGTGCACGGACTCGCCGATAAATCGGGAGACGTCGCCACCGGCGTCCCGGACCTCTAGCGCTGCCGCGACAAGCAGGATGCCCGTGCCGCTTGCAGGGTCGATGATCTGGGCGTCCGGCCGGTGCGGGTTGGCGAGCCCGCGGGCAAGGAATCGGGCGAGCCGAAAGTCCGTGTAGTAGGCACCGGCACGACGCCGCTCGGCGCGGAGCATCGGCGGGCGGGCGAGCGACGTCAGCGCGAGCGCCGGCGGGACCGGTGCGGCATCCAGTAGCGGAAGAACGGCGTCAGCCGCCATGAGCGCCGCCTTCGTAGACAAGACGCGCTGATGCTCATCAGAGGCGCGGAAAGCGTCCAGGGAGAACCCGCCCAGCAGTGACGCGACGGCTTCGAGGACGTCCAGGCGCGCCTTGTGATCAGAACCAGACGCTTCGTCGAGTTGAGCGGCGGCCGGGGCGAGCATCTGTTGTTCCAGCGGCGTCGGAGCGCTCATGCGACGAGGACCTCGTTGGCCACCGGCGTCTTGCTGAGCTCAATGAGGAACTCGGTGACGTCGGCCGCCGCGGCGCTAGCGGCGACGTTGGGGCGGTAGCGGCCAACCGAGCCGAGCTCGTGGACCCTAACCCGGATCGTGCAACAGGCTCCGGGACTCACCTTCCGGGCATCACATAGGGACGC
>VFQN01006311.1_pt1 | contig 13644 bp, 29 predicted proteins | sample 3512371 | NCBI WGS metagenome assembly VFQN01 (sample SAMN10412370, study PRJNA504923) | tailings metagenome | isolation source: Replicate 2 from Balatoc abandoned mine | place: Philippines: Itogon, Benguet | collected 2017-08-28
TCCTATCTAGGGAATTTTTACGGTTTTTCGTAATATAAGGACTCCAGACCACTACGTTTTACATGGGCCTGGCTCAAACAGCTTGGAAGGAACCGTGTCTAGTCTTCTGCGCTCTGCCTGCTGTGTGTGTAAGGACGGCATGCAGACTGAGGCGAGGCTGAGCTGAATTTCCATTTCCTTTGCTTTGGGACGGAGTCACCAGGGTATGCACCTCGTACGTAAATGTCACCGCCTGTGCTTCCTTTCGCATGCCGCGTCCTAGGGGGACACACGTCTTGCACTCTAGCTGGCCACCTCACTCGACGCGTCGGATAGCATGCCAGCAGCTCCATGATCAGCTCCATGCACCAGAAACCATACTGCAGCTCTTATGAAACTCCTTGCGAGCCCCGCTAAGCCGACCCGACCTGGAGTACACCCCCGTACAAGGCACTGACTCGGGCGCACCGTTCCAGCTTTCCTGGCCCGCAGCACCACACCGTACCACACGAGCTTCCCGCTCCCCATGGATTGCCACAGCAATGCCATATCGTACACCGCAGCCCGAGTAGACCCTCATAGGCGAGGCACTTGCTTCTGGCTACCCAGCCCATGCCACAAACAATGGCGGCACACGTCCAAAGCCACAGAGCGTTACGGCTGGTTGGCTGCTGCTAGCACTAGCACTACTGCTGTGCTAGTGGGATTCCTGTCGCCGATCATGTCGTTGAGCTGCGACCAAGAGACAGTGACGCTGAGTTCGGAGCAGCTGAGTCCGGAGTAGCCCGGAGCGCCGAATGCCTCCCTCGCCAAGGTGCTGGCACGGGTGCTGGTACAGCTCCGAGACCTACCCACGCCGATCACGAGGAAATATGGTAGCGGCAAGCAGCAGTTCCGATGCATAGCTACCTATTGCACTCATTACAGATCAACCGAGTTGTTCGGCTGAGCCTGTTCGAGGCCAGCGCAAGCATCCAACAGTCACGTTAACTCCGAAACAATACCGGACGGACTAGCTAGCCGCGGCGCATACTGTACCGATACGCTCCACTCTGAACCACAACTTATAAGCGCCCTTGTTGCGGGGATACCGCACGGGAACACTGTCAAGCCCAGCCATTCAGCTGCGCGGCCTACCTGGGCCTACGTGGCCCTCTGTTGCCTCCCGCTGCCCCACGTGCCGCGCTGTTGCCCCCTGGCCACATCCCCTGGGCCTCATACATGCTGGGGGTCGCTCTTACCGTGTGCGTGGCTGGCTTGGCGCGGTCACACCAAAGCCTCATGAGTGCATTGGAGCTGCACAGGTAGGAGGCAGACCGGCATGAGACCACGGTACGGTTGGTATCGGTACGGATGGGGGCAGGGCAAGTACCAGGGGCAAGGGCGCTGTGCGCAAAGCTGCAGCGGGCTCGGTTGCAGGAGTGCTGTGCATGAATGCACGAGCGGCATGGCCCAAGCCAAAACATGGAAGAGGGTGTGGAGATGCTGACGAACCCCCCTGGAACTCCCCTGACAGTGAGATGTGCCATCCTGCGCGTCGAACGGCATCAGCGTTTTGTGCGCCTGGAGCTGCTCAGGAGCTCAGGTGCGCTCTTGTGCATTCTACATGGCGGCACACGGCAGTGCCAGCTGTTGCGTCGTCGCTTGCTGGCATGGGTAACGAAGGTGGGGCGGGGAGGGGAACACGCTTGCCACGCAGGCGTTAGCCCGCCTAACTGCTGTAGTGTGCCCGTTTACGCTGGCCGTGTGAGTGCCTCGAACCCAACACTGAACTACCATATCCTCATGGATATGGTTCTCTTGTCTCTGCCGCTTGCTGACAAGAGAGCGACGCGTTTTCCGTCGCCCTGCACGTCCCTGCAGGTCTGGTGCCTCGCCTCAAGCTCTGTCACAGGCAACATACTGGTGCATTGGCTGGAGTGCGTCGTACATCTAGGTAAGCAACAAGGTAACCATGCACGCTGGCAGATATCTTGGTAGGGCCCAGGGTACCGTAGGCAAAGGGTATGGGCATTTTGAATAGGGGAGCCAGTGCAGGGGAGGCAGGCACGGGAGGCCCCGGCGCCCGGAAACCTGCTCCTTGGCCTTAGCCCAGAGCACATTTATCAGTCAAGCACAATTGATATATCAGTTTCGAAAAATGGGCAGTAGCCGATGTTTGGAGTCCGGAGGCAGATACTGGGGTAGGGTCCAGGGCAAGGGTCCAGGGCAAGGGGGACGGGCGTTCTTGGGTGGGGGAGCCGGTGCCGGGGAGGCAGGTACGGGAGGTAAGGGAGCCTTAGCCCAGGGCGCAGCTGTCAGTTAAGTAAGAATTACGTATCAATATTTTACTCTTTGTACGGTTGCTTGTAAATGTAGTCTGGAGCTATCGACGTACAACACGGGGCTCAACCGCCGTAACGACTCGCGGAACACGAAGGGACTCGCGGGGTCACCCATATGCACCCAGTTACAGTTTGCTCACTAACATAGGACCAACCTGAAACGAAACTATATAACAGCAACGTAGATAGGGGCAACGCTCAATACAATGAACTGGATCCAAAAGTGCGTCAAGTCGGGAGAGTCGTTGCCGCGCAAGGGAGGCATCGAGGAGGCGATGGCCACCGCAAGGATAACGGAGGACAACGGAAGCTTTGACGGCAAGGTGGGTAGTGCACGGTGCGCGGTCAAAATGAGAACCGCGGCAGAACCGCGGCAGGGTGGGGTAGAGGCAGCGCTTAACGGCGGTTCGCGCGTGCAAACCGCAGCTACAACCCACATTCTCCCAGTCATTCAACACCAGTCATGCAATAAATCATTACATATGAGTGTCTGCCAACGCTGCTGCTCGTTGCCTGTGACAAACCCGACGTCGATGCTGCCACGGCCATCCATGCGCACCGCAGCAGCGACCATACAGTGCGAGCCGAGACCGCGGCGCGGCCGCAAACGGCAACGGTGGCCTGCCACGGCTCTGGGGCAAGAAGCGCGAGGCCGTTGCCGCGGAGTCGACGGTCGCGGCCAAGGTTTCCATCGTGGCCAAGCCCGATGAGGTCAAGCACCTCATCAGTGAGTTCCCCGCAGGCTTCCCGTAGGGCTCACACGTTTAGCAGTGTCACCTTCCACGACATAACAATCCATCGGCTTTGTCCAGCTCTCTCGTAGTCTTCTCAGGCGAGCGGGCCTGATACCTGCCTGTATGCACGGCTGTAGCGTACCGTAAATTCACACGTAAATTCACAGAAGCGCGCTCTGTTGTCTGTTACATCTCCACCCACCTTCCCCCGCCTTCCCGCAGCTGCCGCAATCCGCGACAACCTGCTGTTCCAGGACATGCCCGAAGCGGCCTTGGAGGTCATTGTGGACTCCATGCATCCGGTGAGGGGGGGACTCCGGGGAGGGGCCCCGTGCACCCGTTTGGCCGGTGTACGGCAATACAGTACCTCACACCGTACTAGCACGCATCGGGCATTTCTTCTTGTCAGTGCAGCACAGAGCAGGAGTCCACCGCGTTCATTGTGGTCGGGCACACGGCAGAGCAACCCTCGGCAGCACCCCCTGCACCTCCCACATGGCCCAGCTGTGCTTTTGCTCAGTCCAACAGGCCCTGGCCTGCCCCTCGCTGCCGGCCCGCTCGCACCTTCATGCTTCTTACCTGAGTGCGCACACCTAGCAGAGCTACACCTAGCACCTCCGGACCAGCTGTAACTGAACGTATGGCCTGCAGGTGACGTTGGACGCGGGTACGGAGATCATCCGGCAGGGAGACACGGAGGCCTCCCGCTTCTACGTCCTGGAGCAGGTGGGCCGCGGGGTGGATGGGGGTACAGGGAAGGGCTTCTTAACCCACATGAACGTTAACCCACAAGCATGCCTCCCGCTGCCACGTCCTGGAGCAGGTGGGTGTTGAGAAGGGAGGGGAGTGGGGAAGGGAAGGGAGGGGCGTGTTAAGGCTGGTAACCCGCATACTGTACGTGTTGGTCCACAACCTTGCCCCACACCCATGCCTCACCCCACGCCACGCCGCCTTTTAAATAACCACACCGTCCAGTTGACCCACGCATACCTGAACCCGACCCGCGACCCGGAAGGGCGAGTGCGAGGCGTGGGTGCGCGGCCCCGCCCGGCCTACCCCATAGCCCACACCACGGTACCCAGTCTGTGCACCCACAACACAACCCTCGATCTGTTGATCCACACGTCCTTCCCCCAGGGCGAGTGCGAGGTGTGGGTACGCGGCCCCGGCCACCCCGCGCCCCAGCGCGTGGCACGCTACTCCCCCGGCAGCGCCTTCGGGGAGCTGGCCCTGCTGTACGCCGCGCCGCGCGCCGCCACCGTACGGGCGACCAAGCGGTACGTGCGCAATATCGTACGGCAGCTGTACCCCTGAGCGGGGCACGTGCCGTTGTCAGCTTGTGTTGCGCCCCAGGCGCTCACCTCCGCCACTGCCACAGTTTACACCAGACGAAAAACACAAGCCGAGGCGCCTGCCACAGTGTCCCGTGCATGGTCATAGTTCTGCAACACTTCTGGGGCGGCTGTGGCAGTGTAAGGGCACACTGCCGCGCCTGCTTTCGTCCGCACCTCTTCCCGCCCACGCCTGAATGCGTCCCCATCTGCCTTTCCCCTCCCCCAACCTGCAGCTGCGTGGTGTGGGTTATGGAGCGCGCCGTGTTCATGGCCGTGAAGCGCAACTTCACGCACGAGCAGAACGTGGCGCGGCACAACCTGCTGGACCAGGTGCGGGTGGTGGTGCATGTGTATTAGCGGTGCGGGTGTTAGCTGGCAGCTCCACGAGCAGGACCTGGCGCGGACCTAGCACACCTGCATTGCACTCCGTCATGGTTGAGGGGTTCGGCCCTTGGGGTCAGATTGGTACTTGTCAAGCATTTTACGCACGCGACTGCTGCAGTCGCCCAACGGCGATGTAAGGGGCTCGGCCCTTGCACGCCATGCATGGTTCTGATTCCTCTCTGCTCTCTCCTCCATCTCACCCGCTCCTCTCCCCAGGTGCCCATGCTGAAGCAGCTGTGCGGGTGGTGCACGTGTCTTAGCGGTGCCGTGTGTGTATTAGCCTTGATCCGCCCACGCCCTCCCGCTCCCTCTCCCCAGGTGCCCATGCTGAAGCAGCTGTCAAGCCACCAGAAGGCGCTGCTTGTGGACGCACTCACGCTGGTGAGGGAAGAGTGTGTATTAAGGGGCAGTGTATCAAGGTGTCTGTGTATCCGCCGCTGGTGGAGGCACCTTCGCTGACCAGAACGTCACGCGCATAATCGCGTACCTGTGCATGGGTAGCTGTCAGACTCCCTTACCCCTTGCTGACCGCCCTCTGCGCTCCCAGTCTTTGCATTCTCACAAGCATCCAATCTTCCACGACCCCTAACCCACAGGTTGAGTTCAAGGCGGGTCGCTACGTATTCCGCAAGGGGGAGCCCGGCCACGAGTTCTACATCGTCAAGGTGGGTAGGGGCCTGGGCCTGCATGCGCTTTGCTACGTGCTTTGAGTGGCCAGTGGCTGGACCAGAGCATGTGCCGCATACCCGTATGGGCCTTGACGATGCTGGGCTTTGCCTACGGTAGTACCGAGCTTCAGCCCGGCCCGGGAGCCTCCAAAGCCTTTCAGCCCGTGTGGTGCAGTGTCTAGGCCAGCAGTACGCTAGCTTGGCCTTCCCAGTCACAGCACCCCCACGAACATGATGCCAATGACCGAACTGTCCCAACATGCGACCCTTTGTACACACAGGACGGCTGCGCGGTGGTCAAGGACCCCGCCGGCGGCGTGCTGGCCCGCTACACCACCGGGCAGTACTTTGGGGAGCGGGCGCTCATGGGGGGAGACACGCGCGCAGCAGATGTGGTGGTGAGTGCGTGTAATGATTTACGTGTGCGGGTTAGCTGGTGTGGTGTACCGGTAGATGAGGGGAGGCATGCGCGCAGCGGACGTGGTGGTGAGTGTGTATTAGCTTCTGGGGTGGCAGTGTTGCTAAGCATCCGATGAGTCAAGCGTTGGTGCCCTGCTGTAACACACTATGGCACACCGTCTTCGATTGCAACGGAGCGAGCGCAGGAGAGACATCGCCTGGCGGGTGTTACGCCTCGTGGCAAGATGGCGAGCACCCCTGCTCCTGCTCCTGCTCCTCATTCCCGAGATCCCGACGCATCGCGACCGCGTTAAGGCCATGCATCCATAATTATGCTCAAACTATACAACTATGTCAGTAACTGCTCTGCTATTCCGCTGCAGGCCGACGGGCGGCTGACGTGCTACTGCCTGAGCGCCAACGCCTTCCGCGACCTGCTGGGCAGCCAGGAGGAGATCTGGCGCTTCGAGCACCTCAAGGAGGTAGGTGCATGTGTATTAGCGTGCCTATGTCTTAGCGTACCCGTACAGACCCACTGTCGTCAGTAACATGGTGGACCTTCGCCTGGCATCCAATGTCCGTCCACATACCGGTACAGCATTGCGCAGGCATGGCTTGCAAGCTCGCACCCCATGCCCTGCCCTTAACCCACACCCCGCCCCCTAACCCACACACCACACCCGCCCAGGTGCCCATCCTGTGCACGCTGTCCGAGCGGCAGCTCTTCCGCGCGATGGGCATCTCTTAACCCACACCCGCCCTTAACCCACGCCCCAGGTGCCCATCCTGTGCACGCTGTCCGAGCGGCAGCTGTGGCAGCTGGCCCGCGCCATGGGCAGCGCGGCGTTCCGCAAGGGGGACGTGGTGTTCCGCAAGGGCGAGCCGGGCGACAGGTTTTACATTGTGCAGAGCGGAGCGTTTACCGTGTTCGACGGTGGGTCCCCAGCAACGCCGTGTTTCTTCGCCTACCCTCAGCTGTTCTGAGCTGCTGAGCTTCTGAACCACTACTTACCGGTGATGGTGACAACTCCGGCCGAGAGCTGTGGCGCGTTGCCTTCCTGTGTGTTAGCTGATGCACCCACTCCGTACCCCACTATGAACCATACAGCACGTTGCAGGGCCCGGCTGTGAGCTGCCGAGCAGTGCAATGCTTCTCTGCGTATTGCGCTCTACAACCACCCCCACATTCCACCCCACGATTTAATTGCCCAACCTGTCCAGGTACTGATACCGGATGTACAATCGCTATAACCGGTCACCCTTTGCAGAGTCCGGCCGCGAGCTGGCGCGCGTGGGCGAGGGCGGCTGCTTCGGCGAGCTGGCGCTGCTGCGCTCCGAGCCACGTGCCGCCACCGTGATGGCGCTGTCCGACGCGTCGTGCCTCACGCTCAGCAGGGAGCAGTTCGCGGGCCTGCTGGGCAGCCTGGACACGCTGCGCAACGTGTGGCGCTTCGAGGTGCGTGTGTGGGGCTAATACACATGGTGCATGGGTGTGGGTTAAGAGACACAGTGGGGGTGCATGGGATGGGCAGCCTGGACACGCTGCGCAACGTGTGGCGCTTCGAGGTGCGTGTGTGGGGCTAATACACATGACGCAGGGTGTGGGTTAAGACACACGGTGGGGGTGCATGGGATGGGCAGCCTGGACACGCTGCGCGGTGTGTGGCACTTTGGGGTGGGCGCGGGCGTGTGGGCTAAGCACACATGGGTTAGCACTTGGTTGGAGTGCATGAGGTGGGGTTGGAGCTACTGGAAAGGCCGCGACACGCTGCGCGACGTGTGGCATATCGAGGCGGGTGTGCCAGTGTGCGGTTGATTCAAGGGATGCGAATGGTTGATAGCGGCTGAGCATGCGGCGCGAGAAGGACGACGAGGCACCCCATTGGCATGCGCACTCCAGCAGCTTCCAGCAGCTCGCAAACTCAACTCACATGTCCCTGCTCCTGCTCCTGCCCATCCCCCAGGCCCTGAAAAAGGTGCCCCTTCTGCGCGACATGGACCCGGCTGTGTTGTGCGGTGGTGTGGTGTGGTGCATGTCATAATACACATGGGTTAATACACATCTCCCCCATCCTCCCCCAGGCCCTGAAGAAGGTCCCCCTGCTGCGCGACATGGACCCGGCTGTGAGGGCGCGGCTGGCGGCGGCGCTCAAGCCTGTGACGTACCGCAAGGGCGATGACGTCATCAAGCAGGTGCGGTACGGACAGGGCGAGAGAGTGCCGTACGGGCCGTACGTGCCGGGAAGCGCTTGGCGGTTTGGCGGCGACGGCGAGACGTTAACGCCGCTGTGCTACAGCTGCACCTCCGGGACTCTTTTAGCACGACGCGGCCACAGTTGTCACAAGCATTACAATGTGTGCCTCTCCTAAACCACTTGTCCACGCTCCCGCACTTTCCCCCCAAAAGGGTGACCTGGGTGACCGCTTCTATATTGTGGAGCGGGGGGACCTGGGCGTGTTCAAGGACAGGCAGGGGCCCATCAAGACGTACGGCCCGGGTGGGTACCTGACGGTAGCTGCCTATGCTGGCTTGCTGCCTTGACGCCCTCCTGTGAAGCAACCTTGACAAGCACCTCAGACCACCGTGTGACAAGGCTGAGCTAAGCCGCATCCATTTACCTCGTGCATCTTCATCACTCTGTGCACAGGCCAGCGCTACCTGTGGCCGCCGCCCCACTGACCAGCTACTACGCATGCCTTCAGACTTTATACACATGCCGCATGGTTTCTGCCCGCCTACGCAGGCCAGTACTTTGGCGAGCTGGCCCTGCTGCGCAACGAGCCACGTGCCGCCACCGTGCGTGCCATGGTGGACGGCGTGGTGCTGCTGGAGCTGGACAGGGCGCACTTCCTGCAGCTGCTGGGGGGTGACGGCACGGTCATGCAGGTGGGGCGTGGGCGTGGGTTCGCTGCTGGGGAGTGAGGCATGTGTGTTCGCTGAATGTGTGCTGCGGCTGGAGCTGGACAGGGGGCTCTGCTGGGGGAAAGGGCGCCACGGCACCGTCATGTGGGTGGGGTTGGTGTGTGGGTTAAGGAGAGCGTATGAGGGTACAGTGATGTGCGGCGTGCAGGAGGGACGGTTTGTCGAGCTGGCACTCATCACGGCTCCCACCGTGTCCCTGTGCCGATGTGCACCCAGCCGCGTATAGTTCGCCAAGCTAATGACAAAAGCCGCAACGGCCTTGAACGGAAGTTGGTCTTGGCGGATTGGTGGACCTGGCCGTCTTCGACTCGCTTGTAGTACATCAGCCGTACAACAAACCGTATGCTTCACAACTTGTCGTACTGCCGCCGCCTTGCCGTACAGACCATGCACAAGGAGGCCGACACATACCTGCGGCAGGGGGCGCACTGGAGGGGCACCAAGTGCAAGGTGGGCTGCGGCAGGGGGGAAAGGGAGTGGGTTGCCAGACCTGTGCTCCTACAGGGGCAGCTACTGCAAAATGTTACAGAGCGTCAGCCACCGTCATGGCGGTGTGCTTATCTTGTGCCGTGTCCAAACACGAAGAATTACTTGCAGCTATCGCTACCCGCTATCGTTACACTTACCACCTGCAGGCCATCAACGTGGACGAGGCGCAGGCCATGGCGCTGCTGAACTTGTGGCCTACCGTAAGACACTACATGCCTAATACACTATTTTGCACGACCCGCAGGCCATCAACGTGGACGGTCAAACACGAAGCAATAAACTTATATAAAAATTTTCAGTATTTATTTTTTACCCGCTTTCCTTGATCTCCCCGTCCGCAGGCCATCAACGTGGACGAGGCGCAGGCGGTGGCGGTGTTGGGCGCGGGCGGCTTCGGTCAGGTGCTGCTGGTGTGCTACCGCGGCCAGCACCTGGCGCTCAAGGCCGTCAGCAAGGCCTTCGTCAAGGAGCAGGGCCTGGTGGAGCACGTGAAGCGCGAGAAGGTGGGCGTGGGTTAGCGGATGGGCGTGTGTGTTAACCAGTGAGTGTATCAGGGGTGCAGGGGGCAGCAGGGGTCGGTGGAGCATGTGAAGCGCGGAAAGGTGCGCGTGGGTTAGCGGATGGGCGTGTGTGTTACCTGCCCGGAGTGTGTATTAGCCCGGAGTGATGAGGAAGCAGGGTGTAGGAGGAGCGGGGCCTCGGGAGCATCTGACGCGGGGGAGGGCACGTGGCCGTTTGCCGCACACCGGCCCATGCCACACCCTGGTGCACAAACCTAATGCACACCCATCCTCAGGAGCTGATGGCGGAGTGCGACTCGCCCTTCCTGGTGAAGCTGGAGGGCACGGCCACGGACGACACCACGCTGTACATGATGATGGAGGTGGTGCTGGGCGGGGAGCTGTTCGCCTACCTGCAGGTGCGTGGGATGTGTAATAGCACGGGGTGTGTATTAAGGCGTGCGGGGAGGGAGGAGGGCAGCACCAGGCATTGTCATGGAGGTGGTGCTGGGCGGGGAGCTGTTCGCCTACCTGCAGGTGCGTCGGCGTGTGGCGTGTGTAAATACTCAACACACGTCGGTACGCACGGATATGCACAGGGATCTTGCATTCGAAAGCTAACATGTACGTTTGCTGTTCGTTGCCGCCCCATAGACCCGCAACCGTGTCCTAAGGGCACGAGGCCCACGCCCGCTGCTGTGCACGCTCACACCCGTGCATGCTAATACACATGCACCCCACGCTGCTAATACACATGCTCCTCACAGACCCGCAGCCGCCCCCTGGACGAGTCCCACACCCATGCACCCAACTGCGAACTTACGTGCACCCCAACCGCTAATACACATGCACCCCCTGCTGCTAATACACATGCTCCTCACAGACCCGCAGCCGCCCCCTGGACGAGTCCCACACCCATGCACCCAACTGCGAACTTACGTGCACCCCAACCGCTAATACACATGCACCCCCTGCTGCTAATACACATGCTCCTCACAGACCCGCAGCCGCCCCCTGGACGAGTCCCACGCGCGCTTCTACGCCGCCAGTGTGGTTCTGGCGCTCGAGTACCTGCACGACAGGGACATGGTGTACAGGGACCTCAAGCCGGAGAACCTGTTGATCGACCTGCAGGTAAGGGGCATGTGTATTAGCTGCAGGTGGGGTGCGTGCATGTGTATTAGCAGGAGGGGTGTGGGGTTCCACGGGCACTTAGCCCTGCTCGGCCTCGTTCCCCTACTTAACCCTGACCCTTTGTCCCCCTTTATCCCCTTTAGATGTCCTCCATTTGCATCAATGCGACCATGCCCCTTTGCGGCTGCGTGGGGTTACTTGATGCGGAATGTTTGCCTTCGCATCACAGGGCTACTTCAAGGTGGCGGGCTGTTGCGTCGTGAGGCGCTGCGCGTGTGTTGACGTGGTGTGTGTATTAAGCGGTATCTGTCGCTGCGTGCACCCCATCGCAGGGCTACGTCAAGGTGACGGACTTTGGCTTTGTGAAGAAGCTCAAGAAGAGCACCAAGACCTACACGCTGTGCGGCACGCCGGAGTACCTGGCACCGGAGGTGAGGAGCGCCTGGGTTAAGTAGGGTGTGGGTTAACTGTTATGGGTTACGAGGGCTGTGAGGTGGGGCAGAGCTGTGCGGCAAACTCTTGCCCTGTACCGCCACCCCACCCCACCAGATCATCATGAACAAGGGCCACAACGGCGCGGCCGACTGATGTACTCATGATTCAATTCATACATTGAGTAGTATTTAATTATTAAAATGATCACATACTTCCCGCCCTCACAGATCATCATGAACAAGGGCCACAACGGCGCCGCCGACTGGTGGGCGCTGGGCGTGCTGGTGTATGAGCTGTGCGCCGGCCTGCCGCCCTTCATGGACGAGGACCGCCTGGCCATGTTCCGCAAGATCTGCGCACGGTAAGGGGAGGCATGTGTATTAGCTGGTGGGGCATGTGTATTAACAGGTAGGTGGGGTTGTAAGGGGATGGGCTGCCGTCCTTTGTGAGCCGTGGTGGCGTCGAACAGTTTTCCCGTGTGACTGGCCTCTGCACCTTGGTGCACTAGTAGCTGCGGGGCGTTCACCCTGCACCCTCAATACACATGCCCCGCCCCACGCAGGGAGCTGTCCTTCCCCAAGCACTTTTCCAAGGAGCTGCGCCACCTGGTGGAGCGCCTGCTGGACCCCAACCCCAACCCTTAATACACACCGCCCCTAAATACACATGCCCCGCCCCACGCAGGGAGCTGTCCTTCCCCAAGCACTTTTCCAAGGAGCTGCGCCACCTGGTGGAGCGCCTGCTGGACCCCAACCCCAACCCTTAATACACACCGCCCCTAAATACACATGCCCCGCCCCACGCAGGGAGCTGTCCTTCCCCAAGCACTTCTCCAAGGAGCTGCGCCACCTGGTGGAGCGCCTGCTGGACCCCAACCCGCTGTTCAGGGCGGGCGCGGGCAGGGAGGGCGCGGCGGAGATCAAGGCACACCCATGGTTCGCAGGATTCGACTGGGACAAGTTCGCGGGTGAGTACGGTGTCGTACAGTACGGCAACGGGGTACAGTAGTGTGCGTTTCACGGCAGCGGCTAGGGCGGGCGGCCGTTCATTGCAAGGGGAACGGTTGCATCTCACTTGGCAAGGGGTACCTTTTGCAGCGGCCCTCTGCCTGCGCCCTTCCTCACCTCCCGCGTCCCACCTAACTTCCTGACACCCTCACACCCAAACCCACTACCCCACACCCATATCGGCACCCGCAGCCAAGCAGCTGCCGGCGCCGTACATCCCCCGCCAGCCCGCACACGCTGGGGACACGTGCAACTTCGCGCCCATGCAGGTGGGTGGGGGTTGGTGCGGTACAGCAAACAGGTGGTGCCAGTCCCTTCGCATGCATGCTGCGTGTGCTGACCGCGAGGCGTCTCATGCAGAACAGCTACCCCTCAACTGCTGCACGCTGTGGGTATGTTGATCCACACTCGCGCCCCGCCTCCTTTAATACACACGCCCCTAGGTGGACACCCGCGCGTTCCGCAACAAGGCGTACAAGTCCAAGGGCACCTTTGCGGACTTCTGAGGCGGAGGCGCACAGCTTGGAGAGGGGGGCAGCGGCGGCGGCGGCGGCAGCGACAGCGGCGGCAACGGCGGCACGACGGCGGCGGCGGCGACAGTGGTGGCGACGGCGGCAGTGGCGGCAGCCAAGCCGGAAGCAGGGAATGAAGCCTTCCCTCCTGCACGAGAAGTCGGCTGGAAGGGGTGGTAGACAGGAGTGCTGCGTCCTAGCACACAATTCCAGCGAGAGGCCCCTCCTACTTTACATCTTGTGGTGTTAAACGTGGGGAGGGAGGTAGTGTTTCTATCTCATTCATGGTTTTCCTGCAACGGCGTGCAATCTTGGCAGTTTTGGGCGGGAGGGCGTAACTAAGGCCCTGTTCGTGAGGTGGGACCAAGGAAATAGCATAATGCATATTCACACACGCACACACCGTTTGGCAAAGGGCTTCGCGCTGGCCCTGGGTGGCAGGGCAGGCGTCGGCACGCCGCACCTGCACACCTGGTGACGACGGTGCATCATCGTGCATATGCGCTCGTTGTTCGTCATGCATGTTGCATTCGCTCTCCATTGTCCGTTATGCATGCCGTACATACCTAGTGTTGCATCGGGCATACCGTAACATTGCTCTGCGCTGAAAGATGTACTGTAGGAGTTGTCTGCAAGTGCTCAAGACCTGTACGCACGGGAAGGAGCTAGCACAGACGCATACGGTGTTTGTATGGCGACATTGGGCAGCGGCAAACGATGCGAGTGTACATGTGTGCGCCTACCGTATATATGTGTGGGGCTGCAAGGTATGTATGGATTTACAGTTTTGGTCCCCTTCCAGGGCCCAGCCCCGTCCCACTC
>VFQN01006312.1_pt1 | contig 13644 bp, 10 predicted proteins | sample 3512371 | NCBI WGS metagenome assembly VFQN01 (sample SAMN10412370, study PRJNA504923) | tailings metagenome | isolation source: Replicate 2 from Balatoc abandoned mine | place: Philippines: Itogon, Benguet | collected 2017-08-28
CAATGGGCAAACTATTAAAAACAGAAATGCACCACCAATGGGCACGCCTTCAAATGATTGTAGAGAGTTTTTAAAGAATAACCAAACCGCCAAAATAATGGAAACCGAAATAACACTACAGATGGTGACATACCTCAGAAAACTATTGCCTTCTACGTAGGGAGAATAGCGCCCAATCGCGATGACAACCAAAAAAGGCAGTATGACTAAAACGAAGTTTGTCAGAATAGATATAGCTTTCCTTTTCATTCGTTCACAAAGAGTTATGTTTTTGCAAACGTAGGAGGAATGTCGTGGGAAAACATAGTAAAAAAACGACATTTTTCTTCTAGTACTTCTTTGTAATCAAGCCTAATTGATGTCATTTGTCCTAATTTTCGTACATTTGTTTACCAACTGAACGTACCATGAGCAATCGCCTTATTTCTGAAATTCTGAATGAACCAGACGCTTATTTTTTGATTCAAGCTGCCCAAGCGGCACTTGAGAATGAAAAGCAGCGAAGAATTGCTTTTTATAATGACATCACTGAACAAGAAAAAGCGGAATTTATCAATGGTGAAATCATCGTTCATTCGCCTGTGATGATGCGGCACAATAATGCCTCTCTTTTATTGGCTCAATTGATGAAAGTATATGCGATAAAGCATCATCTCGGTTTTGTAGGTATTGAAAAAATCATGATTACGCTCACTCGTAATGATTATGAGCCAGACATCTGTTTCTTCAAAAAAGAAAAAGCCGCCATTTTTACCGAAAAGCAAACACTTTTTCCCGCGCCTGATTGGGTGATTGAAATTTTGTCAGAGGGTACAAAAGAGCGTGACCGCGGGGTAAAATTCAAAGATTATCAGGCACATCAAATAGAAGAATACTGGATTATTGATCCCGACCACCAAACCATTGAACAGTATCACTACGCAGAAGGCGAATACGAACTGATTCTTAAATCGGCAGAAGGGCACATTAAAAGTTTTGTCATGGAAGGTTTTCACATTCCGATTCGGGCCGTATTTGATGAAGCCCTAAACGTCGAAACCTTGAAAAAGTTGATGTAAGGTTTTAGTATATCACCGCGTTGTCAAAATCAAATCCTGTGGGAACGACTCCCGTAAATTGCTTAAAATCTCGTAACAAGTGATTGGGGTCAAAATAGCCACAACGGTAGGTAATATCAACCCATTTTAAAGCAGGGTTTTGTTTTCTCAAGTTCATCACCTGATTGAAGCGAAGCAGACGTTGGTACATTTTGGGACTTACTCCTATGCGTTCCAAAAACTGACGCTCAAATTGCCGAGAACTTACACAAGCGGCTGCCGCCATTTGGTCTAAGGTTTGCGTTCGTAAATTGGTTTGGGTAAGGACAGCGTCGATAGGTAATGCTGAGACTTTACTTCTGGCCAGTTGACGAACTAAATACTCGTTTGTCAAGTAAATAACTTCGTGGTCAGAGTCGGCATTACAAATGTGTTCCGAAAGCTGCTTTACCTCTCCGCCCAACACCGCCACACTTTCTTCATAATTATTTGCAAAATACGTCATCGGTACGTTCAACAACCGATACATACCTCCAGGCTGAAAAAGTATTTTAAACATACAATACCCATTGGGAACCAGCAGTTTAGTGTTTCCAGTCGTTGCCTGCCCCATAATCATCGTGTTAAAAGCCGTCATGGGTTTTCCCGTTGCATCAAAAGGTTGGGGCTGGCTGCGGGGATAAAAATAGAGGCACTGCTCAGGTACGGGAGCCATAACCAAAGGGACGCCGCTCCCTTGACCAATGCGAAGCAGCCAATATTCTTTTACGAAAGAACGCAAAAGGGGCGGGGGTAGAAATGTTTGTAACAAAGCAAAGCAGGTTTAGTATAGTTGAAAATACACTAAAAGTGCTTGATAGACAAAAAGATAGCATTAAAATTAGTAAACGGTCGATAATCATTCAGAAATTCAAAAGCACATTCAGTGGATGCAAGCACTCTACTAAATCTAAACAAAACTCCCTGACCTTCGACAAAAAAGAATCAGGGAGTTTTTTGTTTAGTATAGTATTCAAATACAACTTAAAAGTTGAATCTTACACCAAGACTTGCTTGGGGATGTAAATAAAAAATAGCCGGTACCAACTCTGCATACAATCCCGCCTCTACAAAACATGAGAGAGGACTGCCGCTTACAAAATATTCAGCTCCTGCTAATCCAGCACCTCCTAAAGAAATATTGTTGGTATATTCTTTAAGTCCAGGGGCATTACGCGATTCAAAATAGTACCGACGTGAGTTGATTTGCCCGCCAAAACCATAATAAACATGCAGCAATTCTTTCTTGAAAAGCCCACGATGCCATAAGTAAGTAGCTCGCAACGACAACCCAGCGTTTTGATAAAAACCTTTGCGGTATTTGCGATCACGGCCATAAAACAACCCATACGTTCCTACCGAAACATCAAATGCTTTGTTTTCACCAAAATACTTCCGAAGATTTACCCCCGAAGGCTCTACCAGCTGAAACCCAACCGCCCAGTTGTTGTACTGTGCTAAGGAAGGCAAAATTGAACATAACGAAAGAAGGAACGTAAATAAAAGCTTCTTTTTCATTGAGAATAAATTTGGTTTTCTACAAGACTACTACCCATCATCAATCCCTCATCGCTCATACCACTACCGCAAACTCCCTTAGGGTTTTTATTAATATATCGTTTTCTTCGGGCGTACCCACCGTGATTCGTAAACAACCATCACAAAGAAGCACTTTGGAACGATCCCGGACGATGATTTTTTGGTCAATCAAATACTGCATCACCGCCGAGGCATCTTCAAAAGCTACCAACAAAAAGTTAGCATCCGAAGGATATATCTTTTTAACTAACGGCAAGCAGAGCAAATTCGTGCCTAAACGGGCACGCTCAGCCAAAATATCGCGCACCATTTTGTTTTTTGTTTCGACGTGATTAAGCGCTTCAAGTAACAATTGTTGCGTAGCTCCACTTAAATTATAGGGTGGTTTTATTTTGTTCAAAACCTTGATGATTTCTTCGGAAGCAAAGCACATTCCCAAACGCAAAGAAGCGAGACCCCAAGCTTTGGAAAAAGTCTGTAATACTACAAGATTAGGATACGTATCCAATTCTTGGGTAAAAGAAGGCTCATCCGAAAAATCAATATAGGCTTCATCCACAACGACTAGCCCGCTGAAGTGCTCCAAAAGGGCATAAATTGCTTCTCGCTTTACCGAGTTTCCACTTGGATTGTTGGGCGAACATACCCAAATGATTTTGGTATGAGGCGTAATAGCCGCCAATACTTTTTCGGTATCAATCTGAAAATCGGACGTGAGGGATACTTTGATGGCAGCTACATCATTGATATCGGCGCTTACTTGGTACATTCCATAAGTAGGCGGCAACAAAATCATGTTGTCTTCGCGAGGAGTACAGGTAGCCCTTACCAGCAAATCTATCGGCTCATCAGAGCCATTTCCCAAGAAAATCTGTGAAGGGCGTACGCCTTTAATGGGTGCTAGTTTTTCTTTAATCGCCCACTGATAAGGGTCAGGATAGCGATTCCAAGCTTGACCATTGGCAGCCGCATAAGGGTTTTCGTTGGCATCCAAGAAGATACCTTCTTTACCCGTATACTCATCACGAGCCGACGAATAAGGAACCAAATTAAGAATATGAGGACGGAGTATTTTTTCTAAATTAAAAGCCATTGTGATAATCGGAAAAATTCTTAAAACCTATCTATTTCACGACAAACTACTCAATCGCAAACTCACCGCCCGCTTGTGTGCCTGTAGCGATTCGGCCTCAGCCATCGCCTCTACGGTAGGGCCTAAAGCTTTCAAACCTTCGGGGGTGATGTGCTGCACCGTAATTTTTTTCACAAAACTATCCAACGACACCCCGCTGTAAGCCCGAGCGTGACCGTTGGTAGGCAGGGTATGATTGGTTCCAGAAGCATAATCTCCGCAAGATTCGGGGGTATAATTTCCCAAAAAGATAGACCCCGCATTGATGATTTTTTCGCATACTTCGTCGGCATTCCTGACGCTCAATATCAAATGCTCAGCGGCGTATTCGTTCAATAAGTCAATCGCTTCTTCTTCGGTTTCTACCAAAATTGCTTTGCTGTTTTCGATAGCTTTACGGGCAAAATCGCGGCGTGGCAAAGCTTCCAACTGTGTACTTAAAGTGATATTGACTGAGGCCAAAAATTTCTTATCAGTCGAAACCAACAATACTTGGCTATCGGCCCCATGCTCCGCCTGAGACAACAAATCGGCCGCCACAAATGCCGGAACAGCACTGCTATCACCATACACTGCCACTTCTGAGGGCCCGGCAGGCATGTCTATTGCTACTCCTTCTTTGGCCAAGAGCATTTTGGCCGCAGTCACGTACTGATTGCCAGGCCCAAAAATCTTATATACTTTCGGAATCGACTCTGTGCCATAGGCCATCGCTGCGATAGCCTGCGCCCCTCCTACGCGGAAGATCTTGGTAACTCCCACCAAATGAGCCGCATACATAATGGCGGGGTGGTCGCTTGGCGTACAAAGCACCACTTCTTTACAACCCGCTAATTGAGCCGGTACACCCAACATCAGCACTGTACTAAACAACGGTGCCGACCCACCGGGGATGTATAGCCCCACTTTCTCGATTCCGACACTTCGCCGCCAGCAAGTTACGCCTGTCATGGTTTCTACTTTCTGTACAGGCTGATACTGGGTTTCGTGAAATTTACGAATATTGGCGTATGCCTGACGAATCGCCGTTTTTAGCTCTTCAGAAAGACTAGCCTCCGCCGATTCGATAACCGACGTAGGCATTGCTACATCTACTAGCTCAATTTTATCAAATTTCAAGGTCAATTCTTTAATAGCAGCATCGCCTTCTTTTTGTACTTTTTCTAAGATTGGGGCTACCAATTTTTCGATTTTGGCTATGCTTTGGGTAGGGCGGGCCAAGAGTGACGGCCATTCGCTACGGCTAGGATATGGAATAATTTGCATGAGTTGTGTCAGTGTTTGTGTCAAATATTACCTCAAAGATTCCAAAATTATCGAATCATTTTTTCGATAGGTATGATTAAAATCCCTTCTGCGCCTGCTTCACGAATTTTTTCAATATTTGACCAAAAATCGTTTTCGTTAATTACCGAATGCAGCGACACCCAGCCTTCAGTCACCAAAGGCAACACCGTTGGAGCTTTCATGCCCGGAATGTATTGCATGATTTCGTTGACTGAAGCCGCCGGACAATTCAATAAAATATATTTGTGATTTTGAGCCGCTTGCACTGCCTTGATTCTAAACATGATTTTATCAAGTAAAAGGGCTTTTTCTTCGCTCAAATTAGGCGCGGCTATCAAGATAGCTTCCGAACGATAAATGACTTCTACTTCTTTGAGTCCATTGCTAAGCAAAGTACTTCCCGAACTCACAATATCACACACAGCATCAGCCAATCCGATACTAGGAGCGATTTCGACCGAGCCGCTGATTTCGTGAATATCAGCTTCTACCCCATTTTCTTTTAAGTAATTTCCCAAAATCCGAGGGTACGAAGTAGCAATACCCCTTCCTTGTAAATCTTGAACGCCATTCCACTGCGTACCTCTTGGAATTGCCAACGAAAGACGGCATTTAGAAAAGCCTAATTTATGTACTACGGTTACTTCGCGACCTGTTTCGGTATATACATTTTCACCCACAATTCCCAAATCTGCGACCCCATCCTCGACATAGCCCGGGATGTCGTCGTCGCGTAAAAACAAAAATTCGGCAGGGAAGTTAGCCGAAATAGATTTCAGTTTACCCGATGAGCTACTATCAAACTGAATCCCACACTCTTTGAATAATTTAATAGAATCGTCGCTGAGGCGTCCCGATTTTTGAATGGCAATACGTAACATGAATGATTGGTAGTTAGGTGTTTACAACCATGCGACAAGCACAGCGAAACATTTGAAAATCTAATAAAATTGGAGGGGACGAATGACTCGTATCCTGAAGCCATACGTTATAAAAAGTTTCTACGCTCGCCCGTAGGCGTGGTGGTGATGATGTCGAAAAAAAGCGTAGTTGGGTGTTTTCACGAAGAATTGTACAAATTGATGCTGCAAATGTAGCGTAGTCTATGAGGATTGTCAAGGATTTGTACAAAAAAAGAGGATTTTAGGCCAAAACAACACCCAAATTATGTTTTTGGGCTTTTTTAATCAAAAAACTAGCCACTGCTAAATCTTGCACGGCGTTTCCGACCGACTTAAAAACCGTGATTTCATCCGAACTACGACGGAATATTTGCGTCTGCCTCAGGATTTCCCCTAGTTCGGTTAGCTTGAGAGTATTAGGGTCTAACACCCCTTCTTTCATCGCCAATACTATATCACCTGCCTCAGCCAAAGCCGCTGAACGCTGCTCTACCACTATTTGGGCTTCTTGCATAGTAGCAGCCGGAATCTCTCGGGCATCAGGTCGATAAGCACCCACGGCATTGACATGAACGCCCCTTTTCAAGTGTTTGTGTTCAAATACCGGTACATTTGAAGTAGTAGCCGTACAAACAATGTCGGCCTCCGACAATAGGGAAGCTTGTTGCGCCGCTTGCGTCGGAAGCCCTAGGCGGCTCTGTATTTCCTCACAAAAAGCTTCTGTCTTCGCAACATCTCGTCCAAAAACAAGTATTTTTTCTAATGACCTTACGGCAGCCACGCCTTCGATTTGCGTACGTGCTTGGGCGCCTGTTCCAAAAATTGCCAAAACTTTGGCATCTTTTCTAGCCAATACGTCCGTCGCTAATCCTGCGGCGGCACCCGTTCGCAAAGCAGTTAAATACTCCGCATCCAAAAGCGCCAGCGGTTGCCCATGAAGTCCATCCATGACCAGCATCATGCCATGAATCAATGGTAAATGTTGGGCTGGATTTTCCCGAAAAATAGTAACTACTTTGACGCCCAACGCTTCAGATGAAGGCAAATAGACGGGCATAAAAAGGGTTTGGGCATTTTGCTCAGGTTGGGGAAGATTAACCCTCAAAGGCACTACAGCCTCTCCGTTGGAAAGACTTTGGAACGCCTCTTTCATCACGTCAATAGCCTCCGCCATTGAAACAGCCTCAGTCACCACTTGGCGCGAAAGAAAACGAAAAGTCGAATGCTCTTCCATCATTAAATTTCTATGATTTACCTTAAAAAGAAACCTTGCCCCAAAGGGTCGTTGGGGTCAATCAAAAATGTATTTTTGCCACAAATATGTGCTTTACCTTCTACTTCTGGGATGACTGCCCTGTGAGGTCCAAAAGTAGTCTCTTGTTTTACTTTTGCCACAAATCGACTCCCCACAATGCTCTCAATCACCATCGACTGCCCTATGGACAGTCGACCTTGGGCATAATGCAACGCCACCCGCCCGCTTACGCCCGTACCCGTGGGGCTGCGGTACACTTCACCATCGGCAAAAATACACACATTGAGGCTGTCAGTTCCTTCAGAATGCCCCTTGCCATAAAAGATAGTACCGTACAAAAAACTCAAATCTTCCTCAAAAGGATGCTTGATTTCGAGCTTATCCATCACGGCCTTTTTGATGGCCATACCCTTTTCAATCAAAAGTCGATAATGGCTTTCGGCCATGCCTAGCCCTATCTTATCGGCATCTACGTAGGCATAAAAAGCCCCACCATATACCACATCAAGCAGTACTTCACCAAGTCCTTCTACCTCCACCACTTGGTCGCGGTACAATACAAAAGATGGTACATTTTCAAAACTTACCGAGCTCACTTGCCCCTCATTGACATGGGCATAGGAAGTAATCAACCCCGCAGGTGCTTCTATCATCAGCTTTGTAACAGGCTCTAGGAGCGGCACTAGCCCTAGCTCCACCGCGACTTTTGTAATAGCGATGATACCATGCCCACACATCGAGCTGTAGCCTTCATTGTGCAAAAAAATCACTCCAAAGTCTGCATTGTCGCTACTCGCCTCAGTCACAATACAGCCATACATATCAGCATGACCACGGGGTTCCCACATGAGGGCTTTTCTCAAATAGTCAAGGTTTTGTTTTAAATACCGCCTTTTTTCTAAAATGGTATTTCCTTCCAATAGCGGTAACCCCGACGTAATAATCCGCAGCGGTTCGCCTCCGGTATGCGCATCGATAGTTGTAATTTGTAACCATTCTTTGGGGGGATTCCAATCATTTAACGCCGCAAGACGTTGGTCAAAAGGGGACATAAAGCGCTTAAATATTTTTGAAAGTGCGGTTAAAATACTAGATTTCGGACACTTTTCTAAAAAACGTGCAAAATGAAAATAGTTTTAATACAGTTTGTCTTTATCGCTGCGCTTTTGGTAAGTTTTGAGGGTATCGCCCAGTATGGATATGGGGGTTATGGTGGAGGATATGGCTATGGCCGTGGCTATTCATCTAGGAGCCAATTCCCAGATACACCCCGCAAACCTCTCACTCCCGACAAGATTGCCGAGGAACAAACCAAATGGATGGATAAAAAGCTGAAGCTTACCGACGAACAATCGCTCTCGGTCGAAACCGCCAACTTAGATTATGCCTTACGTCTGAATGATTATCAGGAAGCGTTTATGAAATCACACGCTACTACCAGACCTTCGCCCCAAGAAATCCAACAAGTAAGAACTACCGTAGAGAAGTGGCAGGCGGAAAGAGAAACCAAGTTTCAATCCATTTTGACGCCTGAACAGTGGGAAATATACCAGAAGAAAAAGAAAAGTATGCCACATACTTCAGGATAATCTCCTAACGCAGGGAGCGACTTCTATAACGCAGGGAGCGTTTTGAACGCTCCCTGCGTTTCGGCGTTTATCCAAAAACAGAACGCTTGACCCATATGATTGGCAGAATCAATATTTGAATTTTGGATGCAGAATGTTAGCCGTATTTATTGAACCAGAGAACAAACTCGTGGCTTATTGCCCTACCAATTAATCCTTCTTTCTATAACGCAGGGAGCGTTTTGAACGCTCCCTGCGTTTCGGCATTTATCCAAAAACAGAACGCTTGACCCAGACGATTGGTAGAATAAAAATTTGAATTTTGGGTACAGAATGTTAACAATATTTATTGAACCAGAGAACAAACTTGTCGCCTATTGTCCGACCAATTAATCCATTTGACCTTGTGCAAACTTCTATAACGCAGGGAGCGTTCAAAACGCTCCCTGCGTTTCGGCATCAGAACGCTTGACCCAGACGATTGGTAGAATAAAAATTTGAATTTTGGATGCAGAATGTTAATAATATTTATTGAACCAGAGACCAAACTTGTCGCCTATTGTCCGACCAATTAATACTTCTTTCTATAACGCAGGGAGCGTTCAAAACGCCCCCTGCGTTTCGGCATTTATCCAAAAACAGAACGCTTGACCCAGACGATTGGCAGAATAAAAATTTGAATTTTGGATACAGAATGTTAGCAATATTTATTGAACCAGAGAACAAACTCGTGGCTTATTGCCCTACCAATTAATCCTGCTTTCTATAACGCAGGGAGCGTTCAAAACGCTCCCTGCGTTTCGGCATTTATCCAAAACGAAAAGGATTAAAATCCTGAATGTCCATGCTAGTTTTGTCTCCTAAGATAATCTCTGCGACAAGTTTTCCCGTAGCAGGACCCAAGCTTATGCCCATCATACCGTGGCCGGTAGCTAAGGTCACATTTCCAAAACTTTTTATCTTTCCTATATAAGGCAGGCCGTCGGGCGAACAAGGCCGCAAACCACGCCACACTTTTTCTTTTTCTGGCAATGCCACCTCCATATCGGGGTAGTAGCGGTTGATTCCCTGCACAATACCCCTCACTCGGTTCATGTTTACCGTCATGTCTGTACCTGCAACTTCGAGCGTACCGGCAAAACGCAAATCTGTTCCCATCGGCGTAGCCGTGGCTCGGGCTTCAAGCATGATAGCAGGCACTTGGATATTTTGAGCTATATTTTTTACCATAAAGCTGTATCCTTTTCCCCCTTGAAGTGGCAATGATATGCCCAATTTTTCGGTCAAAACGGGTGACCACGCTCCCGCCGCAATGACCAATTCGGCCGTTTCTGTTTTAAAGATACTACGTTCTCCGTTCGTGTTTTTAGTTTGCACCGCCATGATTTTATTGCCTTGTTTTTCAAAAGCAATCACTTCCTGATTTTCGTGAACCCACACACCTCGTTTTTTCAAATGACTTACTAGGTTTTTGACGAGCAAATTGGGCGTGATATGCGCATCACCAGGGTAATATACCGCTCCTCTCACGTCTACTCTCACGTGGGGTTCAAGGTCTTGTACTTGCTGCGCCGTAAGCATATCTGCCACAATGCCCGCACCATTGGCAAGATGCGCTTCTTCGGCCATTTCGTGCTCGGTATCGGCATTTTTATAAAGCATCAACAGCCCGCGCTCATGCCAACCAAAATCTATTTCTTGCGAGGCCGCTAAGTCTTGAAATAGTTTTTTGCTCAACAAACTAATGTCTCTCAACACTGGAATGGAGCGCTGTACGTGCTCCTGAGTGGAGTGTTTCCAGAAAAGCATGCCCCAACGCATCAAATCCCAACTCAACCTTGGTTTGACGTAAAAAGGGCTGGTCGATTTGAGCATCCATTGTAAGCCTTTTGCTATCATACCGGGCTGGGCCAAAGGTACAATATGGCTCGGCACAATCATCCCTGCATTGCCAAATGAGCAGCCATCTTCAAAAGTACTTTGTTCGATAATAGTCACTTGGCAGCCCGCTTTTTGAAGATAATAGGCCGAAAACAAACCGCTTACTCCTCCGCCGATGATTGTGATTGAAGTCATAGTTTTTGATGCTAAATTAAGGACTCAAAGTTACGACGAGCCTTGGATGTTTTGATAACTCGAAGTTGACTACTTCTGATAAAATTTTAACCCATACCAAAACCCAACATTGTATTTAGCCCTTGCTTGGTTTATTAATTTTTGATTGTATTTTTGTACACTTCTTTTTTCTAACAGGCCAGTCATGAAATGCTAATTAATCATTGGTTTACCAAAGGGCTATTTGTTGGCATTTGGCTCCTTGGCATTTTACAAGCATCCGTAGCGCAAGTGTATCATTTTCAGCACTACGATATTTTTTCGGGGTTGGGACAATCGCAGGTCTCCGACATCGAACAAGATCGCTTTGGCTATATTTGGCTCTCGACGCGCGGCGGAGGGATTTCTCGCTTTGATGGCCTGCATTTTACGACCTATCGCAAAGAAGACAACCTGCCTGCCAACAACATTGTATCGCTCGAAATTTCACCTAAAGGCTCAATGTATGTCGGGACCTCTTTGGGGCTTTCGATTTATGACGGAAAAAAAACGCTCCCCGTCAAGTCACCCACTCAAGAATCATACACGGTAGCCTCCGTAATAGGCGACAAAAAAGGCAACATCTACGCTATCTGCAATGCAAGTAGATTGGGGAAGTTGGTCAAAGACAGCCTTATTTTTCTAAAAAAACAAGGCTCTGAACGTCCCTCTTTCTACAGCGATATGACGCTTAATCCTCTGCGACAACTCATGATAGCTACCTATAGCGGTGAGATATTTGAAGTGACTTCTACCCACCTCCAACACCGCTATACTACCCCTGACGGATTGGTGCTAAGATGTATTTTATTTGACTCCAAAGACAGCCTTTGGCTTGGTACAGAACAAGGAATCTTTAGGACTTCGGCGAAAAACAAAAACATACAACAGTCTGATTTAAAATTAATTAGTAAAGAATTGGCCTATGAAATGATAGAAGCTTCTGACGGGAGTGTTTGGGTAGGTTTGAGTGTAGGAGCTATGAAATATAATCAGGGAAAAGTGCTCCAATTTGGTACCAACAATGGTTTCACCAATTTTATGGTCAAAGGGCTACTCGAAGACCGTGAAGGCAATATCTGGTTTACGACCGATGGCGATGGCGTCTATAAATTTACCAATCCTTCTTTCACAAGTTTAAACGAATCTTCAGGCCTAAGTGCAAATACTATTTCTTCCTTTGTCATGACGCCTTCGGGGGTTTTATGGGTAAGTTATTTTGGCAAAGGACTGGATATTTGGAATCCACAAACCCAAAAAAGACTTCCTGTGCCTAAAGCACTCCAAAATAAACGTATCAATTGTTTAGCTACCGACAATGAAGGCAATATATGGATTGGATTAGCAGGGCCGGGAGTCTATAAAGTCTCTAAAAATCAGACAGAATACATTCCTTTAGATTCTTATATTACCTCTCATGGTATCATTCTTTTTATGGAAGCTGGCCAAGGAAAAGAGATGTGGATTAGTACTTCTAATGGGGTACTGGTACATGATGGCTCTCAACTTCGACATTATTCTTATCGGGATGGACTCAAAGGAGTATTTGTACGCCGTACCCTACAACTCCCTTCTGGTGAGACACTTATATCGGGAGCAAGGGGATTGAATGTGATTAAAAACGGAACCTTGACCGAGTTTTTTTATGACAAAGACCTTGCTTCTTTTCCAGCACTTAGCATGGCACAGCGGCCTGATGGACTTCTAGCACTTGGAAGTTTTGAAGATGGTGTAGCAGTGCTTGATTTAAAGACAGGCAAGAAAAAATATTTTACCGTCAAAGAAGGTCTATGCTCCAATCTTATTTACAATACTATTTTTGACAAAGAAGGACGCCTCTGGATTGGCACGGAAAGAGGCATAGACCAACTTGATATTACCAAAGACCTAAAAATAAACAACTTACGGCATTTTAACGAAACCGACGGATTCATTGCCCGCGAAACCAACGCCAATACCGCTATGCTTTCTCCAGAAGGAGATTTATGGATTGGCACCATCAAAGGCTTGTTTCACTATCAACCCAACAAAGCTAAAAATACATTAAAGGCTCTCAAAGTTCACTTTACTGACGTACGAATTCCATTCGACACCACCAACCTAGCTCAGTACGGCGAAAACGAAAATAGTTGGTACAATGTGCCGGTGAGTTTAGAACTCCCACACACCAAAAATCAACTCAAAATCAGCTACATAGCTATCAACCATAGTCGCCCAGACCATATTCGTTATCAGTATCAGTTGGAAGGGGCCGATACCGATTGGCTAGGCCCAACCGAACAATCCGCCGTGGTGTATTCTCACCTTACTCCTAGCAAGTATAGGTTTAAAGTAAGAGCTTCTTTGGGAGACAACCAATGGGGTGAAATATCTACTTATGAATTTGAAATTATCCCGCCTTTTTACCAACGTTGGTGGTTTATTTTAATCATTGTAGTAATCATGGTCTCCTTGGCAATCCTCTCGCAAAAGCTTTATATTCAGTATCGTACGCGTAGAGTATTGGCTTATGAAAAACTAAAACAAGAAGCAGAAGCGGCAATCAGGGTACAAATAGCCCAAGATTTTCATGACGAACTCGGCAATCGATTGGCTGCTATTAGAATGCAGTCCAACGTACTTAAATTTCGGTTTAATGGCCACGAAAGCGAAGAAAAAAGGATTGTAGGTGAAATCGAAAAAAATGTAGTAAGGCTCTTCCGAGATACCAAAGATTTTATCTGGTCTATTGATCCCGAAAGCAATCAGATTACCGAATTGGCACTCTATATCAAAGACTTAGGCGAAAATT
>VFQN01006313.1_pt1 | contig 13641 bp, 21 predicted proteins | sample 3512371 | NCBI WGS metagenome assembly VFQN01 (sample SAMN10412370, study PRJNA504923) | tailings metagenome | isolation source: Replicate 2 from Balatoc abandoned mine | place: Philippines: Itogon, Benguet | collected 2017-08-28
CTTTTGCCGTCCCCCCCACTCAGGCTCATAGCCGCGTCTGACGCAGCCCCCCTGCTGACCCCTTACGGTAGCCCGCCCCCCCCGCCCCGCCCCCCCCCCCCCCCCAGGCCTACGGCCGCGTGCTGGCCGCCCCCGTGGACGACTGGTCGGCGCGCAACGCCGCCGCCAAGGTGACCCTGCGGCACACAACGGCGCTGCTGGCGCTGGACCCCCAGGCGCCCGTCGCCGCCTTCCTGCACGCAGAGGCCCGAGTGGCCGCCATGGGCGCAGGGCCGGACGCACTCCAGTCCATGCGCCACGCGGTACAGGTGCGTAGCACACAGTCCCAGGCGCTGCAGCTCCCCGTGTGCAACGCCCGTGCACGCGTGTGATAACACTGGCAGTTGAACAGATGCGGGTCCCTGCGCAACTACCGGTACAGTGCAGGCGTGGTCACTCTGCAAGACGAGAGCTTGTGCCGTAGCGCACCATGTGCGCCGTGCAGAATAGCTGAAAATATGGTGTGGTACAAAGCAGGTTTGGCATGGATCCAAGCACGGGCGTCACAGGATTGCGGGGCGCTGGACTGAGGCACAGCCAGCCAGCATGAGAGGCGGCTGCAGCTAGCGAGTCCTGCTTGGCCGGAGGCCAGGAGTGTTACCAGGCGCCTCATGCCGCACAACACGCAGTGGCGCGTGGCAGGCATGTTGTTCCATGTGCCTGCTGGCGGTTTGCTGATCCCACAGCATCGCGGCGACGACCTTGTGGCCGACCTGACGCACCTTCTTGCGTGACCTTGTGTTTCATCCTTGTGCACGCTAACGCTAAGTGTTGTAGCGTGAAATACGCTACCTGGACACAGTCCGTTGGGGGCCGGACTGCTGTCGATCTATTGCCAATTTTCACTACAACACTAAGACACGCTGCTACACCTGCGCACATGCAGCTGGCCGAGCGGCGCGGTGATGACGTGGTGGCCTACCTGGCGCACCTCAACGTGGCGCTGCTGCTGGTGCAGGGGGCGGCGCGGGGGGCGGAGGGCAGGTTCAGCGAGCGGGAGGTCCTCAAGGTGCGGAGCTGTGTGGGTTGATGGGTGGGCGCGGCAGTGTCTTAGGAGGTGGTGGTGGCGGTGGAGGTGGTGGGCATGCTGCTGGGGCACCAGAGCATAGTGTCCTCCCTGCACGGGGTCTGCAGAATAGGCTTGTGTAGGGTTGTGCACGGCAGTATATGGTAATGTGGCCCTCGCTATGCGGACGATGTTGCGGGATGCAGCCCTCATGCTCGCTGAGGCGCTGATTTCAAGCCCACGCTACGCATCTCCAGCGAGCAAGATCCCGCCTGCCAACCCAGCCCGACCCCCATAACAGGTGGTGGGTTGCTTTTCGCCTTCACATTACAGGTCACCCGTCGCTTGCAGCTCTTATCGATGCTTTGGGCTCGTACTTTGCTTGCTTGCGATCCACGCGACACCCGCTTCAGGCGATGGAAGAGGCCGCTGCCCAGCGCCGCCTGGCGCACCGCTGGAACGGCCACGTGCTGACCGAGGCACGGTGCGCAGCCATCAAGAAGGAGCTAAACGAGGTACGGTTCGGGGATAGTGTCAACCGTTGTAGCCAGGAGCGTGATGACTCACGTCGTGCTGGAACAGTCCGTTCGTGCGCTAAATCTCATACATCGGCAACGTGAAGGCAGGCGCGATTGTCATTCAGTCTGGAGACTAGACTTCCTCACAGCGCTACGTTGCCCCCATGCCTTGCGCCGTCACCGCCGTGCAGTTGCTGGACGGGGCGCGCGACGCCGCCGGCCCCAACGCGGGCGACCTGCTGCCCGCCGTGGACATGGGCCGGGGGCGGGGGCTGCAGCCGGTGCCGGTGGAGGCCAGGGAGTGCGCGCAGTGCAAGGGCCGCTTCCACAAGGTGTGGGGGGAGGGCCTGGGAGGGGGCAAGAAAGGGGATTTTGCTGCCCTACAGCGTCACATGTACCCGTGGGCTCTAGGCGTGCAACGTGGAAGACGCGGGCTGGGGATGGGCACATAGGTACCCGGTATCTCTGCAGGGGCTGTGCGCGCATGTACTGCACACGTCCTCTGTAAGTCAGGGCGTCCTGCACAAGACGCCGGTGCTCCTGCCATTCTGCCGCCGTGCCGTGCGCCCTGCAGACGCTGATGTGCGGCGGCTGCCGCAGCGTGTGGTACTGCTGCAAGGTAAGCGTGGGTATGGGGGTGGGGGGCCGACACCTCCCTGTCACTTGCAAGTTGCGCATTGCTGTCACCGTGGGCAGCAACGCATGGGCCTTCTTCCACCCTGCCGCACAGACAACAGTACAGCGCAACCCACCTGCTTCGGGGTGGACCCTGCTGTGTGGTGCGCGGCATTGCAACTGCCATGTATGCTGTTCAATACCACTGCGCGGACCGAAACGGCTTGCAGGACTGCCAGATGAAGCACTGGAAGGCGGGGCACAAGGCGGAGTGCAAGCAGATGGCGGCGGCCAGGAAGGGGGCGGAGGCAGCAGCGGGGGAGGGGGAGGCTAACGCGGCAGGGCCAAAAGCAGCGGAGGACTGAGGCAAAGCGGCGGAGGGGGACGCATCTGGGCCGCAGCAGGGCTCGCGGTAATACTGCGCAGCGGGGGTTGGGGGAGGAGAAACAGGCGGGGCAGGCGGCGGCACACATATGCTTGCGTTGAAGCGTGGGGCTCTGACATTGGTGCACATGGTGCATTGGGTTGGCATCATTGCCTCGGAGAAGGGCAGCACGGGGGAGGTGCTCGTGCTGCCTGCTGCGCCGGCGGTGAGCTGGCTTGTTCAATCTGTTGAAACTATTCCAAATTGCAACTGCGGTGCCTGCTGTGAACCTGGCGGGCGTACGGTAACGTGCGCACCTGTGGGAGAGTGACTGTGGGTGAACCCAGGTCTGCTGCGGATCGCGGGTGACGGATAGGAGTTAGCTAGACTGATACGCTTCGGTATGCCGCAGTGGCTGGGTGCAGCTGGGTGCTGCAAAAGGAGGATCGAAAACATGGCGCATGAGAAGGTGTGGAGTGCCCCACCGATGTAGATGTTAAGAAGGTTCGGAATCAGCCCAACGGGGGTGGAGGGCTAGGAAGCGTCGCTCCGACCGGAGGGGTCCCTGTTCAACCCACAAATTGAAGGTGTGGAATGGTTATGATCTTGTCCGGCTTGTCGTGAGCACCTGACGCCAGGATGTGGCTGGCTGTAATGGGTCCTCAACCCAGGGAAGATCGTGGGATCACAGACACAGGCAATTACTGCTACTGCCCATGCCCTTGGCCCACACTGGCCAAGACACTGGCCCACATGTGAACGCTTACCGTCCTATAACTCACAGCTAATCCCGGATATCTTCTGAAACTGACTACGCGTCGTCCAGGCCCTATTATGCCGGTACCGTAGCTTGTGATGGGCGTGGGTGCGCCAAATAGCGCCGAAGTGCCAAGTGATTGGAGGCGAGGTCCATGCAGACAGATGCAGCTCTTGCAGGTTCTGGGAAGGCTTCGCCCCCTGCCAAGGGTCTCTGGTGGTCCTGTTGCGTGTCATACTCCAAGCTTGGCTGACTTCCGCAGGAGGAAGCCGAGCAGCCTGCGTACAGTGTACTGTGAAAGTGAGTGCAGAGGGGCAATGACGTGGCACGTGGCCAGGCGATTCCAACGGCCAAACCGCAAACGCAAACGCCAACCGACGACCGACAACGCGACAAGCACTATCGTGTTGTGCATGACATGTATGCAGTATCTGAGCTATGGAACTGGATATGCCATGGACCACGTTACTCTGGGCAAGTCAATCGAGCGCCAACTGCGCTTTACCGAAAGCATTGCCAGCGTCTCGACGCCGGAAGATGCGACATACATTAATGAAGAGTTTGCCAAAACTGTTCATGACCTAATGTATAACACCAGGGACATCCAAGAGGACATGAGTCGCCAAGGCCGCATTGCCCTAAGCAAGAAAAAAGCAAGGGGCGCCCAAGCCTGGCTTGACGCATACCAGAGAACCGATGTGTTTCGGAGGCTAAAAGCGCTGCTGGCAGGAGTGCCCGACAGAGCTGCGGCTGTGGCGTCACCCAGCAACAGCCCGGTTTGCAGGTGCGCGAGGACAGCACAGCGCGTGTCACTTGGTACAACCAAGGGTCGCATGATGCACTTTTCAAGAAGCCGGTTTGGCAGGATTACCGCCTTGACGCTTGCGAGTGTGCATGTCTGGCGCTACGGGTGCTGCCTTTGAGCAGTTTCCAACCTGCACCCGCTGCCACCTGCTCCCTCACATGCCCCAGGCGCAACGCTGTCAGGGTGGTCTTGTATACCAACCTCACCACCTCCACACTGCTCGGCCACGCCTGCGAAATGGTCAACGAGCTGCAGAGATACGGCAGCAGCTGCCTGCACGCCCAGGCCACCCAGGCCGCCGACCGGGCCCTGACGGCCATGGGGGACGAGGGCCTCGCGGCAGCCGTGGCGGCCGCGGCGCGAAGCCTGGTGGCCACCACCGCCCTAGTACACTCCGAGGCCGGACAGCGGGACCTCGCGGTCCCCACCAGCAGCGGGGTTACGGAGCTGCTCACCGGGTGCGTGGAGGAGACGGGCTACACCGCTGCAGCGGTGTGCAAGTACATGGTCCTGCTCTCGCAGGGGGCGCTGCAGGGCCTGCTGCCCCTGCGGGCAGGCGGCAGCGGGCCTGCGCCCTCGCAGGTCCCGTCGCAGGCCGCACACTTCGTGGAGGTGCTGGCCAGCTCGGAGCTGCTGGCAGCTGCTGCGACCGTCCTGGTGGACGCCCCCCCAGTGTACGCTCTGAAAACGCTGCCGGACCCAGACCGCAACCGCTTCTGCTTAGGCTTGCGGGCCGCCGTTGAGACCGCAGCGATGGGCCTTTACTATACACACGAGGCGCATGCCACGCTCGTCAAGATCGTCGGGCCCGAGGGGCAGCGGCTGGCGTGTGGGCTGCTGCGTGCCATGCGGCACGTGGCTGTACGGCGGCTGCAGGTGGGGCTGCTGGACCAGCTGGCGGCGCACGCGGGCATGGGGGCGGCGCTGCAGGAGAAAAGGGAGGAGCAGGAGGGGTGCAAGGAACGGCAGCCTCCATCAGTGGCGCCGGAGCCGGAGAGGGACCAGGCGGGCGGCTGGGCGGCCAGCAGCGGGGCGTGGTGGTTTGCGGGGGAGGCGGCGAGGCAGGAGCTCATGGTGGGGGTGGCCACGCCTGGGCGCGAGGGGCCCCGTGGGGCAGGGGACCAGGCCCACAGCAAGACGACCAGGGCGCACGAAGAGGGACAGGAGGACCGCCACTGCCGAGCGGTGTACGTGACCCTCGGGGAGTGGTTCGAGGTGCAGCGGGAACAGGTGACAGCGGCGGCGGCAGGGGTCCCAGCAGGGCCGCCGCCGCTGCTGGCGGCGCAGCTGGCGGCGCGTGCCGCGGAGGCGCTGTGCCGGCTGTGCCGCGGGCAGGGGCTGGAGGGGGCGTACGCGCCCGCGCCGGAGTGGCAGTTCGCCATGGCCCCAGTGCGTCGGCGTGCTGTGGGGGCCTGCGCTGCAACATTGTAGCGTACCAGGCTACTACTACTCGACTGCTGCCACTGCAACATCAGTTCGGCTTCTGGCATAACCGGCACTCACGTTTTTTTTGTTCTGCTTGTTTTGTCCTGCTCAGAATGCCAGTCCGGTTGAATGTGGTAGGTATTAGGAAGGATCTAAGGATCGTGGACATAGCACCTGGGGTGTAGTGCCGATGTGCCAAATGCTGAATGTAATGCTGCTGCTGCGTGTTGTGCGCTTGCAGGGCCTGGTGCTGGCGCTGCTGCCAGCGGAGTGCTGGGACTCGCTGCCCGCCCCCACAGCCCGGGCCTGCGTCCCCTACTGGCTGGAGGCGGCGGGGTGGCTGGTGGCCCTGATGTCGGACGCAACGGCGGCGGCCATGGGCCGCCTGCCCGCGGCCCAGCGGCCTGAGCGGCCACGCAGCCACCTGGACAAGATGGCAAGTACGGGCATTGAGCAAGGACTGCTGAGGTTGCGGCCAATGCCCTTATGCACTATGTCCCGAATTCAGAGAGCGCCAATCCTGCTTCAAGGCATGTAGACAACCAAATGGAGTATAGCCCGAGTGTATCCCTGGACGCAGCCACCTGGACCAGATGGCAAGTGTGTAGGGTGTGGGCACGTATACGTGTGCATGATGCACTCTTTGGCAATATAGTGTCTACGCCGGCCCTTGCCTTGCCTTGTGATGCCTTTACCGGGGTGCCGTGCGCAGATGGTGATGGCCGGGTCACAGGCTACGACACTCGCCCTGGCGGTTCAGGTGCTGGCGCATCTCGCCCGCCATGACACATACGGTGGGTGCCTCGCAAAACGGTGAACTGGGTTGGCGTGACTTGGCTCATCGGAGCCTCTACATTGCAAACGCCCCCCCTTGCCACCGCCACCAAAAATGCGAGCGGGAGGGCGACAGGGTAGTGCCTACGACTTGCTGGCCACACCAAGGCACCGAGCCCAGCAGTGTCCGTGCCCTCATGGCCCGCGTTACCAGCAGCCACACCAATGCCGTACGTGCCTCACGACAATCCGATACCGCGCACTCCCCACCGCAGGCTTCAAGACGCTGCCAGCCGCGGCGCAGGCGGACGTGCTCCGCCGCATGGCCCGCTGCGGCCTTGCCGCCTCCCTGGACCACACCCTGCGCCTGACGTACAGCGTGCAGGACGCTGAGGGTGAGGGGCAGACCGCCATTGCCAAGGACCTGGGCGTCACCAGCGCGTCAGTCTCGAGGGCCATCGAGGCAGTGCAGGAGCTCCTCCCGGCCCCCATGGGCGTTCAGCAGGCGGAGAGCGCAGATGGCGGCCAGGCGGCCGGGCCCCAGCTGGGTCTGCTGCTGACGCTGTCCAAGCGGGCGGCCGTGGTGGCCCGGGCGCTGGAGGCGGGGGCGGGGCCGGGCGCGAGCGAAGGGGCAGCGGGGGCGCAGCAGCAGCAGTGGGTAGGCCGGGCTGCGGAGGTGCTGGCGGTGCTGACGGCGGCAGCGGGCAGCGTGGAGGGGTGTGTGCGAAACGGAGCATCCGCAGCGGGGGCAGCGGCAATGGGAAGGGGCACGGGCGACGGCGGTTGCATGCACGAGGCGCAGGAGGCGCTGGCCCTGGCAGCGCGGGCGGCAAGCAGCCTGGCGGCGGCGCTGGCATGGCGGCTGGCAACGGACATGGGGACGGCGGCGGTGGTGCCGGCGGCGGCGGCGGGAGGCCCGGCGGCGCGCGACTGTGCGGCGTGGCAGGCGGGGACGCGTGCTGTGTGCGGCGTGCTGGCGTGCGTGGTGCAGTGGTGGCGCTCCCCGCCGCTGCTGCCCCCGGTGCAGCTGCTGGCGTGCCAGCCGCACCGGCTGCTGGCCGCAGCGTGTGCGCTCGTGGTCGCGCTGCCAGACAAGCCCAAGAAGCTGGGCAAAAACAAGCAGCGGCTGTGCGCGCTGGTTGCCAGCGCGGCCGCCGTCCTGGCGTCGCACGTAACCCTCAGCGGCAGGGTCCGCGGGTGGCTGGCGCCGCCACCGGCCGCCGCCGCTACCTTGGCCGGCAGCGGCGACCTTGGTGGCAGCGGCAGCGGCCGTGGCGGTAGCGGCAACTGGGACACTGGTTGTGAGGCGGACCCGTGCGCCGGGTGCCTGGCGGCTCCGCTGCTGGCGCTAGTACGGCAGGCTGCTGGTACGGCACCGTCGTACGCAGCGCACACGGCGGCGCTGCTAAGACTGGCGGGCGGCGGCGAGGGCACCGGTGTTGCCCCTGGGGAAGCGGACGGCGGCTTCCGGCGGTTTGCCCAGGGGGTGGCGGAGGCGATGGTGGCGGACAGCTGCAGGGACGCGCAGCCTTGCGGCCGTTTCACCGAGGTCCCCATGCCCGACGGCTCATCGCCAACCACCTTGCTGCCGGCTGAGGGCGAGGGAAACAGCGCAGGAGGCATGCGCGCAGTCTCGCCGCCGTCACCGCTGCCAGCAGCCCCGTCCACACCCCTGCCGCCGCCGCTGGCGCTGCAGCCAAGCCGGCAGGGCGCGCTGACGCGGCTGCGCGTCTGCGGCAACCCGCACTGCAGCAACTTTGCGGGGGAGAGCGAGGGGGCGCTGCCGTTCAAGCAGTGCGGCGGGTGCCGGGCGGTGCGGTACTGCGGGGCGGACTGCCAGCGGGCGCACTGGCGGGAGGGGCACAGGGCGGAGTGCAAGCTGCTGGCGGCTGAAACATAGGTGAATCCAAGATGGTATGAGGCATTATGGGCTCCTGGCGGTTGTGTCCGGCACCTTGCAGGGCAGGAGGTGGCATGAACGCAACCATGGGTAGCTGCTAGCCTGGTACGGCAGCCTGTGCGCGTGCGATCACACGAGTCCACCTTGAGGATGGCTGGAAGTGACGGAGTGTTGGGTTAAGAGCATGATAAGTTCACAAAAAAACCAAGCCGGTCCCGTCCCACACGACCGCCAGGTCAGCCTCCCCGCGGCCAAAGGGCCGAGCGATTGCGGTAACTGGCGGAATAGCTAGGCGGAAGCTGATGCTTGCAGGAGAGCTGTTGTATGTCATCGGGCATGTCCAGGGGCCGGCAGACGCTGCGGGTACTGCGGGTACTGCCGCAGGCCCCGCAATGGGAAATTCCCCAGACCCCCCGACTGCGGGTACCCGACCGCCTCAACCGCCCCAACTACCAGTCTTTTGGGCCCAACGGTCCCTCTCAGCACCAGTAACGGAGGCACTCTGCGTGGGGAATGCGTGTGCCAGGGTCCTAGGGTGGCATGGGTACGGCGCACCACATCACTCCTGAGCCGTAGGCACTGCGCTGAGGAGCAACATGGCGTGCTGGCACACCAGCACTGGTCACTGCGTGCTGTGGCTGGGGGACCTTTCAGCCTCAGGAGTGCACCGTTAGCACAGCCCTTCCCATGGATGCGATGGCTGTAATCTGCAAGGAAAATGGCGTCTTTTGAGGTCCATATCTCTGGATTTTTCTCCCGGGGGCTCCCGCCCCCGGACCCCCGGGTGGGGGGTGCCCCCACACACCCCCCGGTACGGGCCCCGCAGTTAGTAATTGGACGTCTGCCGATCCCTGGGCATGTCGGAGCGCACCAGATGTGTAAGAGTTGTCCCTCTCTACAAACAGCGTGCGCTTCGAGACGGAATGTGGCGGAAGACATATGTCACCGTTTTGGCCGTTACCCCGCTTCTCTTGTGAATGACGACGAGGCACGAAGGATTGATCGGCGATGGCGAAGGACCGATCTCTCTGGCAGTGTAGGTAAAACAACTGGCTCATATGATGTCTATTGTCTGTACCGAACGTCTGATCATTAGCGGCAACGCCTGCGGCGTGGGCGGCATTACAGCCGGTAGGCCACCGGGTTGCAGCTTAACTCCTAAACGATGCAATCCAGCAACCCGTATACCTTAAGCTAGCAATATGGAGCAATGCTGTGAGCACTGGGTTGGAGGGATAGCAACGGGGCTGTCAGTCCCGGCAAACGTGTCGGTCAACCCTTCCCGCCACCCTTGCAGGGCATTCCGCTTCCAGCAAGCGACTACTGATCGCCATTTACTGTAGAGATCCTGCCCACAAAACTGCCAGTGCTGCAGGCCGCGACCATCTGCTCACACTTGAAAGACGTACCGTACTGAACCAACCCCGAAGTTACGCAACCCTCCTTGCTCCCACATCAATACAGGCTTCTGAGCTGTCGGGAGTGGCCTACCCGCCATAGCGGCTAAGCAAGGAGCCAGTGTTCTTCTGGAGCAGCTGAACCCACACAAGCAGCTGCCAACGCAACAGCCATCCTGGTGCGTGACCGTAGCACTACACGAAGATGGCAGTCACACCGGAGTGGCTGCGCCCCATGATCGAGGCGAACCTGGGCGTCTACACTGGCTCCGGAGACGTCTACGTCATCCGCCACCTGACAAGCGAGACGGTGGGCGGCTTGCCTGGGCGCGGCATGCAGCGTGCATGCTTGTAGCGTGTAGCAGGATGTGGTAGTGCCTGCTAGTGGTGTGCACGCCGTGGGGAGGCGCACAACCGCTACGTGGCGGGACACTGGCCGTGCCGCCGGCTCCGGTGGCCGTGCCGGCCCCGGCCGCGCCCAAGACCAGCACGTACAACCCGGCCGCGTTCCGCCGTCTCGGCAGCCGGACGCTGTCACAGCAGACCGTTCCCATGCCTAAGGCACCAAATCCATTATGTGCCCAGCCTACAGGGTTGCTTACGCCACGTTCTATTTGTTTGTACGTGCCATGCAGGGCCTTACCCTGAACGGCAAGAGGTGCCGCATCACAGGGCACAACGGCACGCGGCTGGAGGTCCAACTGCTGGACGACCCGAATTCCCGCCACCTGTTGCTGCCCCGGAACCTGCTGCCGGAAGGGGAGGCCTTCGTACCGCCACCGGGACCTCCCCTGGAAGATGACATGATCGTACGGCAGTTGCACGCCACCCTTCCACACTTCGCAGGCGCTGGGAATGACAGGCCTGACGTCCGGGCACGCGTCGGGTACGTGCGTCAGTTCGTGAACCGAGGCGAGGTGCCGCCCCCCAGCAAATGCGTGGACCCCATGTGCCCCGTGGACGCTGCGCACCCCATGCTGGCCGTGGCTGCAGTAGTCGCGCCATGCTGCGCTGGAGACCAGATTGTGGGTGAGTTTGCAAGGCGGGCATTTACAGTCATGAGGGGCCGGGTCTCGAACATTTAACCCTGTCGTCTGCTGTACCGTATGGTGGTGGGTTGGTTGCTGCCGTACCGGTAGGCAAGTACCGGGCCTGCATGATGACCAGCCCTTGGACCGATGCCATGCACCCAACGTGGCTTCCTGTACGTGCACCCCGCCGACACGCGTGACAAGAACCCGCCTCTGCCATGGTCCCAGTGCAGGACTGCGAGCGCACTTAACTTGTCCGAAACACTCTATGACACTCAGCAGTCCTGAAGGGCACCTGACAGCGTGTACACCTCCCTACCTGCCTCTTCGCCCCACACACCAGCACACCTTCCACTCTTGTCTCCTACCTTGATTCCCCCTTTTTTGACTCACTCATCGTCCTGTTTGCAGCCCCTCCCCCTCGTCCCCTGAGACTTTCATCACCGCTCCACGTCCAGCGCCGTGTGCGTGGGCATCGGCCAGCCCGGAGTCCTCCACCCTGCTTCCAAACCTCACCCATTTTCTCATGGCAAGACTTCCTCTTCTTGTTCTCTGCCCGCATATGGTAATCCCCTTGCCCGCAGGTTGTAATCCCTTGCCTTGGCTCCTTCGCTGCACTTGGTTTCCTCTTCGCCTCAGCCTTCCCGCCTCCCACGTGTGCACCTGTCTTCTCTGTCCAGACTTCCACCGCTTCGCGTCTGGCACCGTGGGCACCGGCCAGGAGTGCGTGGTGTGCACCGAGGTCGTGGCAGGGAACACCCCCGCGCTGGGCATGCCGTGCGGCCACGTGTTCCACAAGGAGTGCGCCCGCAGGTGGCTGGCGGAGCACGACACGTGCCCCACGTGCCGCACAGAGCTGCGAGTTCCGGGTGGGTGCGTGGGACACTAGCATGGTGCATGTCGCCTTACTGCCACTGTTTGGAATCCAGGTAGCAGTGAACACAGCTCAATTTTTTGTGCACTACGTGAGGTGGAATGTGAATGGGGCGACAGGGTGTACGGAGGGTGTATACCGGTAGGAGGAGAAGCAACTGGCAGCTGCCCAAGGACAGGGCTAGGCCGCCTGGCTTGGCTGGCCTCGGCTGGTGTGCGTACGGTGTTGCGTTGTGTCTTACTATTGCAAGCAAGTGTATGACTGTTATGGTAAGAGTTGCATCCAAAGTATCAACCCATTCGCAAATTGTACAGGGCATTATATGTGTGCGTGACCTACCAATGCCAATGCAGGCGTGCGGTACGCGCAGATGTTTGCGGACAGGGACGAGCGGGTGCAACGCCGGCTTGAGGAGTGGTTCCAAAGGTGAGAGCGCGAACGGGTGGCCCAATAACAGCTGCTGGCACAGTACAGGTACAGGGTGGCGTGGCTGGCGCCTCTCAGCCACATCCACCCGCACAAGTTACCCTGCTGGAGCACCAGTGTACTCCAGACTCTGCTGCTACTAGCAAGAAGCTCCCTCAGCATACATCACCGTACCAGTATTGCTTTCAGCGTATGTCCGGCACGTGCAGGCGGCCTGCTGTTGATTCAGTTAGCTGCTGTTGCAACCTGTTACCCCGGTAAGCCCTGACTCCTTAAACCCATTGACATGATGACCATGTGGCCCCATGACCCCACAACTTCGCAGCGGCATGTGTGACCGCTGCGCGGCCAGGCACATCGAGGTGGGTGGTGTATGGTATGGAGCCATGGGCTGGGCGGAGCACATGCAGCGCGTCTCAGAACTGCAGCGGGCGATCAGGGCGTGCGCATTGCGGTCAGTCTTGGCATTGGCTTGCAGTAGCATACAACACGAGAAGATCAGTAACTGACCAGGCCCTCTTGTAGCATCGAGTTAATTGGGCTTTGATATTGCATTTGCTGCCTCCCAGGGCCAATCTTGGGCGCTGTGACCAAGGAAGGACCTGACCACAGGGGCGGCGTCGCTGATCGCGAGGAGACAGCTGGGCAGGGTGTGAGGCTGTGAGCTGCCCGGTGTCTCGGCTATCGGATAGTACGCGCTGCATGAGCTGCTCCTACCTTGCCGGATTGGTTGGAGGGGGCCACGTGGTGCCGTGCTGACAGGCGAAGTAGTTGTAGGTTTTTGCTCGTACGGTTGTGGCTTCCATTACATGGATGCTGTTTCATCATTGGAGGATTGTGCATTTGACGTGGATGGACGCTGGTGTGGCCCGTGGAGGCTCCCCTGGTGGCCTGTGGCTGATGACCGCAATGACCTTAAGTGTCTCGCTGCTGGCTGCTGCCGCTGCTGGAATGAAGCGAATTAAATCAGGTCAAGAGGTTGCACTTGTCGACCAGTGTCGACCTTGGTGTTGATGCAGGGTACGGATTGGCAAGCAAGGAGGCACCTGGATGCATACCCGTTTGTCAGCGTGTCCTAGGGCCACGCCAACATGATACCATCACCTGAGATTACCGTGCATGTTTCACAGGCGGTTCTGTACCGGCATATCATTCAAGTGAAGGGTTGCGAAAGGGTGCTCAGTCGTCATACTGGGCGTACTGCGGGGTAACAGCTGGTCAGAACGCACGCGTCTGCTCCTTCAATAATGAAATAATGGGGGTGACCTTCGTCCGTGGGGTAGGCCCGGGTAGTTGCACTACAGCGCAACTAGCTAGTGTTCTTGGCCGTCCACCGAATGGCTCTGATTTGCTCAGCATGGCTGCACGCACGAGCATCCGACCTACGTGTGCCTTGGTAGGAAGCATGTACGGCACAAGCCCTGCCACTGGAGCCGAAGCCGGATATGTCAACCACTACGCCAAGACCAACTTCCGTTCGGCAACGGCATGGCTTGGATTTAGACTGATCGAATTTGCCCGCAGGAGGCACAGCTGCCTCGCATGCCGCTGGCACGGCACATGACCCATCGTATCCGGTTCCTCCTGGGCTTGAGGGTGGTGGGGAGCCACGACAGGGGGGCTGCTTGTGTTCTGTGGATGCGTCTTGGCGAGAGGCTATGTAGGGGTGGGACCAGGCTGTGGTAGGAGAACTGACGGCCCGCTCGTCGT
>VFQN01006314.1_pt1 | contig 13641 bp, 14 predicted proteins | sample 3512371 | NCBI WGS metagenome assembly VFQN01 (sample SAMN10412370, study PRJNA504923) | tailings metagenome | isolation source: Replicate 2 from Balatoc abandoned mine | place: Philippines: Itogon, Benguet | collected 2017-08-28
CAGAACGTGGCCTCAGCGGATTGCCCTTTCGGGAAGCAGCCTTCCTGAACAGAGCATGACGCGCGGTCGGTGACCGGAGACGGTCAGGGCTGAGGGCCGCGCCACGGACGAAAACACGGAAGGGCCGCCGGCTTCGGAAATGAAGCGGCGGCCTTTCTCCTTTCAGCGGCACCAGCCTCTGCGCTTGCCGCCGCCGTAAGGACGCACAAGCGCCCTGGAGAGCATGATCGGGCCGACCGCCAAGCCGTCCCCGGTGGCGACGTCGGCCAGCACGCGCCCGTAATATTTGGCGCCGCCGATGTTGCTGAGGCTGATCGTTGCTCCCGAAATCAGCGCGTGAAGTTCGTCGCGGGCGGCAAGCGCCGCCTCTCGCTCCTTCCCGCAACGCGCCTTCATCTCCGGCGCGTCGATGCCGCGGATGCGAATGTTGACCGTCACGGAATGGCCGGGCCAGACATGGGCTTCCGCCAGGAAAGTGTCGCCGTCGACGACGTCGATCACGGTGGCTTCCACCGGTCCGGGAAACGGCTTGCGTCGCGCCGCTTCGACAGGGGCGGCGGCCATGATCAGCGTGGCCGCCACAGCGATCATGCTTTTGATCCATCCTCGCCATGGTGCCGAATCCATATATAGGATGATATTCCTATTCAGGAAGGGAGGCAACAATGCCGGCGGCGCATGAAGCTCCACCCACTGCCGCCGACGGCTACGGCTACCTTGCCGAGCCGGTCGCGGCCGGAGGCTGTTTCTTACCGGAGCTCGCGGGGTCCCCCGACGACTAATGCCGGAAGTGCCGGACCCCGGTGAAGACCATGGCGATACCGTGCTCGTCGGCCGCGGCGATGACCTCGTCGTCGCGCATCGAGCCGCCGGGCTGGATCACCGCGGTCGCCCCGGCTTCGATCGCCGACAGCAGGCCGTCGGCGAAGGGGAAGAAGGCGTCGGAGGCGACGACGGATCCCTTGGCCAGTGATTCGCCGAGGCCGCCCGCCCGGGTGGCGTCCTCGGCCTTGCGGGCGGCAATGCGCGAGGAATCGACGCGGCTCATCTGGCCGGCGCCGATGCCGACGGTCGCCCCCTCCCTGACATAGACGATGGCGTTCGATTTGACGTGCTTGGCCACGCGGAAGGCGAATTTCAGGTCGGTCATCTCGGCCGGCGTCGGCGCCCGGCGCGTCACCACCTTCAAGTCGAGGCCATCCACCACCGCATTGTCGCGCGACTGCACGAGCAGCCCGCCGGCGACGGACTTCACAGTCATGCCGGGCGCGCGCGGATCGGGCAGGCCGCCGGTGAGCAGGAGCCGAAGGTTTTTCTTCGCGGCGATGATCGCCTGCGCCTCCTCGCTCGCCTCCGGCGCGATGATGACTTCGGTGAAGACCTTCACGATCTCCTCGGCCGCTTCGGCGTCGAGCAGGCGATTGACGGCGACGATGCCGCCGAAAGCCGAGACCGGATCGCAGCGCAGCGCCTTCCGATAGGCCTCGGCCAGTGAGGCCCCTTCGGCGACGCCGCAGGGATTGGCGTGCTTGATGATCGCAACCGCGGCGGTCGCGGCCGGATCGAACTCACCGACCAGCTCGAAGGCAGCGTCGGTATCGTTGATGTTGTTGTAGGAAAGCTGCTTGCCCTGGAGCTGCTTCGCCGTAGCGACGCCTGGCCGCTTCTCGCCCGTGACGTAGAAACCGGCCTGCTGGTGCGGGTTCTCGCCGTAACGCATGACATTGTCCAGCTTGCCGGCGAAGCCCCGCCAGGTCGGGTGCTCGATGTCGAGCGCCTCGGCGAACCAGCCCGATATCGCCGCGTCATAGGCGGCGGTCCGGGCGAAGGCCTTGGCCGCAAGCCGCTTGCGGAAGTCGAGCGACAGGCTGCCGAAATTCAGCTCCAGCGCGTTGACGATGGGCGCATAGTCCTCGGGGTCGGTGACGACAGCGACATAGGCATGGTTCTTGGCCGCCGCGCGCAGCATGGCCGGCCCGCCGATGTCGATATTCTCAACAACAGCGGCATAGTCGCCACCCGAATGGCGCACTTGCTCGAAGGGATAGAGATTGACGACCACGAGATCGATCGGCGCGATGCCGTGCTGGTTCATGGCCGCGACATGGTCGGGGTCGCCCCGCACGCCGAGCAGGGCACCGTGAACGGAAGGATGCAGCGTCTTGACCCTGCCGTCCATGATCTCGGGGAAACCCGTCAGCTCCGAGACGTCGCGCACCGCGATGCCGGCCGCCGCGATCGCCTTCGCCGTGCCGCCGGTCGAGACGAGCTCGACGCCGGCATGCGAGAGAGCCGTGGCGAATTCGATGAGGCCGGTCTTGTCCGAGACCGAGAGAAGCGCACGGCGGACCGGGACGAGATCGGGCGCGGGAATGTTCTTCGATGCGACGGCCATGGGCGGGGCTCCCCTATGTACCATATCGGGCCGTGAACCAGGGTTCGGAAGGCGCGATGCGTGAGTTCAAGACCGCTGGATCGCGCCTTGCGCAATTGGGTTGAGCACGGGCCGTTCCAGCTTTCGCGCGGGGCCTAACACAAGAGAGGCTAAAGCGAAACGGCGAAAGCCATGGCATTTTGAAGCGCCATCGAAGCAAGGTTTTGTAGGGGTCGCAACGTCGGAAGCAGATCGCGTTGCTCATGTCGCTCCCAGCAGGTCCGCCGGCGCCCTCAACGACGCGAACTGACGGCCCGGTAGGCCGCCTCGCCCTGTAGAATCAGGACTTCTAGCAGGATGAGCCCGTCCTCGGACGAGGCGCGCCTACCTGCCGCCCATGGAACACCCCACAAGCATAACCGTAGGTCACAGGATCGAGCTGGGCGCAGATCGCCTAACGTGAAGCAAGACGTCGGAGAATCGCGATGGCGGGGTCGACAAGATGTGATCCTTGCCCGGCCGATCGCAGAAGGCAGCGCCGCAGAAAACATACGGGCTTGACTGATGGGGCTGGGAAACCCTCCATCTCCTTGACCGTCAGGATCTTCGGATAGGTCTTGGCATGGATCCACGGATCAGTGCGCCCTCCGCTTCGCTGCGTGCGCCCGTCCGTGGATGACGAAGCGGATATGTTGCCGCTGATCACACACCACCGCTTGTGTCGTGTGGTGCGATTAGCATCACGCGACACGCTGTAAAACGTTGATCTTGCGAATGTCTTCCCGAACCCGTCTTTCGGGAGACATGCTTCAGGTACGCCGCTGCGCCTGGTCAGGCCCCTCGCCGCGCTCCAGGCCGCGGTAGTAGTCGGCGAGCATCTTGCCGCGTTCGGGGCGGAAGGTGCGGCCGGCGCATTTGACCGAGCCGATACGGTCGATGCGGAAGGCACGGAAATCATTGCGCATCTCGCACCAGGCGATAAGGGTCCAGACCTTGCCCCAGAACCACAGGCCGAGCGGCCGTACCTCGCGGGCCGTGCTGCGCCCCGCCTCGTCATTGTAATCGAGTGTCAGCACGTCGCGTTTTTCGACGGCGCGTTCGATCAGGTCGATAGCCTCGCGGTCGGCATCGGTCACCACCCACATCGGCGTGTGGATCTCGGTGCGCGCGATGCGGTCCTTTTCGGCATCGGGCAGGACGGCGCCGATCTTGACGAGCGCCTCTTCGGCAGCCCGTGCCATGGCAGCCCCGCCGAAGGCGCGCACCATACGCGCGCCAGCGACGAGGGCGACGATTTCATCCCTTGTGAACATCAGCGGCGGAAGGTCGAACCCCTCCCTCATCATATAGCCGACGCCAGCCTCGCCATCGATCGGGACGCCGGTCGACTGGAGGTCGGCGATGTCGCGGTAGATCGTGCGTTCGGAAACCTCCAGCCAAACGCCGAGCTTCTGCGCGGTGACGAGGCGGCCGCCGCGCAGATGCTGGACGATCTGGAACAATCGGTCGGCGCGTCTCATGCAGGCACGTCCTCTTCACGACGCCCAGGATGCACATGGGCAACATAGGGCACACATTCAAGCGGCAGCATCCCGAGGCACACCGAGCAGTTCAATGTTCCGGTCCTGCTGTTCATGGTCGAAGGCCTTCGACTTCTGCGGCTCAGACGAACAACCCAAAGCTGTTGCCGTCGGGGTCGATACAATAGACGAAACTGCCGACCGGCAAAGCAATGATCGGCGAAACCACCTTGCCTCCATTCTCCGTGACGCGTTGCATCGCGCTTTCAAGCGGCGCAGCAACGAAGAGGTGAACCGTGGCCCCCGTGCCGTCTGTTGCCGGCTTGCCCGGATAAAGATGACCGGTGAGCTGTTCGTCCCGGCTCGGAAAAATGGCGATCGGATTGGGACCACCCTCCGTGACGGGGATCTCGGTCTGCAGCACAGCACCGTAGAAGGCGCGCGCCTGATCGAGATCGGTCACCGGAATCTCGAACCACGCCGAGGCTCGTTGGGGTACTGGGGACGTCATACGGTGGCCTCCTTGATCTGGCATGTCATCTGTCGCACGGCGCTCCTGACAGCATTCTGTCAGGAGGATTGGCGGGAGCCGTATTCCTTCACGAAGACCGCGAGCATCCCGGCGAGTTGCGCTTCCTCCTCGGGAAAGAGCGCCTGGAGATAGCGATGCGCGAAGGTCCCCGGCGCCGAACCGGGAGCTGAGACGACACCGTTGTCGGCGACGGCGTGGGGCACATCCTGATAGAGCGCCGCGCCGGCGTAGCCCGGCTGCGTCTCGAGAAGCCAGGAGCGGCCGTTGCTGGTGTGGCGGGCCGCCGCGAAATGTCCGGAGCGTGCGAGCGGCACCGTGCCGGCGCAGATGCCTCCGACGATGCCGCCGCGCGCGACAACGCTCGCCAGCAGTTCCGAGATGTCGGGCGCTTCGGCGATGGGCCAGAGGTCCGAGCCCACAACCGCCAGCGCGTCGAGGTCGCCATTCTCGTCGGCCGTCAGCCCGCGGTCCGGCGCGAGGCGGAAGCCGCTCGCCGAGACCACCTGCTTTCCGGAAGGAGAAAGCGATAGGGTCCTGGCGCCGAACCATTCGACGGCGGAAGCGGCCAGCAGCCCGTATTCCCAATCGGCGAAACGATCGATGAAGACGAAACCGATTGTCTTGGACGGTGCGGTCATGCCCGATTTCTCCACGTCCGCTCAGGCGCGGCGCGCACGGCGTGCGGCATAGGCGTCGGGCCAGCCGATATCCTTGCGGATTTCCTTGGGCAGCGAAGAGATCAGCTGCTCGGTACGGATCTCGTCGCGCATCCGCCTCATCCGGTGAAAGTAGGTGCGGGCGATCCCGATAGGGTTCAAAGCGTTCATGACAAGTCTCCCTGATATTACGGGAGCACTATCGCACACCCCTCCTGACAGCAGTCTGTCAGGAGGGGTGTGCCTCTTCGCCGGCCTCCGGACAGGCCTTCACGAGCAGCCCGATGGCACCTCGGTAGACTGGTATCGGCGCCCGCCCGCTGCCCGACTCACACCGATGGCCCGACGCCTTTTCGGCGGTCGAGAAAGACTGACGGCGCGCCGCGCTCAACGCGAGGCGGTGCGCAGCAGCGGTTCGGCCTGTGCGAAACGGGCGGCCGTCTCCGTGATCAGCCCGTCTTCAGCCATCCGGGCGAGAACCCAGTTCCGCCTCTCTTTGGCCGGTTCCCGGTTGGCCTCGATGTCGATGCGGTAGAAGTTCGGAGCTTTCGGCAGGGCCGCCAGATAGGCCGCTTCGGCCACGTTCAGCTCGCCCGGACGCTTGCCGAAATAGAATTGCGCCGCAGGCCCGATGCCATAGGCGGTACCGCCGAAATAAATGGCGTTGAGATAGAGCTCGAGGATGCGATCCTTGCTCAGCGACTGTTCGAGCCGGCGAGCGAGGATGATCTCCTTGATCTTGCGTTCGAGGCTCGGCGCCTCGCCGGCGAGCAGCATGTTCTTGGCCAGCTGCTGGGTGATCGTCGCAGCGCCGGAGACACGGCGGCCTTCGAGCCCGTCGCGGGCCGAGAACAATACGGCGCGGGCGATCGCCGCGGCATCATAGCCACCATGGGCGTAGTAGTTCTGATCCTCGGCCGCGAGGAAGGCCTTGACCACATGGGCCGGGATGTCTGCCAGAGCGGTGAAATTTTCAGGCGCTATTACCGCAGCGGCTTTCCCGGCGGCTCCCGGGACTTCGACATCGTAGGCCGTCAGGGCCCTGGTATCGGGCAGATCCTTGCCATAGTGCCAGAATGTCCCAGCGATGCCGGCCGAGGCCAGGCCAAACGCGACGACCAGCGCGCCGGTGGCCCGGGCGGCCTTGTCGCCGAGGCCGGACCGGACCGTGTAGGGAGTAGCGAGAAGCGCAGGCGGCAAGGACCACGCGGAGGCGATCCGGTCGATCATCTCCGACGTCAGGACGCGCTTGCGGTGCAGGATCTCCGATGCGCGGGAGCGGGAACCGAGGAGCTGTGCGAGATCGGCCTGGCTCCGTCCCTGGGCTCGCATGGCGAATTCGAGATACGACACCGGATCGACCTCAGGCAATGCATGGTGCCTGGTCTCATAGTCCTCGACCAGGATGGTCAGGACCTCCAGGCGGTCGGCTTCGGCGGAGCCGGGAGTGCAGTCGAACAGAGCTTCAATCTCGGCCAGGGCGGCGCGGTAGTCAGTCTCGCCGCGGATCGGCCTGATCGGGGTCGACATGTTATCTCTCCGTCTTGGTGTGGATATCGAGCCGGGTCACGGCGATGATCTGCGCCGTTTGCAGCCGGTCGTTGACCCGGATCGTCACGCGGCAGCCGACATCCGTGAGGTCGACATGGATGGTGTCGCGGTCCTTGCCGGCGATCATCGCGCCCAGTTGCGTTTCTAGCGTGGCTGAATTGCGGATATCGGGCGCCCGGATGGTCGCGGCAAGTGCGGCGAGCGGCTGAACGGCCCCGGCGTGCTCAGCTCCGAAGGCCTTCAGCAGAGACAAGCCGATCAATCTCATTCGAACGTGATCACAATTGTTCCCAGATTTGGGAACATAGACAAAGCGTTCCCAGCAACGGGAACATCATATTCGATCCGAACCCATGGGACAAACGATGCGTCGCATCCTCCTCACTCTCCTGTTCGCCGCAGGCGGACTCGGCCTGTTCATCTTCGCGAACAACACGAACCTGTTCGCCTCCCGCGACCCAGGCCAGCCCACCTTGCTCGCCCATCGTGGCATCGCGCAGCGCTATCCCACGGAGAACCTCGTGCCCGACGCATGCACGGCCGCCGTTACGCTGCCCTCGAGCCACGCTTTCCTCGAAAATACCATCCCATCGCTGCGCGCTTCGTTCGAGGCCGGTGCCGACATCAACGAATTCGACGTGCATCCGACCACCGACGGTGAGTTCGCAGTCTTTCACGACTGGACGCTAGATTGCCGCACTGACGGCTCGGGCGTGACGCGTGAGCATTCGATGACCGAATTGAAGAAGCTCGACGTCGGCTACGGCTACACGATGGACGGCGGCAAGACGTTCCCGTTCCGCGGCCAGGGTGTCGGCCTCATGCCCACGCTGGAGGAGGTGTTGTCGGCATTTCCCGACAAGCGCTTCCTGATCAATGTGAAGAGTCGCGACGTGACAGAGGGAGAAAAGCTCGCCGCAGTGCTTCTTGGCCTGCCCGAAACACAGCGCTCCCTGCTGATGGTCTATGGCGGCCATGAGCCTATCATGCGCATGAAGGAGCTCATGCCGGACCTGCGCATAATGTCGGAAAAAATGCTGAAGACCTGCCTGCTACGTTATATCGGCTATGGCTGGACCGGCTGGATGCCGGAAGCGTGCCGCGACACGATCGTGCTCGTGCCGATCAATGTCGCTCCGTGGCTTTGGGGTTGGCCCGACAGGTTCCTCGACCGCTTCGAAACCGCCGGCACCCAGGTCTATGTGATGGGCGCCTTCCATGGCGGCACCTACTCGACAGGGTTCGACACCGTCGAGGATATTGCTCGGCTCCCCACGGGCTACAGCGGGGGCATCTGGACAAACGAGGTCGCTCTGATTGCCGGACAGCTGAAGAAGACTTCCGACTGATAGCAGCAGCGCCAAAGCGAAGGGACGGGCCATACGCGCCAGGCCTACCGCCCTGCCTCGTATCGAAGCTTCACGAGGGCTTGGTACAGTCGACGCGGCAAGCCATTGCCTCCATCGGATCGGCCGACCCAATGCCGCGAACCGGTGCGGGTCAGCCAAGCGGGCGGAAGCTCTCCAGAAACTCCCGGATATGGCGGTTCACCAGAGCCGGATACTCATCCAGGATCCAATGGCTTCCACCCGGGATCCTGCGAAGCGTCAGGTCGGGGATGTAGGCGTCAAGCCCGTCATAGTTCTCGTTGGCGAGGAACTCGTCCCGGTCGCCATATATCACGAGCGTGGGGACAGTGATCGTGAGGGGAAAGACCTCGTGGACATAGTTTCCGAAAGCGGGCGACGATCCCTCCGCCGGACCCCAGCCTTCCGCCTGATACCAGGCGACCATTCCCTCGATCGCGCCCGGCCGGCGCCAGGCTGCGAGATATGTTTCAAGATCCTCGGGGGTGAAGAAGGGGTGTTTCGCAAAGACCTGCTTGAGCGTTTCAAAGTCATTTTCCGCCAGCTTTCGCGCGCTGTCAGGGCGGCGAAGCCTCAACCAGTGCCTCCCGCCCCGAATCTGCATTTCGTTGCAGTGAAGCTCGCGGTCGAATGTCGCCGGATGCGACCCGGAAAGAATCACCAGTCGATCCAGCATCTCACGGTGATGCAGCGCGAACGAATAGCCGACGGCCGCGCCCCAATCATGCCCCACCAGCACGCAGGTCTCGAAGCCCAGCGACTTCACCAGACATTCCATGTCGTCCGCTGCGATCCAGACGCCGTTGTCCCTCAGCTTCTCGGGCCGCGACGACAGATTCACCCCGCGCAGGTCGACCGCCACGACGGTGTGGTCCCTGCAAAACTCATCGAGTTGCCGGCGGAATGCGTACCAATGCTGCGGGAAGCCATGAACGAACAGCATGAGCGGGCCAGACCCGGCGATCACATAGTGCAAGCGCGCGCCTGCCACATCCAAATAGTCGTGCCGGAGTTCGGTGACGGCATTCATCCAATGTTCTCCTCGACGGATATGACGGTGCTCAGCCCTATCAGGAGAGCGCATCGATGATCGACCCGGCCGATTGCGCAGGCGCGACGACCGGTCACGCCGGCAGCAAGACGCCTTCATGCCGAAGTAACCAGCGCTTCCGTTCGAGGCCGCCGCCATATCCCGTCAGGGCGGAATCCGCGCCGATGACGCGATGGCAAGGAATGACGATCCCGATGGGATTCGCACCATTGGCCGCTCCCGCGGCGCGTATGGCTTTCGGGCGATCGACCGAAGCTGCGAGCAGACCGTAACTCGTCGTTGTTCCCGTCGGGATTCTCCGAAGGGCGGACCATATTTTTCGCTGAAACGGCGTTCCACCCGTTTCCACGGCGATTTCGTCGATGGCGTCGAGCTGCCCGGCAAAATACCTCTCGAGGCCATGCCGGGCTGCTGTCTGCGCATGACTTTCGACAAGGCGATAGTTGCCCGTGCCGTAATGCAACTGCAGGAGACGGTGCATGCGCGCTTCGAAATCGAGCCAGTCGACGGCCCTCAGGGCAGCCTGCTCGTCAGTCACGACGAGCATCTCGCCCAATACCGTGCGCACCCGCTCGACCTGAAGGGCTAGGCAAGATGCGCCCCGGTGTTTTCTGATGGCCGTCATAGTCACCTGTCGCTTCCTTGCGGTTTCTGCATTCGGTCACGGCGCGGGATTGCGCTCATGTCTCCAGGCATTGCCTTGTTGCGCGACAGGGCCGTCATCGATGCCGAAGGGATGCCCGTCACGTGAGATGTCGCCTCGCTCGACGGAAAGGGCACAGCCGACCTTCGTCGCATCATCATGCTTCTCCACTGTCCAAGCCTTGGCATCGCAGATCGAAGGTCCCATTTCTCGCAGGAATCGGACCTTGTCGTCGGAAGCGCAGCAACAAGTGACAAGGTCCGAAAAGTGCCAGACCCTGGCCGCGAGACGTGGGACGCTACCGCATGGATCTCGATGATGATGCCTGCTACCGCGCGATCTCGACGCGAGACGCCCGGTTCGACGGCCGGCTGTTCGTCGGCGTGAAGACGACAGGCATCTATTGCCGGCCAATCTGCCCAGCACGCGTCCCGAAGCGGGAGAACACCAAATTCTATTCAACGGCCGCATCCGCACACGAGGCCGGCTTTCGACCCTGCCTGCGATGCCGGCCTGAGGCGGCCCCTGACCTCGCGGCATGGAACGGGACATCGAGTACGGTCTCGCGGGCACTCGCCCTTATCGAGACAGGCGCGATGGATGGGGGCGACGTTGCCGGCCTGGCCGATCGCCTCGGCGTCGGCGAACGTCAGCTTCGCCGCCTGTTTCGCCGGCACATTGGCGCGTCACCGATTACGGTCGCCCAGACACGGCGTGTGCTGTTGGCGAAACAGCTCATCCACGAAACCAAGCTGCCGATGACGGAAGTGGCGCTTGCAGCCGGATTTGGCAGCGTGCGCCGCTTCAATCAGACGTTCCAGCAGCTGTACGACCGCGCCCCAAAAGCTTTGCGGCGAGGCACGGCAGCGGATGTTTCATCGAGTTCGGCGGGTAGCGTCACGATACGTCTGGCCTATAGGCCCCCTTATGACTGGCCAGCGATGCTGGACTTCCTGAGGCGTCGCTGCATAGCGGGCGTCGAGTTGATCGTCGCAGATGCTTATGCCCGCACGATCGAGCTCGACGGCGCACACGGTGTGGTCGTGGTTCAGTCCACGACGGAGAATGCACTCCAGGCCAGGATCACTTTTCCGAAGCTGTCTTCGCTTCCTGCTATCATCGGCCGGCTGCGGCGCGTGTTCGATCTGGCCGCGGATCCGGCTGCGATCGGTTCTCATCTCGCCAAGGACACCGCACTTGCTGCCCTGATCAGGGCACGCCCGGGATTGCGTGTACCGGGAGCGTGGGACGGCTTCGAGCTTGCTGTACGGGCCCTGTTGGGCGAACGGAATTCGGCGTCGGCCGGCCTGGCCCACGCGGAGCGGCTCGTGACCGCTTTGGGCTGCGCCCTGAGGGTCGGGCATCCCGACTATCCCAGCTTAACGCATGTGTTTCCAAATCCGGAGCGGATCGCCGAGGCGGAGCTCTCCGATCTCGGGATTCCGGAGGAGCGGGCGGCAGCGCTGGCAGCGTTGGCCGCAGCGGTGGTCGCCGATCCGAAGATCTTCGGTGCCCGCCGCAGCCTCGACGAAGCGATCGCCCAACTGCGTACGCAGGCCGGGGCGGGCGAATGGACAGCACAATACATTGCGATGCGCGAGCTTCGCGAACCCGATGCATTCCCCGCAGCCGATAGCGGCCTGATGCGTGCCATGGAAGACTCCACGGGATGTCGCCTGGATTCGAACGAACTGCTGGTTCGCGCAGAGCGCTGGCGCCCCTGGCGCGCTTACGCTGCCGAGCATCTGTGGTCGAGCCGAAACGATCGCGGAGCCGACTGAGCGAATCCCGGGCGCGACCGCGCCACTGCCGGAAACAAACAGAGTGGCCAATAGCTCACGCTTCCGATGCCGCCTTGGACCTTCAGTATCCGAAGATACCGGCAGAGCCCAATGCCGCAACCCGTCTGCGCGGATCACTGCCGGCGGAGGCGCTTTTCGTCAACGCTCCCGAGCTGTGTCGCCAGTCGCCCGTGCACGTCCGCAGTAGAAGTGGCGTCTTTATCTCACTGTTTTATCTAATTTTTTCGCCTGCGCCGAGTTGCGAAACTGATGAATATCTGGCGGATTTCGAGTACCCGCAGGACTGATATATCAACCCCTTATGTGCCGCTCGGGTAGTCGGTATATCTTCGATAGTACCCACGTTTCGCATTTTGATCACACATAAGCGATTGCTTATTTCTGCAGATATGGTCGCCAGGGTCGACACGACAGCGCGAAAGATCTTCGAACTGGGCATGGCTCGATCGCGTTCGTTTGCCGAACTGCCTCAGATACGGCCGTTGTCGCGGCCGGCAGTATCGCTGCATCTGAAGGTGCTCAGCGAAGCCAGCCTCGCCCGGACCGGGCTGCGGGACGCAGGAAGATCTATCACCTCGACCCGCTTGGCCTCGGCCTGATGCGTGCATCTATCGACGAGACGTGCAGCGATGCCCTCGAGGCCTTCAGCTGGGAAGTCAACTCGAGCGTGGAGGGAGAAATCATGACCGTCCTGATCAGGCCGGCGCCGGTGAAGAAATCCGTGACGGTCAACGCATCGATCATACGAGCCTTCGATGTGTTCACGTCAGGCCTCGGTCGATGGTGGCCGACGACGCATTCCATCGGAAAGTCCCCCCATCAGGAATGCAGTCATGGAGCAACGGCAGGGTGGGCGCTGGTATGGGATCGGCGAGGACGGTAGCGAATGGGGCGAAGTGCTGGCGTGGGAGCCCCCGACACGTGTGCTTCTCGCATCGCGCGTCGGGATGAACTGGCAGTTCGACCCCAATCTGTTGACGGAAGACGATATCAGATTTGCCGCCCTCGGCGACCACTCCACGCGTACGACCTCGAGCATCGGCTGCTTGAAAAAAATGGGGGATGCAGCGGAAAGCGCACGCGACGTCTTCGAGTCCGAGGCGGGCTGGGGCAGTTTGCTGGCTGCCTATCGCTCGACCGTTGACGCCACCCCCTAGGCAAGTCTCTCGAAACTGGTCCCGGCTTCGGGAAAGAACATGCGTGAAATCAAAGACCTACAGCATGTCGCGTGAATCCCCTCGCGCGACATGCTGCAGTGCAGTTTCGCAGCCCTCCGAATTTCACGATACACGACACGACTATGCAAAGCGGGATACCCCCTCTGTCTTGCCGGCCATCTCGCCCTCGATGGTGGCCCAGATTTTCGCAAATCATCTACGTCGCGACACCGGATGCCGTCAGGCAAGGCGGCGAATCTCCCCAGTTGCGGAAGAGGGGACCCCACTTGGCGTGGTCGTGTCGCGTAGTGACGCTCTCGATCATCTGGAACGCAACGGCCCGATCGCGGGACCTCGCCAGATGCTCACCCTCAACACGCGCTCAGAGAAGATTTGGTTTCATCGCCCTGCTGGAAAGATTGATACAAAGCCGAGAAATGAAAATACGTTTCGAGTTAACCCACACGCATGCCCACCCCTGATGCCGGGTCGAGCTTTGAGAGGAAGACAACAAGGAGGAAGTGGTCGTTCAGTTCAGTGATGGTGTCATCGTTGGTGCGACTTGCAGACGCGAAGGAAACTCCATCATCTAGACGATTGCATCCTAGAGAACCTCGCGCGGTGCGCAGATCGTGCAAAAGACCTGGGCACTGGTTCCGAACCAGGCGAAAAGCAGCTGGAAGATCAAGACCAGGTTGCCCTAGCCGAGTTGGAAAAGAACGGGATCTTCCTGACAGGATACCGGAGTTTCTTCTTGCCGCCATCGCGGCGCCTGTTTGAGAGGGAATTTGCGCCTGAGCAATGAGCAATTACAGCGCGTAGACAATCGACCTCTTCGGCACACTCCCAAACGCAAAACGGCCCGCCAAGAAGGCGGGCCGTTTTGATTGGGCTCCATAAAGAGAAGGTTTGATCTATTGTTTCGTGTGCTTAGCAGACCTGGCGGCGACCTACTCTCCCGCGTCTTGAGACGAAGTACCATCAGCGC
>VFQN01006315.1_pt1 | contig 13639 bp, 6 predicted proteins | sample 3512371 | NCBI WGS metagenome assembly VFQN01 (sample SAMN10412370, study PRJNA504923) | tailings metagenome | isolation source: Replicate 2 from Balatoc abandoned mine | place: Philippines: Itogon, Benguet | collected 2017-08-28
TGTCGAAGTCGGGCATCGACACGCGCTCGGGATTGAGGAAGCGCTCGAACAGCAGCGAGAAACGCAGCGGATCGACGTCGGTGATCGTGAGCGCGTAGGCGACGAGCGAGCCCGCGCCCGATCCACGCCCCGGACCGACCGGGATGTCGTGGGCCTTTGCCCATTTGATGAAGTCCGAGACGATCAGGAAATAGCCGGGGAACTTCATTCGCTCGATGATGCCGAGCTCGAATTCCAGCCGCTCGGCGTATTGTTCCGGCGTGTAGCCTTCCGTCAGCCCGCGTGTTGCGAGCCGCATCGCAAGCCCGTCCCGGGCCTGCTTGCTCAGTTCTTCCGCCTCCGCCTTCACCGCGGCTGCCGCATCGGCGATGTCGCCACCAGTGAAGCGTGGCAGGATCGGGCTGCGGGTCTTGGTGTAGTAGGAGCAGCGCTGGGCGATCTCGATGGTGTTGTCGATCGCTTCGGGCAGATCGGCGAAGAGGGCCGACATCTCCGCCTGGCTCTTGAGATAATTGTCCGGGGTGAGCCGGCGGCGGTTGTCTTCCGCGATGACAGATCCTTCGGCAATGGCGATGAGGGCGTCATGAGCCTCGAAGTCTTCTCTCTTCGGGAAAAATGCTTCGTTGGTCGCAACCAGTGGCAGCTCATGACGGTAAGCGAGTTCGATCGTGGCCGCCTCGACCGCCCGATCGTATCCCTTCAGACGTTCTATCTCGACATAGAGCCGATCGCCGAAAAGCTCTTTCAGGAAGAGTAGCCGTGTTTCGGCCAGTTCGACATGGTCGACCTTGATTGCCGCGCCGATCGGTCCGCGCGGACCACCCGACAGGCAGATCAGACCGCCGACGGCTCCGTTCATCCAGTCGCGTTCAATGTGCACCGGCTCGCCGGGTGGCGTCTCCAGATAGGCCCGGCTGATCAACCGAACCAGATTGGCATAGCCGACCTCCGTTGACGCGAAAAGCAGGAGGCCGAACAGATCCGGTCCTTGCTTCTTTGCGCTGCCTCGAAGCGAACTCTCCACGGCATCGCCGAAATCGACGTCGATCTGGCAACCGATGATCGGCTGGATGCCGTCCTTCACGGCCTTCTGGGCGAACTCGAGGGCGCCGAACAGATTGTTGGTATCCGTCACCGCGATGGCCGGTGTCTGGTCCTTTGCCGCATGTGCAACGACCTTGCCCATCGGCAGCGCGCCCTCCAGCAGCGAATAGGCCGAGTGCACGCGCAGATGCACGAAGGGCCGCGTCTCCGCAAGAGGTTCCACGACGTCCACTTTGGTCGCTGCCTCGCGCAGGATCGGGTCGCGTGGTGGCCTGTCGCTCGCCATGATTCGAAGCCGCTCCTGTGAGTCTATGGTGGATCCTGGGGGTGATATTTATCCCTCGGCCTCGTCCGATGCCACCCCGGCGGACAGGCGCCCACAGGCACCGTGGTAATTCCCTCACCCAAGGGCGGACCGCTTTCCTTGCCGTTTGCGTCGATCTTGTTAGAACGCGTCGAGATCAGAATAAGGAGATGCGTGATGAGCGAGCTGCAGAACGAGGTGGGCGAGATCGAAACCGTCATCCGCAACTATCTCGACGGTATGGTGTTCGCCGATGCCGCGAAGCTGCGCAAAGCCTTTCATCCGGGCGCGTGCATCATCGGCCATTTCAGCGACGATCTCGAATGGCTGTCTCTCGAAACCTTCATCGCCGGCTGCGAGAAGGCGGGTTCAGCGCCGGCGAACGAACCTTACTACTGGGAGATCATCTCGGCTGATGTCACCGGCGATGTCGCGGTGATCAAGCTTGCGGACGACTATTTGGGCAAGCGGTTCACAGATTATCTGAGCCTGCTTCGCCATGAGGGCCAATGGCAGATCGTCAACAAGACGTTTTACCTGCACGAAGCCTGACGGCACGGCCGCTTCAAGAAGCGGTGACCGTACTGGTGACTTGGAAAGGCGCCGTGTAAAAGGGTTCGAATTGGCTCGAACTTCGATCATGGCGATCGATCTGTGGTGAAGAACTGCCATGGACCAGCGACGAGACATGCCGCAGCAGGAGGTCGCTCCGGCGCGCCTCGTCGAGCCGCGCAAGTCGCGAAGCTGGCTGGCTTGGTCCATAGTTCTTGTGCTGATCGCGGTTGCTGCGGCGATCTGGTGGCAGCGCCCGCAGCCGGACAACGAAGCCTCGAACGAAAGACGTGGTTCCGCGCCGGCGTCGGTCGGTGCCGCGACGGTGGGGAGCGGCGACATCGACGTCAAGCTCGACGCGCTGGGCACGGTCACGTCGCTCGCCACGGTCACGGTGAAGTCTCAGATCAGCGGGCAACTCGTCGAGGTCGACTTCACTGAGGGCCAGGAGGTCAAGAAGGGCGATCTGCTCGCGCGTATCGATTCCCGGCCGTACGAGGCCGCCCTCGCCCAGGCGCAGGGTCAATTGGTGCGCGACCAGGCATTGCTGAACGGAGCGCAGGTCGATCTCAAGCGCTACCAGGTGCTCTCCGCGCAGAATGCCGTGCCGCGCCAGACGCTGGACACGCAGGTCGCTCTGGTCGCTCAATATGCGGGCACGATCGAAGCCGACAAGGCTGCGATCCAGGCGGCCCAGGTCAATCTGGACTATTGCCGCATCGTCGCGCCTAATGACGGACGCGTCGGCCTGCGTCAGGTCGACGCGGGCAATTATGTGACCTCGGGCGACGCCAACGGTATCGTCGTCATCACCCAGATCGAACCGATCAGCGTTCTGTTCACCTTGCCGGAAGACCAGCTGCAAGCTGTATCCCGTCGCCTCCAGAAAGGGGCGGCCCTGCCCGTATCGGCCTACGACCGCACCGGCCGCAACAAGCTGGACAACGGCACGCTCGAAACCTTCGACAGCCAGATCGATCCCACCACCGGCACCATCAAGCTGCGTGGGTCCTTCGCCAATGAGAGCCGAAACCTCTTCCCCAATCAGTTCGTCAACATCGAGCTGCTGCTGGACCGGCACGATAACGTGACCATCATGCCCAACGCCGCTGTGCAGCGGGGAGTGCCCGGCACCTTCGTCTATCTCATCGACGGCGACCAGACGGTGTCCGTACGCAAGATCGAGCTCGGCGTTGTCGACGCGGATCGTGTCGAAGTGGTCTCCGGCCTGGCGCCGGGCGACCGGGTGGTGGTGGATGGCGCCGACAAGCTGCGCGACGGCGCCAAGATCAATGTAAGATCGGACGATCAGGCGCCGGCCCAACCGTCCGGTTCGGCTCCGCCCCGGGCCGCAGGCACGCACGGCAAGAAACAGATGTCGGAGGCCGAACCACGGCAATGAGCCCGTCGCGACCCTTCATCCTCAGGCCGGTGGCAACATCGCTGTTGATGGTCGCGATCATGCTGTCTGGCGTGTTGGCCTTCCGGTTCCTGCCGGTTTCGGCGCTTCCCCAGGTCGATTACCCGACCATCCAGGTGGAGACCTTCTATCCCGGCGCGAGCCCCGACGTGATGACCTCTTCGGTCACGGCACCGCTCGAAGTGCAGCTTGGCCAGATACCGAGCCTGAACCAGATGAACTCCGTGAGTTCTGCGGGGGCATCGGTCATCACCTTGCAGTTCAGCCTGGCGATCTCGCTCGATGTGGCCGAACAGGAAGTGCAGGCCGCCATCAATGCCGCCGGAAACCTGCTGCCGGCCGACCTCCCGGCCCCGCCGATCTACGCCAAGGTGAACCCTGCCGATGCCCCGGTGCTGACGCTCGGACTGACGTCTCGGACCATGCCGCTGCGCCAGGTGCAGGAACTGGCCGACACGAGGCTCGCGCAGAAGATTTCGCAGATCGCCGGCGTCGGGCTGGTTTCGTTGAGCGGCGGCCAGCGGCCGGCGGTGCGTGTCCAGGCCGACCCACGCAAGCTTGCGGCCTACGGCCTCAACACCGACGACCTTCGCACGACGCTCGGCAACGCGAATGTCAACACGCCGAAAGGCAATTTCGACGGTCCCTCGCGGGCCTACACGGTCAATGCCAACGATCAGCTCGAAAGCGCGGAGCAATATGATCCGCTTATCGTCGCCTACAAGGACGGCGCGCCGGTCCGGCTGCGAGACGTCGCCAGCGTGATCGACGGTACGGAGAACGATAAGCTGGCTGCCTGGATGAACACCACGCCGGCGATCATCATGAACATCCAGCGCCAGCCCGGCGCCAACGTGATCGAGGTGGTCGACCGGATCAAATCGATGCTGCCGCAACTGCAGGCATCCTTGCCCAGCGCCATCGATGTCACCGTGCTCACGGATCGCACCACGACCATCAGGGCCTCCGTTCGCGACGTGGAATACGAACTCACGCTCGCCGTCATCCTGGTCGTCCTGGTCATCTTCGTCTTCCTGCGCAGCACGCGGGCGACGCTGATCCCCAGTCTATCGGTGCCACTCTCCCTCGTGGGCACGCTCGGGATCATGTATCTGTTCGGCTTCAGCCTCGACAATCTTTCGCTGATGGCGCTGACCATCGCCACCGGTTTCGTCGTCGACGACGCCATCGTCGTGATCGAGAATATCGCGCGCTACATCGAGGAGGGCGACACACCGCTCCAGGCCGCGCTCAAGGGATCGGAGCAGATCGGTTTCACGATCATTTCTCTGACCGTGTCGCTCATCGCGGTCCTGATCCCGCTGCTTTTCATGGGCGATGTGGTCGGCAGGCTGTTCCGCGAGTTCGCGATCACCCTGTCGGCGACCATCCTCATTTCCGCCGTCGTCTCCCTGACTTTGGTGCCAATGGCCTGCGCCAAGCTTCTGCTGCCCGCGACGGCGGTTCACGAAAACGCCTTCCAGCGCGGCAGCCGCGCCTTCCTCGATTGGGTCATCCGTGGCTACGACCGCGCCCTAACCACGGTCCTCGACCGGCAGGCGCTGATGCTTCTCGTGGCGCTGGCGACCCTCGCCTTGACGGCCGTGCTCTATCTCGCGATTCCGAAGGGCTTTTTTCCGGTCCAGGACACGGGCCTCATCCAGGCCGTGACGGAAGCTCCTCAGTCGGTTTCCTATAGCTCGATGGCGGAGCGGCAGCAAAGCCTCGCTGCGATCATACTGGACGATCCCGATGTCGAAAGCCTGTCGTCCTTCATCGGTGTGGACGGAACGAACACGACGCTCAATTCGGGGCGGATGCTCATCAACCTGAAGCCGCGCGAGGAACGCGGCGCGGACATCGGTGCTGTGATCGAGCGGCTGAAGCAGCGCGCCGCCACGCTTCCCGGCATCATGCTCTACATGCAGCCGGTGCAGGATCTCACGATCGACGGCACGGTAAGCCGCACACATTACCAGTTCGTGCTGCAGGACGCCAATTCCGACGAGCTCGCGGAGTGGACGCCGAAACTGGTCGACCGGCTCTCGACCTTGCCTCAACTCGCCGATGTCGCAAGCGACCTCTCCGAGAATGGACTCGCCGTCTTCATCGATATCGACCGCGACCAGGCTGCACGCTTCGGCATTACACCCGCTACCGTCGACAACGCGCTTTACGACGCCTTCGGACAGCGTATCGTTTCCACCATCTTCACGACTTCGAACCAGCGCCGGGTCATCCTCGAGGCCGATCCTTCCCTGCAACAGTCGCTGCGCTCCCTGTCGTCGATCTATCTGCCGACCTCGACGGGAGGGGCGCCGATCCCGCTTTCCGTCGTCGCCAAGGCCCGTGTCGAGACCGCCCCCCTCCACGTGACGCATATGGGGCAATTTCCAGCCTCGACCATCTCCTTCAACCTTGCGCCGGGCGCCTCGCTCGGCGAGGCGGTGGCGGCCATCGAGAAGGCGCAGGAAGAGATCGGCATGCCGCTCAGCGTCGTGACCAGTTTCCAGGGCGCGGCCCAGGCGTTCCAGGCCTCGCTCAACAACGAGCTCTTCCTGGTGGTGGCAGCCATCGTTACCGTCTACATCGTGCTGGGCGTACTCTATGAGAGCTTCATCCACCCGATCACGATCCTGTCGACGCTACCTTCCGCCGGCATCGGCGCGTTGCTGGCGCTGATGATCGCCGGCGAGGAACTGACGATCATCTCGATCATCGGCATCATCCTGTTGATCGGCATCGTCAAGAAGAACGCGATCATGATGATCGACTTCGCGCTCGATGCCCAACGCAACGAGGGGCTGTCGCCCCGTGAGGCGATCCACCAGGCCTGCCTGCTGCGCTTCCGCCCGATCCTGATGACCACCATGGCCGCGATGCTCGGCGCGCTGCCGCTGATGCTCGGCACGGGCGTCGGCTCGGAACTGCGTCACCCTCTCGGTGTCTCCATCGTCGGCGGCCTGCTCGTCAGCCAGTTGCTGACCCTGTTCACCACGCCGGTCATCTACCTCTGGTTCGACCGCCTGTCGGCGCGGCTGACGCCAGGACCGGAGGCAGCGGACGGTCTTGGAGCGGATAACGCGCCATGAACCTGTCGGCGCCGTTCATTCGCCGCCCCGTCGCCACCACCTTGCTGACCTTCGGCCTGCTCATGACCGGGCTGGTGGCCTTTCCGCTGCTGCCGATAGCGCCGCTGCCCCAGGTCGACTATCCCGTCATCTCGGTGACGGCGACATTGCCGGGAGCCAGTCCCGAGGTCGTCGCGACCACGGTGGCCAGTCCCCTCGAACGCCATCTCGGCCAGATCGCCGATGTGGACGAAATGACATCGAGCAGCTCAGTCGGCGGCGCCAGGATCACCCTGCAGTTCGGCCTTGATCGCGACATCGACGGCGCTGCTCGTGACGTCCAGGCTGCGATCAATGCGGCACGTGCGGACCTTCCGACGAGCCTGCGCGCCAACCCAACCTATCGCAAGGTCAATCCGGCCGACGCGCCGATTCTTGTTCTTTCCCTGACCTCGGACACGCTGGCCAAGGGCCAGCTCTACGACGCCGCTTCCACGGTGCTCGCGCAGAAACTGTCGCAGGTCGCAGGCATCGGAGAGGTGGTGGTGGGCGGCAGCTCTCTGCCGGCGGTCCGCGTGGATCTGATCCCGCAGGCCCTGTTCAAATACGGGATAGGCCTCGAGGACGTCCGCTCGGCGCTAGGCTCGGCGAACGCGCACAGCCCCAAGGGCTCCATAGACGTCGGGGTGCAACGTTATCAGATCTACGCCAACGACCAGGCGAAACGCGCGGCGGATTACCAGTCGCTGATCGTCGCCTACCGCAACGGGGCACCGGTACGGCTATCTGACCTCGGCACAGTCACGAATTCCGTCGAGAACATCCGCAATGCCGGCCTCGCAAATGGCAAGCCGGCGGTCTTGATCATTATCTATCGCTCGCCAAATGCGAACATCATCGCCACGGTCGATCGGGTCAGGGCGCTCATGCCCTCCCTCCAGGCTTCAATCTCGCCCGCGATAGACCTCTCTCTGGCGGTGGACAGGTCGACGACGATCAGGGCCTCGTTGAAGGAGGTCGCGACCACCTTGCTGATCGCCATCGGGCTGGTCATCCTGGTGGTATTCGCCTTTCTCCGCGACGCTCGGTCCACCCTGGTCCCGATCGTGGCCGTGCCCGTGTCTCTCGTCGGCACGCTTGGTGCGATGTACCTCCTCGGTTTCAGCCTCGACAACCTGTCGCTCATGGCATTGACCGTCGCGACCGGTTTCGTCGTCGACGACGCGATCGTCGTGCTGGAGAACATCGCCCGCCATCGGTCGGCCGGCATGCCGCGGGTACAGGCGGCGATCGAGGGCGCCCGCGAGGTCGGCTTTACGGTGCTGTCGATCAGCCTGTCGCTCATCGCGGTCTTCCTGCCGATCCTGTTGATGGGAGGGCTCATCGGCAGGCTGTTCCGCGAATTTGCCGTCACCTTGTCCGTGGCCATTCTGATCTCGCTGGCGATTTCGCTGACAACCACGCCGATGATGTGCTCGGTTCTGCTGCGCGACGAGCATGAGAGGGTTCATGGGCCGATATACCGCGCCAGCGAGTGGGTCTTCGAAACGATGCTGGCGGGCTACCGTCGCTCGCTCTCTTGGGCGCTGCAGCATCCCAGGATCATCCTTGTGGTGCTCGCCGCGACGCTCTGCCTCAACGGATATCTCTACGTCACCATACCGAAGGGCTTCTTCCCGCAACAGGATACGGGCCGGCTCGTCGGAATCATCCAGGCGGACCAGGCGATCTCCTTCCAGTCGATGTCCCGGAAGCTCAGCCAATTCGTCGACATCGTGAAAAGCAACCCGGCCGTGGACACCGTCGCCGGCTTCACCGGAGGCGGACAAACCAATTCGGGCTTCATGTTCGTTTCCTTGAAGTCTCTGGCAGAACGAAAAGTCTCGGCCGACGAGGTCATCGGACACCTTCGCAAGGAACTGGCAGTCGTTCCGGGAGCGACACTCTTCCTCCAATCCGTCCAGGACATCCGCGTCGGGGGGCGCCAGGGCAATGCGCAATATCAATACACATTGCAGGGCGACAGTTTCGCCGAACTTACGGAATGGGCGCCGAAGTTGGCGGCGGCGCTGCAGACGGAGCCCTTGCTGACGGACGTCAACAGCGACCAGCAGAACAAGGGGCTTGAAACCAATGTCGTGATCGACAGGGATACGGCAGCCCGGCTTGGTGTCACGGTCAGCCAGATCGACAACACGCTTTACGACGCCTTCGGCCAGCGCCAGGTTTCGACGATCTATGTCGCGCGTAACCAGTATCACGTCGTGATGGGCGTCGCGCCCGAATACTGGCAGCATCCGGAAACGCTGAAGGACGTCTTCGTCAGCCGGTCTGGCGGCTCGGTCGGCGGATCGCAGGCGACCAACGCCGTGGCCGGCACCTTCGTTTCTCCGGGACAAGCAAGCAGCGCCGCCAGCGTCGCCGGCGATGCGGCCCGCAATCAGGCGAACAATTCGATAGGCACCACCGGCAGAGGAGCCGCATCCACCGGCTCGGCCGTGAGCACGTCTGCCGAGACTATGATCCCGCTCTCGACCGTTGCCTACTTCGGCCCTGGCAGCACGCCGCTGGCGGTCAATCATCAGGGCCTGTTCGTCGCGACCACGATCTCCTTCAACCTCGCACCCGGCGCCGCGCTCAGCGACGCGGTGGCCTTGATCGACGCCGCCAAGAACAGGATCGGCATGCCCGCGACCATCCACGGCAGCTTCCAGGGCACGGCCAAGGTCTTCCAGCAGTCGCTGTCCAACCAGCCACTGCTCATCCTGGCGGCGCTGATCGCCGTTTATGTGGTTCTGGGCATCCTCTACGAAAGCTACGCCCACCCGCTGACCATCCTGTCGACCCTGCCCTCGGCCGGAGTCGGAGCGCTTCTGGCGCTAACGGCTGTCAATATGGAGTTCAGCATCATGGCGCTGATCGGCGTCATCCTGCTGATCGGGATCGTCAAGAAGAACGCGATCATGATGATAGACTTCGCGCTCGAGGCCGAACGAAGGGACAACAGAACCGCCCATGACGCCATTTCCCAGGCTTGCCTTTTGCGCTTTCGCCCGATCATGATGACGACCATGGCCGCGCTCTTCGGTGCAGTTCCTCTCGCCGTCGGCCTCGGCGAAGGCAGCGAGTTGAGGCAGCCGCTGGGAATCGCGATCGTCGGCGGGCTGGTGCTGAGCCAAGCTCTGACGCTCTATACGACGCCGATCATCTACATCTATGTCGACCGTTTCAGCCGGTGGGTCGGGCGACGGAGGTCGCATATGCCGCGCACGAGCCCGGTGCCGGGTGAGTGAAGGAAAGACGGAGGATAACCTTCGTTCTTGTTCCCGCAGCCGTTGGCACCGACCTTTCTTCCACGTTAACTGTCGGGCGCGGCATGGTTGCTCAAAGTCGCGTCGCGCCCGAGGACTCCGGATAGTCGCCGCCTGCGGGACATGGAGGGGTCGTCCGATCGAACTGAGCCCTGGCTGGGTAGCGGATGTATCTTGTTGCTTGGAGGTTTCTAAACAAGCTCCTCCCACCGAGCGGCACATGGACGAGGATCGCCCACGGTCTGATCGTCCTGCTGGTCGCGGCCGGGCTTTCGGGCTGCATACTCGGCACGGAGCATCCTGACCCGGCGCTGCAGATTCCGGCCGCCTATGACGAGGCTCCGAAACGTCCTGATGCCGCCCTGCCCCCATCGGACTGGTGGCGCGGTTTCCGCTCCGCCGAACTCACGCAACTCGTCGAGGAGGCTCGTGTCTCGAACCTCGATATCGCCGTGGCGGTGGCGCAGATCATCCAGGCCGACGCCCAGGTCGGGCTGGCCGGCGCACCGCTCTTGCCGAGCCTTACAGGAACAGTTTCGGCCGAGCGGTTTCGTCAGCCGAGCTTCAACAACAGCTCGGGCTTCAGCGGCGCGACGAACCAGGCGCAACTCAATCCCGGCCTTTCGGCGAGCTACATGCTGGACTTCTGGGGCAAGAACCGCGCGACACTTTTTGCAGCGGAAAAGAACGCCATCGCCAGCCGCTACAACCGCGAAGTCGTGGCACTCAGCACAGTGGTTGCGGTCGCCACGGCCTATATCCAGATGCTCGGGGCGCAGGATCAGTTGCGTGTGGCCCGCAACAACCTCGCCGCCTCGACGCGCATCCTGACGCTTATCCGGAACCAGTTTGCAGGTGGTACCGCGTCGCAGCTGGACGTTTCGCAACAGGAGGCTCTCGTCGCAACATTGCGGGCTTCCATCCCACCCCTGGAGATCACGGTGGAGCAGAACCTGGCTGCGCTCGCGGTCCTCGTCGCGCGGCCCGCTCCGGGCTTCAAGGTGACGGGATCGAGTCTGTCGCGCCTGTCCGTACCGCGTCCGGGTCCGGGACTGCCCTCCGAGCTGTTGACGTTGCGTCCGGATATCCGTCAGGCGGAGGCGCAGCTCGCGGCGGCCAACTTCAGTGTCGAATCCGCCCGCGCTGCTTTCCTGCCGCAGATCGAGCTCACCGGCACGACCGGCTTCCAGAGCTCCGCCCTGGCCTCGCTGTTCGGGCCGGGTGGCTGGTACTACACGCTCGTCGCGAGCCTCACCCAGCCGATCTTCGACGGCTTCACGCTGAAGAACCAGTTGCTGCAGGCGCGGGGCGCCCAGCTACAGGCGCTTCAATCCTATCGCAAGTCGGTGCTCGCCGGCTTCGCCGATGTGCGAACGGCGCTCGTCGCCTTGGAGAAGACGACGAATCAATTGCGGTTGCAGGCCAATGTGGTCTCCGCCTCGCGCAAGGCCTTCGACGTGGCGGAAACCCAGCTGCGGGGCGGCACGGTCAGCCTGATCAACGTGCTGCAGACTCAGCAGACCTTGTTCACCGCAGAATCGACACTGGTCCAGGTACGGCAGAGCCTGATGCTGGCCGCCGTCACCCTTTACCAGGCGCTCGGTGGCGGCTGTTGCTCAATCACGGCCCCCAAGCCACAGGGCTGACGTCGCGGACGACAACCTCGGAGACGGACCGCCTCAGGCAAACTCCATGATCACGGCATCGACGGCAAGGCTGTCTCCAGGCTTGGCGTTGATTTTGGCGACGGTCACGTCCCGTTCGGCGCGCAGGACGTTCTCCATCTTCATGGCTTCGACCACAGCCAGCGTTTCGCCTGCCTTGACGTCCTGGCCCTCTGTCACGGCGACGGAGACGACGAGACCAGGCATCGGGCAGAGCAGCATCTTCGACGTGTCGGGCGGCAGCTTCGGCGGCATCAGCCGGTCGAGTTCGGCGGTGCGCGGCAGCATCGCCCGCGCCACCACCGCCATACCCTTCCAGGCGATGCGGATGCCGTTGAGCAGCGGCCGGATCTGGGCGGATACGGTCTTGCCGTCGACGACACCATGCCAGACCGCTTCGCCCGGCCGCCATTCGGAACTGACAGTCAGCGGCGCGGCGCCGCGGATCGAGAGGTCGACCTCCATAGGGATCGAGATCATGCCCTCGCTGATCGACACCGGCACATAATCGTCGCCGATGCGCACCTCCCAGTCACGTTTCATTGCTCCAGAATGCGGCGCAAGCCGACCGGTAAGACGGTCCAGACGATCGCGCCGCAAGAGTTCGACAGACAGTGCGACAGCCGCAAGCACGCCCTTTTCATTGTCATCGGGCACGATCGGAGCGAATCCGTCCGGATATTCTTCCGCGATGAACCCGGTCGAAAGACGGCCTTCGCGCCAGCGCGGATGTTGCATGAGCGCCGAGAGGAAGGGGATGTTGTGCTCGATGCCGTCGACGACGAAGCTGTCGAGCGCATCCGACATGGCGTCGATCGCCTGCAGCCTGGTCGGTGCCCATGTGCAGAGCTTGGCGATCATCGGGTCGTAATACATCGAGATCTCCGACCCTTCGGTCACGCCGGTGTCGTTGCGTATCACGGCCTCGCCGACCCTGCCCTCCTCCGGCGGACGGTAGCGGGTGAGGCGACCGATCGACGGCAGGAAATTGCGATAGGGGTCTTCCGCATAGAGCCGGCTTTCGACCGCCCAGCCCTCCAGCTTCACGTCGCTTTGCTTGATGGTGAGAGGCTCGCCGGCGGCGACGCGGATCATCTGTTCGACGAGGTCCACGCCAGTGACGAGTTCCGTGACGGGATGCTCGACCTGCAGCCGAGTGTTCATCTCGAGGAAATAGAAGTTCCGATTCTTGTCGACGATGAACTCGACGGTTCCGGCGCTCTGGTAATCGACCGCCTTGGCGAGCGCCACGGCCTGTTCACCCATGGCCTTGCGGGTCTTTTCGTCGAGAAAGGGGGACGGCGCCTCTTCCACGACCTTCTGGTTGCGGCGTTGGATCGAGCATTCGCGCTCGCCGAGATAAATGGCATTCCCCTGGGAGTCCGCCAGCACCTGGATTTCGATGTGGCGCGGCTCGACCACGAATTTCTCGATGAACACCCTGTCGTCGCCGAAAGAGCTCTTGGCTTCCGAACGCGCCCTGTCGAAGCCGTCGCGCACTTCAGCCTCGTTCCAGGCAATACGCATGCCCTTGCCGCCGCCGCCCGCCGAAGCCTTGATCATCACGGGATAGCCGATCTCGCCGGCGATCTTCTCGGCGTGGTCGCCATCTTCGATGACACCGAGGTAACCCGGCACGGTATTCACCGCGGCGGCATTGGCGAACTTCTTCGATTCGATCTTGTCGCCCATGGCTTCGATGGCCTTGGGCTTGGGTCCGATGAAGACGATGCCCTGCTCTTCGAGTGCGGCGCAGAAAGAGGCGCGCTCGGAGAGGAAGCCGTAGCCGGGGTGGACCGCTTCGGCGCCGGTCTGTTTGCAGGCCTCGATGATCTTGTCCGCGACGAGGTAGCTCTGCGCCGCCGCGGCCGGTCCGATATGCACGGCTTCGTCGGCCATCTCGACATGGACGGCGTCGCGGTCGGCATCGGAGAACACCGCCACGGTCGCGATTCCCATCTTCCTGGCGGTCTTGATGACACGGCAGGCGATCTCGCCCCGGTTGGCGATCAGTATCTTCTTGAACATGCGGGCGTTCTTCCTCCGGCTTTCCACCTCTTTTATGGATTTCACCCGGCGCGCTCAAGCGTGCAATCCGTGGGGTCGCCCGTGTTGCCGGTCGCACGGCGTCGTGCCGACGATCGTCCCTGGTACGTCGTGTCAAGTCCGATGCAGGGGTTGATCGTACAGGCGAAACCTGAAAGTTTGGCCGCTTATTTCTGCTCTCGGAGACACGTCCATGAAAACCCGCGCCGCCGTTGCCGTCGCTGCTG
>VFQN01006316.1_pt1 | contig 13633 bp, 7 predicted proteins | sample 3512371 | NCBI WGS metagenome assembly VFQN01 (sample SAMN10412370, study PRJNA504923) | tailings metagenome | isolation source: Replicate 2 from Balatoc abandoned mine | place: Philippines: Itogon, Benguet | collected 2017-08-28
GGATGCGGATCTTGTTTCCGGCGCGGTCGAGCTTCTCGGGATCGATCGTGCCGCCGACAGGCGCCAAGCTGCCCTTAGTCTCCGTCGCGATCGCCCCCGGGATCATCCGCTGCAGCATGATCCGCATGAAGGCGGTGTTGCCGCCGGGGAAAGACACGAGGCCGATGTCGGGCGAGGAAATGACCTTGCCCTTGATTGTCGTGCCGGGCAGCCGCAACCGGTGCGCCGCGAAGGCCGAGATGCCGCTGCCGCACACGCCATAATTGCCGACCGCGATGCCCGGATCGATGTAATTGCGGACCTCGGTCCCGTATCCGAGCTTATCGAGCAGTTGGTAATAAGTGAGCGTATCGAGCCATTTCTCCGGGTCCGCCACGCCCGCCAGCCCGTCGCGCCGGTCGGCGACGAAATCGTCGAGGTCCTTCTTCGCGGCCGCCGACCAGGGCGTCTTCGCAAAGCGGTTCGTCGTCGGATTCTCGACCCAGCCCGTGCCCGGGAAATGATAGCCGGTGGCATAGGCCTTTTCCCACGCCGGCGCCATCGGCCCGAAATGATAGTCGGTCAGTTCATATTTCTCGGCGCCGCCTCCAAGCGGTTCGAGATCATATTCCGTGGGAAGTCCAAACTCCTGATAATAGTCGGTAAAGATGTCATAGGTGCCCTCGCCGAAACTGCCGCGAATGTAACCGGGGCGCGGCACGACCGCGCCGTTCGAGCCCTGCGGCGCAATCAAACGACGGCCGTCGACATCGAACGCGTTCTGCTTCGCCTCGCCGCCGACCACCGGATGATTGTCGAGCAGCAAACAGGTCGCGCCTCCGCCTGCGCGCTTCGAAAATTCATAGGCCGCGGTCATCCCCGAAAAGCCGCCGCCGACGATCACCAGATCGAAATCCTCGTCGACCGTCTTGCCCGAAGGATCGGTATAAAGGCCATCGCGAATGCCATGCGCCGCATCGACCACCGCCTGCGTATTGCCGTTCGACCAGGCATAGTCGCCGACCCCGCCATAGCCCGTCCACGACGATCCCGACGGGGCCCAAGGGCCGTCGGAGCCGCCGCCGGGGTCACCCCCACAACCGGCGACCAGCGCCGCGCCGCTCGCCACCATCGCGCCGTTGAAGAAATCGCGCCGCGTGATCCGGCTTCCCATGCCGAGAAGTTCGTCGTCTCTTTGTCCGGACATCGCCGTTAATCCCCTTCGGCACGCACCCCAAGAAAAACGGCGGCCGGGGATGCCCCGGCCGCCGCCCCATGAAAATAGTGGCTATGGCCCCGATCAGAAACGGTAGGTCAATGTTCCCTGTACGGTCCGCGGTTCGCCATTGGCGCAGGAGCCGAAGACCGAGCAGCCCGGGTAATAGCGCTCGTCGAACAGGTTCACCGCGTTGAGCTGCAGCGTCCACGCCTTGTAATCGAAGGCCACCAGCGCATCGACCAGCGTGTAGCTGGGCGATGTGACGAGGAACGCACCGCTCCGCGACGTCTGCTTGCCCTGATAGCGCACGCCGCCACCCAGACGCAGCATCACGTCGCTCGTCAGCGCCACCGTCTTGGTGCCGAAAAGGCTGGCCGTATATTTCGGAATGCCGGCTACCTGAAAATTGTCCTGCGAGAGCTCGGCCGTCGCGTAGGAGAAGGACGCAACAAGCGACAGATCGTCTTCGACATTGTGATTGGCCTGGAACTCGACGCCGCGCGATTTCTTGGTGCCGGCCTGGATCTGAAGGAAAGGGTTCGCCGGATCGGTGATCAGAGCATTATTCTCTTCCAGATCATACAGCGAAACGCGCAGCATCGTCGATCGCAGCGGCTGCCATTTGACGCCGATTTCCTTCTGCTTACCGACGAGGGGGATATAGGTCAGACCGAGCTGGTTCTGGCCGACGATCGGCAGGAAGGATTCGGCGTAGCTGATATAGGGCGCGAGGGTCGGCGTGGCGTTGATCGTCAGGCCCGCGCGCTTGGTCGTCTTGTTCGTCGACTCCAGCGGCTTGGCGGTTTCCTTGCGCCGATAACGGTCGTGACGGACGCCGACGACAAGCGACGCAACCTCACCAAAATCGATCTGATCCTGCAGATAGAAGCCGGTCTGCTTCAGCACCTCGACCGTGGTGCCGCCGAAAACGGGCGCCGCACCCGTGCCATAGACCGGATTATAGACGTCGATCGTATCGACAAAGCTGATAAACACCTGCCGATAGTCGTTCTTGAAGTAGGAATAGTCGACACCGCCAACGAGCTGGTGCGAGATCGACCCGGTATCGAATTTGAACAACAGGCTGTTGTCCGTGTTGAAGACATTATATTTGACGTCGATGGCATACAGGTTGCGGGGCACCTGCGTCGTGCCGGCGGGAACGAACGGATCGAGCGGGCCCGAACCGAAATAGGTCGCCAGATAATATTCCGCCTGCTGGGTATTGGCCCAGGTATAACGGTTCGCACTGCGGAATGTCAGCGAGTCCGAAAGCTCGTGAGATGCCAGCAAGCTGAGTGCGGTATATTCCTTGTCACCCTTGTTGATCCCCGGCTCGCCGAAAAAGCGTGAATCCGGGATACGCTGGCCCGGCAGCGCATAGAGCGAACCTGTCAGCGGCACGATGTTGTAGTTCGGCGGGTTCTTGTCGTGCTGATAGATACCAATGGCCGTGATGTCGGTGCGATCGGTCGGCTTCCAGGTCAAGGCCGCCTGGGCGAGGACGCGGTCGTTGGGCGTATAGTCCATTCGCGAGTCGGAATCGCGGACGACACCGACAAAGCGCGCAGCCAGCGTATCGCTGAGCGGCCCTGTGACATCGACCGTCGCTTCCTTGCGGTCGAACGTGCCGTAACTGACGCTGGCGCTGCCGCCGAATTCGAACTGCGGGCGCTTGGTCTGCATGTTCGTAAGACCGCCGGCGCTGCCCGAGCCGTAGAGCACCGACGCGGGACCGATGAGAACCTCGACGCGTTCCAAGGTGTTGATGTCAACACGCGGCATGAAAACGAAGCCGTAGTTGCGCTTCAGACCATCGACATACAGGACCGATTCATGGCCGCGAATGCTATTGAAATCACCGCGCGAGTCATCGCCCCCGGTCGCGCTCGACACGCCCGCCGTGTACAGAAGTGCTTCACGAATATTCAGCGCGCCGCGTTCCTGCACCTCTTCGATCGGGATGACTTCGATCGCCTGCGGAATGCGCAACACGGGGGTGTCGGTCTTGGTCGCCGTCGTGGCGCTCGTCCCGGTGACCACGATATCGGAGTCATCCGTCGGTTCGGTCTGGGCGAAGGCGGGCTGAGCACATGCCAGCGCCAGCAACGAAACGCCAATCGATCCCCGCATCACCGTCGCACGATGTAGACAAACGCGCATCATAACGCCCCCTTCTCTTTCTGTTGGCCTGGACCCTGAACCCTTTGGTCGTCGTTGAACTGTCATGCGAGTGTAGATCGACTGAAAATATGTGGTTGCCCCAAATCGGGTAAAGCTAGCCTTTGATGGGTGGAATTCTCCCGCAAAAATGCGCTTACCCAAGGGTAACTGCGGTAAAAACCGCGATTCATCGCGTCGATCGGCAGCGCCCTGCGGCTCGAGATGCCGTCGAAATGACACACACGCATTTCTATTCAGGATAAGATTTGTCTCTATATGGAGATGAATTAATGGGAGAATCCGATGCTGCCGCTGCTTAATGGAGTGCGAATCATCGAGGTCGGTGCGGTCGTGCTCGGCCCCTATGCGGGGCAGATTCTGGCCGACCTCGGCGCCGAGGTCATCAAGGTCGAGGCGATCGAGGGTGATATCGCACGCCACGCCCACCCGGTCGGCCCGGCGGGCAGCGCCCTCTTCATCAACAATAATCGCAACAAACGCACGCTGGCGATCGACCTGAAGCGGCCCGAGGGGCGCGATGCGATGGCGAAATTGATCGGCACCGCCGACGTGCTCTTTCACAATATGCGTGTCGATGCGGCCGAACGGCTTGGCTTGGGCTTCGAGGCGGTCGCCGCGATCAATCCGGCCATCATCCACTGCGCCGCGATCGGTTTCGGCCAGCGCGGCCCCTATCGCGACCGGCCGGCGTTCGACGATATCATCCAGGCGGCCAGCGGCCTCGCCGGACTGGAAAGCGCGACGGGCGCCGACCCGCGCTTCGTTCCGACCGTCCTCGCCGACAAGGTCGCGGCGCTGCACGCGGTTTACGGCATTCTTGCCGCGCTCGTCGCACGCGCGAACGGGCGTACGGGCGCGATCAAGGTCGAGGTGCCGATGTTCGAGGCGCTTGCCGCCTTTCTGCTCAACGAACATCTGGCGGGCGCGACCTTCGCGCCCGACGGCACGCTCGGCTATCCGCGTATCCTGTCGCCCAATCGCCGGCCCTTCCGCACCGCAGACGGCTGGATCGCCGTGCTGCCCTATACCGATCGCCAATGGCGATCCTTCCTGACCGAGGTCGGGCGCGACGACGTCACCGAACAGGAATGGTTTGCCGATCCGCGCGAGCGTCCCGCGCATATCGACGCGCTCTATGCGATCGTCGCGGATAGCCTGCCCGCGCGATCGACCGCCGACTGGCTGCAACGGCTCGCGGCACGCGACATTCCCTGCTCGCGGGTGCCGAACCTCCCCGACCTGCTCGACGATCCGCATCTGTCCGAGATCGGCTTCTTCAACGTGCCCGAGGGTTATCCCGAAGGCATCGAGCGCGCCTTGCCCCAGCCGGTGCTCTTCGAAGACATCACAGCGACAGTAGATACGGCGCCGCGCGCACTCGGCGCCGATAGCCGGGCGATATTGCGCGAGGCGGGGCTCGGCGAGGCCGATATAGAAGCGCTCGTCAGCAGCGGCGTGGTCGCGGCGGCCTAGGCCAGATTGCGCGCCACAAATGCCGCACCGTCGGTAATGGCGCGGCGCGCGACCGCAGCAATCGACATGGCTTCGAGGAAGCTATGCGTTGCGCCTTCATAGATGCGGGCGTCAGTCTCGACCCCCGCCGCTTCGAGCCGCCCCTGCATCGCGAGCGATTGTTCGGTCAGCAGATCGCATTCGGGAATCACGAGCATGACCGGCGGCAGGCCGCCAAGATCTGCCAGCATCGGGCAGGCGAACGGATCGCTCACGCCCGCGTCCCAATCGGTGAGATAATTGGCGTAATAGCTCTGCGCCTCGGCGCGGTCCATGATCGATCCCGGCCCGCCGAACTGCGCCTCGGCCGCGTCCGAAACCTCGGGGGTGAAATAGCCGTAGTTCGAGAGGATCGCCCGGACGAGCGCCCCCTCGCCACGCGCGCGCAGGCGCATCGCCGTCGCGAAACTCAAATTTCCGCCCGCCGAATCCCCACCGATCGCCAGCCGCGCCGGATCGATACCGAGTGTGGCACCGTGATCCTTGAGCCACATCATCAGCGCTTCGATCCGGTCGAGCGCGACCGGATATTTATGCTCGGGCGACAGCGGATAATCGACGCCAATGACTACAAAGCCGCCGGCCGCGGCATATTCGCGCATCAGCCTGTCGTGCGTGTCGATCGAGAAGAGCGTGAAGCCGCCGCCATGAAGATAGATCAGCGCGGGTGCAGGTGCCGTGACGCCCTCCGGACGATAGACCCGGATGCGAAGTTCGCCAACCCCGGCATCGAAGCTCTGCTCGAACGTCTCGGCCATCGTCGGTCCGCCCGCGGTCCAATGGGCGCGCACCGCCTCCGACACCGCGCGCTGCTCCGAAAAGCTCAGCGTATCGAACGGCGGATGCTCAGCCCAGCGCGTCTTCATGACGGCCAGGAATTCGGCGATCTCGGGATCGATCTTCATTTCGCCGGCAGCCATTGCGCGTCCTTCTCGGTATCGGTGTACGGCGATGCGGGCATCTTGCGGGGGGTCGGCCACAGCTCGTCAAGCGTGTCGGCATCGAACAATTGCCCGCCGCGCATCACCAGCTTGATCGACATCGTATTGCGGATGTCCGCCAGCGGATCCTTGTCGAAAACGACGAGGTCGGCATATTTGCCCGGCTCCAGCGTCCCCATGTCGGCGAGCCGTCCGATCGTTTCCGCCGCCCCTGCGGTCGCTGCATGCAGCACCGCCATGGGCTTCATCCCGCCGAGCGCGTGCCCCTCCATCTCGTAATGAAAGCCGATCCCCGGCTCGTCGCCGTGCGACCCCATGCCGACCAGCGCGCCGCTTTCGGCGAGCTTCGCGGCATCGGCGGCAAGCGCGGGCATGCGCGACGCCGCGAGCGAACCCCAGGGGCGATAGCCCAGCTTGTGCGCTATTGCCGAAGGCGACCAGAAATGCCGCACCTTGGGGTCGGTCGCCGGGTCGTGCATCGACACATAATAGTGCCGCCCCGACGGGCCGCTGGTGTTGATGAGCAAGGTCGCGACATAGCTGGCGCGCGTGCGCTGATAGAGGCCGATCACATCTTCGCCGAAGGGTGTGATCGGCAGCGCATGTTCATTGCCCGCATAACCGTCGATGATCTGCGTCAGCATCAGCTTGGGATTGTGGCTGCCCTCGGTCGTCGGGACGATGCCCTGTTCGCGCGCCGCGATCGCGATCCACTGGCGTATGGTGCGGCTTTCGCCTCGATATTGCTTGATGTTGCGCAGCCCCCAGGCGTCGCGATAGCGGCGAAGCACGTCGCGCACCTGATCGAGCGACGTGAAGCGCTCCTTCGAGAACAGCGCCGGCCCGGTCGAGCGCAACCGCGGCCCGATCACCAGCCCCGCGTCGATCAGGTCCTGATAGGCGATCTGGTCGATGCCAAGCGTCGAGGGGTCAAACGAGGTGGTGACGCCGAAGGCGAGGCGCGCCGGCAGGTCCCATTCGTCATAGCCGATGACGTTGCGCCGCACGCCGCCGATATGATCGTGATCGTCGATAAAGCCCGGCGCGACGATCTTTCCGCCCAGTTCACGCTCGGGCGTGTCGGCCGGGACCGCAAAGCTGCCGCGCGGCCCGATCGCGGCGATCCGGTCGCCGCTGATCAATATATCGGCGTCGTCGATGATCCGGTCGCCGCCTGCCATCGTCAATGCCCGAGCGCCGCGCAGCAACAGGCTGCCCGCGGGGCGGGCCCGCGGCCTTTTACCGACGGGCCCCACAATGTTTTCGGGGGGGGGCGCCTTTGCCTCCGGCAGGGCCTGCAGAGAATTTGCGGCCCTCCAGAGCAAGATGCCCTCGGCGCGCCAGTCGAAGAAGTCGGCGCCCATGCGCGTGACCTTGCGCCCCGTCGTGTCGGCGGCAGTCAGGTCGACGACCGTCTTCGGGTCGGTGGGCACCGGCAGCACATAAAGCTGTTCGCTCGTCTGCGCGGCGATCCATTTACCGTCTGGGCTGATCCTCAGATCATCCGCGTCGGCCAGCCGCTCGGTGAAATAATAGTCTTGTGCCTTGACCGTCGCGACGGTGCGCTTCGCCCCGGTCGCCAGATCGACCGCGACGAGGCCCTCACCGCCGACCAGATAGGCGGTGCCGGGTTCGCCGCGCACGAAATGCGGACGTTGGCCCAGCGCACCGCTGGTCACCACCCGCGCCGGGCCGCCCGTCACGGGAAAGGCAACCAGATCGGCCGGACGCACGGTCCCGAATTCGAAGCTCGTCTGCTGCCGCGCCGCGGCGGGAGAGCGCACCGCTAGAATCGCCGACCCGTCGGGGGTGAACGCCGGGTGCGTGTAAAAGGCGGACACGTCGCTGATCTTGACCGGAGCCCCCGATCCGTCGGCCGCGATGCTCCACACTGCGCCGCCCGCGCGCTCGCCCCACGTCACATAGGCAAGGCGCGACCCGTCCGGACTCCAGGCCGGCAGCGACGCGGGCTCACCGCTGATCGGCAGCCGCGTCGCCACGCCGCCATCGACCGACTGGACATAGACGCTGCCGAGCGCCGCATAAGCGACGCGTTTGCCGTCGGGCGACGGCGACGTTCCCTGCAGCAATTTTGCGCGCACCGGACCGGCGTCCTCGCGAAATCCGATCCGCGTGCTCGGTCCGACCGCGAGCTTCAGCCGCGCGGTAAACGGCACCGGCGTCGCCGCCGACCCGTCGATGGGGCGGCGCTCTATCTTCCCTTGACAAGCGATCAGGATCGCCTGTCCGTCGGGCGTGAAGGCATAGCGCGGGATCAGGTCGAGCCAGGCGAGTCCGTTTATAAGGTCGGCGGGCGCAGGCCCCAGGTCGCGGTCTTCGCCGGTCGCAAGGTCGCGCAGCCGCAACCGCGTCTCGGCCAGCCGGCGCGTGGCGTAAGCGAGCTTGGTCCCGTCGGGCGAAATCGCGGGCCGGAAGAAGGTTTCCTTGCCCGCCTCGCGCCCACCCGAATTGCCGACGACGACCTGCTCGGCGCCGGTGGCCAGCTCGCGGCGGACGATCGTCCACGCCACCGGTTCGGCAAAATCATTGTCGCCGACGCGGCGGGCGAAATAGAGATATTTGCCGTCGCGCGACGCCGCGGCGCCGAGCGTGCTTTGCCAGGCATCGCGCGGCGCGTCGGGAGAAGGCTTCGCGGGAGCGACAAGCTCGCCCGGCCCGCCATCGATCGGATGGCGCCACAATTCATAGCGATCGATCCGGATGCGATAGCGGCTGACATAGACCGACTTGCCGTCGGCGCTCCATTCGGGCGAGACCCGCACCGCCCCCTCGTCCTCGGTGCTGATCCGCCGCGCGCCGCTGCCGTCGGCACGGGCGATCCAGACATTGTCGCCGCCCGACCGGTCGCTGACATAAGCGATCCACTTGCCGTCGGGCGAGAAGGTCGGCTGCACCTCGAACGCCATGCCCGTCGCAATCGGTACGGCCTTTCCGCCGTTCGCCGACAGCGCATAGATTTCGCCGAGCATGTCGAAGAGGATGGTCTTGCCGTCGGGCGAGACGGCAAGCGACATGAAGGTCCCGCTCGACACCTCATAATCGAGCGTGCGCGCCGGCTTTAGCGGCAACCCCTCCTGCGCTGCGACGGGTGCGGCCATCATCGTCAGGGCGATCAGGCTCGATGCGATCCGGTTCATTATCCGCCCCCTTGCTTCAGTTCGGCTGCCAGGTTTCGACCCGGAAACTGTCGGGATGATAGCGCTCATGGGCCTCGGCGCCATCGACCGCCGCAAATTCAGTGGAGTCCGCGTTGACCAGATAGAGCTTTCCGGTGCGGTGATCGATGTCCATCATCCGCGCGCCGAAAGCCGTGTGAACCGTGGCGACCGGCCACAGCTTGGCGCCGCCATCCCAGCCAACGACGCTCATCGTGCCCTCATAATTGCTGCTGACGATCCTGCCGCGCTCTTCGTCGATCGCGAGCGCGTCGATCCCCTTGCCGATTGTCACCCGCGCACCCACCGCACCGGTCGCCGGATCGAGCAGGAACACCGCCGGCTTGTCGCCGGTACAGGCGCCCAGCAACTGCCCCGTCTTCGCCAGATATTTCATCTTCGACACGTTGCAGCCCACGTCCCAACGCGCTTCTTCCTTCAACGTCCGCGAATCCAGCTTGAGTACGATGCCGTCCAGCCGCGCGGGGGCGTAGAGATGCCCTCTGCCGTCAGCGGCCGGATCGTCCATCTTGCGGAACGGAAAGCGCGTCGTCGCGATCAGCTTGCCGGTCGCGGCATCGATGCTGAACCAGGTGGCCTCGGCGGGCCGCGTTCCGGTGATGACGTGCAAGCGGCCCGTCGCGGGGTCGAGCGACCCGCTGTTGAGGCCGCCGTCGCTTGCCAGCTTCGTTCGCGCGATGGGCTTCAGCGTCTTCAGGTCGAAACTCAGGAGCGACCCGTCGTCCATCGCGACATAGCCGCGACCATATTGCGGCAGCAGGATCGGGGCATTGGCGCCGACCGAATTTTCGACCGTCGCCACGGCCTGCCCGCGATCGACATCATAGACGGTCAGCCCGTCCCCCAGCCGAGCGAGAAATATCCGCGCGCTGCCGGGTTCGAACTTCACATAATCCCAGCCTGTATCGGTGCTGGGCAGGGTCACGCTGTTCGTCATCACATAGGGCAGCGCGGGCGCGGCCGGCTGCGCCGATGCGGTGCCTGTCGCGGCGAGCGCAGCGAGGGCGAGCGTGATCGTGCGTTTCATGGGGAAGAACTCCGTTTCCATTCTCAATAACGAGCCTGAGCTCGCGCGTTCTCGTCGAGAACGATAGGCACGCCGATTCTGGCGAGGCTCTCCGACATCTGCTTCGTCTTGCCGTCGCCGGAACGGTCAGCCCGCGAGTTCACGCGATCGCTCCGCCGCGGCATCGACCACCGCGACGGCCAGCCGGTCGATGGCGTGGTCGCGGTTCATTTCACCCAGCCCGGCGGCGGTCGTGCCGCCGGGGCTCGTCACCTGCCGCCGCAGCTCGGCGAGCGACGCCGCATCCTGCTCCGCCAAGGCGGCCGCGCCGGTAAAGGTCGCACGCGCAAGCTGCATCGCGATGGGCGGCGACAGGCCGGCTTCCTCGCCCGCCTTCGCCAGCGCCTCGGTAAATCGAAAGAAATAGGCCGGGCCGCTCCCGGAGACGGCAGTCACCGCGTCCATTTGCGCTTCGTCGTCGAGCCAGATCAGCGCGCCCGTCGCCGCGAGCAGCGCATCGACACGCGACCGGTCACCGGCCGTGATGGCGCTCCCTGGCACGGCAGCGGTAATGCCGCGGCCGATCGCAGCGGGCGTGTTGGGCATCGCACGCACGATGCGCTGGGTGCCCCCGAGCGCATCGCTCAATCCCGACAGCGTGATCCCCGCCATGATCGACACGAACAGCGCGCCGCTATCCGCCAGCGGCCGGAGCGAAGATTCGAGCGAACCGAATATTTGCGGCTTGACCGCCAGAACGACGACCACATCGTCGCGCGGGGCAAGATCGAGAGTATCGAGGCGGCTCGTGCCGTCGGGCAGCGTTTCGGCGAGCGGGTCGTGGACGAGCACCTCCTCACTTGCCGCCCATCCACGCACCATCGCGCTCCCCATCCGTCCGCACCCGACGAGGAGCACAGGCATCAGCGCGCGTCCTTGTAGCGTTCGGCGAGCATATCTTGCCGCGAACGGGTCGTCGTCTCGCAGCCCTCGACGATGACGTTGAGCGCGATCGTCGAGGGCTCGAGCGGATCGCCGTCCCACACGACCAGATCGGCCTCGGCGCCAGGGGTCAGCGTGCCGCCCCCGCGGCCCCAGATCGCCAGCGGATTGACCGTCACCGCGCGCAGCGCCTCGATATAGGGCATGCCATTGGCGACAGCGATCCCCCCGCCCTCGCGCAGCCCCATGCCCGCATTATAGGTTGCGTGGATCGGACCGCCCGACTGCCCGACCGCGACGCGCACGCCGGCCTTTGCGAGGATCGCCGCATTGTCCTGCCGCGTGCCGAGCTGGTCGAAACTGAAGGGCAGGTTCGCGGTGGGATCGAGGATGACCGCGACCTTTGCTGCGGCAAGGACGTCCGCCGCACGCCATGCTTCCGCGCCGCCGACGATGATGACGCGAATGCCGAAATCCGATGCCAGCGCAGCAGCCTGACGGATGTCGGATTCACGGTTCGTCTGGATCGCCAAGGGCGCCTCGCCGAGCAGGACGCCGCGGATCAGGTCCGCTCCCTGCGGCCTCCCTCCGGGCGGCCCGCCCGCCGGCGCACCATCTTTACGCTTCTTCTTTTCATCAGCGGATGGCGAAGGTGCGAGGGCGCGCTTGCCGTCTTCGAGCGCTTTACGCAGCACGGTCCATTGCACCCCGCGCGAACCCAGCCGGTCCCAAGCTCCGCCGCCGACGACCGCATAGACCCCGACATTGGCGACCTCGAGGATATCGACCCCGTCGCGCAGCCGCGCGAAGGCCGGTTCGCCGCTGAACGGGGCGTGGCGCGATGGCGACGGAAAGATGAGCGCGCGCGTAATCCCGTCGGCGCGCGCAAGGCTGACCAGCGTCGAATTGCCGTTGAGCGAACGGCTGACGTCATGCCCCGGATTGCGCTCGTCGGCCGATCCGGCATCGCTCGTGTCGGGTGATCCCGAGATTTCCACGAGCCCGATCTGCGTCGCGGCATTGACCAGACCGGGCGTCACCGGCTTGCCGCGCGCATCGATGATCTTCGCGTCCGCCGGCGTGGCCCCGCCCGCGGTCACAGAGACGATCCGCCCATTCTCGATGACGATCGTCGCGTCGCGGACCGGCGTATCGCCTTCCATCGTCCACGCTTCGGCATGCGTCACCGCGATCGTCTGAGCGACGGCGGGGCTGGCGATCGCGAGTGCCAGCAGGCTGACGACGGTCTTCATTGGCCGATCCCTCCCCGCCCCAGCTCGAAGTCCGACACCGGTTCGCTACGCGGCTTCGATCGATCGCGGACGATCGCCCCGTCGATCAGGACGAGGTCGGCCCGGCTGTAGATGCTGAAGGGATTGCCCGACCAGAGCACGACATCGGCCTGATACCCCGGCGCCAGCGTGCCCACGCGCTTTTCGAGCCCGAGCAGCTTCGCGGGGTTGCTCGTCGTCCATTTGATCATCACTTCGGGCGGCGTTTCTATCCCGATGCGGCGCCCGGCAGCGGCGGCCTTTGCCGCCGCGATGTTCAGTCGCTGCCCATCGGCGGGCGAGTCCGAATGCATCATCACGCAGACGCCGGCGCGTTCCAGCATCGGTGCTTCGGCGCGGATAGCATCCTGCGCCTCGACCTTGAAGCCCCACCAGTCAGCCCACACGGCCGCACACGTCCCCGCCTCGCGCAGCAGTCCCGGAATCTTGTACGCTTCGGTGGCATGATGGATCGCGCCGACGCGGAAACCGAATTCCTTCGCGACCGCCAGCACCGCCGCGATATCGCCCGCACGATAGCAGTGCAGGTTGACGCGGATGTCGCCAGCAAGAATCCCCGCGACGGTCTCCAGTTTCAGATCGCGCGGCGGCATCGGTCCAGCGCCCGCGCGCGCCTGCTCGATGGCTCTTTTGTATCGCTGCGCGTCGATGAATTCCTGACGCATGAAGCCGATGACGCCCTGCCGGCTCGTCGGCCCTTCATTGTCCTTGTCGGCGCCCCAGCTTTTGGGATTCTCGCCGCAGGCCATTTTGAAGCCCTGAACCCCGCCCACCGCCTTCATGTCCCATATCGTCGCGCCGCCGACCGGCTTCACGACGACCGAACGCCCGGCAAAGATCGGCGTCGATCCCGGCAGGATCTGAACCGTCGTCACGCCGTTCGACAGCGCGCGGTCGAACCCCATATCCTCGGCGTTGACCGCGGTTTCGATCCAGGTGTCGGCCGAATTGGGCGTCGCCACCTCCGACACATCCGACGCTTCGCGATCGATCGCGGTCAGCGGCAGGACAAAGGTACCGTTGTGCGTATGGACGTCGATCACCCCCGGCGTCACCCAGCGCCCGCGCGCATCGATCTCGCGCACGCCCGGATTGGGCAGCGACTTTCCGACCGCCGCGATCTTGCCCCCGCGGACCAGCACATCACCGCCGTCGATCCGCCCGCCTACGCCGTCGAGAACCGTCGCGCCGCGTAGCAGCATGTCGTCGGCAGGCGGGGCATGATAGCGACTGGGAAACGGATCCTGCTGCCAGGGCCAAGACGTCGCGCGCTGCGCCGAGGCGGGACCGATCCCGCACAGCAATGCGCCAATGGCGACAAGCAATCCCGCCCGTTTCCCGTTCATAAGCGCCCCTTGTTG
>VFQN01006317.1_pt1 | contig 13628 bp, 15 predicted proteins | sample 3512371 | NCBI WGS metagenome assembly VFQN01 (sample SAMN10412370, study PRJNA504923) | tailings metagenome | isolation source: Replicate 2 from Balatoc abandoned mine | place: Philippines: Itogon, Benguet | collected 2017-08-28
GAAGTCACCTCCAACAGCCAGCCAAAAATTAGCCAAAGAAGGAGGAACAACATCTATACTGAACCAAACCTCCACACAGATTGGATTCGAATCAATTTCGAATCATTTGACAGTGAACGTCGTCTTACACTACTCTGAGTACAGAAAAATCAAAGTGGAAAATTCTTTGAATTTTCGAATTTTCGGAAATTTCGTTCGGAAATTTCGTCGAAATTTCTGTTCTCATTCTCTTCAAGACTAATTTTACGATTTTCCTCCTTCCACTCTTCACATTCTTTCCTTCGTTCGGTAATGACGTCTATCGAATCAAAAACTTGTACTCATTCCTTATTCCGTTCCTTTGATTTTCAAAGGTTCAAACAGAACTAAGAATATCGAATCAAAGATTTATTCCTAGTTTGCTCAACTAACTGATAACACCAAATTATATCTCACCTCCATTTCATCGATTGGAGTATTGAAATGCAAATGACAATGGTGCGAAAAGTTTCAAGTCTGGAAGAAAGACTTCTCGATAAAGATTATTTAATCTTAGTAGGGAAATGTATTAGTTGATCCATACTTTGAAACGCAAATAAAATTAATTTACGTGTAGAACGATCATAAAGTAAGATAAATATTCATGCAGTGAGAGCGCAGGACAGTAGAAATAGACTTGCGATCTATGTAAGCATTATCGAATGTGAATGAGTAATCAATCTACCTTTAGTACACTTCAGATATCTGTGCGTCGGATTTTCATTGAGGTGATCTGTGTAAAATAAGATTTCGAGGCTTCAACTTTCCATTTGATCAGTCTTCGGAAACGCGCAGTCATGATACCTTGGACGATCTTGAAGTTCTTTGATGGGTTAGATTTATCCTCATCAACATATGCTGTACATCCAGTAATTGTTCTGTGAACCAGTTTGAACTTCCTCCATTAAGTAACGGGTCATTTAAGATATATTGATCATTGTGATGTGCTATAGATTTATCATCTGACAAATCAGTCCATCAGGGCCTGTCCTGATTAAACCCCAGAACATCCCTTTTGATCAGCAATATTATGATCAAATGATCGGATTTTCGAGAGATGCCAGAAGAACGACATATTAAAGACTTCATTTCTAGAAAATCCTATCATTTGATCATAATATGTAAATCATTGTGATTATCATCTTTAATGAGTAAATCAAGATAAGATAAATCTGTTAAGAGCTTTTTTGACTATCCTCTCCTGTAGTCTACTCTGGTCATATTCCGGTGTCTTTTCTGACCCATTGCTGAGGACTATCATCTCTTTTTCGATGTTTCCTAGTCAATCCAATATGTTAATGATAATAGAATCCTCACGCAAGTTTGAGTCTCATAAATTCGATTACTGAAATGTTTTAAACTTTAGTGTATTTGTTTAAAACGAACGAACATTTAGGATGATATACGCTAAGGAATCAACAACTTTTATTTATACCATAATTTTTCTCAATCAACGGCTTCCAGTGCAATAGGACTATAAAAACTCATGATTGGCAGCGGATTGTGTGAAGATATTTTTTCATTTTGTTTCCTGTGCTGCCTTAACGAGGTTTCCCTCTTTAGTTCGCGTCGCACGTCAAATGATCTTACTTATAAATTATATAAATGAAAAATCAATCAAACTAAGTAAGAAACAAGAAGAGTAGGGAGAGAGAAACCAAAACAAAGCAACCATTCAAATCTGGAGCAGAGAAATAGGAAGTGAAAAAGATGTTTAGCAAATGGGGGGCTGAGAAGACACGACGAGAATTAGAAATAGAGAAGAGTCAACACAGAAGAGTGAGAGAGACAAAGCGATACGATGCGATGCTAGGCTATAAACATTTAATAATCAACATTATGAATATTGCAAGAGACATCTGTCCTTAACTTTATCCTCGTCAACCATCAAATGAATCAATGACAAAAGACCATGTGACAACATTCTTATTTCTATCAAACAAAGCTTGTGTAGCACGAATCACATGAGGTGTTGCATATAAAACTGTTACATCTTTGTCCACCATTGAAGAATTTACTGTTAATGGATTATTCCCAAATTCTGGATAAATTCCTCTTGAATCTTTCACATGACCATGTAAGTGTAAACCAGGTCTTACTTTCCTAATTGCTTCAGATAATTCTCTTGATCCCCAATGTTCTACTGAATTTCCTGAATAGGTTGTATCTAACCGATCATAGGATGGTCCGTGTGTTAATAAACAATGAATACCAGCAGGAATATCATCAAATCTTCCTGTTGTACTTGTTGGTGCACCTGGTCTTAAAGTATAATTCACTTTATGTCCCCAATGCCATGGTGCACCATAAAATCGTATACCTAAGACAGTAACTTCATCATGACATAATACATGTGTTGCATTTGTTAAGAATTTTTTCATAACATCCCAGGTGTTACCATATGCTTTCACATCACGATGTCCTAATATAACAATACGATAATGATATAAATCAGTTACTGATCCTAACCAATCATTAAATTGAATAAATTCTGCGTCTGTTCCACTATTGGTAAAATTACCGGTATGAACAAGAATATCACCATGTGGTAAATATTGATGATCTTTCGGTGATCTTATTAAAAAATTATGGGTATCAGAATAATGTACAATACGAACAGATTTTGGATAATATGCTGAACTAACTTCACGATTCACTGAAATCGAATTTGCGTTTGGGGAAGTCATTGGTGGTGTTAAACCTATTGCAGATGATAAATCAAGTTTACCAACGGATGGTGCACGTCCTCCTTTAATTTTTAATGTATCACCTTGTGCATCACTAACTGCTTTAAATACTTGAATTAAATCATGTGTGACTCCATCAGATCGCGAAATTGTAATATTTTGATGTTCATCGTGATGATCTGAGACGCTTTTGCGACCTTCCTCTTTAGAGGATGTATGAACAACTTCTGTGACACCAGGTTTGGAGAAAACATTTAATAAATCTTGTGTAACACCATCTGATCTTGTTAAACTAATTCTTTCGTGTTCTTCAGAGGAACTACTTTTACCGCTGCTAACTTTGGAGCCTCCTTGGTTCGGACTAGTAGAAGCTTTTTTATCACCAGGCTGAACCATATTTTTTCCTAATAAATGATTGGCTGTATTACTGGAAGGTGGACTTCCTACTGATTTGGATCGATTCGAAGTAAAGAAATGCATCGTACACTAATAATTCTTCGTTTTTGAAGTAAGTTGCAATTCAATAAAATAAAGTAATAAGAAGAGATTTCTTGCCGAACAAACTCGCGCTAATAAGTTAATATGAACTTGAATTGAGCTGAAATCACTCAAAAAAGGTTGTTATCTATATGAAAGGTTCAATGTAATTGATAGATGAATCGAGAAAGATGATCGAATTAAATAAGTGGGTGTAGGAATCACTTCCTACTCTCGCACCTTTAACGAAAGAGTAGAGGAAGAAATTCAGGAAAAGAGGAGGATAATTGGAGGGAAAACAAGGGAAAAAGCGAATTACATAATATTTTTAATATTTTTCGAGCTTGATGGAACATCTAAGTTCCATTCCTTTACAAACAAAGCTTGCGTTGACTTGTATCGCATCGTGATGATGAGATATTTTGCTCTTCTTCCCTTTGCCTATCCTTTTCTTCTTCAAAACTTTTTTCAAATCTCTTGATCCTCCAATGCAGTGTAAAATTAAAAATAGTCAGCAGTTGAAGTTGGAATGAAAAGACTCTGGCGGACACGGCGGCGATGGACATTGAAGTTGTTGTGATGGATTTGTATTTGCACGGTGAATAAAAAGAGACAAAGAGTCAATCATTCACTTCTTATTAGGAAAATTTTCATTCGAAGGATTGTTTCGTGCGATAGATATAAAGATCTAGACAAGAGAGAATGACGATCATTGATACACCGAATGGAGTTGGTTTTCGTAAAGTTATGAGTGGAACGAAACGTGAGAGAGAGGTTCAAGAAGAACTCATCGCTCCCAAGAAGCAGTGCTTGGGTACCCAGAAACTTCAGTTCCATGGCTCTGTTACAGTGACCGCCGATCAAGAGAAGAGTGAAGTCACAGATAGTTTCTCAACCTATCCTTTGAGAATTGTCCAACAAGAGAACTGGCTTCCTCATGCGAGTCTATCAATCCTGGGCTTTGGTGGTGGAGTTGTGAATGAAGATCGTATCGCACTAAATCTCAATGTTACTGAGAATGCTACAGCAAGGTAAGAATAATCACTTTTACAATCACCAGGACTAATCTTTAATCGATGGGATTCTTAGTGTCAAAACTATTGGTCCAAAGAAAATCTATCGAGCAACAGACGGGAAAAAATCTAGTCAAGAGTTTCATACTAAAGTGGAGAAAAATGCTCTTCTTGTCTTCGCCCCTGAGCCTATTTCATGTGCTGAAGACTCAACTTACAATGCCACACATGAATACATCGTCCAACAAGATGCTTCTTTTGTTTTGGTGGATTGGTTTACCTCAGGAAGACAAAATAAGAATGAGTTTTGGCAATATAACTCCTTTGAGAATCACCTTCGAATCTTTACTGATGAAAGTGATCGTTGTCTCTTCTTTGAAGATCAATACATTCAAAATGATTCTGAAAACCATGTAAATATTTTCAATCAATCAGTCAAAGAATTTGATCAAGTTCAAGTATGTGGTACTTTGTTGCTGTTTGGTCCAAGAACCCAACAGATTCGTTCGTCGCTGAAAGACCTCCAAACAAGACAATCCTTCTTACAAACAAGACAAATTCCCTTTCATGTCACAAACATCAGTGACGATTTAATGGTAGTTAAATTTACCGCTGCATCGCAACAGTATGGATATGAGTTATTAGTTGAGTTATTGCGACCTTTAAGAAGTGAGTTGAATGGTCGTATTCCTTATGAAGAGCATATCCATTATGATCAGACTTATCCTTCCAATGATAATTCTTTCTCTTCATCGACAGCAAATGCCTTATCCATGATTCAAGATAACCGCGATATTGTGATTGTATAAGTAAATGTTGATTTTATTAGTTTATTTTATTTGTCCCAAGAAACAGAAGTGATTCAATCAAACATTCCCAAGTTTATACACCGAAGTTATTCCCTTAGAATTTACATGGAAAGAGAAAAGTGTCCTGAAATCAAACAGTTTTCTTTTTTTATTCGTTGTACAATACCAAGAAATCATACATGAAATGGAATCACAGCATATGAATTTTTAAGTAGACATCAAAAAACAACCTCAGTTCTGTTTTTTTCTTGTTAGCTTAAATTAGGTAGAATTGTTTGTGGAAATCTTTTATTTTCGTTGAAACCTCGTATATTTGTGAGCGAACAGCTGATACCAACCATATCAGTCAAGAAATTAAACCACCTAAAATTATGTAAATATTTATCCTCTCCTTCCATTTAAAGAAATTTGTAATTTAAGTGTGTGGCTAAACTGATTTTCGTAGTAGAAGGTTGAATCACTATGGCTTTTGATCCAATACGTCGTGATGTGGTGGCATTATCGTATAGAGAATCGCATTCGATACCGCTGCTGTCATTGGTGCCAACCAATACACCGAATGGTGACGAAACACCTCTCCATTTTCAACTCCTGCAATATTCGCTAAACTCAACGCTATACCACTACACAGAGAAGGATTCATTCCCGCACCAGTGAATGGAGGACTACCCAGTGATGCTGAAGAGAAAACCAACATTCCTAATGTCATCCCTATCAGAATCGGTGGATAGATCGGTCCGAATACCTCTCTTTGTCTTAGATTGAAGGCTGTTCCGTAGACTGGGAACAATAGCATAAACGAGCACATAAACTCGATCGCGAAGGCTTGTTCGTATGTCTTGTCTCCAGGATTGCATGCACCGAGTCCCACACTTAACGCCAAGTCTCGACTAATAGATGCCCTCATTATCTCTGCTCCAATGTACCATCCCAACTTGACATCCGATATACAACAATCCTCTCACGATCGGTAAGTGGGACGACGCCATCGAAGCCATCGTGATCAGCGGATTGAAGTGAGCTCCCGACGTCATGGCGAACTGATAGATGTACAATGCAATCACTAATGCGCTCACAAAGCCTATCACAGCTGGAGGGTATGTGAAAGCTTGACCGCCGAGCACTATCGCGATGTGAAAATAACACTGACCGATCGATCCGATAATCTCCATAACCGCTGACTTGTAGAGCGATGCGCTAAATAACTCATGTGCTCCTACAAAGAGAAAGGCTGGAGGGAGGTAAGCGGATGCTTTGTTAATGGAGGAGTTGACTTCATCTCTCTCTTCAGGAAGGGCTTCATACGGAATCAAGTTAGATTTGTTTTTGGGGATACGATTCGCAATCTCTTTCATCTCAGCATCAACTTTCTCAACCCCATGATAAATTACACCATTTTCTTCCATTACGTTATGACTCACCTCCATCAGTCTGCTCTATTCTTTCTGGAGATCTATCTAACTTCTATCAATTTCATGCAAAAATATCAATTATCTTCACTCCTTTTTCAACTTTCCTTTTATTTGGCATCACTAGATAGTGGATCATTCTTTCCTTTCACAGCAACCTCAAAACTATTCTTAATTCTTTGTTAACTATGAAAAGAAGTATTATACAAGTTTCAAGAAGGGTATTATCTACTAATGTAGATCCTGTAAGTATTCCTTTGAGGATTTTGACTGAAAATGGCTGATTTTTCGATGATAGGTTCCGAAAACTACATTGGCTGGTTTGAGAGAGAAATTGCAACAAGAAGAACTTGAGAAAGCAAAAACTGATGGTGTTATCAAGACTAAAGGGTCTAAAAGAATTCTTCCGAAGCCATCATGGTTAAAGGCGGAACCACCTCGTGGGGAAAACTACCAACGCTTAAAAGACACTGTGAGATCTCTCAAACTGGCGACTGTTTGTGAGGAAGCAAAATGCCCAAACATCGGGGAGTGTTGGGGTGGTGCTAAAGGAACAGCTACAGCTACCATTATGATTATGGGTGATACCTGCACTCGTGGCTGTGCATTCTGCTCAGTCAAAACTTCACGAAATCCGCCACCACTTGACCCAGAAGAACCAAATCACGTCGCTGAAGCAATTAAAAGTTGGGGTTTGGATTATGTTGTATTAACGTCAGTCGATCGTGATGAATTACAGGATCAAGGTGCCAATCATTTTGCTGAAACTGTTAGAAAACTTAAGGAGAAGAATCCTAAATTATTAGTTGAATGTTTAACTCCTGACTTTAGAGGTAATTTAGATCTTGTTAAAATTGTTGCAACAAGTGGATTAGATGTCTTCGCTCATAATGTAAGTTTATTCCTATTTGATAGATATATATACTCTTATAAGGTGTGATAGATGGAAACAGTGGAACGATTACAACGAAGAGTACGTGACTATCGTGCAGGTTTTAAACAATCTTTATTAGTTTTAGAAAATGCTAAGAAATTTGGTGAAGGTAATAAAGTCATTACTAAGACTTCACTGATGTTAGGATTGGGTGAGAATAAGGAAGATATTGAAGCTGCTTTAAGAGATATCCGAGCTGCTGGCGTTGATGTTATTACCTTTGGACAATATCTTAGACCTTCTCATCGTCATATGACTGTTCAAAGATATGTTACACCAGAGGAATTCGAGCATTGGAAAGTTTATGCACAAGGGTTAGGCTTCAAATATGTTGCTTCTGGTCCTTTAGTTCGCTCTTCTTATCGTGCTGGCGAGTTATATCTCAAAGGGATGTTAGAAGGAAAATATGCATAATACCCCACCTCAATGGGATATTGCTAAATACATCTGGTTTTGCATTATCTGTGAAGTTGGTAGTTTAGTTAGTTGTGCTTTCCTTCTTCTTTCTTTCTTTCTTTGTTGAATTTTAATTGTATATATATTATTCTCGATTATCTTCTTCTTTTTGTGCATTTTAATTTATTTTGCTCAAGGTAAGGTTCTATATTCACGTCGACCAATAGTTGATTAACTACTACTATAGGTAAAGTTTTTCCTAGGTAAGCTGATTTCCTATAGTTTTTTTCTGAGGGATTGGTTTGGATAGTTGAAAGATGCTATGATGGATGATAGTAAAAGGGATGATTTACTCAATGGAGTAAACGAGGTTCTCGGGGAAGTGATCAAGAATCGTGTCTTCTTTTTGGAGGATGTGAGGAATTGGTCCCTTCCTTGTTAGGAGATGCTCTTCACAGAGCTTCTACTAAGAAATTGGTAACGTGCAGAGGAACGATGTCTAGCATTGACATTTCTGTTCTAGAGAAGAATATAAGTACCAGACAAGAGAACTTCGTCCGTGATAACTTTTAGGCGATTCTGAGCAATCTTTCCCAAACTATCCCTGAATACTCTCTCCCCCCGCCTCCTCTCTTGCTCATATCTAATTTTCTTATTTATTCTTTTTATAGATGGTGGATAACACTCAAAAGGAGAGGGCAGTTAATTAAGTATTAAAAGTTTTGTTTATTTACAGTTTGTCTAAAGTTCTCTTCAGTAAATCATCAAAAAAAATATTTAAAAATTCTATCCACAAAATATGCATTCAAATCTCCTTTATTCACTTCGATTTCCTGGGAAGTCAGAGTATTTATGTGGCTTCATATATCCAAAGGGCGGTGTTATTAGAGCCAGTAATACAACGATGACCCATCCAATTAAAATATTTCTAAGAAGCGAGTTAAGATAAATCACAATGATCAATATGGAGAGAAAAGCAACTTACTTTGTCAACTCTCTATAAAAGATAATTCCTGGGATACCAAGGAATGTATAAACAGAGGCAATATTGATCATAGTTCCTTTATACGCCATGATGTGTCGTTCGTGCTATTATCAGATTCGAAGAAAGATGTCAAGATGATTTGGTTGTTGTCGCAATTGAATTGTATTCAATGAATGTCTTTCTTTGTTAATGTTGCGATGGGGAGGAGTGATGTAGGAGGTAATGAAAGACGACGATTGACTGATGAATGATGATGAAATGTTATCGGCAAATCAAAGTCACAAGACTCCTACCCTTTCCTAATTTCCTAGCTTCACTCTCACCTAAACACACAAAATCGACGAATTTGAGGAACTAAAGGATCCAAAATCAGTCGGTTGTCGATGTTGACTGTTTGATGGTTTTAATTAACTGAGTCGGAAGTAGCGAAGAGATGAGCCGTTAATTCCATTAGAAAAAAGTTGTGACTGTCCGACTCTACTCTATTGATTACATTTAAAAAAATATTCCACAATAAGGGTTTACTTAGCAAAAGTCCAAGCAGTGTAATCTGAAACACCGAGTTGGAATTTTCTTTCATGCTCACGAATTAAGAAAGGAATATTTTCTCGATGTACCAAAATGAGTCGGTTCGACCCATTCGCAGAATTTTCTAAGCTATCTTTTAAGACATAAAAGCTTTCCTTAGGTTGATTCGTGTTACTATCAACTGTAGCCCCAACCCATCGTTCAACTGCTGTGTATTCTTCGAGCCATGAATAAGGAGAAATAAGTACTAAAACCCCTCCTGGATTGAGGAAATTAGGGATATCTCTTAAAAACTTGAAAGGATCAGGTAAGCGACAAAGAAGGTTCGATCCTATTATAAGGTCAAATTTTCCTGAAGACGAAAAATTAAAGCGAAGATCAGAGAAATCAAGATCCGAGCAATAAAAAGTACACTAACCTATCGAAGGGTTTAAGTTGCACGCATCTCCTTGACTGAAATGGACCTTTTCTCTTTGCACGTCTGTAGGAATGACAGCTTCAGCAGAGTAGAAGATTTGACCAGATTTCAAGATATTGTATGATTTATGTCCTTTTGACTTCAATTCATTTGCTGCATCGACAAAATGATGACTGAAATCAATACCAACGACTTCTGAAAAGTGTTTTGAGAGTTCGAAGGATAATCCACCAACAGCACACCCAATGTCTAAAGCACGTCCAAAAGAACCATTATGTGTCCGCACAATCTCATTAGCAATATTAACACTTCTTTGAGAGAAATGTAATGCAAAACTCGCTCCAACTGTTGTAAATGGCATCAAATCTTCATCTTTACCATAATGAAAGAGTAAGTATTCATCTACAGCACGTTTACTTTCATAAACCTGACTTCCACTTGCAGCAGTTGATCGAACTGACATATTTCTTGATAAAAATCTTCCAGATTTTACACTTAAACTTCCAATTGATCTCAAAATCAATGTCATTTGACAATAGATAAGATGTTCTTTCGTGTATACTCAGTACGTTGCTGCTGCTCTCCTTCCTTTTACACAAAATGAAAACACAGTGGAAATAAAAACTCGACGTTTTTTAGCAAGGTCCTCAAAGAAAACTCATTATTATAGAGTTTTTAAAATATTGATATTTTGTATAAGTGCATAAAGAAAATCGAAAATCTCTCACAGTTTCTTGTATTACATCATCAAAAGAGATACCAATAATAAAACAAAGATCTTCTCTTTCATTCTATATCTTGCAATAAAAAGATAATAAAATTCATTAAGATGATTAAAGCATTTAATAATGTATTATTGGTAATTAAACAAACACCTTATGAACAATATTTACAGTTGAAAAATCAAGGGAAAGCACCAGTAGCATTACGTTGGCCAAGATTATTAAATCGATATGAAGCACATCAAAAATGTGTAGCAGAAGTTGAAAAAGTATTAAAAGATGTTGATGCCAAGTATACAAAAATTGGTAGAGAGGAATTACATCGTGGTTTATTAGCGGATAAAGATCTTGTCATCGCTGTTGGTGGTGATGGAACAATACTTAATACTTCATCCTTTCTTGATGATACCATTCCTGTTTTAGGGGTTAATTCTGATCCTACAAGACCAGAAGAACGTGGTGTGACAAATCTTAAGGATGAGAGAAGAAGTAGAGGTGCTTTATGTGCGGTTACTGCTACAAATGTTTCGAATCATTTACCACGTATTTTATATGGAGATGTCTCTCCTGGGCTTCGAGCTCGTGCTCAATGCCTTGTACGAAGTACTCAAACAGAGACAAGACTTCCTCCTGCCTTGAATGACATCTTAGTGACTCATCCTGTCCCTGCTGCGGTGTCGAGGTTTCGCTTGGCATTATATAGAGGCAATGTAGTCTCATCCTATAAGAATGATCAACATCGTGAAGAGGTAAAACTCTTTCTTCGAATCGTGTAAATTGTTTCTCAATTTTTGTTTTCTTTGTAGTTGTTCTCATTTAATGTATGGTCTAGTGGAATATGGTAAAAACAACAATACACGCTACATACTCCTTTTCGTATATCTAATCAGATTGTTCTTTAGGATATCGACTGCTACTGGTTCAACAGCAGCTATGCATGCTGCGGGTGGTATTATTATGGATATTCGATCGAGGAAGTAAGTAACCTTTGATCGAATGTTCTTAGCTTATATTGCTAACGTCTATGTGTGATTAGTCTTCAATATATGGTCCGCGAACACTTGGTTGAAGAGACAAATTCTCATCAGTTGAAAGCAGGACATGGAATGATTCGTAAGCATCAATATATATCATCATCTCGTGTCAGAAGTCATGAATGTTGTTGTTGTCTATAGGAGTGGATGAGATGTTAGGATTGCGATGGAATTCTAATGTTGGTAGTGTCTATGTGGATGGTCAACACTTTAATGTAAGTTTGAAATCTCTGTGATTTTCATTCTCATATTGACTCATTTCGCTACCTATAGCATCCTCTCGAGCTAGGAGATGAGCTAATGATCGATGGCAAGGCTCCGTTCTTAAAGATCTTTGATCCAATCTTCGACTAAGTTGAACTATTGACCCAACTATCAAAGAAGGGTTTGTTTATAATATATATTCTATTGATATCGTAAGTAGAGAATAGTTGATTTTCAGTCGATGGTTTTTGTTCCTCGTTTGGTTTTTTTTCATTTTCTTCTTCTTTCTTTCTTTTTTTTTTAACATATTTCTTTTCTCTTTGGATCGATGTTGAAGTTGTTGGCATGGTTAGTGTCCTGACATCATATCAATCATGTGTTCTGTTTTTAGATGCATCATGTAATGTGATTATACAGTATTAAAAGGTTTTTTAAAAATGGTTATGTTATAAAAAAGAAATGCTGCGATATGAATCTAATCAACATAAAGAAAGTATGATGTAGAATGAATGACGAGTGGAGAAATTGTTAAAGAATAAACGAAGCTAATTTATCTCCCTTTCTTTATGAATCTTATCATTTGATAAAAACAATGACGTCAACGAATGGACTATTAGTTACTGGTTATTGATTATTTCTCTTTTCTTTCATTCTTAGATGAACCAAACTTAGGCCAAGGAATAAGTAAAGGAGTATTCTTAACATATTCTTTATACTCTGCATTATCTCCATATTGTTTTAGTTGCTTCTTCTCTAGTAAAGGTATTCCTGATAAGTTCAATAACAGCCATGTGATGAAAGCGGGTGACAATAAACCAACCACAGGAGGCAAGAAACGATACACTGGATGAGCTGATACTCGTAAGAGACTAGGTAAAGAGGCAGCGTAGATCGACCACCACGTCAACATTTCTCCAAAATCTATTTATGATGTAGTAAGAGGAGAAAGAAGAGGAGGAATGAAGTATGAGAAGATCTTACAATTAGGGTATCGGGACAAAGACCAAAGCCCAATATCACACCAATGGTTATCATTTGACTTGTTAGAACGATATTTTGTCTTCTGGTAGTCTGCGATCGACTCGATAGCAATACCTGTGAAGATCCCAGCTATTGGCAGCCATCCGAGGGGAAGAGAAAGAAACTTCGATGCTCCACTACCAAGATTCTTAGTAAATACTTCCGCAGCAGCTTTAATGTTAAGAGAAGAAAGAGCATTAACAACAGCAGTATTGCTGTTAGGAATGGAGTTAATCATACTAACAGGTAATAGACAAATAATTCCCCATAATGCTTGAATCGACCAAAATCCACCTAAATTAATCGGAAAATTTGATTTTGTCTTATCAAATAAACCTTCATCTTTCACTGGGAAGAATTTTGCAAGTCTTTTATCTTCATGTGTATAAAGAATTCGACCAAAGAGATAAGCACCTAAACGACTTCCCCATAGAATAACACCTGCATTAATCCAGAATAAACGATTTTGAAACCATGGGATAGCAGGATTGTGAAAGATTGTCTTCCAATTATTCTTCGTTAACTGTAAACTGGCTAAGACAAAGGATCCGGTTCCTATCAGATCAGTGATCTTATGAGTTTTCAAGAGTGCCGTAATCAGAAATCCAACAGCATTCGCTCCTCCCACCACAACAGCAGTTTGCTTGATAGCTTGAAGTGCCATTTTAGCTCTGATATTCAATAGCAATTAAGTTGTGAATGAAGGGGATCGTGTTTAGTCGACGTACTTCACACAGAAGAAGTGGCGTCAAGTAGTGAAATGGGGATTTGGGGAAAAGTGCATTCATGATTCATGCAAATTATGCACAGGGCACGACCGTTTCATTAATTCAAACGACAACAAAGAACGCTTCATTAATATCCTCTAGATAAAGATAGATAGACACCCATGAATCAAACAGGAAAGAATAAGTATTCGAAAGAATTTAAAATTCCTGAAGGATTTGATGAAATTTTAAGAAATCTAACAAGAG
>VFQN01006318.1_pt1 | contig 13628 bp, 13 predicted proteins | sample 3512371 | NCBI WGS metagenome assembly VFQN01 (sample SAMN10412370, study PRJNA504923) | tailings metagenome | isolation source: Replicate 2 from Balatoc abandoned mine | place: Philippines: Itogon, Benguet | collected 2017-08-28
TATTACCGGGCAAATCGGGTCTTGGTGCGCCTATGATGTGTTTGGACTCGGCTCGTTATGGTATTGCTTGGGGTGCTATTGGTGCTGCCATGGATTGTTATGACACGGCTTTGCGTTATGCTAAAGAGCGTGTGCAGTTTGACAAACCGATTGCCGGAACTCAATTGCAACAAAAGAAATTGGCGGAAATGATTACTGAAATTACGAAAGCACAGTTGTTGACTTGGCGATTGGGTGTTTTGCGCAACGAAGGTAAGGCAACTACGGCTCAAATCTCGATGGCGAAAAGAAACAATGTGGACATGGCGATTAATATTGCTCGTGAAGCCAGACAAATTCTTGGTGGTATGGGTATTACTGGTGAATATTCTATCATGCGCCACAGTATGAACTTGGAAAGTGTGATTACTTATGAAGGCACACACGATATTCACTTGTTGATTACAGGAGCGGACATCACGGGAATTCCTGCGTTTAAGTAAAAGAATCTATATTCCTTATTTATAAAGAGTAACGTCACACTTTTGTGTGGCGTTTTTTTATGGTTGTGTTTTTCCTTCGACAAAACCAAGATAGTAAAAGGAGTTGGGAGCCGGAAGTTAGGCATTGGAAATGCTTTGCGCCGTGTTTGAAACAAAATGTGCCAAGTTTGAAATGCTTTGCGCCGTATTTGAAACCAAATGTGCCGAGTTTGAAACGTTTTGCGCCTTATTTGAAATGGAATGTTCCAAGTTTGAAACGAAATGTGCCGAGTTTGAAATGCTTTGCGCCAAACTTATTTGCTTTGCGCCGAGCTTGCAACGGAATGTGCCAAGCTTAAAAGGGTTTGCGCCGAGGTTTGTAGTACATCTACCTTATTAAAAATAAAAACGACTCTTTTTTTAGACACGAATTACTCTACTTTTTACCAATTGTAAAAAATGATGGGTTTACGGAAACCCGTAATTTTAACATTTGTATTTTTTGTAGCTTTGGAATAATGCTATTGTAGTGATGATTTATCCTTTTTGGGGTTTATGGTCGATAGTTTTTGCGAGTGTATATAAGTTGGACGATAGTTTATCACGATATTATGAAATTTGGAGATAAAAAAATCTATGGATCTACCGATGGAGTTGATGTAAATTTACATAAAATAATTTCGGCAATAAATGACGAGGTTTCGAAACTGGTTCTTAAACAAGAAATGGACTATCCTCTATTTTCCTTACGAGCCATAGCAAATTACACAGGTGTACTTTTTGATCGTTTGATTTCACATCAAAATTTTCCAATTGAATATATTGCTATTTCGGCTAGAAATCTTTTCGAATGCTATTTACTCACAGCCTATATTATTAGTGATTCTTCCAAAGGCGAAGAATTTATTAGCCAAAAAGCATACGAAGAATTAGAAATTAATGAAGGCTTCTTATCCATAACCACTACAAATACATCTGAAACAATTACAAAATCCATCCGAGACAGAATGGAGTATATCAAAGAGATTATGAAAAGACATGAACTTACTCCATCAAAAAATTGGAATGTTAATTACCTCGCAAAACAAACAAATAACGAACTTGAATACAAGGCTTTTTTCAAACTATATTCAAAATATGTTCATCCTTCTTCTTGGATAATGAATAGTCATAAGCATGAATATGATAATCCTGTTTTTAAAAACATTTTCATATTACAAGGACAACACTATGCAAGTTGTATAGTAAAACTCATTTCTGATTACCTAGATAATAAATCCATTTCCTAAAAGCAGTTTAAAGCAATGGCTGGATCTTAGTTACCTTGACGTTTTTCTTTCACAAAAAACTTTTATCTTTAACAGAAATAAATCGTTTCGCTAGTCATCACTACCGCCAAGTTGCAGAGCTACAAACGTTATCGGTTAGCATTCAACACCTCGTTCATTAAATCTTTCATAAATAACTATATCACGTCAATATAACGATGGAATACTTTTTAATATTATTTATTGTTTGCATACTAATTTTTCTTGGCTGGTTAAATTGGCAACATGACAAGAAAAAAGATTTCAGAAAATTAATTGAACCCAACTTGGAGCAATATGGAATGAAATATATCAAAGCTGAATACCCAGGCCTTTTTAAAGTTGGACCGTTTAAGAAGTTTGAAATAGAAATTGGTAAACCTCAAATAAATAATGGCACAATTCGGTATGAAAAAAGATATTACCGAAAGATTACAGCAATAGCGAATAACCAAAAAGTAATCGAAGTTTGGGCAAAAATTGATACCCGTTGGTTTAAAGAGGACTCTGTAGAATTTAACCCTAAGCTTGAAAGCATAAATAATCCCAGTCGATAACAACGGTACGCAATAAACTAGATTGCTTTATTCCCTTGACGTTTTTGATTCGCTAATTCATACTTCGTTATCGTGCCTTTACGAAAAAATTTTATCTTTAACAGAAATTAATTCTTCAATTAGCACTGCAAAAACACATCATCATCTTTACAAAAACCGAGACTGAATGAGAATTTCAACTGATATATTAAAAGTAAATAGACAAAAACTATTGAATGCGTTTCCTACAGACTTAAAACAAGATGTTGACATTGTTGTGGCTTTTTTACTTGACAAAAACTTCGACATACATCCAATAGCTGAGCAAGAAATAATATTAAACGGACAAAAATTAATAATTCCAAGACGAGTTTATTTTGACAATCCCAATGATATAGCAGAAAACAATTTGACTTTTACACAGCAAACTATTTTAAACTGTATTTATTTAAGGCATCATAATGGTTTTATTAGACAACAGAGATTAGAAAAATTAATTGACAATGTAGATGATGACTTTGTAATTCCTTATATCTTTCAGCTTTTAGGAGAATATGTGATGGAAATTTTAGAAGTTGCAGACAAGCACATTAACGACAAGACAATTGAAAACTATTTGAAATTTTTTATTGAAAATCCTAAATATAGACAAGTAACAGAAAGTAGAATGATAAGTTACTGGAACGTATATTACAGATGGGGTAAATATAAAAAACTAAATGACTATATAGGGCAACAAATATTTAACCGAATAAAAAAAAGCGAACGTATAGGTTTGAGAATATGTTAACTAAAACACTTAGTTCCCTTGAGGTTTTCTTCACGAAAAAATTTTATCTTTAACAGAAATTAATCCGTTTGAAAAGTCACAGTACGTTGGTGAACATCATGAAACTTATAGAAATAAAAGTCATTCTATCTCAATTAAATATCCCCGAAAAGGAACAGGAAGATTTATTGAGCATTTCTGAAATCAGGGAAATAAAAAAAGATGAGTCTTTTATTTCTGAAGGACAAGTGCCAAAAAAATTTGGGATTGTCATTGATGGACTCTTTCGTTATTATTATATCAATGATAAAGGTGATGAATTCACAAAAGGACTTATCCTGACAGGAAATGTAATGGCTGCCTATTCTGCAATGCTTCATCAGCAAAAATCACTGTTCTTTATACAAGCTCTAGAAGATGCAATAATTCTTGAAATTAATTACAACAGATGGCTGGAACTTCAAAAACAAAATGTGTTTTGGGATAAATTTCTAATTGCTTTGTTGCAAAAAGGATACTTTGTCAAAGAAAAAAGGGAACGGGAACTGCTTTTGCTTGATGCAGAAACACGATATAAAATTTTTAAAGACGAATTCCCTTTACTCGAAAAGAAGATAAAACTTCAGATTATTGCATCTTATCTCGGTATAAAACCTGAGAGTTTAAGTAGAATAAGAAAAAATACTTCTGCCTAACATACATCAATTTTTAAGTGAATTTACCGAAATACCTTTGTGTTATAAATATTTATTATGACACTACAAAACAATGTAATACTAATCACCGGAGGCACTTCAGGATTAGGTTTGGAAATGGCAAAAAAATTTATCGGACTAGGTAATCAGGTGATTGTTTGTTCACGAAATCTGCAAAAACTGGAAGAAACAAAAATACTACTTCCGGAAGCAGAAACGTATCAATGTGATATTTCTGATGAAGCACAACGGGTTGAACTCTATCACCAAATAATAAAAAACTTTCCAAAGCTCAACGTTCTTATCAACAATGCTGCTATTGTTCATAAAACGAGTTTTCAAGATGATGAAAAAAGTTATGAGAAAGCAATTCTGGAAATACAAACCAACCTGATTGCTCCCATACATTTATCGAAACTATTTATGAGTCATTTATCTGCGCAAACCGATGCATCGCTTATCAATATTACAACAGGATTGGTTTATGTCCCAAGAATTGTTTATCCATTCTATAACGCTACTAAATCTGCTCTACATTCGTTCACTAAAACTTTACGACATCAATTACAAGACCATCCAATAAAGGTTGTTGAAGTTCTTTTCCCTGTTGTAGATACACCTTGGCACGGTGGAACACCGCCTAAAATTGCAATAAGCCCGGAAAAAGCCATTGATGAAATGATTGCTGAATTGGGCAAAAATAATCTCGAAATTAAAATTGCAGGAGTAAAAAAATTATACCTGCTGTCAAGATTGATGCCCAAACTTGCCTTTGAGAAAATTAACTCATTAAAATAACATTATATGAAATGATTTCGGGCTTCTATTTTAATTCTTAAGATTAAACAATAAATAAAATTGATATAAAATGCTTCTCAGTTTCGAGAAGCATTTTTACATTTGTAGTGAAGTATAATCCAAAAAAGTTTCTACTTCGTAAATAATTAAAAAAAGCTATGACAATTCTTGAAATCAACACTAAAATCCAACCTCAAAAACAACAATTATTACATCATCCGCTATATAAAAAAGTAAAAACCATAGACGATTTGCACCAGTTTTTGGAAAGTCATGTTTATGCTGTTTGGGATTTTATGTCGCTTTTAAAAGCTTTACAAAGTAAACTAACATGTACATCAACACCTTGGTTTGCTTCGGCTAATCCGGAAACAAGGTATTTGATTAACGAGATTGTCTTAGCGGAAGAAAGCGATTTGACTTTGGACGGAAATCGTCTCAGTCACTTTGAAATGTATGTTGATGCTATGAAAGATTGTGGCGCAAATATCATCGAACTGAACATTTTTCTTCAAAATGTAATTGATACTAAAAATGTTTTTATTGCGATAAAGCAAAGTAACCTGCACCAAAATATTAAAGCCTTTCTTGACTTTACTTTCCGAGTAATTGAAGAAGGAAAATCGCATAAAATTGCGGCTGCTTTTACTTTTGGCAGAGAAGATTTAATTCCGAATATGTTTACCGAAATCTTAAAAAGTTTCCAGCAAAATTTCCCTGAAACCGATTTGTCGAAACTGATTTATTACTTTGAAAGACACATTGAACTTGACGCTGATGAACATGGTCCGATGGCGATGCAAATGATTACAGAACTTTGTGGTAATGACGCTCAAAAATGGCGTGATGTAGAAGAAGTTTCCATCATGGCTTTGGAAAAGCGAATTGGACTTTGGGATGCTATTTATCACAAGATTAGCTCAACTCCTTTAATGGTCTAAACACCAAATTGTTAATTTCACTGAAATCTATTCAAGATAACAACTTTTATAGTACATTAGCTCCCTGAAATTTTTTAAAACAATTTTAAAATAATGAAAAAAAATACTTTTTTGGCTTTGATAACTGCTTTTACATTAGTAATCAGTTCATCAAGTTTTGCTCAAGAGCGTAAACTTTTTGGCAAAGTAGTGGAAAAAATCAATCCTACTACGGGACACATTAGATGTGCATCGACTGAATACAATAAATCTTTGGAAGAAAAATCTCCTGAAAGAAATACTGAGGCTTTTGAGCAATGGCTTGCTCCAAAGGTTGCAAAAATCAAGGCAGACAGAATTGCCGGAAGAAATGCCAATGCAGTAGTACGCATTCCTGTTGTTGTTCACGTAATTCATAGTGGACAAGCTGTAGGAACAGGAAGAAACATATCAGATGCACGTGTACAATCACAAATCACGGTTTTAAATCAAGATTATAGAAGAATGGCAGGAACACCAGGCTTTAACAACAATCCTGTTGGAGCTGACATGGAGATAGAATTTTATTTAGCCCAAACCGGTCCTGATGGTGAATTAACCAACGGAATTGACCGTGTTAATTTAGGAAATACCACTTGGAATGAAAATAATGTGGAAACCATTTTAAAACCTCAAACTTCTTGGGATCCAAAAAGATATTTTAATATTTGGGTATGTCAGTTTGGAGGTGATTTGAATAATGTTTATGGTTATGCACAATTTCCTCACCAAAGTGGACTTTTGGGTCTTGATGAATTAGGGACTTCAGCAACTGATGGATTGATTTGTGACTGGAGAGCTTTTGGTTCATCTGCCATCGCTCCCGGGACTTATTATTCAGGAATTGACAGAGGTAGAACGGCGACACATGAAATTGGTCACTGTTTTGGATTACGCCATATTTGGGGAGATAATTCTTCTTGTATCGTAAATGCCATTGACGGTTTTCAAGATTTTTGCCCCGATACTCCGGCGGCAAGTACCGAACATTATGACTGTAATGCTGTTTACAACACTTGCCCAAGTGCTCCAGGCAATGACATGACAGAAAATTATATGGATTACTCTAACGATACTTGTTTAAATACTTTTACGTTGGATCAAAAAAATCGTATGTTAGCTGTTCTTCAAAATTCTCCAAGAAGAGAAGAACTTCCTTTATCACAGGTAGAAAATCCAGGACAAACGTATGCTTATAATGCTCGTCTTACATTATCAAACTTAAATAAACAAGAATGTACTCCTATTGCTACTCCTTTTCTGGTATTAAGAAATACAGGAACAACAACAATGACATCCGCTGTAATTACATACAACATGAACGGAGGTACTCCATCTACTTTTAACTGGTCAGGATCTTTAGCTACTAATGCAACTGCTAACATCGCTTTACCTACTGTTTCTTACGGAACCGGACAACAAGTTTTTAATGCTTCTGTTACTTCTATTAATGGTGGAAATACAGACCAATATCCTGCTAATGATTTAATACAAGAAAGTTTTAAAGGATTAGGAGCTTTCAACACACCTTCTGTAACTTTAGAATTACAAAGAGATGCTTATGGCTCTGAAACAAGTTGGTCGCTTTTAAATGTAACCACCAACACAGTAGTGGCTTCAGGCGGATCTTATTCAGATACTTTTCCTTCACTTCCGGCCTTATACACACAATCTATTTCAGTTTCGTTGAACAATTGCTACAGATTTACAATCACTGACAGTGTGGGAGATGGTATTTGTTGTACTTATGGCTCAGGATATTACAATTTAAAAACTTCTACCGGAGATATTATTGCTACCGGAGGTTCATTTACCACTCAAGAAGTTACCTCTTTTAGTGTTCAAACACTTAGTACGAAAGATTTTGGTCTAAGTGGTTTAGTATTATATCCAAATCCTGCAAATGATGTTCTTAATATTGCTTTATCTAACAACTCTGAACCTCTTGATAGCTACACTATTTATAATAGCTTAGGACAAGTTATCAAGCAAGTTAAAACCGTAACAGAAGAAAGTTTAAAAATTGACACTTCTAATTATGCTACCGGAATTTATATGATTTTATTCAGTAAAGACAATCATACAAAAACTTTACAGTTTATTAAAAACTAATTTATAAATGAACCAAAACAAAAAGCCTTCTTTAAAAGAGGGCTTTTTTATTTTTATAATCTATAACACATGGATTTAATATTCAGGCGCTAATTCAATCTCTAAACCATTAATTTCTTCGGTAATGTGAATTTGGCATCCCAAACGAGAATTCTCTTTTACATTAAAAGCTTCCCAAAGCATTGCTTCTTCATCCGGGTTTTTATCAGGAAGAGGAACATCATTCAAAACATAGCATTGACACGAAGCGCACATTGCCATTCCGCCACAAATACCAATTGTTCCTTCTTCAGCTAATTCATAAGCACGAATAAGCTCCATGATGTTCATGTTCATATCGGTTGGCGCTTGTACTTCGTGAAAAACACCTTGTCGATCAGTTATTTTTATGGTAATATCTTGTGACATATAATCTATTTTTTACAATACTGATTGGATTGTTCTACCGGATATTTTTTATCCAAATCAATGTCATTAAATCCTTTTCCCGTTCCCCATGAGAATACTTTTTCAAAAAATGGGAGTAATTTGCTATTTTTTATTTTCTCTAGAAAATAGACTTCATGCTCTTTTTCTTTAATTCCCATTTCATAAAGCACTTGATCATATTTGGTAATACCTAGCGAATGAAAAAAGTGCATCATTCTAAAGTATTCACAAACATTACCACTTTCTAATCTTCCGGCAAAATAGAAAGGCATAAACCAACCTATAACATAGCAACTTCCCGAAATTACTTTACCTATGATATGAAATTTAACTTCATACCATTTGGAAATCGGAATATCAAAATCATTCATGATTTGAAGCACCTCTTTTCGATGATTCCATTCATCAATTTCAATTTGATAAATAGCAACTTTTTCTTCTTTATCTTTTACCGAACCTGCATGACCTTGATAGGCAAAAGCTGCTGCTTTTTCTGCAGAATAAGCTTTTTTCAATAAATCTACTAGTTCAGGATGATTAAGATGCATATATTATTCTATCGATTTTACAACTGCTTTTTCCGCTTCTTTTCTTGTTCCATCAAAACCATCTACTCCAGAAACCGTAGTATATTTCAACACATATTTTTTTCCCGGATTTAATCTATTGTAAACACTTTGACACATCAATGTTGCTTCGTGAAAACCGCATAGAATTAACTTTAATTTTCCCGGATACGTATTCACGTCGCCAATGGCGTAAATTCCGTCAATATTCGTTTGATAATCTAATGCGTTGTTTACTTTGATGGCGTTTTTTTCAATTTCTAAACCCCAATTGGCAATTGGTCCAAGTTTAGGTGTCAATCCAAAAAGTGGAATAAAATAATCGGTTTCTACATTCATTCTCGCTCCATTGATTTCAATATCTACCGATTCTACTCTTTCTGAACCTTTAAAACCAATAACTTCTGCTGGTGTAATTAATTTTATTTTCCCTTCTTGTTTTAACTCTTGTACTTTATCCACTGAATCTAAAGCGCCACGAAATTCATTTCTTCTGTGTACTAAAGTTACTGACGAAGCTACATTGGATAAAAAGATTGACCAATCCAATGCCGAATCGCCACCACCTGAAATCACTACTTTTTTTCCTCGGTATTTTTCAGGATCTTTTATAAAATAATCAACGCCTCTGTTTTCTTTTTCATAGAACTCTAAATCTTTCAGAATTGGTTTTCTAGGTTCAAATGTTCCTAAACCACCTGCAATTGCGATTGCTTTTGCATGATGTTTTGTTCCTTCGTTTGTAGTAACTATAAAACTTCCGTCTTCTAATTTTTCGATAGTTTCAGCGGTTTCTGCTAGCGTAAATCCCGGTTGAAACTGTTTTATTTGTTCCATCAAATTGGTAACCAAATCGCCTGCTAAAACCTCGGGATAACCCGGAATATCAAAGATTGGTTTCTTCGGATATAATTCTGCTAATTGTCCACCAGGTTGTGGCAAAGCATCAATAATATGACATTTTAATTTTAATAATCCTGCTTCAAAAACGGCAAAAAGTCCTGTTGGACCAGCGCCAATGATGAGTATATCTGTTGTAATCATTATAGAAATTTATGGATTTATGCGTTTAGAAGTTTATGAATACAAAAGTCTAAAACATATTTTTTTTATTGTATGACATTTGTCAGTTTACGGTTTGCGTTAGGGATAAAAGCGACATCCTTTTGTGTAGTTTACGGAACAAAAGATATAGCGAATAGCCCGACCTCGTTTTTTGGAACGAGGTAACGCCCAAATCCTACGACAAACTTAGGATGACATTACGCTACGTTTTCTACGGTTTCAATTTGTGGTGCGTACTTTTTTATGGTAGTTTCAACGCCAGCTTTCATGGTACTGATGCTCAAACTACAAGAGGTACACGCACCTTGAAGACGTACTTTTACATGTTTTTCGTCTTCTACGGAAACCAATGAAATATCGCCACCATCCGAATTCAGAAACGGTCTGATTTCGTCTAACGCTTTTTCGATGTTTACTATTAATTCTTCGTTTGTCATGTTTTTTGACATTTTAGATTATTGGAATTTTAGATTTTTAGATTTTTAAACCCTTAACTATTTCTAAGAAGTCTAGCAATCTGAGTATCTAAACAGTCTATTTTTTCACAGCAGAACATCCTGCCATTGTTGTTATTTTGATGGCTTCGGTTGGTGCTAAATTTTCGTTTCTGTACACGACTTCTTGCACCACGTTTCTAGCTATTTCTTCGTACACTTTTTCTAATGGCGAAGCGGTTTGTAATGCTGCTGGACGACCATAATCTCCAGCTTCGCGAATGCTTTGCACCAATGGTACTTCTCCTAAAAATGGCACTTGTAAGTCTTGTGCCAAGTTTTTGGCTCCTTCTTTTCCGAAGATATAATATTTGTTGTTTGGCAATTCTTCGGGTGTGAAATAGGCCATGTTTTCTATAATTCCTAAAACCGGAACGTTGATTGCTTCTGATAAAAACATGGAAACTCCTTTTTTAGCATCGGCTAAGGCAACGGCTTGTGGCGTGCTTACTACAACTGCACCTGTTATTGGTAATGATTGCATAATTGACAAATGAATATCACCTGTTCCCGGTGGCAAATCAATCAGCATAAAGTCTAATTCGCCCCAAGCGGCATCAAAAATCATTTGGTTTAATGCTTTGGAAGCCATTGGTCCGCGCCAAATAACGGCTTGACTTGGCGAAGTAAAAAATCCTATGGAAAGCATTTTTACTTCGTAGCTTTCAATAGGTTTCATTTTTGATTTTCCGTCAACTTCTATTGAAATAGGTTTTTCGTTTTCTACATCGAACATGATTGGCATACTCGGACCGTAAATATCGGCATCAAGAACGCCCACTTTAAAACCCATTTTTGCTAAAGTAACTGCTAAATTGGCTGTAGTTGTAGATTTTCCAACGCCACCTTTGCCTGAAGCTACGGCAATAATATTTGAAATTCCGGGAATAGCTTTTCCTTTTATTTCGTTTGGATTTTCTTTGGCTTCAACTTTGATATTTACTTTCACAGTTGCATTTGGAGAAAATTGCTCGTGAATTAGTTTTTTAATATCGTCTTCGGCACGTTTTTTTATGTGCATTGCTGGAGTTGCAATCAGTAAATCTATTGTTACTTCATCGCCAAAAATAAGTACGTTTTTTACCGCACCGCTTTCTACCATATTTTTTCCCTCGCCAGCAATAGTAATTGTTTCTAATGCTTTTAGGATTTCTTTTCTATCTAGTTTCATATCTCTCTAATTTACCCTTCTCCCGAAACTTCGGGATTGCTCAGGGTGACAATATTGTGTATTCAGCTTTATTTAAACTGAATTCAGATTGCAAAGATACTACGAAATGTTTGGAAACAATAGTTAAAGAATTGAAAATGTTTATAGAACAATCGGTAAAAACTCTATAATGTTTTTCCTTGAATTAAATTGATTTTAATATCTGTAAACTGAATTTGCAATTGATTTTTAAGTAGATCATATTCAGCTGAAAGTAGTTGATTTTTAACCGCTGAGAAAACTACCGCATCGATAACTCCCGAAGTAAATTTGGCTTGGGATGTCCTAAAGGATGCATCGGCATAGGTTTTCATTTCTTCTAATTTTTTTTCCAATTGTTCAAAGTTTACTTTGTTTTGTGTCTCAATATCGATTTGGTTTTTGACTTTTAGCTTTTCTTGTTCGATAACAAACTTTGATTTTTCAGCTTCAATCTTAGTTGCTGAAACTCGGCGACTGTTTCTAAACCCGTTGAAAATTGGCACATTTAATTGAACACCAAGTTGATGATTTTTATTATCGCTTATTTGTTTATTAAAATTATCCACTACAACATCTGGCTGATTTAACGGTTTATAGTAAAATGTTGAAAATCCGTAAAAGGTTGTTAACGTTGGTAAATTATTAGCTCGTTCCAATTTTGTGTCTTTCAAACTGCTTTGGTAACCAAATTCGGCTGCACGAATTTTAGGGTTGTTTTCAATGGAACTTTCAAAATAATTTTTATCCATAAAATGTTCCAAAACGACTTCGTTTATAGAAGGATTTTCAACATTCATCAATTGAAAAAGTTGCTTTTTTTGAATCAAAAACAATTGCTCTGTTTGCAAAATCTTCATTTCTTCCTGAGCAAAACTCAATTGCATATCATATAAATCGCTTTTAGCTTTGCTCCCAATTTCAACTTCCTTCTGTACACGGTTAAAATTGAACTGTGCATTTTTAAATTGTTCTTTTTGGATTTTAAGTAGTTCTTGTGTAAAAAGCGATTGATAGTAACTTTCTGCTATTTGGAGTTGATATTCATTCTCAATTACGGCTAAATCGGCTTTGGATTTTTCGATATCAACTTTAGTTTTTTGTGCATTGGCAAAAGCTTTAAAGTCAATCAAATTCATTTGTGCATTCAAAAAGAAATTGTCGTTTTGAATATTAGAACTTACTCTTCCATTGGTTGACGGATCGATGGTTGATCCAAAATTATAGCTTTGATTGCCTGTAAAACCAATAGACGGAAGCATTTGGTTTGCCACAGAATTATGTAATTTTTGTGATTTTTTCACTTGGAGCTGACTGATTTTTATTTCAATCGAGTTTTTCATTGCTTCATCTATGCATTTCTGCAAAGGCCAGGAATTATCCTGACCAAATACAGAAAAACAAAATGTATAAATGAAAACTAGTAAAAAAGCTTTTTTATTCATGTTGATTGTTTTTGTCTCAGATTCACTGATTTTAAAATTTATATAATTTTAAAAAACATAGAAACACAGTTTTATATATCTTATAAAGTCGTTTCACTCATTTTGAGAAAATCATAGTTGCATCAAATTATTTTTGCCACAGATTAAATGATTTTAACTTTTGAAACACAGATGTGATAAATTATAAAAATTGATAAAATCTTCTTTCTTGAAATTGTAAATTGACTTTTGATGTTGATTTTTGAATTTGTTATTCGTATTTCAAGTATTTCAAAACATCCAATCTCGTTGCTTGATAGGCTCGTGAAAGCACAACTATCAAGGTTAAAATCAATAAGACAATAAACCCAACTACAAATGGAAGAAAGCTAATATTTATTCGGAAGGCAAAATTTTCAAGCCATTTCCCAAGTAAATAATATACCGGAAATACTGCAATAACAAATCCTACAACACAGAAGATTATATACTGTTTTGACAATTCTTTTAACAATACATTGGTCTCAGCGCCTAGTGTTTTTCGAATAGCAATTTCTTTCATTCTGCGCTGGATAGAATAGGAAGCTAAGGCAAATAATCCGAAAACAGCAATAAGAATAACTATTACATTGAGTAATGAAAAAAGATTTCTCTGTTTTACATACTGTTGGTACGTTCTGGCATAGGCTTTATCCACAAAATCATATTCAAACGGATATTCAGTATCAACATTTTTCACCCAAAATTTCTCAATATCAGCGATGGTTTGTTCCATGTTTTTTCCATCCACTTTTACATGGATTCGGTTTGCATTTCCAAGCATC
>VFQN01006319.1_pt1 | contig 13627 bp, 13 predicted proteins | sample 3512371 | NCBI WGS metagenome assembly VFQN01 (sample SAMN10412370, study PRJNA504923) | tailings metagenome | isolation source: Replicate 2 from Balatoc abandoned mine | place: Philippines: Itogon, Benguet | collected 2017-08-28
AGCGAACCCGCTTCGTTCACAAAGGCTGCCGTGGCTCCAAAGGCGACCAACCGGCCAAGGATGCGGATGCCGTTCCCGCACGTTTTCTGCTGGCCTGCCGCGATGGTCATCTCGATGACTTCCCTTGGCATTACTTCGTCCACGGCGGCAACAGTTCGTGCAAGGGCACGCTGCGCTTCTTCGAGAGCGGCGCATCGCTGCAAACCGAAAACCTGTGGGTGAAGTGCGATGCCTGTGGTGCATCCAGAAGCATGGCGCACGCTTTTGGCAAGGCAGGAAAAGAGAATCTGCCGGGGTGCCGAGGACGGCATCCGCACCTAGACCACTTCGACCACGAATGCGATGAGGAAGCACGCGCAGTGCTATTGGGAGCCACGAACAGCTGGTTCCCGATCACGCTCTCCGCACTTGCAATCCCCCAGACCAAGGACCCGCTCAGTCAACTGATCCAGGATGGCTGGGAGTTTTTCGACGAACTTGAATCCGAAGCCGAGGTGTCGGTGACGGTGAAGACCTTGAAGAAGACCGGGGCGCTGCCAGGAATCGACAAGTATCCGGCTGCGTCGATCTGGTCGGCCGTCGAAGCACAGCGCAATGGCGGCGGACAGGAGGTCGTGGGTGAGGCCGACATCAAAGGGCCCGAGTGGGATGTACTGACAGAGGCCAATCCCCCCACGGACTACCCGCACTTCATGAGCAAGAAGGTCGGCACGCCACCGGGATTCAGCGGCCATATCAGTCGAGTCTTGCTCCTTGAGCGCTTGCGCGAGGTGAATGCCTTGTTGGGCTTCACTCGGGTCGAAGCGCCCGAAGAATCTGGCGATCCGAATGAACGCCCCCAAATGGCCAGCCTGTCGCGCAGCAAGCCAGACTGGGTGCCAGCCAATCAGGTTCATGGTGAAGGGATCTTCATCCAGTTCGATGAGGGGGCGCTCGTCAAATGGGAAGCTCTGGACGGCGTGAAGAAGGTCGACCAGATGCTCCGTGGTGGCCATAAGGGGTGGCGCAATTCGCGGCATCTCGACCCGAACGAAGGCTATCCCGGCATTCGTTATGCGATGCTGCACACGCTGTCTCATCTACTGATTCGGGAGTTGGCGCTGGAATGCGGATACAACGCCGCGAGCATTCGTGAGCGCATCTATGCCGACACATCAGGCGATAGCCCACAGGCAGGCATCCTCATCTACACGGCAGCAGCCGATTCGGACGGCACGCTGGGCGGCCTCGTCGATCTTGGCAAGCCTGAAAATCTTGGCCGCTTGCTGGAGCAAGCGTTGAATCGCTCGAAGATATGCTCCTCTGATCCTCTCTGTTCGGAACATGATCCAGAAAAGGATCGCTCCCTGCATGGTGCTGCCTGCCATGCGTGCAGTTTGGTAGCGGAGACCTCTTGCGAACGTGGCAACCGCTATCTGGATCGGTCATTGCTCGTCCCGACACTCGAACGCGCCGACGCTGCTTTCTTCAAGGGTTTCTGACATGGATGAACTCTTGGATGCCATTGCAGCCTTGGTCTCTCTGGTTTCACCGGAAAAGGTTCAGGCCATTGCCGCCCGCGTTCGTCGAACAGACGCCCGCAAAGCTGCGTCGACGTTGCCGAGCATGGTGGGAACACCTGTGGCCAGCACCGTGGTCGAGCAACTTGCGACCGCGTGGCAAAACACCGAGGTCGGCTCAGACGAACTGGCATCGATGCTTCTCGCTGCCAGCCACGTCTACACCAAAGCCGCTTCGGAGCAATCCACCGAACTCGTGTGGACTGGCCCGACGACACCTTTCGTATCGGCGCGCCGAACAGAGCAGGCGCTTCTGCAGGTCATCAACTCCGCTGAACAGTCGTTGTTCATTACCAGCTTCGTGGCCTACGACGTGTCCACCATCGTAAAGGCGCTGAACGCGGCAAATGATCGCGGTGTGGCCATATCAATGCTGCTTGAGTTGTCCCAAGAGCACGGCGGCAGTATTACCTTCGACGCGATCGGCAAAATGAGGACGCTGGTTCCGGCCGCCAATCTCTATGCCTGGCACGACAAGGCTGATCCGTTTTCCGACGGCCGCGTCCACGCCAAAGTCGCTGTCGCAGACGGCAGGATGTGTTTCATCACCAGCGCGAACCTCACCGGGCACGCAATGGAAAAGAACATGGAGGCTGGTGTGCTGATCTCTGGCGGGCGCATTGCACGGCTGCTTGATGAACACCTGCGCTCACTCGTCGACACGAAAATTGTGTCTCTGGTTTGATGATGATCGCCAAGGACTCTCAAGCTCCCGGGTGGATCAGTAGTGACGAGATCATCGCTGGCGGCTTGAGCCTGCTTGGACTGAGGCTCCCCGTTCGGGGGATCGGCGGTAGTGGCCCGCTGGGCTTATTGAGGAGGGAAATATAGATGGCGAGATATTCAGAACACGATACCAGCAAGATCTACCAAGCGGCGGACTCATTTCGCGCCAACTGCCTACTGAGCGATGGCTCTCTACTGTTCAGTGATGCATCTGTTTGGCGCCCCGACGTGTTGGAGCGCATCCACAAAGCCTTCGTTGCCACCCCCGACGAAGGCGACCGGACGTTCATCGACAAGTTCAAAGACCAAGTCGGCAAAGCCGGACAAGATGTGTCCCGTCTCGCCGCAGAAATCTTGAGCGTGTACTTTTTATTTCCATCCAGTGTTGGTGGTGCGCGCAAGCGGCAGGTCGTGAATGAGGTTCTCAGCTGGGGCGGCGACACCCTGCCAGAGTTCCACCTTGTATCCGCCGCGTTCGCCAACGGGATCGGCAGTGGAGGTCAGGGCTACAACACCCGCCGCCCCTTCGAGATCGCCTTTCTGATCGAGCTCGCCATCGCGTGGAAGAAGCTGCCACAGAATCGGCAGGTAGAGGTGGCGGCCGATCCGTGGCTATTTCAAGAAATCGTAGATAGCATTGAGGATGCAGAGTCGAAGCAGCTCCGACACATGCTTCTTCACCTCCTGTTCCCCGAGCACTTCGAGCGTATAGCAAGTGGCAATCACAAGCGCAGAGTCATCAAGGCTTTCTCGGGGCTGGTCACTGCAGAATCCGACGGTGATGACCGGGCTATCTTGGCCATTCGCCAGGAGCTCGAAAAGCTGCTTCCCAACCAGGAGCTGGACTTTTACTGGTCGCCGCTGGTCGAGGCTTGGTACGACGACAGCGAGGGCGCATCTGAAGGCGCTCCGCTGGAGATCATTCAGCACAAGAAGCAGATCGTCCTCTATGGCCCGCCGGGAACTGGCAAGACTTTCCGCGCCAAGAAGCTGGCTGAACGAGTAATCCGATCTGCGGCACTGAGCCAGATGGGCCCCGCTAGCTACTTCCAGTCGCAATCTGCTATCGAGTCCGCGATCCGCGACAACGTGCATCGACTACAGCTGCATCCGGCCTACAGCTACGAGGACTTCATCCGCGCACTCCACATTTCGAATAGCGGTGGCACGGAATATCGAGCTGGCTACCTTCCCAAACTGATTGAGGACATCGAGCGACAGCCACGTGTGGAACGTCTGCCGCACATCCTGATCCTGGATGAAATGAACCGGACGGATCTGAGCCGGATGCTCGGCGAATGCTTCTCGTTGCTTGAGGATCGCAATCAGACAATTGAGCTTCCTGCACGCAACGGCGATGGGGCAGCAATGAAGTTGCGCATCCCGGACGATCTGTTCGTGATTGGCACGATGAATCTGATTGACCAGTCCATTGAGCAGATCGACTTCGCGTTGCGCCGCCGCTTCCTGTGGCTACTGTGTCCGTTTGACGCCGAGGCTCTGGTCGGTGCCGCTGAAGCCAAATGGCAAGATCTGAAATCGGGTCTGGAGTGGGATCGCATCGAACCGGACTTCCGTAAATTGGCAGCAGCGGCGGCGGCTTTGAACAGGCAGATCCACGACAGCCCGCTGCTTGGCTCGCAGTACGAGATTGGGCACACCTACCTGCTTGATGTGGTCGTGTTCCTGCGCAATTTCCTTGGTGCTCGACCTACACGCAAGCAGAACTACCTTTGGAACAAGAAGGGTGAAGCGCTGGAACCCGTCGTGCAGGTGTGGAACCTGTCCCTTCGCCCACTGCTGGAGCAGTACCTCGCTGGACTGGACGCAACCGCACGCAATGTCGAGCTCGAACGGCTGTCCAAGGTTCTGCTAAAACCATCGGTGGCCGAGTGAGACTTGTAGCGCGTGACTGCTCACCGCTGGTTCCGCAACCGACAGCGGCAGAAGCCAACTGGCTCCGTAGGCTCGCAACTACTGTCCGAGCCACAGATCTGGTCGTTCCCATTTCTGGCGAGAGGGATGAGGATGAACCCATTGTCTACTGCGCATGGGACGGCACTTGGTGGGCTGGCCGGTACGTCGGCTCAATCTCCTTCGAGGGACACAGCCTGACCATTGAGCCACGTTTTGGCCTGGCCGCGCTTCGGAATTGGCTTTTTGAAGCAACGTCGGTCGTGCTGACCGACGCACCCGGAAAACTCCGGGAGGACGAATCGTTCATTGCCCAACTTCTCGCGTCCGTTTGGGCACACGGCTTTGTCGAGGCGGCTCGGCATGGGCTGCCCGCACTTCGCCGCGAAGTGGCGACGAAAGGCTCGACGGTCAGGGGGCGTCTTGATGTCCCAGCATCACTGCGCTTGATCGCCACAGGCGGTGGACAGGTCGTTTCAGTCCGTTCGGAGCGATCTCTGGATCACGCAGCGTCCGATGCCATCGTGGCCGCATACGTAGTTCTGCGACGGTGGATCGGAGTGCCGGACGAAAAATGGCTGCCTACGCGTGCCAAGGAACTCCTTCCCCATCTGATGGCTGTCACCGGTGTGCGACCACGCGTGCCGACGAAAGCTGAACTGGACCGGATTCGCTACACGCCGATCACCGCAGGTTTTGCGTCTATCGCTGAGTTATCGAGGCAGATTGCAAACCGAAGGGGGCTTGCTGCCGATATTGATGCCAGCGGCGAAACGAAAGGTGTGCTGCTCGACGTTGCCGAGCTTTGGGAGATGTACGTCCTCAGCATCCTGCGGAAGGCCGCTGTACCTCTGACGGTGACCCACGGCACCCGCGATAAGTCTGTCACCAAGAAACTGCTCCATAGCGATGTCTCGGGCCAAGGTCTGGGCACATTGATACCCGACGCGATACTGCTCTCTGGCTCCGTCATCAAGGGGGTGGTTGATGCGAAGTACAAGTCCCTCCATCCGTCTGCCAGCTCACCAAATGGGCCGCAGCGCGACGACCTGTACCAGATGGCTGCCTACCTCGGACGCTTTCAAGCACCCGTCGGAATTGAAACCTGGGGTCTCTTGGCGTATCCCTTCGACCCATCAAAACCTGATAGTCCCCATGCCGAGGAAAACAGCCCATGGAGCCTTGATGACCGGAAAAAGATCGGCTTTGCCACGTTGCCCCACACCCCCACCGACGCAGTGGCCAAGTTACGTTCCCTGATCATGCAAGTAGCCACTCCTGCCGCTTGGTCTGCAAGAGCTTGAAATTTCGGTCGATTGATGTGGCACGGATCACCTGAGCGGGCTTGCCACCCTGCACCAGCCAGCGTTGGAACTACCAAGTTGCCGCTGTTCGCCCATTCGCACGCCCCTCTACGAATGGGCAGGCCAGCGGCAAGCCTGTCGGCCATCGCTCCTGATTACGGGCAAAAGCAGTACGTCCGCTTCGGGAGCGATGACCCTGATACATCCAGATTGTTAAAGAACAGCGTATCGCCCACGCGGGCAGCACTACGACCTTCCGACAGAAAGGATTTCGCTCACGACCTCTGAGTGCGCGCCACTTACTTGTCCAACGCCACCAAGCGGACGATGCTGTCGAACTCGTTCAGCACGTCGGGATGATTTCTCGTCAGGTGACGCAAGATGGCTTCGTTGGCCATCAGCTTGGCGAGATAGCCCTTGGCCAGCACCAGATTGAGAATGTCCTGACCATAGGTCTGCTCGGCCAGTTTGAATTGCTCCTGGAGATTGCCCATCTCGCGCTCCATCTTGGCCATCTGATCGGCGCTGACGCCGGTCATTTTCTTAGGCTTGGTCTCACCGACCAACAGGTTGCTGGGCGTGGCCGCCACCAAGGCCTGTGCGTAGGCCACAGTGATGTTGTTGGCGCTGACCATCAGTTCGACGCATTCGACCTGCCGAGTCGGCTTCATCTTCCGCAGCACAGCGCCAAGGTTGGCCGAGAAGGTTTGGTCACGGAGTAATTCAGCGGCCTCTGGACAAATGCCATCAAGCAGATTCAGTTTTTTGATGATGTGGCTGATGTCCACATCCAAGGCCTTCGCAAGCTTGTCAGGGGTGACACCGCGTTCGACGGCGCGGCGGATCATGAGGTGTTCCTGGATGCTGGAGAGACGATTGACCCGGTTGTTGTAGGTGTAGCTCTCGTCATCGGTGGCCACGAGGCACGGTGTCTTGTCGAAGCCCAACTGCTTCAGCGCCACCAGCCGCGTGTGCCCGTCGAGCAAGATGTACTGGCCCTCACGGGAGGGCTTTCCCACCGACAAGGGTTCGATCAGCCCGATAGCCTCAATGGACGCGAGGATCTGCTTGAATTTTCGGGAGGCAAACAACCCCTCGGGGGTCTTGCGGGATGGCAGGATGGCCGAAAGCTCAAGAAATAGTGGCTCCGGCACGAAGCCCAGTGGCGGTCTGCTCATGTGCCACACCCCCGCGCCCAGACCCGATCCGCCAGATACTGCGGCAACGAGTCCATTCCCTCGGCGCGCAGCAGGTTGGTGAAATTCTCGTCTGCCAACAGCTGACGCAGCGCGCCGACGATGAACAGCAGGTTGCGCTGGGCAGTCTCGGCCTTCCTGACCAGCTGTTTCTGGCGCTCGACTTCACGCTGGTAGTTGCGCACGAGACTCGACGTGGTCACGTCCGCATTGGGTTTGCGGGATGACATCTTGCCGCCGACAGCCCGGCCTTGCGTGCGGCGGCGCTCGATGACCCGGCGCGCCTGGATCAGTTGGCTGCCACGCAGCTTGCCGGACTCATAGGCTTCCTGCAGGGCGGCTTGGATCGCCTTGTCATCGGTGCCCGCGCCAGCAATGGTGATCGCCGCGTTGAGCGGAATGCGTCCGCTGCCGACAGCCATCAACAGGCGCTCTTCGCCGTTCTTGAGCAGGTACAGGATGCCCTGGACATACTCCGGGCTCAGGCCCGTTTTCTGTGCGATGTCCTTCTTGTCGTAGCCCTGATCCCGCAGTTGTTCGATGCCGATCAGCAGCTCCAACGGGCTGAATTTTCGCCGTGCGATGTTCTCCGTCAGGCTCATGATGAAAGCCGATTCGTCATCGACGTTCATCACCATCGCGGGGATTTCCTGGTGGCCGAGCGTCTTGAAGGCCTTGAAACGCCCCTCACCGCAGATGAGCAGGTAATGCTCGCCATCATTCCCCGGGCGCGGCGTCACGATGATCGGCTTTTTCAAGCCGATGCTCTGGATGTTGCCGACGATCTGTTCGAACACGCGGCTGTTGCGCTCGCGGGGGTTGAGAACCTCGATCCGGTTCAGCGGGATCATCCGCAATTCTGAGTGGCGATGTTCTTTGTCTTGGTTCATGCGGCCCTCCGTATGCGGATGCGCCGGGCCATGCCGTACAGGTAGTCCAGGCTGTCGAAGCGGTAACACTCGAACTCGATGCCGTTGTGATCGGCGAGATGGATGCGGGGTTGGCCGAAGTCGAGTCGCGGCAACAGGTAGTAATCCAGTGCCGCCTGATTGGTTTCATCGAGCCGCACGGCCACAGTGATGTCGGGTGCGAGGCTGGTGTCGAAACGCACCTTCCAGCGCCGACGCCCGTTGTCGAGTAACTGGCAACGGGCCAGCACCAGCGAGACGGTGAATTCGTGGTTGACGGTGAGAAGGTCGGTAGCCGAATCACGTTCGACCATGCCACCGACCTCGGCGATCATCCGTTCGGTCTGGCCGACGATCTCCGGATGCAGTCGGCGCAGGAACTGGTTCACCTCCAGATACTGGTAGTCCCGATCCGGGGTGAAGCCGACGGTCTGGTACGCGCGGATCAAGCTGCCGAAACGATGCGCGTAGGCCGCCGACGAGGGCATGCCTTCGGCCTCGTCGATGATCAGGCCCGAGAGGTAGCCATGGCGCTGGTACAGGCTGCGCAGCTTCTCGATCAGTTCTTCGTCGCTGTAGCGATGCGACCGTGCGCGCAGGATGCCTTGTGCGGTGTAGAAGAGCTCCGGCGGCACGACGCTTTCGAACGCACCTTCCTTCTTGATCCACATTTCGGGGCTGTTGATCACCCGGTGCTTCTTGAGCTTGAAGGAGCGCCGGTTGTAGACGTTGTTGCCGATGTACTTCTCATTGGACAAGACCTCGCGCACCGTCGCCCGTGTCCAATCGCGCCCAAGGTCTGTTCGGATGTTTTGCGTGTTGAGCCGTTCGGCGATTTCCAGCTCGGTCAGGTTGTCGGTGACGAACCAGCGGTAGATCTGGTTGACGGCGACGACCTCGTCGTCAGGCCCCGGCTGCAGGATGACGCGGTCGGTTTGCAGGCTCTTGTGCTCGCCCCGCGCCAATTCGCCTTTGAGCGTGCCGGACTGATCGATCAGCACACGCCGCAGGCCATAACCGGCGGGCCCGCCTTGCCGAAAACCCAGCTCGATCAGGCGGCATTGCCCGGCGAACACCTTGGCCGACAACTCCCGACTGTATTCCCCCGCCATCGCGCGCTTGACGCCTTTGACGATGGTGGACACGGGCGAGCCATCGTTCTCGAACTGTTCGGCACAGTAGGAAACCTGGATTCCGGCGCGGCGGCAGATGTATTCGTAATAGGCACTCTCGTCGGCATCCTGAAACCGACCCCAGCGGCTGACGTCATAGACCAGGATGATCTGGAAATCGGCCTTGCCCGTCTCGACATCCTTGATCAGTTGCTGCAGTGCTTTGCGGCCATCGATGCGCAGGCCGCTCTTGCCCTCGTCGGCATAGGTGCGAACGATCTCGATGTTGCGCCGCTCGGCGTACTCACGGATCTTGTCGGCCTGATTCTCCGTCGAGTACTGCTGGTGCTCGGTCGACATCCGCACATACTCGGCGGCCCGAAATGTCGGTGGAGGTGATTCCGCCTCCGTTGAAAATTCTTCTGGCTGCATAGACCCGATCACTCATTGTTATGTGCACCTGCTCTCGGGTCTGCTTTTCACCTTACTGGCACGGCCACGACCAGCGGTGTACCGGTCGGGATGCGCAGAGTTGAAACTGTTGCCATTCAGGATGATCGAGAGCCCATTTGGAGAAAGAAGTTAAGGGCGAATCGCTGAGGTGTCGATCAAGTCCTCTCTTGACGCGTCCATCTTGCACGGACACGTCAGGCATACCGGCGTGATCTCGACGATCCATGACGCGCCGTTCTCCATTGGAAATGCTGGATGCCGCGCTATTCGGTACAGGCCCGTCGGCAGACCGCACACGTCCATCTTTGCAAGACCAGCATCTTGCCCCCTGAAATCGCGCAGTCGCTGCTGTTCTCGGTTGTGCTGTTCGTACTCTGGCCGAGCGTCACGGTAGTTGCGCCAGTAGTCAGGATTGCGCTGCGACCATGCCTGCTGGGCGGCGTGCTGGTTGATCCGGTAGTCGGGATCGGACTGAAGTCTGGCCCGTTGCCACTGGCGCTTGCGGGCGCGTTGGCAGTCAGGCGAGGAGCAGTAGGCTTGGCCAGGAACTTGTGGGCGCGGCTCGAACGGCTGGCCACAACAGGCGCAGAGAGTGCTGGACATCGAAGTTCTCCATATGAAAATTCATATGGGAACTGCTGGCCGGTGGCTGCAATCAGGGAGGCTTGATGCGAGGCGATGCAACAGGACGGCACGATCTATGGGCAAACCACAAACACACCCATTTACACCCGTTTAAAGGGGCTACCGATTGGCCTCATCCTGAATGACACGGCACTGCTCGATGATGTCGGTGAAGCCCGGTTGATTCAGTGCCAGCAGGCCGTCTTCCAGCATCGCGGCGTAATCGTTTTCCAGCGCCGTCAACGATTCGCCCGTCGGAATGAGTTGCAGCTGGCCACTGGTGGCGGCGAAGTAATCGATCTTGGCACCGGCAGCGTCTTTTTCGACGAAGAACACCGATTTGTGTTCTGCAACGGCCCGAGCCAGCGCCTGGTCGGCGCAGGCCGCAGCGAAGTGCGGCGTTTTTGCGATGGCGGCCAAGTCGTACCAGTGACGCGAATAGCGTTCGCCGCGCAGCCGTCCTTGCAAGCAATACACGTGCGCTGCGGTGGCCTTTTCCCAGAAGGTGCGCTCTGCCGCCATCACCAAGGGTTGGGCGACAGGGAAAATAACGCCTTCAATTTCTGGCGCAATGTCGCAGGCCACAGACTGAACATGGTGCGGCTCGCCCGTAGCGCGGGCACCAAACTCCAGCTGGATCGTGGGTGCTGAATAGCCGGTGCCAATTTTGACCGCCGAATAGGCCAGAATCAATTTGTCCCGATCTTTGCCTACCAGTGTCAGGCTCGCTTCCAGTCCGGCCTTCTCCAATGCCGCAGCGATGACCGGCCTGACCGTCGCCTCGATCCAGTCAGGCAGGCGGTTGCGTACCGCGCTGCTGATCTTTTTCTCTTGGCTGGCGGAATCGGGAATGGGGTTGCCTTGCTTCAACAGGTCGGCAGCCAGTTCGCGGATGTCGTAGGTGAGATCCACGTCCTCAGAAAACCGGTCGATGATGCGATACACCTTGGACAACGAGGTGCCGCCCTTGAAGGTGAGTTTGCTGGCCAAGTCGGATTCGTAAATGGCGGACAGCACCCAGACCACCCAGATGTCTTTTTCAAGCAGGTGCGCAGGCCGCCCGGTACGAGCCGCAGCAAATTCCAAGGCTTCAACCTGATCTTCCCGGCTGAGCGAAAACCAGGACTCAGCCATGGGCCATTGCCTCGCTGACTACTTTGGCCATCCAGCTCGGCAATGCGGCCCGTGCGCTACGCACGGCCTCCCATTCGGACTCGGGCAGTTTGGGGCGTAGTTGCTTCAGCGCCGCCGGTGCGGCCTCTGGCCCCAGCCACGACAGCGCACGGATCACCTTGCCTGCCGGGCGCTTGCCTAGCAGCAGTTGCCAGCGGTTGCCATGCTTGAGCTCCACGCACCGGCTGCCAAGATGCAGGGTGCGGGATGCGCCGGAGGTGAAAAAAACCTCGCGGGTCGGCACCTGCGTGGTCAGGCCCAACGCATTGGCTTCGGCTGCGCCGTTGGCCACCACCGTTTCACCGCAGCTGGCCTCGATGGCCTGCACCACGGACTCGGTGGACGGCGGGCGGGAACCAAACCGGCCCTGATGGGGCGCGACATAGGCACCGCGACTCACGCGCAGCAGCTTCCCTTCCTGAGCCAGCCGGGACAAGGTTTTGTCGATGGCCGCCCGCGAACCCAGATGCAAGAACTCCTTGGGCGACAGCAAGCCACCCTCGGGCATGGCCCGGGCGGCAGACAAGATGTTCTCGGCAAGATGGCTCATGGTCATTGCTCCTTTGTCAGAAGTATAAATCAGTATCTGACAAACTGCAATTTGCAGCAGACATGCCCGGCCAATGGCCGCAGAGGAGCCTCCGAGGCCTCGGGAACCCGGATCACGCACATAAAAGGGGGATTCGCCGAAAGCCAACACGGGTTTCGGCCAGATCATCGAATTCACGGCCTCAAGGCCGAGGTGTTACTATCTGGTTCAGATTACGGACGCGGGTTCAGTTCCGTGTTCCGCCACCAAATACAGTCCGTCACAAGGTGCACGAAAGTACCGGACAGTGACGGACAGATCCCAGCAAGTCGTTGATTTGACTGGAAATTCTCCCGAATTGATACTTCCGATAGTGCGCTGAAGGCATCGCAAGGTGCGCGCTACTGAACCCCGATTTGCGGGGGTTGGCTGGCGGATTCAAATTCCACTGTCGGGGGTTGTATGGGACGAAAGATCGAGGACGCACGGCTGAATCTGCTGACCGCGCGTGAGGTTCACACCGCAGGCGAGGGCGTGCTCAACGATGGCGGGGGCCTGCAATTGCGGGTCGGCAAGTCGGCGAATTGGGTTTTCAGGTTCACCAGCCCGAGCGGGCGACGCCGCGAGGCTGGGCTGGGTATGGCCGTGCGCGATAGCCTCAAGTCCGCAGGCGAAAGCCTCACCACGGCGCGCAGAGCCGCAGCGAAAGCCCGCGCGATGCTGAGCGAGGGCATCGACCCCCTGCAGGTCAAGGATGCAAACCGCGAGGCTGCCAAGGCTGCAGAGGCGGCCAAGCGCGCGGAGAAGGCGCGCGAACGCTGGACCCTGGCACGGTGTGCCCGCGACTATCACGAGCGAGTCATTGAGCGGACCCGAACCCCGATTCACGCGCGGCAATGGATCGCAAGTCTTGAGAACCACATGCCCGCATCGGTCTGGAATATGCCGGTGGCAGACGTAACGCCCGTGGAGCTGCTGCAAGCCTTGGAAGGGGTCAAGGCTCACACCCGCGCTCGAAGGGCCGGCGACCTCGGTGAAACCGTGCGCCGGATGCGTCAGCGGCTAGATGCCGTGTACGAGGATGCCTGTTTCTACGGACGCGCGACCAGTAACCCAGCCGCAGCGATCCGCCGCAAGCTGGGGGAGTCTCGCCCGGTTAGCGAGAAAGGCCATTTGAAGGCGCTCGACTATCGGCAGATACCGGCGCTTGCCCATCGCATCCGCGCAATCGAGGGTAACGGTGCAGCATTCGCTTGATGCGAGCGATCATCAAGGGCGAGTAAGTCATTGCCGGGCCATAACGAAACCGGTTCATAAATCCCGGGTTGCGTGATATCGCACTAGTGCACCCGGCGGAACCATACGAGGCACCGAAAGGAGCCCCGTATGTCAACCGCAAACCCGCTCGATTCCTGCTGGCTCAACCGACAGCCCCGCAAATCCAAGGCTGTAGAGCCTGGACCCGCTCAATCCCCCAGCCTGCCCCCCGAGTACCTGACGATTCGTCAGGCATGCGAGCTGCTGGGCTTGGGCGAACGTCGGTTCCACGAAATCCGCGATGCCGAATGGATGCCCCGCCCGGTGGCATTCGGCGCGCGCGCCCTGCGCTGGAGCCGCACCGAGCTGCTGGCTGCTGTCGCGGACCGCGCCCCGCGTCCTGAGAAAGCGCAAGAGCCCGCGCACCTGCAGGCCGCTCGCGCTCGCAAGGCGGTGAACGCATGAGCCGGGCCGCCTTTGAACCTCTGACGCGCTTTGCCTCGTTCGCAGAGCTGGAAGACATCGCCAGCCTGCGCGCGGTGACGGTGAAGGGCGCGCGGTGGGCGCATGAGGCGCAGCAGTGGGGTGCCGCCATCGTCCTGTTCGGGCCGGACGGTCGCCAGATCGGCAAGGCCAACACGATCCCCGAAGCAATCACGGCAGTGCGCCGGCTGCGGAGGGTCTATGACTGACGCCCACAAAAGCGAATGCCCGGCGGCAACCGGGCACTTCGCAGACCAACACACACACGCCGCGATTCTGGGGCCTGCTGAAAAAACAGGCAACCCCGCAAAGCGTCTGGCCGCGCTCAAGGCCGCGCTCGCCCTCAAGGGCCACGAGGTGCACACGCTGGCTGATGGCGCGTTTCTGGT
>VFQN01006320.1_pt1 | contig 13624 bp, 12 predicted proteins | sample 3512371 | NCBI WGS metagenome assembly VFQN01 (sample SAMN10412370, study PRJNA504923) | tailings metagenome | isolation source: Replicate 2 from Balatoc abandoned mine | place: Philippines: Itogon, Benguet | collected 2017-08-28
ATCTCGCTGTCCCAGTAGGCGCCCTTGACCAGCCGGATCATCAGCCGGTGGCGACTGCGGCGGCCGAGGTCGATCAGATGGTCGATCACGAAGGCAGCGCGCTTCTGATAGGCCTGGACCACGAAGCCGACCCCGTTCCAGCCTTCGAGCGCGGGCTCGAAGCAGAGCCGCTCCAGCAGGTCGAGCGAGAGTTCGAGACGGTCCGCCTCTTCCGCATCGATGTTCACGCCGATGTCGTAGCCTCGCGCGAGAACGGCGAGGTCGCGCAGGCGTGGATAGAGTTCGGCGTGCACGCGTTCGACCTGAGCGCGGCCGTAGCGCGGATGCAGCGCCGAGAGCTTCAGCGAAATGCCTGGACCCTCGTAGATGCCGCGCCCGGCCGAGGCCCTGCCGATCGCATGGATCGCCTGCTCATAGGCCAGGCGGTAATGCTCGGCCTGCTGGGCGGTAATCGCCGCTTCGCCCAGCATGTCGTAGGAATAGCGGAACCCTTCCTCCTCGAAGCGGCGGCCGTTCTGCAGCGCCTCCCCGATCGTCTGGCCGGCGACGAACTGTTCGCCCATGAGCCGCATCGCGATGTTCACGCCGGCCCGGATCACCGGTTCGCCGCCCCGGGCGATCAGCCGCGTGAGCGCGGCAGAGAGGCCGGTCTCGCTGCTGGTCGCCGTCAGGCGGCCGGTCAGCATCAGACCCCAGGTCGCGGCGTTCACGAACAGCGACGGGCTGCGTCCGAGATGGGCGCGCCAGTCGCCGCCGCCGATCTTGTCGCGGATCAGCGCGTCGCGCGTCTCGTCGTCGGGAATGCGCAGCAACGCCTCCGCCAGGCACATCAGCGCCACGCCCTCCTGGCTGGAGAGCGCATATTCGTGGATCAGCCCCTCGACACCGCCCGACGGCACCTTGGCGCGCAGCGCTTCGACCAGCCGGCGCGCCAGCGTCCGTGACTTGGACGCCGCGGCCGGGCTCAGGGTCGCGAGGTCGAGCAGCGGCGGCACGCACTCGGGCTCCGGCCGGCGGCAGGCGGCGGTGATGGCGGCTCGCAACGGCGTCTGCAGTCGCAGCGAACGGGCGAAGATTTCGAACGGCGCGGTCATGTTCCGCCTATTTGTAGGAAGACACCTCGATCAGATTGCCGTCGGGATCGCGGCAATAGACCGAGACGATCGTGCCCATCGCCCCGCTCTTCTCGCCCGGCCCCTCTTCGATCGCCACGCCGCAGCTCCGGAAATGATCCGCCACCGCCTGGGGCGTCGACTGTGTGAGGAAACACAAATCGTCGCTGCCCGGTGCCACCGTCTTGCCGGTGAACCATTGCTTCTGCGTGGCGGTCTCGGGGCGGAGATTGATCTTCTGGCGTCCGAAATGCATCGACGTGACGCGATGGCCGGGCCGTGGCTCGCTGTCCTTGCGCGTCATGCCCAGCACGCGCTGGTACCAGGCGGCCGCGATCTCTACGTCGCGCACGTTGATGACGATATGATCCAGGGCTTCGACGACGACAGACATGACACGACCTCGAGTGTAGGAACCCCAGAGTGAACCCGCCCCTTCATTCCGTCCATCCGCCGGCACCGTGACAAAGCGAACGATGGAGCCGCTTCCCGTCGACGACGTATTGCCGCGGCTGCGAGCCGCGCTGGTCGCCGGCAGCGCCGCCGTCCTGGTGGCGCCGCCGGGCGCCGGCAAGACGACGCGCGTGCCGCTGGCGCTGCTCGACGCGCCCTGGCTGGGCGGCCGCAGGATCGTGATGCAGGAGCCGCGACGGCTGGCGGCGCGCGCTGCCGCCCGGCGCATGGCCGCGACGCTGGGCGAGGCGGTCGGCGAGACCGTGGGCTATCGCGTGCGTTTCGATACGAAGGTCGGGCCGCGCACCCGCATCGAAGTCGTCACCGATGGCCTGTTCCTGCGCCTGCTACAGGACGATCCGTCGCTCGAGTCAGTGGGCTGCGTCATCTTCGACGAGCTGCACGAGCGCGGCCTCGAAACCGACCTGTCCTTCGCCCTGGTCTGCGAAGCGCAGGCCGCGCTGCGGGAAGACCTGCGCGTGGTGGCGATGTCGGCCACGCTCGATCCCGGCCCGGTGTCGGCACGGCTGGGCGGCGCGCCGGTGATCGAGAGTGCCGGCCGCATGTTCCCGGTGGATACACGCTATCTCGAACGCGAAGCGACGGGCCGTATCGAGGACCATGTTGCGGCCGCCGTGCGCCGCGCACTCGCAGAGGAAACCGGCAGCGCGCTCGTGTTCCTGCCGGGTGTCGGCGAGATCCGCCGGGTCGAGGAGCGGCTGCAGGGCATCGGCGCCGATGTCGACGTGGCGCCGCTCTATGGCGACCTGTCGCCCGCCGAGCAGGACCGCGCCATCGCGCCCTCACCCCCCGGCCGGCGCAAGGTCGTGCTGGCGACCTCGATCGCCGAGACCAGCCTCACGATCGAGGGCGTGCGCATCGTGATCGACAGCGGCCAGATGCGAGTGCCGAAATTCTCGCCGCGCTCGGGCATGACCCGGCTCGAGACCGTGCGCGTCAGCCAAGCCTCGGCCGACCAGCGCCGCGGTCGCGCCGGACGTCTCGAACCCGGCATCTGCTATCGCCTGTGGCCGGAACAGGCGCAGCGCGGGCTGCTGCCCTTCACGCCGCCCGAGATCCTCGATGCCGACCTTGCGCCGCTGGCGCTGGAACTGGCCGCCTGGGGGACCGGCGATGCCGCGAGCCTGCCGTGGCTGACGCCGCCGCCCGCCGCCTCACTCGCGACGGCACGCGCGCTGCTGGCGGATCTCGGCGCGATCGATGCCGAGGGCGCGATCACGCAACACGGCCGCGCCATGGTGCGGCTCGGCCAGCATCCGCGCATCGCGCATCTCGTCCTGAAGGGCCGCGAACTGGGGCAGGGCAAGGTCGCCGCGCTGCTGGCCGCGATCCTCGGCGAACGAGACTTCCTGCGCCTGCCGCCCGGTCAGCGCGACGCCGACCTGCGGCATCGGGTCGACATTGCGCTGAGCGGACGACGCGACGGCACGCTGCGCCTGATCCAGGAGGCGGCGCGGCGCCTGATGCCGCGCGGCAGCGGCGACGAACGCCCCGACATCGGCATGACCGGACCGCTGCTGGCGCTGGCCTATCCCGACCGGATCGGACGCCGCCGGCCCGGCACGGCCGGCCGCTATCTCCTCTCCGGAGGGCGCGGCGCCGCGCTGCCGGAAGGCGATCCGATGGCGAATGAGGAGTTCCTGGTCGTCGCCGATCTCGACGGATCGTCCCAGGAATCGCGCATCTTCCTCGCGGCCCCGATCACGGCCGCCGAGATCGAGGAACTCTACGCCGACCGCATCGTCGACGAGCAGCTCGTCCAGTGGAGTGCGCGAGACGGCGCGGTGCTGGCGCGTCGCCGCCGCCGGCTGGGTGCGCTCGCGCTGGAGGACAAGCCGCTCGGCCAACCCGATCCCGAGAAGGTGCGAGGCGCCATGCTCGACGGCGTGCGCCAGCTCGGGCTTGGCGCTCTGCCCTGGAGCGACGACCTCGTGCGCTGGCGCGAGCGCGTCGGTTTCCTGCGCCGCCATGCCGGCGAGGACTGGCCCGATCTATCGGATACGGGCTTGCTCGCATCGCTGCCCGGCTGGCTCGGCCCCTATCTCGACGGTATCTCCCGCCGCGACCATCTCGCCCGCATCGATCTCGGCGCCGCGCTCAAGGCGCTGGTGCCGTGGGAGAAGCAGCGCGAGATCGAGCGGCTGGTGCCGACCCATGTCGAGGTGCCGAGCGGATCGCGGGTCGCGATCGACTATGCCAATCCCGAAGAGCCGACCCTGTCCGTCCGCCTGCAGGAGATGTTCGGCCTCACCGAGACGCCGCGCATCGCCGGCGGCAAGGTGCCACTCACCATTCACCTGCTCTCGCCGGCACGCCGGCCGGTGCAGGTGACGCGCGATCTCGCGAGCTTCTGGGCCAGTGGCTACAAGGCCGTGAAATCGGAGCTGAAGGGCCGCTACCCGCGCCACTACTGGCCCGACGACCCGCTGGTCGCCGAACCGACGGCAAGGGCGCGTCCCCGGCCGCGCTAGCGGACCTCGATCAGCCGCGACAGCAGGCGGCGCATCAGCGGCATAAGGAACAGCATGGTTGGGAAGGCGACCATCCAGGACGCCATCCACGACTCCATCCATCGGGCGGTCATACCCGTCTCGAATCCGATCGCCCGGATCGTGGCGATGCCCGAGACGATGAAGGTCATGACGAAGGTCAGCGCCAGCGGCATGGCGAGGTGCATGGTTCGGGCGGGGAGTTTCTTCACGGCGGGCCGGACAATATGGTACGGGCTTGGACCTCGTCCATCCCCGTTGCGGAATCCCTCACCCATGTCCCTCGCCCTCCCGTTCCAGACCGCCAAGCAGCTTTCCGCTGCGGTCCGGAAGAAGAAAATCGGCTGCCTCGAGCTGCTCGACCTCTACCTGAAGCGGGTCGAGGCCTATAATCCCGAGCTCAACGCCATCATCGCCACCGACATCGAAGGCGCCCGCAAGCGCGCCAAGGCGGCGGACCGCGCGGTCAGGGCCGGCAAGAAGCTGGGACCGCTCCACGGCGTGCCGATGACCATCAAGGAATCCTTCGACGTCGCGGGCCTCCCCACCACCTGGGGCGATCCCGCCTTCAAGGACACGGTCGCGACGCAGAATTCGCTGGTCACGCAGCGCATGCTGGATGCCGGCGTCACCCTGTTCGGCAAGACCAACGTGCCGCTGAACCTCGCCGACTGGCAGAGCTACAACGAGGTCTACGGCTCGACCAACAATCCGTGGGATCTCGGACGCACGCCGGGTGGCTCCTCGGGCGGCTCGGGAGCGGCGCTGGCCGCCGGTCTCACCGGCATCGAAGCCGGCAGTGACATTGGCGCCTCGATCCGCAATCCAGCCCATTACTGCGGCGTGTGGGGCCACAAGCCGAGCTGGGGCGTCGTGTCGCCCAAGGGCCATGCCCTGGCCGGCGCGGTCGCCTACGGCGATATCGGTGTGGTCGGCCCGCTGGCCCGCGGCGCCGAGGATCTCGAGATCGCGCTCAGCGCGATGGCCGGTCCCGACGAGGTCGACGGCCGCGGCTGGACGCTCACTCTGCCGCGCTCGAAGAAGACGAAGCTGCGCGACTTCAAGGTTGCGGTGCTGCTGACCGATCCGAACGCCGAGGTCGATGATTCGGTGCAGGAGCAGATCTCGAAGCTCGCCGCGTTCCTCGCGAAGAACAAGGTGAAGGTGAACGACAAGGCGCGCCCCGAGATCGACACGACGGAACTGAACGACGTCTACATCCGGCTGCTGCGCGCGGCGACCTCGGGCCGCATGAGCGACGCGGTCTACGAGCAGGCGGTCAAGGATGCGGCCAGCCTGCCGGCCGACGACATGAGCTACTTCGCCCAGATGCAGCGCGGCAATTCGCTGCCGCATCGCACCTGGCTGCAGCTGAACGAGAAGCGCCACAGGATGCGGCTCGCCTGGGATGCGTTTTTCCAGGACTACGACCTGATGCTGTGCCCGGTCGCCGTGACCGCCGCCTTCCCGCACGACCAGGCGGGCCTGCGCCACAAGCGCACGATCGTCGTGAACAACAAGCAGGTGCCGGTCGTCGACCAGATCTTCTGGGCCGGCTACTCGGGCGTGACCTGGCTGCCCTCGACGGCCGCTCCGATCGGGCAGAGCAAGGAAGGCCTGCCGATCGGCGTCCAGATCATCGGCCGTCAGTATGGCGACTACGAGTGCATCCAGTTCGCCAAGCTGCTGGAGAAGGAATATCGCGGCTTCGTGCCGCCGCCGGCCTACAGCTGATCGCAGGAGACAGAATGTCCAAGGATCTCGACCTCAAGCAGCACATCCGCTCGATCCCCGACTTCCCCAAGCCGGGCATCCTCTTCTACGACATCTCGACCCTGCTGGCGCATCCCAAGGCCTGGCATACCGCGATCGAACGGCTGGCCGACCTGATACGGCCGCACAAACCCGACGTGCTCGCGGGCATCGAATCGCGCGGCTTCCTGCTGGCCGCGCCGCTCGCGCTCGCGCTGGGAACCGGCTTCGTGATGATGCGCAAGCAGGGCAAGCTCCCCGGCACGACGGTGCGTCACACCTATTCGCTGGAGTACGGCACCGATACGATCGAGATACAGCAGGATGCCGTGCACAAGGGCTCCCGCGTCGTCCTCGTCGACGACCTGCTGGCGACCGGCGGCACCATGGCCGCCGCCGTGAACCTGCTCGAAACCGTCGGCGCCGTGGTGCCCGCGACCGCCGTCATCATCGAACTCACCTTCCTCGAAGGCCGCAGGAAGCTGACGCCGCCGGTCGAAACGCTGCTGCAGTACGACAGTTAGAAACCTCATCCTGAGGTGCCGCGCAGAGCGCGGCGTCTCGAAGGATGGGCAACAAACGTGGTGCGCGTTCCCACCCTTCGAGACGCGGTCCTGCGGAGCGCTCCTCAGGGTGGGGCATTGTTGTCCGACATGCTTTCCGCCTCGTCGCCAAACCGGCTACGATGACGGCTGGAGGAAACGCATGTTCTCAGTGTCCGGGTGCTTCTCTGAAACCTATGCCGAGGCGCGCGCCAAGTTCTGCGGTGCCGCCGCAGAAGCTGGCGGCGCGCTGCGTTCCTGGCTCAATCCGAAGGCGCGCGGACCCAACGACGAGAGGCTGTTCCTCGATACGGCGCGGTTCGGGGCAGCGAATGCCGCGAACATGCTGGTGCTGATCGCCGGCACGCATGGCGTCGAGGGACATTGCGGCTCGGGCGCCGAGATTGCCTGGATGCGGTCGGGCGGACCGGCGAAGCTTCCGCCCGATACCGGCGCGCTGCTGATCCATGCGCTCAATCCGTATGGCTTCGCATGGACGCGGCGCGTCACCGAGGACAATGTCGATCTCAATCGCAACTTCGTCGATCACGACAAGGGCTATCCGCGGAACGACGGCTATCTCGAGATCGCTGACGCGATCCTGCCGGTCGAGTGGAACGAGGCAAGCGCCGCCGAGACCGAGCGGGTGTTCGCCGCCTACGCCCAGAAGCACGGCGCCTTCGGCCTGCAGAGTGCGATCAGCGGCGGCCAGTACACGCGCCCGGATGGGATCTTCTTCGGCGGCACCACGCCCACGTGGAGCAATCGCACGATTCGCGCCATCGCCCGCGAGGAGCTGTCGCAGGCCAGGCGCGTCGGCATCATCGATTTCCATACCGGCCTGGGCCCGTTCGGCCATGGCGAACTGATCTGCGCGGTATCTCCCGCCGCCAAGTCGTTTGCCCGGGCCAAGGCCTGGTACGGCGACGAGATGACCTCGCCGGAGGGCGGCACCTCGACCTCGGCGGTGGTGGTCGGCGTCATGACCGACGCCTTCCCGCAGGAGCTGCCGGATGCCGAGGTGACGCCGGTGGCGCTGGAATACGGCACCTACACGGTGCCGGAAGTGCTGAACGCGGTGCGCGCCGACAACTGGCTGCATCATCGCGGCGAACTCGGCTCGGCCCAGGGCCGGGCCCTCAAGGCCGACATGAAGGAGCGCTTCTTCCCCGCGGGCGACAAATGGCGGGAGATGGTGTGGGCGCGGGCCGACCAGACGATTGGCTGGGCGTTGAAGGGAATGACCCGCGGATGAGTCTCGCCGTGCCGAGCGAGGATACCGCCCGGCTGCGGCTGCAGAAGGTGTTGCAGCAGACCCCGCTGTTCGCCGACCTTGCCCCCGAAGCTTTGGCAGCCGTCGAGCACCAGCTGACCTTGCTGGTGCTACCCGGTGGCGCGCCGCTGTTCCGCCAGGGCGAGCCGGCCGACGCCGTCTATGTCGTGACGAGCGGCTCGCTCGGGGTCTTTCGACATCACGAGGCCGGTGACGCGCGCGAGCCCGTGCTGATTGCCGAGATCCCGCCGGGCAATCTCGTTGGCGAGATGTCGCTGCTGTCCCAGGGCAAGCGCACGCGCAGCGTGGCGGCGCTGCGCGACAGCGAGGTCTGGCGGCTGCCCCAGACCAGCTTCCACGCCCTCACCTCCAACCATCCCGAGGTCCTGCCGGCGCTGATGCGCAGCGTCGTGGCGCGCAATGCGCAGGATGCCGGCGGTGCCCGCCGCCAGCCGCGCACCTTCGCGCTGCTGCCGAGCGGCCCCGACGTTCCCTCGGCGCGCTTCGCGGTGATGCTGGCCAATGCGCTCGGTCGCATCGGCACCCAGGTGCAGATGCTGGGATCGGAATCGCTCGACCAGGAGCCGGAATGGTTCGCGCGCTGCGAGACGGAATCGTCGTTCGTCCTCTACCGTGCCGATCCGACCCTGACGCCGTGGACAGAGCTCTGCCTGCGCCAGGCCGACTGCCTGGTCGTGATGCGTAGCGCCGACAACGACGCGCCGACCAAGGTACCGTTCGAGATCGAAACGGCGCAGAGCGGAGCGGTGTTCCACCGGCGCCGCGAACTGGTGCTGCTGCACGAGGGCCATGAACCCAAGGCCGGCTCGACCGCCCCGCTGCTGGCGGGCGGCCTCTACGGCAACCATCATCACGTGCGGCTCGACATCCCTGCCGACATCGATCGTCTGGCCCGCATCCTCACCGGCCATGCGGTGGGTGTCGTGATGGCCGGTGGCGGCGCGCGCGCCTTCACCCATATCGGCGTGGTCAAGGCGCTGCGGGAGTGCGGTGTGCCGATCGATCTGGTGGGCGGCACCAGCATGGGCGCCATCGTCGCGGCCGGCGTCGCCTCGCGCTGGAACGACGAGGAGCTCGACGCCCGCTTCCGCCGCGCCTTCGTCGACAACAATCCCCTCAGCGACTACACGGTGCCGCTGATCTCGCTGTTCGCCGGCCGCCGGGTCACGCGCCTGCTGCGCATGGCCTTCGGCGAGAAGGACATCGAGGACCTGATCCTCCCCTACTATTGCATGACGGCGAACCTCACGACCTCCAAGGCCGACATCCACACGGTCGGGCGGCTGTGGCGGTGGCTGCGCGCGTCGGTATCGATTCCCGGCGTCATGCCGCCCTTCAACGAAGCCGGCGAGGTCCATGTCGATGGCGGCGTCATCGACAATTTTCCCGTGCGCGCCATGCAGCGCCTGGGCCGTGGCGTGACCGTCGGCGTCGACATCGACACCGGCGGCGCGCTGTCCGCCGGCGAGGGCGTGATGGAACCCTGGTCGGCCGGGCAGTTCTTCCGGCGCCTCCTCTGGAAACGCAACGAGACACTGCCGATCCCCTCGATCGTCCGCATCCTGCTGCGCTCCGCCCTGGTCGCCAGCACCTCGCGCGCGGCCGAGGATCGCGCCGCCGCCGATCTGCTGATCGTGCCGCCGATGACCCATATCGACCTTCTCGACTGGACGAGTTTCGATGCGGCGATCGAGCTCGGCTACCGCACGACGATGGAAGGTCTCGAAAAGGCCCGCACGCTGCCGATCGGCGTACGCCTCTTCGTGTCGTGAGGACCGGAGGAACAGGGAAAGGAAACGTCATGGCGGACGAATCGACGGCCAATCATCTCGCGACCCTGGAAGAGCTCAACCATCACTACGTGCGCTCCGTGGCCGAGGCCGACGTCGGATGGTTCGACCGGCACCTGTCGGACGATTTCCACAACACCAATCCCGACGGCACCCTGATCGAGCGCGCCGCCTTCCTGGCGCAGATCGGCCGCGGGTCGGCGGTGAAGAACCTTCGCGAGCACGACGTGAAGATCCGCCTGCTGGGCGACTTCGCCGTCATTCACGCCAAAACGAGCTACACCAAGCCCGACGGCAGCCCCGGCGCCGGCTGGTACACCGACGACTGGCAGCTGCGTCCGGAGGGCTGGCGTTGCGTTTCGGCCCACGTCAGCCGCTCGTGAGCGTGCACCGGCCATGACGACGAATGCGGCCGCCGACACGTCGCCGGCCGCCTGGCGCGTGGTCTTCGCCTGCTTCGTGACGGCGGTGTTCGCGTGGGGTTTCGGCTTCTATGCCCACGGCATCTATCTCGTCGAGCTGCAGCGGGCGCACGGCTGGTCGACCGGCTTCATCTCGTCGGTCGTCACCGCGCACTATCTGCTGGGAGCCCTGCTGCTGCCGCGCATTGCCGAGGCGATCGGGCGCTTCGGCCCCCGCACCGTTTTCCTGGTGGGCCTGTCCACCAGCGCGGCGGCCCTGGTGCTCCTGCCGTCGGTCACCGAGCCGTGGCAGCTGGTCGTCCTTTACATCGTCATGGCGCCGGGCTGGAACGCGACCAGTGTGGCCCCCATCGCCGCCACGGTCGGGCAGTGGTTCGACCGCAAGCGCGGGCTCGCCCTCAATCTCGCCCTGAGTGGCGCCACCCTCGCGGGACTGGCCGTCACGCCGGTATTGCTGGCGGCCATCCCCGCGCTGGGATTTGCAGCGGCGGAACGCCTGCTGGTCGGCATCGGGATCGTGCTCGCGGCGGGCACCGTCATGCTGTTCGTGCGCAGGGGGCCCCTCTCGCCCAAACCCACGAAGGTGCGGCTCAACCGGCTGGCGCCGCTGCGGGAATGGCATTTCTGGAGCATTGCCGCGCCGTTCGCCCTCGTGCTGACGTCCCAGGTCGGCTTCCTGACCCATCTCGTGCCGCTGGTGACCTCGCGTTCGGCGTTGACCGGAGCGGCGATCGATCCTGCCCTGGCCGTCGGCATCAACGCCGTGACGGCGCTGGCCGGCCGCATCGTACTGGGGCTGGTCATAGACCGGTTCGAACCCCGCCGTGCCTCGGCGATCTGCTTCCTCGTCCAGGCTTGCGCCATCGCCGTCCTGCAATATGTCGAGACGCCGCTCGCCGTCTACGGTGCCTGCGCCGCCTATGGCCTCGCCGTGGGCAACATCATCACCCTGTCGCCGATGATCGTGCAGCGGGAATTCACGCCAGACCGCTTCCCCGCGATCGTCGCTCTCTCGACGGCGGTCATGCAGACCCTCTACGCCTTCGGCCCCGGCCTGCTGGGAGTTCTGCGCGACGCCTCCGGCGGCTATGGCGTGCCGCTGACGGTTTGCATGGCCCTCAACCTCACGGCGGCGGGGCTGGTCCTGATGCGATCGCGGCGACCCGCCTAGGCCAGGAACTTCAGTCCGTTCACCACCTTGTCGACCGCCTTGCGCGGCCCGTGCACGCCGATGCCGACGAAATCCAGCGCATCGGCCGGCGCCGCGGCCACGGCAGCGCGGTTGTCGGCGTCGTTTGTCGTGGTGAACATCGGCTCGATGTAGATGGCAGGCACCAGCTCGCGCGACAGCGCCCGCTGGTGCGTCCGCCGAAGCTCCTCGAGCGTGGCACCGTAGACGAACACCGGCTCGCGGATCAGCCCGGTATAGGCGCGACCGCTGCCGTCGCGATAGGGTTCGCCCATCAGGTGGGCATGGGTGCCGGCGAGGCCGCCCGCCAGGAAGGCCGCGACATTGGCCACCTGCCAGGCGGCGAGATCCTTGCGCAGCACCAGGGCCGTCTTGGTTTCGTAGATCATGCCGCCGATATGGGGCATGGTGATCCCATCGTCTTGAACGTTCGTGCATGAGCCTCGACCAGATCCGCCTCGATCGACCGGCCTCCGGCCTGCAGCGCCTCGAAGGGCGGTTCGGTGGTCATGCCTACGACCTGCACCGCCACGAAACCTACGGGGTCGGCCTCACCCTCTACGGCGTGCAGCAGTTCCACTACCGCGGCAGCCTGCGGGCGAGCCGGGCGCGCCAGGTGCTGGTGCTGCATCCCGACGAGGCGCATGACGGCCATGCCGGCGAAGGCCGCGCCTTTGCCTATCGCATGCTCTATCTCGATCCGGCTGCGATCTCCCAGGCACTGGAGGGCGCGAGCCCGCCCCATGTCGCGGAGGCCGTCGCGCACGATCCGGCGACTGCGCGGGTCATCGAGGAAGCCTTCGTCGACTTCCCGCAGCCGCTCGAGCCACTGGCGATCGACGCCACGATCGGCCGGCTCGCCGATCTTCTGGCGCAGCGCGGCGATGGCGGCCCTCGCCGGCGGCGCGGCAGCCTGCCACTTCGGGAAGTGCGGCTGGCCCGCGATTTCCTGGTGGCCGAATCCCACCGGATCGTGGGGTCCGACGAGTTGGAGCGTGTGAGCGGGCTCGACCGCTTCACCCTCGCCCGTCACTTCCGGTCGGCCTTCGGCACCTCGCCACATCGCTTCCAGGTCGGCCAACGCCTGATGCGGGCACAATCGATGATCATCGACGGCATCGCGCTGTCGGCCGCCGCAGCCGCCGCGGGCTTCGCCGACCAGAGCCATCTCACGCGGCACTTCTCCGCCCGCTTCGGCGTCACGCCGGGCCGCCTGGCCGCCCTGTCGCGACGAAGTCAGAGCGGATAACGACCGTCGGCGTCAAGCGAATCGGACGAAAACCAGCCACGTCGGAGGCCGGCCAGCACCCCGCTCAGCATCGGCCGCACGAACGGCGTCTGGCAGGCCTGACGCAGCAGCAGGTCGCGCAGGATGGCGAGCGGCACGCTGTCCGACTGGAAGAACGGCGTCAGCAGGTGGCTGGCAGAGCGGTAGAAGCGGTTCGACGGCCCCCGCCGGGCGGCGAAGAGATCCATTGCTCCCGCGACATCGGCCGCTTCGGCGAGGCTGCGCGCCAGTGCATGGGCATCGAGCAGGCCGAGGTTGGCGCCCTGCCCGAGCTGCGGGCTGGTGCCGTGGGCGGCATCGCCCAGGAACAGGACCGGTCCCTCGTTCCAGCGCGGCAGGGTCACGTGCCGGTAGGTCGCGCGCTGGAACTCCCCCGCATCGATGGCACGCTCGACGATCGACGCTGCTTCCGGCCACAATGTCAGCGCCTCCTGCCGGACGGCCTCCAGATCGAGCGGCCGATCAGGGGAGAGGTCGGGCGTCCGGAGACTCCAGAACATGGTGACCGCACCCGGCGCCACCGGGAGAATGCCCATCATCGTCGTGGTGTCGGCGAAGCGCTGGCGAAGCAGCCTGGCGGCGCCGGACGCCAGGGTGTCCGGCACGGTCGCCCAGATGCAGCCCCACGGGTAGAGGGGTGCCCGGGCCCGCGGAAACACCCGATTTCTCAGCGCCGAATGCGAGCCGTCGGCGACCACCAGGAGGTCGAAGGGACCGTGCCGGCGGGCCTTGCGGTCCAGGGCGACCGCCCGGGCGCCCTCCCGCTCCACGTCCACGATTTCGACGCCGGTAACCAGTCGGGCGGCCGCCCCGAGCAGGCGGCGGTTCAACAGGTCGAACAGGACCGTACGGCGGATGCCCAGGCCGAAGGCGGCTGGATGCAGGTCGCCGTAGGCGAGATCGATGACCTTGATTCCCCACTGGTTCTCGCCCACGAGCCCGTCGATCCGGGCCCCCGCGGCGACGGCCTCCCGTTCGAGGCCGAGGGCTCGCAGGACCGAAAGCCCGGTCGGCTGCAGCAGCAGGCCGGCACCAACCGCTTTCGGCTGCTCGAAACGCTCCAGCAGGGTGACGACATGTCCGGCGTCGGCCAGAAAGCCCGCCGCGGCCTGCCCTGCGATGCCGCAGCCCACGATACCGATCTCAAGAGACCCCAACGCCGTCCACCCTCATAACCTCGGGTACCCCATACAACGAAAAAGGGTGGCCCGCAGGCCACCCCTCGATCCGTGTATCGCTGAGCGGCGATCAGAGGCCGCCATTCACGACGAG